>APMI01025818.1_pt1 | contig 16226 bp, 26 predicted proteins | sample 667938 | NCBI WGS metagenome assembly APMI01 (sample SAMN01084076, study PRJNA167559) | wastewater metagenome | biome: Wastewater | place: Denmark: Ejby Moelle, Odense | collected 2011-11-28 | reverse complement strand
GAGTCGCCCGGCGCGGTGGCGCGCGCGGTGCAGCGATTCGGCGGCTATGTCGTGGAGCCCCCGCTCGGCTGGCCGTTCATGTGGTTCGGGTGCGCGCTGGCCGGGCTGGTCGCGTTGGGCCGCGGCGAATCGGCGGAAGCGGCGCTTGCCCGCGCCTTGTTCGTCTCGGCACTGGCCGGGGAAGCGAGCTTCGCGGCGATCAGCATCGCCTCCGACCTGCGCTATCATCTCTGGGCGATGATCGCGGCGGCGATCGCGCTGGTGATCGGCTGGCCGGCCTTCGACCGGCGGCGGCTCGGCATCGGCGCGGCTGTGGTGGCGATCGCCTGCCTCGCCGGCGTCGCCGCGCGCATCATCTTGCCGCTCCCGCCGCTGACCTATCTCGGGATGCTCGGCTGAGCCTGATATTCGGCGATCAGCGCGGGATAATCCGCCGCATCGGGAAAGCGCGTGAAGCTGTGGCGCGCGCCGGTCTTCGCCCAGGGCAGCGCCTCGCTGGTATAGCTTTCGATGAACGGCGCGAACCATGTCGGATCGTCGAGCAGGGTCGCGCGGACGTTGACGAAGCCCATCGCCGGATCGAGCCGGGTGAACAGCCAGCTCTTGCACCAGTCGCAATGATGGTGATGCGGATAGCCGTGCAGCCCGCCGATCACCGGCGTGCCGGCGATCACCGCGAAGCCCGGCTCGGGCACCGCGACCGAGACGGAAAAGGCGCTGGCGGTCATCTTCTGGCAGCCGGTGCAATGGCACGCCATCGTCAGCAGCGGCGGCGCCGAGATGCGGAAGCGCACCGTGCCGCAGCGGCAGCCGCCCTCGATCGGCAAATCAACTATCATGATGGCTTTCCTCCGCGAATTTGTCGGGCCATGATGCCGGCAACCATATTATCGGGGGAGCATCGGACAATGGGGAAATTCGTGGCTGCGGCGCGCGCGTCGGCGGCGTCGGCACTGGCGATCGTCGGGCTGGCCGGGGCGGGGCAGGCGACCGCCGAAACCATTGTGGTGACCGCGGCGCGGATGCTCGATGTCGAAAAGGGCGCGCTGGTCGACCAGCCGGTGATCGTCGTCACCGATGGCCGCATCACCGCGGTGGGCACGCGCGGCACGAAGCCCGACGCGCCGGCCGCGGCAAAGCATGTCGATCTCGGCGACGTGACCTTGCTCCCCGGCCTGATCGACATGCACGTCCACCTCACCGGGCTGGCCGAGGTCGGCGGCTATCAGACGCTCAAATATACCGACAGCTTCTGGGGCGCGGTCGGCGTTGCCAATGCGCTCAAGACGCTGCGCGCGGGGTTCACCTCGGTGCGCAATGTCGGGTCGGAGGGGTTCCAGGATATCGGGCTCAAGGAAGCGATCGACGGGGGCTGGGTGCCGGGGCCGCGCATCACCGGCGCGGGCTATGCGATCGGCGCGACCGGCGGGCATTGCGACAACAATGCGCTGCCGCCGGGCTATGACCGCAAGGAGCCGTCGGTGGTCAATTCGCCCGAGGAGGCGCGCGCCAAGGTGCGCTGGCTGCACAAATATGGCGCCGAGGTGATCAAGATCTGCGCCACTGGCGGGGTGTTCTCGCTGGGCGATTCGGTCGGCGGGCAGCAGCTGTCGTTCGAGGAGATGAAGGCGATCGCCGACGAGGCGCATATGCTCCACATGCGCGTCGCCAGCCACGCGCATGGCGACGAGGGGATCAAGACCGCGATCCTCGCCGGGATCGACACGATCGAGCATTGCAGCCTCGCCTCCGACGAGGCGATCAAGCTCGCGATCCAGCACAAGACCTGGTTCGACATGGATATCTACAACGACGATTATATCCTCGCGACCGGCACCAAGAACGGCACCGAGCAGGAGAGTCTCGACAAGGAGCGGATGATCGGGCTCAAGCAGCGCCAGACCTTCCAGCGCGCGGTACGCGCCGGGGTGAAGATGCTGTTCGGCACCGATGCCGGGGTCTATCCGCATGGCGATAACGGCAAGCAATTCGCCAAGATGGTCGAATGGGGGATGACCCCGATCCAGGCGATCCGCGCCGCCACCACCAGCGCGGCCGAGGCGCTCGGGCGGACCGAGGATGTCGGCTCGCTGACGGTGGGGCATTATGGCGATATCGTCGCGGTGAAGGGCGATCCGCTCGCCGATGTGCGGACGCTCGAACATCCGGTCGCAGTGATCAAGGGCGGCGAGCCGGTGGCGATGCAATAATGGAGGGCGGGGGTTGTGCGAGGGTAAGCGCTATTCGGCAAGGCGGTCGCCCAGTCGCGTGATGAGGTCCATGCGCTCGTGAAAAATTGCCACGATCAATGCGGGCGCCCCCTCACGCGGCAGGCAAAAGATGTAATGATGTTCACAACGCGCCATCCGCAACGCTGGAATGAGCGCGCTCATGTCCTTGAAAGGGCCTCGTCCGGCCGCAAGGCTGGCGATGCGCTGTTCCAGCCTGGCGATATAGCGGCGTAGCTGCGCATCGCCCCATCGCTCGCGCGTGTAGCGGATGAGGCCGCGCAAATCGGCTTCTGCCGCCGCGGTGAGGATATAGGCCGTCAAGCGGGCCGCCCGGCCAGTTCCTCATCCAGAATTTCTCCGATGCTCCTGGCGGATACCTTCCCCGCAAGACCATCGTTGATCCGGGTTTCCAGCAAGGTTTGCAATTCCTGCCATGCTTGACCGGCATCGGAATCGCCGGGAAACAAGCGCTCAAGCGCATATTGCTTGATCGTCTTGCCCTGCAGTGCTGCCAGCGCCTTCAGGCTCTGGTGCTGCTGATCCGTTATGTCGATTGTCAGGCGACTCATGGGATATGCTCCGCAAACTACACAAACCCACATTAGCACATATGTGGAAAAGCGGGTATCCATGAGCGACGACGGCATTGTGCGTCCGCTCGTCCCGCCCCTTGCCCCGTGCCATTGACCCGAAAGGCGTCGGCGCGTATAGGCGCGCCCGTTCGTGGGGTCCAAAGCCTCGCGGGCAAGCTTGAACATTGCTGGATGCATCAAGGGCCGGGATGGTCGCCCACGCGATCGCCCAACGGTCCTTTTCGTATTCCGTAAGCTTGTGAAGGCTCCAGCAAAGTAACCTCTAGAACAAGGTGAAGGCTTCAATGCCGACGATCAACCAGCTGGTCCGCAAGGGCCGCGACCCGCAGAAGGCCAAGAGCAAGGTCCCTGCGATGGAGCAGAACCCGCAGAAGCGCGGCGTTTGCACCCGTGTCTATACCACGACCCCGAAGAAGCCGAACTCGGCGCTGCGCAAGGTGGCCAAGGTCCGCCTGACCAACAGCCGCGAAGTGATCAGCTACATCCCGGGCGAAGGCCACAACCTGCAGGAGCACTCGGTGGTGCTGATCCGCGGCGGCCGTGTGCGCGACCTTCCGGGCGTGCGCTACCACGTGCTGCGCGGCGTGCTCGATACGCAGGGCGTCAAGGACCGCAAGCAGTCGCGGTCGAAGTACGGCGCGAAGCGGCCGAAGTAATCCCGCCGCCCCGGCGCAGCCGGGGTTCGTGTGATTGTGTCAGGACAAGAGCCGCATGAGAGGTCAGCCTTCGCTGGCAAGATGCTCATGAGGCGGGTTGATTAGAAGGAATTCCAAATGGCGCGTCGTCGTCGTCCCGAAAAGCGGGAAATCCTGCCCGATCCCAAGTTCGGGGATGTGGTGCTGTCGAAGTTCATGAATTCGGTGATGCTGGACGGCAAGAAGTCCGTCGCCGAAGGGATCGTCTATGGCGCGCTCGACACCGTCGAGACCCGCGCGAAGAAGGACCCGCTGGGCGTGTTCCATGACGCGCTCAACAATGTGAAGCCGGGCATCGAGGTGCGCAGCCGCCGCGTCGGTGGTGCGACCTATCAGGTCCCGGTCGAGGTCCGTCCGGAGCGCGCGCAGGCGCTGGCGATCCGCTGGCTGATCACGGCCGCGCGCGGCCGCAGCGAGAACACGATGGCCGCCCGCCTCTCCGGCGAGCTGCTGGACGCCTCGAACAACCGCGGCAACGCGGTGAAGAAGCGTGAAGACACCCACCGTATGGCCGAAGCGAACCGCGCCTTCAGCCACTACCGCTGGTAAAACCGACACCTATATTGGGGGGAGCTGGACCGTCCGGCTCCCCGCATTGCTAAGGAATAAACGATCATGGCCCGCAGCCATCCGCTCGACCGTTATCGCAACATCGGCATCATGGCGCACATCGACGCCGGTAAGACGACGACGACGGAGCGCATCCTCTATTACACCGGCAAGTCCTACAAGATCGGCGAAGTGCACGAAGGCACGGCGACGATGGACTGGATGGAGCAGGAGCAAGAGCGCGGGATCACGATCACGTCCGCCGCGACGACCTGCTTCTGGAACGATCACCGCATCAACATCATCGACACCCCCGGGCACGTCGACTTCACCATCGAAGTGGAGCGTTCGCTCCGCGTGCTCGACGGCGCGGTCGCTTGCTTCGACGGCGTTGCCGGCGTTGAGCCGCAGTCGGAAACGGTGTGGCGTCAGGCGGAAAAGTATCGCGTGCCGCGCATGTGCTTCGTCAACAAGCTCGACCGCACCGGTGCGAATTTCGAGCGTTGCGTCGAGATGATCAAGGATCGCCTCGGTGCGCGTCCGCTCGTGCTGTATCTCCCGATCGGGATCGAGAGCGGCTTCAAGGGCCTGGTCGATCTGGTCGAGAATCGCGCGATCATCTGGCTCGACGAATCGCTGGGCGCGAAGTTCGAATATCAGGACATCCCGGCCGAGCTGGCGGATGCCGCCGCTGCGGCGCGCGCCGAGCTGATCGAGACCGTCGTCGAGCAGGACGATGCGGTGATGGAGAAGTTCTTCGAGGGCGAAGAGCCCGACGCGGCAACCATCAAGCGCCTGGTGCGCAAGGGCACGCTGAACTTCTCGTTCGTGCCGGTGCTGTGCGGTTCGGCGTTCAAGAACAAGGGCGTCCAGCCGCTGCTCGACGCGGTGGTCGACTATCTGCCGAGCCCGCTCGACATTCCTGACGTCGAAGGCGTCAAGCTCGACGGCGAGACCAAGGATTCGCGTCCGGCCGACGACAATGCGCCGTTCTCCGCGCTGGCGTTCAAGATCATGAACGACCCGTTCGTCGGCTCGCTGACCTTCGCGCGCATCTATTCGGGCAAGCTGGCCAAGGGCCAGGTCCTGAACAGCGTGAAGGACAAGAAGGAAAAGATCGGCCGTATGCTCCTGATGCACGCGAATACGCGTGAGGACATCGAGGAAGCGTTCGCCGGCGACATCGTCGCGATCGCGGGCCTCAAGGAGACCACGACCGGCGATACGCTGACCGATTCGACGCATCCGATCATCCTCGAGCGGATGGAATTCCCGGAGCCGGTGATCGAGCTGTCGGTGGAGCCGAAGACCAAGGCCGACCAGGAGAAGATGGGCATCGCGCTCAATCGTCTCGCGGCGGAGGATCCCTCGTTCCGCGTGTCGACCGATCACGAATCGGGCCAGACGATCATCAAGGGGATGGGCGAGCTTCACCTCGAAATCCTCGTCGATCGCATGAAGCGCGAGTTCAAGGTCGAGGCGAATGTCGGCGCGCCGCAGGTGGCGTATCGCGAATATCTCGCGAAGAAGGTCGACATCGACTACACCCACAAGAAGCAGTCGGGCGGCTCCGGCCAGTTCGGCCGCGTCAAGGTGACGGTGGTGCCGGGCGAGCGTGGGTCGGGCTACCAGTTCTTCGACGAGATCAAGGGCGGCAACATCCCGCGCGAATATATCCCGTCGGTGGAAAAGGGCTTCCGTGAGACCGCCGAGACCGGCTCGCTGATCGGCTTCCCGATCATCGACTTCGAGGTGCACCTGACCGACGGTGCGTATCACGACGTCGACTCGTCGGCGCTGGCGTTCGAAATCTGCGCCCGCGGCGCGATGCGCGAAGCGGCCCAGAAGGCCGGCATCAAGCTGCTCGAGCCGATCATGAAGGTCGAGGTGGTGACGCCGGAAGATTATCTCGGCGACGTCATCGGCGACATGAATTCGCGGCGTGGCCAGATCCAGGGCACCGACACGCGCGGCAACGCGCAGGCGGTGGCCGCAATGGTGCCGCTGGCGAACATGTTCGGTTACGTGAATCAGCTGCGCTCCTTCACGCAGGGCCGCGCCAGCTATTCGATGCAGTTCTCGCATTATGACGAGGTGCCGCAGAACGTCGCCGACGAAGTGAAGGCGAAGCTGGCGTAACGACTGTCGCATCCCCATCTTCCCAGCTGTCGCCCGCGACGGCTGGTGGGGAGGGGCTGGCATTGGGTGAAAACAGTCGCTATGGGGCCGCCTTCACGGCGAGTCCTCGTGCGGCTCAAGTGGATATCCAGAAGGTAGGGAATCAATGGCTAAGGCTAAGTTTGAGCGGAACAAGCCGCACCTGAACATCGGCACCATCGGTCACGTCGACCATGGCAAGACCTCGCTGACCGCAGCGATCACCAAGGTGCTCGCCGAAACGACCGGCGGCACCGCGGTCGACTTCGCGAACATCGACAAGGCTCCGGAAGAGCGTGAGCGCGGCATCACCATCTCGACCGCGCACGTCGAGTATGAGACGGCCAACCGTCACTATGCGCACGTCGACTGCCCGGGTCACGCCGACTATGTGAAGAACATGATCACCGGCGCGGCGCAGATGGACGGCGCGATCCTCGTCGTTTCGGCGACCGACGGCCCGATGCCGCAGACCCGCGAGCACATCCTGCTCGCCCGTCAGGTCGGCGTGCCGGCGATGGTCGTGTTCATGAACAAGGTCGACCTGGTCGACGACGCCGAGATCCTCGAGCTCGTCGAGCTGGAAGTTCGCGAACTGCTGTCGTCCTACGAATTCCCGGGCGATGACATTCCGATCATCAAGGGCTCGGCGACCTGCGCGCTCAGCGGCTCGAACGACAAGCTCGGCAAGGAAGCCGTGCTTGAGCTGATGGCCGCGGTTGACGATTACATCCCGCAGCCGGAGCGTCCGCTCGACAAGCCGTTCATGATGCCGATCGAAGACGTGTTCTCGATCTCGGGCCGCGGCACCGTGGTGACCGGCCGCGTCGAGACCGGCATCGTCAAGGTTGGCGAGGAAGTCGAGATCGTCGGCATCCACCCGGAGGTCCGCAAGACCACCGTCACCGGCGTCGAAATGTTCCGCAAGCTGCTCGATCAGGGCCAGGCCGGCGACAACGTCGGTGCGCTGATCCGTGGCGTGGCGCGCGACGAAGTCGAGCGTGGCCAGGTGCTCTGCAAGCCGGGCTCGATCAAGCCGCACACCGATTTCAAGTCGGAAGTGTACGTCCTGTCGAAGGATGAAGGCGGCCGTCACACGCCGTTCTTCGCCAACTATCGTCCGCAGTTCTACTTCCGTACCACGGACGTGACCGGCACCGTCGAGCTGCCCGAGGGCACCGAGATGGTGATGCCGGGCGACAACGTCGCGCTGGGCATCAAGCTCATCGCGCCGATCGCCATGGACGTTGGTCAGCGTTTCACGATCCGCGAAGGCGGCCGCACCGTCGGCGCCGGCGTCGTCAGCGCGATCGACAAGTAAGCATTACGCTTAAAACAGCCGCCCGGCGCGCCGAAAGGTGTGTCGGGCGGTTGCCTTTTAATGAGGGCATGGCTATGCGCCGCGCCTTCGGTTCGTTTGAAAACAGCAAGAGGTGACCGTCGATTCGCCATCCGCAGTGGATGGAGGCGCGGCCGAGTTACCCCGCTCTTTCGCATCGGTAGGAAAAATGGACAGCAACATCCGTATTCGCCTGAAGGCGTTCGATCATCGCGTGCTCGATCAGGCGACCGGCGATATCGCCGACACCGCCCGACGTACCGGCGCTCTTATCCGCGGTCCTATTCCGCTTCCGACGCGAATCGAGAAGTTCACGGTCAACCGTGGCCCTCACATCGACAAGAAGAGCCGCGAGCAGTTCGAGGTGCGCACCTACAAGCGTATGCTCGACATCGTGCAGCCCACGCCGCAGACGGTCGACGCGCTGATGAAGCTCGATCTCGCCGCGGGCGTTGACGTAGAGATCAAGCTGGCGTAATGGCCTGCATCCCCGCGGTCGACTCAGGCGAGTCCCGCGGGTTTGTCATTCCCGCGAAAAATCGGGTTTGACGTTTAGGAACCCCGCCATGCGGGGCGACTGACAGACTAGAGATACCGCCGGCGGGCTTCGTGCTCGTCCGGGACAGCGTCTCCCGTCATGCTTCCTTCGGGAAGCGCCGGCCCGGGACGGGGGCACGCTTCGCATTTCCGGGCCGAACTGGTCGTTCCTTTTAGGGGCGGTCACAAGCACCCGTGGGATGGGCCTGCGGGTGCCTCTGTCAAGGAGCTAGTGGATCATGCGTACCGGCGTGATCGCGAAGAAAATGGGCATGACCCGCCTTTTCCAGGACGACGGCCGCCACGTGCCGGTCACCGTCCTGCAGATCGAAGGCTTGCAGGTCGTGGCCCGCCGCGAGAAAGATCGTGACGGCTACACCGCCGTCCAGCTTGGCGCCGGAAGCGCCAAGGCCAAGAATGTCGCCAAGCCGCAGCGCGGCCACTTCGGCAAGGCCGAAGTGGAGCCGAAGGCGATCGTGCACGAATTCCGCGTGACCGAGGACAATCTCCTCGACGTCGGCGCGGAGCTGTCGGCCGATCACTTCGTCGCCGGCCAGTATGTCGACATCCAGGGCCGCACGCAGGGCAAGGGCTTTGCCGGCGCGATGAAGCGCTGGGGCTTCGGCGGTCTGCGCGCCACCCACGGCGTGTCGGTGTCGCACCGTTCGCACGGTTCGACCGGTAACCGCCAGGATCCGGGTCGCGTCTTCAAGAACAAGAAGATGGCCGGGCACATGGGCGACAAGAACCGCACCCAGCAGAATCTGGAAATCGTCGGTACCGACGTCGAGCGCGGCCTCATCTTCGTCAAGGGCTCGGTGCCCGGCTCGAAGGGTGGCTGGCTGTTCGTCAAGGACTCGGTGAAGGTCGACCGTCATGCCGACGCGCCGCTGCCCGCCGGTCTGAAGGCCGCCAACAGCAACACCGCAGCGGACACGCCGGCCGAAACGCCGGTCGCGCCCGAGGCGACCGAAGGCCAGGAGGGCTGATAAGTGAAGGTCAAGGTTTCCTCCTTCGACGCCAAGGCGAAGGCCGCGGAAGTCGAGCTTTCGGATGAGGTGTTCGGCCTCGATCCGCGTGCCGACATCCTGCACCGCGTCGTCACCTGGCAGCTCGAAAAGCGCCGCGCCACCGCGCGCGGCACGCGTGAGCGCGCCGATGTCGCCCGCTCGGGCAAGAAGCTCGGTCGCCAGAAGGGCGGCGGCGTCGCCCGTCACGGTGATCGCCGCGCCCCGGTGTTCATCGGCGGCGGCAAGGCGCACGGTGCTCGTGTTCGCGACTTCAATCCGTCGCTGAACAAGAAGATCCGCGCGCTGGGCCTCAAGATGGCGCTGTCGAGCCACGCCAAGGCGGGTTCGCTGATCGTCCTCGACGGTTTCCAGGTCGACAAGACCAAGGAGCTGAAGGGCCATTTCGAGACGCTGGGCGTTGGCAAGCGCACGCTGGTGATCGACACTGAGGCTGGCGTGGGCTTCCGCTCCGCGCGCAACCTCCCGGGTGTCGACCTGCTGCCGGCCGTCGGCGCCAACGTCTATGACATCATCAAGGCCGACACGCTGGTGATTACCCGCGCTGCGGTCGAGAAGCTGGAGGCGCGCTTCAATGGCTAAGAAGCCGACCAAGGCGATCGACAATCGTCACTATGACGTGATCGTCGCGCCGCACATCACCGAGAAGGCTACCCTTCTCTCCGAGCAGAACGCAGTCGTGTTCAAGGTGGCGCGTGACGCCTCCAAGCCGGAGATCAAGGCGGCCGTGGAAGCGATCTTCGACGTCAGCGTCGTGAACGTGAACACGATCGTCCAGAAGGGCAAGACCAAGCGCTGGAAGGGTGCTCCCTATCAGCGGTCCGACATGAAGAAGGCGATCGTCACGCTCAAGGACGGGCAGTCGATCGACGTGACCGAGGGGGCCAAGGCGTAATGGCACTCAAGCATTACAACCCGACCAGCCCGGCCCGTCGTGGCCTCATCCTGGTCGACCGTTCGGCGCTCTACAAGGGGCGTCCGGTCAAGGCTCTCACCGAGGGCAAGACCAAGACCGGCGGCCGCAACAACAAGGGCCATGTCACGTCGCGCGGCATTGCCGGCGGCCACAAGCAGCGCTATCGTTTCATCGATTTCAAGCGCCGCAAGTGGGACGTCGACGGCACCGTCGAGCGGCTGGAATATGACCCCAACCGCACCGCGTTCATCGCACTGGTGACCTATGCGGACGGCGAGCAGGCTTACATCATCGCGCCGCAGCGTCTGGGCGTTGGCGACAAGGTCGTCGCCGGCAAGAAGACCGACGTGAAGCCGGGCAACGCGATGGAGCTGGGCCAGATGCCGGTCGGCACCATCGTCCACAATGTGGAGATGAAGCCGGGCAAGGGCGGTCAGATCGCGCGTTCGGCCGGCACTTACGTGCAGGTCGTCGGCCGCGACAAGGGCATGGTGATCGTTCGCCTGAACTCGGGCGAGCAGCGCTATATCCGCTCGGACTGCATGGCGACGGTGGGCGCGGTGTCGAACCCCGACAACGCGAACCAGAACTTCGCCAAGGCCGGTCGTACCCGCTGGATGGGCAAGCGCCCGCTGACCCGTGGTGTCGCGAAGAACCCGGTCGACCACCCGCACGGCGGCGGCGAAGGCCGTACCTCGGGCGGCCGTCACCCGGTCACTCCGTGGGGCAAGCCGACGAAGGGCGCCCGCACGCGCCACAACAAGGCGACCGATAAGATGATTATCCGCAGCCGTCACGCGAGGAAGAAGTAATGGCGCGTTCCGTCTGGAAGGGTCCGTTCGTGGACCTGCACCTGCTCAAGAAGGCAGAGGCCGCGCAGGACGCCGGCCCGCGTTCCGGCCCGATCAAGACCTGGTCGCGTCGTTCGACGATCCTGCCGACGTTCGTTGGGCTGACGTTCAACGTTTACAATGGCCGCAAGTTCGTGCCCGTCTCGGTCAACGAGGACATGGTCGGCATGAAGCTCGGCGAGTTCGCGCCGACCCGGTATTTCCCGGGCCACGCGGCTGACAAGAAGGGCAAGCGCTGATGAGCAAGCCTCAGTCCCCCCGTAAGGTCGGCGAGAAGGAAGCGCTCTCGGTCGGCACGCAGATCCGTGGTTCGGCGCAGAAGCTGAACCTGGTTGCGGGCCTGATCCGCGGCCGCAAGGTCGGCGACGCGATGAACATCCTCGCCTTCTCCAAGAAGGCGATGGCGGTCGACGCGCGCAAGGTGCTCGCCTCCGCGATCGCCAATGCCGAGAACAACCACAACCTCGACGTCGACGCGCTCGTCGTTGCCGAGGCGTCGGTCGGCAAGTCGATCACCATGAAGCGGTTCGCGACGCGCGGCCGCGGCAAGTCCACCCGCATCCTGAAGCCGTTCTCGCGGCTGCGGATCGTCGTGCGCGAGCAGGAAGAAGCCTAATGGGTCACAAGAGCAACCCGATCGGTCTGCGCCTGCAGATCAACCGCACCTGGGACAGCCGCTGGTATGCCGAGGGCGATGATTACGGACGCCTCCTGCTGGAGGATCTGAAGATCCGTAAGTACATCCTCAAGACGCTGCCGCAGGCCGCGATCTCGAAGGTGGTCATCGAGCGCCCGGCCAAGCTGTGCCGCATCTCCATCTATGCCGCGCGCCCGGGCGTGATCATCGGCAAGAAGGGCTCGGACATCGAGAAGCTGCGCAGGACGCTCGGCGCGATGACCAGCTCGGACGTGTCGCTGAACATCGTCGAGATCCGCAAGCCGGAAGTCGATGCCAAGCTCGTTGCGCAGGGCATTGCCGACCAGCTCGAGCGCCGTATCGCCTTCCGCCGCGCGATGAAGCGCGCGGTGCAGTCGGCGATGCGTCTGGGTGCCGACGGCATCCGCGTGCAGTGCGGCGGCCGCCTTGGCGGCGCCGAGATCGCGCGCACCGAGAGCTATCGTGAGGGTCGCGTGCCGCTGCACACGCTCCGCGCGAACATGGATTATGCCGAGGCCGAAGCCCACACCGCTTATGGCGTGTGCGGCGTCAAGGTCTGGATCTTCAAGGGTGAGATCCTCGGCCACGATCCGATGGCCACTGACCGGCTGATGATGGAGGCTCAGACCTCCGGCGTGCGCCCCGCGCGCGACGATCGCCGCTAAGGAGTAAGAGACGTGCTGCAACCGAAGCGCACCAAATTCCGCAAGGCGTTCAAGGGCCGTATCCACGGCGACGCCAAGGGCGGCACCGCGCTCAACTTCGGGGCCTATGGCCTGAAGGCGATGGAGCCGGAGCGGATCACCGCGCGTCAGATCGAGGCGGCTCGCCGCGCGATCACGCGTCACATCAAGCGCCAGGGGCGTTTGTGGATCCGCATTTTCCCCGACGTGCCGGTTTCGTCGAAGCCTGCCGAAGTCCGCATGGGCTCGGGTAAGGGTTCGCCCGAATTCTGGGCGGCGCGGGTCAAGCCGGGTCGTATCCTGTTCGAGCTGGACGGTGTTCCGGGTCCGCTTGCCGCCGAAGCGTTTGAACGCGCGGCGATGAAGCTCCCGATCAAGACCAAGGTCGTGGCGCGTCTCGGCGACACGTCGCACCTCGGAGGCGAGTGAGATGGCTAAGAAGACTGATTTAATCGGGCAGACCGACGACCAGCTCGGCGAATCGCTGGGCCAGCTGAAGCGCGAGCAGTTCAACCTGCGCTTCCAGGCGGCGACCAACCAGCTCGAGAAGCCGAGCCGCGTTCGCGAGGTCCGCAAGGACATCGCCCGCATCAAGACCCTGCAGGCGCAGCGCGCCGCAGCGGCCAAGTAAGAGGACGAGAAGACATGCCGAAGCGCGTGCTGACCGGGGTGATCGTCTCGGACAAGGGCGAGAAGACGGTGGTCGTCAATGTGGAGCGCAAGGTCAAGCACCCGCTCTACGGCAAGATCATCCGCCGCTCGAAGAAGTATCACGCCCATGACGAGGCGAACGAGTATAAGGCCGGCGAAACGGTGCGGATCGAAGAGACCAAGCCGATCTCCAAGCTCAAGACCTGGAAGGTGCTCGATCGGGTTAACGCCCGCGCGACCCCGGCCGAGGTCGTGATCGACGAGCCGACTGCGTAATCGTTCACCCGCGTGAGCGGGGGACAAGTTTGAAGGCGGCGCCGGGTCGGTATCCGGCGCCATGAACGGAAGGAATCGGATCAATGATCCAGATGCAGTCCAATCTCGACGTCGCTGACAACAGCGGCGCGAAGCGGGTGCAGTGCATCAAGGTGCTGGGCGGCTCGAAGCGCCGCACGGCCAGCGTTGGCGACATCATCGTGGTGTCGATCAAGGAAGCGCAGCCGCGCGGCAAGGTGAAGAAGGGCGACGTGCATCGCGCTGTCATCGTGCGCACGGCGAAGGATATCCGCCGCGCCGATGGCTCGGTGATCCGCTTCGACTCGAACGCGGCCGTGCTGGTCAACAAGAACGAGGAGCCGATCGGCACCCGTATCTTTGGCCCGGTGGTTCGCGAGCTGCGCGCCAAGAAGCACATGAAGATCATCAGCCTTGCGCCGGAGGTGTTGTAATGGCCGCCGCGAAGATCAAGAAGGGTGACCGCGTGATCGTCCTGTCCGGCAAGGACAAGGGCAAGACCGGGACCGTCACCCTGGCCATGCCGAAGGACGGCAAGGTCGTCGTGGAGGGCGTCAACGTCGCCACCCGTCACCGCAAGCCGAGCCAGGCGAACCCGCAGGGTGGCCTGGAGCGCACCGAAGCGCCGCTGCACATCTCGAAGGTGGCGCACGTCACCGCCGAGGGCAAGCCGACGCGCGTTCGGTTCGAGGTGAAGGACGGCAAGAAGGTCCGCGTGGCCGTCAAGTCCGGGGAGAAGATCGATGGCTGACGCTTACACCGCGCGTCTCAAGAAGCTGTATGACGACACGATCGCCAAGGCGATGACCGAGAAGTTCGGCTATAAGAACGCGCTCGAGATTCCCCGCATCGACAAGATCGTCATCAACATGGGCGTCGGCGAGGCGACCCAGGACAAGAAGCGCGTCGAACAGGCCGCTTCCGAGATGGAATTGATCGCGGGCCAGAAGCCGGTGATCACCAAGGCGAAGAAGTCGATCGCGCAGTTCAAGCTGCGTGAAGGCATGCCGATCGGCGTGAAGGTGACGCTGCGTCGCGAGCGGATGTACGAATTCCTCGACCGCTTCATCACCATCGCACTTCCGCGCGTCCGCGACTTCCGCGGGCTGAACCCGAAGAGCTTCGACGGCCGTGGCAATTACGCCTGCGGTCTGAAGGAGCAGATCGTGTTCCCGGAAATCAACTATGACCGCATCGACAAGGTGCGCGGCATGGACATCATTGTGGCGACGACGGCCAAGACCGACGAGGAAGCGCGTGAGCTGCTTCGTCTGTTCGGCTTCCCGTTCCCGCAGGACGTCCAGGTCGAAGTGAAGCAGGCTGCGTGAGCGCCTTGATCAAGCATTTGAACGAGAGAGCTTAAGTCCATGGCGAAACTGAGTTCCGTTAACAAGAACGAGCGCCGCAAGAAGCTGGTGAAGCAATATGCCGGCAAATATGCAGCGCTCAAGGCGAAGGCGAACGACAAGTCGCTCGAAGAGACCGATCGTCTCATCGCGCGGCTGAAGATGGCCGAGCTTCCGCGCAACGCGAACCCGACCCGGGTGCGCAACCGCTGCGAAGTGACCGGTCGTCCGCGCGCTTATTATCGCAAGTTCCGTCTCTGCCGCGTGCAGCTCCGCGAACTGGCCAACAAGGGCCTGATTCCGGGCGTCACGAAGTCGAGCTGGTAAGGATCACGAACAATGGCAGTGACCGATCCCCTGGGTGACCTGCTCACCCGCATCCGCAACGGCCAGCGCGCGCGCAAGGACAGCGTCGTGTCGCCGGCGTCGAAGCTGCGGACCCGCGTGCTCGACGTGCTTCAGCGCGAAGGCTACATCCGTGGCTATAGCGAGGAAGACATGGGCCCCGTGAAGGGCGTCCGTATCGAGCTCAAGTATTTCGAAGGCCAGCCGGCGATCAAGCACGTCGCGCGCGTCTCGAAGCCCGGCCGCCGCATCTACAGCGGGTCGCAGGACCTGCCGCGCGTGATGAACGGCCTGGGCATCACGATCGTCTCGACGCCGCGTGGCGTTCTCTCGGACGCGGAAGCGCGCGAGCAGAATGTCGGTGGCGAAGTGCTGGCGGAGGTGTTCTGATGAGCCGCATCGGCAAAAAGCCGGTCGCGATCCCCTCGGGCGTGACCGCGAACATCAGCGAAGGCATGCTGAGCGTGAAGGGCCCCAAGGGTACCCTGTCGCTCAAGCTCGCCGACGACATCAGCTATGACGTCCAGGCGGACGGCATTTCGGTGCAGCCGGCGAACGCGACCAAGCGCGCCCGTGCCTTCTGGGGCATGCAGCGCACGCTGGTGCAGAACCTCGTCACCGGCGTGACCGAGGGCTTCACCAAGAAGCTGCTGATCACCGGCGTCGGCTATCGTGCCAACGCGCAGGGGCGGAAGCTGAAGCTGCAGCTCGGCTACAGCCACGACGTCGACATCGACGTGCCGGAAGGTCTTGAGGTCAAGACCCCGGACAACACGACGGTGGAGATTTCGGGCGCCGACAAGCAGAAGGTCGGCCAGCTCGCCGCTGAGATCCGCCGCTGGCGTAAGCCTGAGCCGTACAAGGGCAAGGGCATCAAGTACGACGGCGAATATATCTTCCGTAAGGAAGGGAAGAAGAAGTGACCAAGGGCCTTTCGCTTTTCGAGAAGCGGCGTCGCCGCAATCGCACGGCGCTTCGCGCGCGCGCTGGCACTCGTCCGCGCCTGTCGGTGCATCGCTCGGGCAAGCATATCTATGCCCAGGTGATCGACGACGAGGCGGGCCGCACGCTGGCTTCGGCTTCGACGCTGGCCAACCACGAGGGCAAGACCGCGACCGTCGCGGCTGCCACCGAGGTCGGCAAGCGCGTTGCGGAAGCAGCCAAGGCCGCCGGCGTCACGCAGGTCGTGTTCGACCGTGGCGGGTTCCTGTTTCACGGCCGGGTGAAGGCGCTGGCGGAAGCCGCGCGCGAAGCCGGACTGGAGTTCTAAGACATGGCTGACGAGAACAACACCGAGGTCCAGGCCGTCGCAGCTGCCCCTGAGGGTGGCGCGGGCGCCGGTGAGGCGCCGCG
>APMI01023073.1_pt1 | contig 16228 bp, 6 predicted proteins | sample 667938 | NCBI WGS metagenome assembly APMI01 (sample SAMN01084076, study PRJNA167559) | wastewater metagenome | biome: Wastewater | place: Denmark: Ejby Moelle, Odense | collected 2011-11-28 | reverse complement strand
GATGACCAATCCGTGCTATTTCAACCACGAGACGACGCTCGCCGTGCTGGGGATCGGCGTCGACTATGTCGACCTCGATCCCGCCGGCGGTTTCCTGCCCGACCCGGCCGCCGTCGACAGGGTTCTGGCCGGCGGCGCGAAAGCATTCGCCGCGGTGTCGCCGAACAACCCCACCGGCGCGGTCTATCCGGCCGGCCTGCTGGCGGACCTGCTGGCGGTGTGCCGGCGGCGCGGCGCCTGGCTGATCCTCGACGAGACCTATCGCGACTTCCTGCCGACGGGCATGGAGACGCCGCATCGGCTGTTTGACCAGCCTGACTGGGGCGACAATCTGGTCCAGCTCTATTCGTTCTCGAAATCGTTCTGCATTCCCGGCCACCGTCTCGGCGCCATTGCGGCGTCGCCGCCACTGGTCGGGCAGGTCGCCAAAGTCATGGACAATATGCAGATCTGCGCGCCGCGCCCGCCGCAGATCGCGGTGGCGTCGGCGCTGACGGCGCTGGACGGCTGGCGCGAGGCAAATCGTCGCGAGATCATGGCGCGAACGGTTGCGCTGAAGGACGCCATGGCGCGGCTGCCGGGCTGGAAACTGCAATCGGTCGGAGCCTATTTCGCCTTCGTGCGGCATCCGTTCGGCGACCGGGCGTCGCACGAGGTGGCGGAACGTATGGCGCGGGAGGCAGGCGTTCTGGTGCTGCCTGGCGGCTATTTCGGGCACGGGCAGGAGGCAAATCTCAGATTTGCCTTCGCCAATGCGGATGCGACGACCATCGCGCTGCTGCCGGACAGGTTGTCACGACTTTAGCCAGCGGACATCCGCGGGTGTCAGGCCGCCTGTACACCAAAAGGCACGACGACGGCTGACTGCTTGCGGTCGCCGATCAGGCCGCCGGCGCGCAGCAGCGCCGCAAAACGGCCGTTGCGGCCCGCCAGTTCCTCGAAGGAACCCTGTTCGACGATGCGGCCCTGATCCATGAACAGCACCAGGTCGGCGTCGCGCACGGTCGACAGGCGATGCGCGATGATGAAGGTGGTGCGTCCCTCGCGCAGATCGTCGACCGCGTTCTTGACGCGTTCTTCGGTCTCGACGTCAAGCGCGCTCGTCGCCTCGTCCAGCACCAGGATCGGCGAATCCTTCAAGATGGCGCGGGCGATGGCGATGCGCTGACGCTCGCCGCCCGACAATTGGCCGCCGCGCTCGCCAACATGGGTGTCGTAGCCGTCGCTCTTGCCGAGAATGAAGTCGTGCGCCGCGGCGGCGTTCGCCGCGGCATGCACGTCCTCGTTCGACGCGTCGTTGCGACCGATGCGGATGTTATCCTCAATCGAGCGGTTGAGCATGCCCGAATCCTGGAACACGGTGGCGATCGAGTTGCGCAGCGACGCGCGCGACACGGCGCGGGTGTCGACGCCGTCGATGTGGATTTCGCCCTGGGCGGGATCGTAGACCCGCTGCAACAGGTTGATCAGCGTCGTCTTGCCGGCGCCGGTCGGGCCGACAATGGCGACGGTCTTGCCGGGCTCGACGGCGAAGGAAACATTGTCGACGCCCTGTTGCGAATTGGGGAAGCGAAAGCTGACATTGTCGAAACGGACATGGCCGACGACCTTGCCCAGCGTTTCGGCGCTGTCGGGTTCGGCGCGCAACTGCGTGGCGCCTTCGAGCTCATAGAAGTCCTCGAGACGGGCGCGGCCGTCGAAAATCTGGTTGACGAAGGCTGACACCTGGTCGAGGCGGCTGATCAGCAGCGAGGCGAAACCGGTGAAGGCGACGATCTCGCCGACCTTCAGTTCGCCGCGCGACACCAGCAGCGCGCCGATCACCAGCACCACCATCATCGACAGGGTCGAGGCGACGCGGTGCATGCCGCTGGCCAGCGCCCACCAGTCGAGCACCGGATACTGGGCGTTGAGCAGACGCTCGACATGCGCGCGCAAGGCCTGCGTCTCCTGCTGGACGCGATTGTAGCTCTGCAGCAGGGCGACGTTCGACACGGAATCGCTGACATGGGCAAACACGCGGTGGTGATGCTGCTCGACGGTCTTCTGGTTCTGCTCGGTGCGGCGCATGACGAAGCGGCCGATCAAGATGTAGGCGGCGCCGAGCGCGAACAACACGACCGACAGACGCCAGTCGAGCGCGATTGCAGTCGGCACCAGCAGGATCAGCGACACCGCGGTGACCAGATGGGTGCGCATGAATTCGAGCCACAGGCTGAACAGCGTATCGACCGCGCGCAGCAGCGTGTGCAACACGCTGGAGGTGCCGCGCTGGTAGTGCCACGACAGCGGCATGGTCATGACATTGCCGAAGGAGCGAGTCAGCACGTCGACGCGCATCCTGTGGGCGAGACGGTCTGCCTGGCGCGCGACGGCGACGACGGCGACAATGTTGAACAGGCCGAAGCCGGCCCAAAGGGCAAGCGTCGGAACGACATCGCGCTTTTCGGAGATCGCGTCGATGATGCGGCCAAACAGGATCGGCTCGGCGATGACGACCATCGCCAGAACGATGTTGGCGATGCAGATCAGGGCAACCTGCCGCTTGGCCGGCGACAGATAGGTCAAGGCGCGCCAGTAGATCGCGGTAAGGCTGGCCCGGTCGCTGGCCGCATTGGCGCCTGCCGCCTGTGCGGCGGAGGCTTGGCTCCGGTGTCGCCTGGAGCGAACCAACGGAATGCCGGATGTCAGCGTCCTGATCAAGGTGGGCCCCCTGTCCTCACTTCATTTCATTCTTGACCGCCGACCTGCTCGTATCCTTTACGGTCAGGCTGTCGGCGAGGCGTCACTTGGTATTGAATGACGCTTGATTTGTGGCGGGCCGGCTTGTCCACCAGCGCATTTTGTCGCGGTTGCGGATCAGGCGACCTTGGCGTGAAGCAGGCCGAGCCGGCTTGCTGCGTCGGCGATCTCTCCCGCCATCGCGTCGGCCAGTTCGGGCCTCATCATGGCCATCGCCAGATTTGCCCCGACAAAACCTGCCGGCGAGCCGCAATCGAAGGTGCGTCCGGTGAATTCAAACGGCCGGAACTCCTGCGACGCCATCAGCGAGACCAGCGCGTCGGTGAGCTGGATCTCGCCGCCGGCGCCTGGCGCCTGGTTCTCGAGCAGCGCAAAAACCTCCGGGTTGAGGATGTAGCGGCCCGAAATGAACAGGTTGGTCGGCGCGGTTCCGGGCGCGGGCTTTTCAACCATGCCGTTGATCAGCGGGCCGTCGCCCGACAGTTTCAGCGAGACGATGCCGAATTTGTGCGCGTCCTCCGGCTTGCAGCGTTCGACCGCGACCAGATTGCCGCCGTAGCGGCTGTGCATGTCGACCATCGACTTGAGGCAAGGCGTGTCGTCGATCATCAGCATATCTGGCAGCAGCACCGCAAACGGCTCGTCGCCGATGATGTGGCGGGCGCTCCAGATGGCGTGACCGAGGCCGCGGGCCTCCTGCTGGCGCACGAACGACACCGAGCCGACGCCCGGCGTTTGGCTCTTGATCTTGTCGGCCAGCGCGTGCTTGCCGCTGGCGCGCAACGTCGCGTCGAGCTCGAAACCGTGGTCGAAATGGTCTTCGATCGCTCCCTTTCCACGACCGGTGACGATGACCACGTGTTCGATTCCGGCGGCAAACGCTTCGGCGACGATGTGATCCATCAGCGGACGGTCGACGATCGTCAGAAGCTCCTTGGGAATGCTCTTGGTGGCCGGAAGCATGCGAGTGCCGAAACCGGCAGCCGGGATAACCGCTTTGCGGATCGATCTGTTCATTTTGTCCTGCCCAACGATCTGGTTTCAATCTGCAGGCAGTTTTGCCGGCAACTAGATCGCTACAACGCGAGCAGATAGATTGGGTTCCATTGCGCCGCAACAATTCGATCGGTAAATTTGCGTTACTGGCTGTTGCAGTGCAACGAAATCGGCTCGGGGCAATTTACGCCGACCGGACCGTGCCCTAGATAGCAGCTCAATTGTGCTAGAAACCCGACATGAACGCACCCTTTAAGTCGCGCGCTGCGAAGCCAACGGCCAATCCACTGCCCCCGTCGGCGGAGTTGCCGATCCGCTACGACTATTTCCAGGAGGACCGGCTGCGCCGCCTCGGCGCGGATCTGGCCAAAGGCGAGCAACTCAGCTTCCAGGGCCTCGGCGAATTCGACTTTCATGCGCGCATCAAGGACGACGCGGCCCGAATTCTGCGGGTCTATCAGTCGACCAATGCGGCGCAGGCGCACGGCGACTCCATCACGCCGGCGGCGCAATGGTTGCTCGACAACAACTACCTGATCGAAGAAAGCATCGTGCAGATCAGGCGCGACCTGCCCAAGCGGTTCTATCGCGAACTGCCGTCGGTCAAGCTTCCCAGCGGGGCGGCGGCGCCGCGGACGCTGGTGATCGCCTGGGCTTATGTTGCGCACACCGACAGCACCATTTCGCCCGACAGCCTGCGCGCGCTCGTGCAGTCTTACCAGGACGTCGAGCCGCTGAAAATCGGCGAATTGTGGGCGCTTCCGTCGTTCATCCGGTTCGTGCTGGTGGAAAACCTGCGCCGGCTGGCGATGCGCGTCGAACGCGCCCGGCTGATGCAAGTGATCGCCAACCAGACGGCCGACAAGCTGTTGCTGGAAGACAACGGCGCTGCGCAGACCGAGTTGCTGTCAGCCTATGTCGAGCACGCGCGCGACGCATCGTTTGCAACCCAGTTCCTCTATCGCCTGCGCGACGGATCGAAGAGCGCCGGCGCGGCGCTGATGTGGCTCGAAAACGAGCTTGAACGACACGGACTGGACGCCGAGGCGATCACCCGGATCGAGCATCAGACGCTCGCCAGCGGCAACGTCACGATGGGCAACATCGTTCGCGGCCTGAGATTGTGCAACGACGTCGACTGGACCGAATGGTTCGAGAGCGTCAGCCGCGTCGACGCGCTGCTGCGGGCGGGGACCAATCTGGAACTGCTCGATTTCCAGTCGCGCGACCAGTACCGCGCCGAAATCGAGCGTCTGGCGCGCCGGTCGGCGCAAAGCGAAACCGAGGTGGCGCGACAGGCGATCGAGATGTCGAATGCCGCCGCCGCTGACGCCGGCGGCGATCCCGATTTTGCCGATATCGGCTATTTCCTGGTCGGCTCGCGCCGGCCGGAACTCGAGCGGGGGATCGGCTACAAGGCAGCCCCGCACGAAAGGCTGTTTCGCGTTTTCCAGCGCGGCAGCTGGCTGTCGCTCGCCGTGCCGATCATGGCGCTGACGGCGGTCTTCGTCGCCATTGCCGCGACGGTCACCAGCGCGGCCGGCATTTCCGGCGGCTGGGCGTTTCTGATGCTGGCGCTGTTTGTGCTGCCGGCGGTTGAAGGCGCAGTCGGCCTGTTCAACACGCTGACGCTTTTGTTCATGCGGCCGACCCGACTGATCGGCTACGAATACAAGGATGGCGTTCCCGCCGAGGCGCGCACGCTTGTGGTGGTGCCGACGCTGATCGGCTCGCGCGCCGACGTCGAGGAGATGGTTCACCGGCTGGAGGTCCACTACCTCGCCAATATGCGGGGCGAGGTCTACTATGCCCTGCTGTCGGACTGGCCGGACGCCAAGACCGAGGAGAACGAACGCGATCTCGATGTGCTCGCCTATGCGCGGGCCGAGATCGCCGAACTCAACCGGCGTTATCCGCCGGGCGTCGCACAGCGTTTCCACCTGCTCCACCGCCGCCGCCTGTTCAACGAGGCGGAAGGCGCTTGGATGGGCTGGGAGCGCAAGCGCGGCAAGCTGGACGAATTGAACCTGTTGCTGCGCGGCGATCCGGACACGACATTCATGCCGCTCGACGCGGCGCTGCCGCCCGACATCGTGCATGTGCTGACGCTTGACGCCGACACGCGGATGACGCGCGATGCGGCGACGCATCTTGCCGGCAAGCTGGCGCACCCGATGAACCGGCCGAAACTCGATGAGGCCGGCCGTCTGGTGGTGCGCGGCTACGGCATCTTGCAGCCGCGCGTCACCGCGTCGCTGACCACCGGCGACGAAACCTCGTTCTTCCAGCGGGTGTTTTCGGCCAATCGTGGCCTTGACCCCTATGTGTTCGCCGTCTCCGATCTCTACCAGGATGTGTTCGGCAAGGGCACCTTCACCGGCAAGGGTCTCTACAATGTCGACGCGATGATCGCCGCGTTGCGCGGCCGCATCGCCGAAAACTCGGTGCTGAGCCACGACCTGCTCGAAGGCGCGTTCGTCTCCGCCGCGCTGGTGAGCGACATCGAGGTTGTCGAGGACTATCCGGCGCAATATCCGGTCGATGCATCGCGCCACCACCGCTGGGCGCGCGGCGACTGGCAATTGCTGCCGTTCATCCTCGATCCGGCGTCCGGCGTCGACGGCATCTCGCGCTGGAAGATGGTCGACAATCTGCGGCGCACGCTGACGCCGATCTTCTGGGTGATCGCCGCGGCTATCGGCTGGGCGTCGATGTCGTTTGCCTTCGCGGCGCAGTGGATGACGCTGCTGGTGCTGGCGCTGTTCATTGCGCCGACCTTCGACCTGATCCACGCGCTGACGCCGAAGTCGTCCGAGACGACGTTGCGCGGCCACATCGCGGCGTTCGTGCGCGAATTCGTCTACGCTTCGGCGCAGGTGGCGCTCAAGGTCACCTTCATCGCGCATAACGCCTGGATGATGGGCGACGCGATTGTGCGCACGCTCTACCGGCTGCTGGTCAGCCGCAAGAACCTGCTGGAATGGCGCACCGCCTCGCAGGTGCAGAAATCGCAGCCCGACACGCTGACCTATTATTACGGGCTGATGGCCGGCTCGGTTGTGGTGGCGACGGGCGCCTTCCTGGTGGCGATTGCGGGTCAGACGACGGGCGCCAATCTGGCGCTGTGCTACACGATCCTGTGGGCGCTCGCGCCGGCGATCGCCTGGTATGTCAGCCGCTCGGCCGAGGTCGAGGACGAATTGGCGGTGACCGAGGGCGACAAGGAGAAGCTGCGCCGGATCGCGCGGCGGACCTGGCTCTACTACGAGACCCATGTCACCGACGAACACAACCAGCTGCCGCCCGACAATATGCAGGAGACGCCGCATCCGGTCGTCGCCAACCGCACCTCTCCGACCAATATCGGCATGTATCTGCTGTCGGTGGTGGCGGCGCGCGATTTTGGCTGGATCGCGCTGTCGGAAGCCATCGAGCGATCGGAAAAGACGCTGGATACGGTTGAAAAGCTCGATCGCGAACGCGGCCATCTCTACAACTGGTACGACACCAGGACCATGGCTCCTCTCCACCCGCGCTATATCTCCAGCGTCGACAGCGGCAATCTGGCCGGCCATCTGGTCGCGATCGCGCGCGCCTTTGCGGAATGGGCGGAAGCGCCCGCCGCTTTCCTGCAGGGCGATCTCGAAGGCGTCATCGACACGGTCGGCGTATTGCAGTCGGCGCATGGCTCGATCCCCGACGACCGCCGCCAGACGCGGCCGGTGCGCGAACGGCTGAACGAGCGCATCGTCGGCATGAAACGCGCCGTGCGCTCGATCCAGAGCGAGCCCGAGACGGCCGCGATCCGCACGCTCAACCTCGCGATCAATGCGCGCGAACTGCTGAAACTGGCGCGGCAGGTCAACGAGGGCACCGGGACGGCCAACAGCCAGTATCTGGTGACCTGGGCGGAGCGGCTGCTGGCGGCGTGCGAGTCGCACATCGCCGACGCCCATTTCGAGGAAGCGCGCCTGGCCGAGTTGCGCCGGCGCATGCAGGAGGTGTCCAGGCGCGCCCGGACCATCGCCTTCCAGATGGAGTTTTCGTTCCTGATGCGGCCGGACCGAAAACTGCTGTCGATCGGCTACCGGGTCGAGGATCGCCAGCTCGACGAAAGCTGTTACGACCTGCTGGCGTCGGAAGCGCGGCTGACCAGCCTGTTCGCCATCGCCAAGGGCGACATTCCCACCGAACACTGGTTCAGGCTCGGCCGGCCGATCGTCGAGATCGGTTTCCGCGGCGCGTTGATCTCGTGGTCGGGCTCGATGTTCGAATATCTGATGCCGCCGCTGGTGATGAACGAGCCGGCGGGCGGCATTCTCAACCAGACCTGCCGGCTGGTGATCAAGCGGCAGATCGCCTACGGCAAGCAGCGCGACGTGCCCTGGGGCATTTCTGAAGCGGCATACAATGCGCGCGACCGCGAGATGACCTACCAATACACCAATTTCGGCGTGCCGGGTCTCGGGTTGAAGCGCGGCCTGTCGCAGAACCTGGTCATCGCCCCTTACGCCACCGTGATGGCGGCGCAGTTTGCGCCCGCGCCGGCCGTCGACAATCTGGACAGGCTGGCGTCGATCGGCGCGCTTGGGCAGTTCGGCTTCTACGACGCGGTCGACTTCACCCCGGCGCGCGTGCCCGAAGGTCAGACCTGCGCCGTCGTGCGCAACTATTACGCCCACCATCAGGGCATGTGCATCGTCGCCATCGGCAATGTCGTCCATCACGGCCGCATTCGCGACCGGTTCCACTCCGACCCGGTGATCGAGGCGGCCGAGCTGCTGCTGCAAGAAAAGGCGCCGCGCGACATTCCGGTCACAACCGTGCGCTCCGAGGCGGAAGAGCGGATCAGGCTCGACGCGGACGAGACGCCGCCGGACCTGAGGGTGATCGCCGATCCGCTGCATGCGCCCAAGGCGACATGTCTTCTGTCCAACGGCGCCTATTCGGTGATGGTGTCGTCGACCGGCTCCGGCTACAGCCGTTTCGGCGATCTGGCGGTAACCCGCTGGCACGCCGATCCGGTGGAAGACCGCCTCGGATCGTTCATCTTCCTGCGCGACGCCGCGTCCGGCGAGTGGTGGTCGGCCACGACGGAACCGCACGGCGCGGCCGGCGAAAGCGTCGACGTGATGTTCGCCGACGACAAGGCTACGTTCAACAAGACGGTTGGCGCGCTGCGCTCGGAAGTCGAGTGCATCGTCGCGTCGGAAGCCAATGGCGAGGCGCGCCGCGTCACCATCTACAATCAGAGCAACGAGGAGCGCGTCGTCGAGGCGACCTCGTTCGCCGAACTGGCGCTGGCGCCGGACGCGTCCGACAATGCGCATCCGGCGTTCTCGAAAATGTTCGTCGAGACCGAATTCGATCATGCGCGCGGCATCATCTTCGCGCTGCGGCGCAAGCGTTCGCCCGGCGACAAGGACATTGCGGCGGCCCATTTCCTCACCGTGGCGGCAAGCCATTCCGGCGAGACGAAGGCGGAAACCGACCGGCGCGCCTTCATCGGCCGCGGCCGCGATCTGCGGTGGCCGGCCGCGTTCGATGCCGACGCAAAGCTCTCCGGCGCCGACGGCTTCGTGCTCGACCCGGTGTTCTCGCTACGCCGCAAGGTGCGCATTCCGGCGCACAAGAAGGTGGCGCTGACGTTCTGGACGCTGGTGGGCGCCGATCGGGCCGCACTGGAGGAAACGATCGCCCGGCTCGACCATCCCGAAAGCTTCGCCCGCCAGTCGATGCACGCCTGGACCCGTTCGCAGGTGCAGACCCGGCATGTCGGCTTCAGCCTGACCGAGGCGGCGGAGGTGCAGAAGCTCGGCCGCTACCTGCTCTATCCGCACCCGGCGATGCGCGCCGCGCCGGAGACGATCGCGGCGGGCATGGGCCCGCAGTCGGCGCTGTGGCCGATGAGCATTTCCGGCGATTTCCCGATCTTTGCGCTGCGCATCGGCGACATCGCCGACATCGAGATCGTTGGCAAGGCGCTGCGGATGCAGGAATATCTGCGCGCGCGCGGTCTGTTCGCCGATCTGGTGATCGTCAACGAACAGGCCTCCTCCTATGTGCAGGATCTGCAGAACGCGATCGACCAGCTTTGCGAGAACAGCCGCCTGCGCGGCAGCGAGCTGGGACCGCGCCAGCACATCTTCGCGGTGCGTCGCGACCTGATGGACGAGCGGTCCTACAAGACGCTGATCGCCTCCGCGCGCGTCGTGCTGCATACCCGCAACGGCAAGATCGAAGACCAGATCGAGCGGGCCGAAACCGAAATCCTGACGCAGCTGGCCAATGTCAAGATCGAGCGGGTTCAGCCGCGTTCGCCGGAACACATCGCCCGGGCGGAGCCTGGCGAGGGCCTGCAGTTCTGGAACGGTTTTGGCGGCTTCGCCGGCGACGGTCGCTCCTATGTGGTGCGGCTGCCCGGCGGCGGCGCGACGCCGCAGCCCTGGGTCAATGTCATTTCCAACGGCAGCTTCGGTTTCCATGTCTCGGCCGAAGGCGCGGCGTTCACCTGGAGCCGCAACAGCCGCGACTTCCAGCTGACGCCCTGGACCAATGATCCGGTCAGCAACCGTCCGGGCGAGGCGATTTTCGTGCGCGACATGGACAGCGGCGAGGTGGTGACGCCGTTCGCGGCCCTGGCGCCGGGATCGGCCGACCGGCACGAGGCGCGGCACAGCCAGGGCGTCAGCGCGTTCGAGGGCCGCAAGGGCGACCTTACGGTCAAGGCGGAAATGGTGGTGGACCGGACCGATCCGCTGAAGGTCGTGCGCATCACCGTGAACAATGACGGCGCCGCGCCGCGACGCCTGCGCGTCTACGCCTATGCCGAATGGGTGCTGGGCAACAACCGCGCCCGCAGCGCGCCGATGTTCGTGCCGTTCTTCGACGCGGCGACCGGGGCGGTGATGGCCGGCAACCCCTACAGTCTCGACTATGGCGAGCGGGTGGCGTTCATGGCCTTCGACAGGCCCGCCGACAGCCACACCAGCGACCGGGTCGAGTTCCTCGGGCGCTTCGGCTCGGTCACCTTGCCGGGCGCTGTCGCCGAGGGCGCGCAGCTTAGCGGAACCATTGAAGCCGGCCGCGACATCTGCGCGGCGCTGGCGCTCGACGTCGAAATCGCCGCCGGCGCTGCGCGCGAGATGCTGCTGCTGGTCGGCGACGCCGCGTCGCAGCAAGAGGCCGTGGACCTTGTCGCAAAACACCGGACGGTCAGCTTCGAGGCGCGGCTGAAGGACGTCGACGCCGAATGGCGCGGCTTCCTCGACACGTTGCAGGTCGAGACGCCCGATCCGGCGCTCGACGCGATGGTCAACCATTGGCTACCCTACCAGGCGCTGGCCTGCCGCATCCGCGCCCGCGCCGGATTTTATCAGGCCAGCGGCGCTTTCGGTTTCCGCGATCAGTTGCAGGACACGCTGGCGCTGCTGCTGCACGATCCGGAGCTTGCCCGGGCGCAGATCGTCAACGCCGCGTCGCGGCAGTTCCCCGAGGGCGACGTGCAGCACTGGTGGCTGCCGCGCACCGGCGCCGGGGTGCGTACGATGATCTCCGACGACGTGGTCTGGCTGGCCTACGCGACCGCGCATTTCATGGCGGTGACGGGCGATGAGACGATCCTCGACGTCGAGCTTCCGTTCATCGTCGGCGAGCCGCTCAAGGACGGGGAGCACGACAGTTTCTTCACGCCGGAAATCTCGCGGACCAAGGCGAACATCTATCGGCACTGCGCGCTGGCGCTCGACCTTGCCATCACGCGCGCCGCCGACAGCGGCATCCCGCTGATCCTGGGCGGCGACTGGAATGACGGCATGAATCGCGTCGGCGAGAAGGGCAAGGGCGACAGCGTCTGGCTCGGCTGGTTCCTGCTCAAGACGCTGCGCGATTTCGCTCCGGTGGCGACGGCGCGCGGCGATGGCGCGCGGGCCGAGGCCTGGCTGGCTCATGCCGACAGGCTCAAGGCGGCGCTGGAGGCATCGGGCTGGGACGGCGCATGGTACAGACGTGGCTCGTTCGACGATGGTTCGCCGCTCGGTTCGCACCTGTCGGACGAATGCCAGATCGACTCCATCGCCCAGTCGTGGAGCGTGCTGTCGGGCGAAGGCGACAGGGACAAGGCGGCGCAGGCGATGAATTCGGCGCGCGCGGCGCTGGTCGACCGCGATCATCAGCTGATCCGGCTGTTCAAGCCGCCGTTCAACAAGTCGGCGACGGAGCCGGGCTACATCAAGGCCTATCCGCCGGGCGTGCGCGAGAATGGCGGGCAATACACCCACGCCGCCACCTGGTTCGTGCTGGCGCTGGCGCAGATGGGGCTGGCCGACGAGGCCTATGAGGGTCTTCGGATGCTCAATCCGGTCAACCATGCGCTCGACCGCGACGCGGCGGAAGACTACCGCGTCGAGCCCTATGTGGTGGCCGCCGACATCTATTCCGAAGGCGCGCTTGCCGGACGTGGTGGCTGGACCTGGTATACCGGTTCGGCCGGCTGGCTCTACCGCTGCGCGGTGGAAGGCGTGCTCGGCATCCGCAAGCAGGGCGAAACGCTGATCGTCGCGCCGGCGCTGCCGTCCAACTGGCCGGGGTTTGGCGCGACGCTGAAAACCGGCGGCCGCACGGTGCGCGTCTCCGTCGAACGTGCCAGCGGCAGGAAGGCGTCGCTCACCGTCAATGGCCGGGTGGCGAAGAAGATCGACCTGAAGGCCAAGGGCGATCTCGACGTCAAGGTCGTGGTTGCCGGGTAGTTGAGCGCGATGGGCGCTCAATCCCGGCCCGCACGGCAAAGAATGGGTGACGTCGAGGCGGTCGTCAGAGCAAACCTGGCGATCGGAGAGATCGAGACGGAGTAGGGCCGGTCCGGTCGCAAGGCCTTTAGCCACCCAGAAACGAAAAAATCCGCCGAAGCGGATTTTTCAACCTTTTCAGGGGTTCGGATGGTGGGCGTGACAGGGATTGAACCTGTGACCCCTACGATGTCAACGTAGTGCTCTCCCGCTGAGCTACACGCCCATCCGACGCCGCGCATACATCATGCCTGAGTTCGGGCGTCAATAGCGAAACGAAGCAATCAGGCCGCCTTTTGCGCAGCGCACAATCGGCGGGCCGGATTGCGAGCCTAAGCGGTCAGGCCGCCTTCAGCATCTTCTCGACCTCGTCGACGAGATCGCGCAGGTGGAACGGTTTTGACAGGATCTTGGCGTCTTTCGGCGCTTTCGAATCCGGATTGAGCGCAACCGCGGCAAAACCGGTGATGAACATCACCTTGAGATCGGGATCGATCTCGGTGGCGCGGCGCGCCAGTTCGATCCCGTCCATCTCGGGCATGACGATATCCGTCAGCAGCAGCGAGAACGGTTCCTCGCGCAGCCGCTCATAGGCGGATGCGCCATTGTCGAAATCGCTGACGTCATAGCCGGCGCGCTCAAGCGCCTTGACCAGGAAGCGCCGCATATCTTCGTCGTCTTCTGCAAGCAGTATTCTTGCCATGATATGTCCGAATCAGCCCATGCAGGCTGGGAGCCCGCGCATTAACCACGCCCAATATGAAGTTTGGCGGGTAAATATCAAGTGAATGCCGTTGCGTCGGACTTCGACGCTGGACAGTTTGAATCAGCCTATGCCAGTTTCCGTCCTGGTGAGGCATGTGGACGAGGCCCTGATAATCGGATGAACGAGGCACGATGAGCGCCGCCGACGATTTTTTCGGTCTCGGGCCCTATTCGCTGTCATTGCCGGCGAGCCGCGACAGCGCCTTCGTGTTCAATTCTCCCCATAGCGGCGCTCACTATCCCGACCGGTTCATGGCGATGTCGCGCCTGGACCGGCTGTCGATCCGCCGCTCGGAAGATTGTTATGTCGACCAGTTGTTCGGCGGCGCCGTGGCGCTGGGCGCGCCCTTGCTCGCGGCCAACTTTCCGCGCGCCTATCTCGACGTCAATCGCGAGCCGTGGGAGCTCGATCCGCGCATGTTCGTCGAGCCCTTGCCTGCCTTCGCCAATGTGCGGTCGACGCGGGTGGCGGGCGGGCTCGGCACGGTGCCGCGCATCGTCGGCGAGGGTCAGGACATCTATGCGGCGAAACTGCCACTGGCCGAGGCTGTGTCGCGGGTGGATGCGCTCTACAAGCCCTATCACATGCTGTTGCGGACGCTGTTGCTGGAGGCGCGGACGCGCAACGGCCACGCGGTGCTGGTCGACTGCCATTCCATGCCGGGATCGCTGAAGGCGGGCGAGGGGCGGGCGAGGCCGGATTTTGTCGTCGGCGACCGGTTCGGAACCGCCGCCGCGGCCGATCTGTCGCAACTGGCGATCTGGCTGCTGACCTCGATGGGCTATGTCGTTGCGCACAACAAGCCTTATGCGGGGGGCTACATCACCGAACATTACGGGCGGCCGGCGAAGGGGTTTCACGCGATCCAGATCGAGGTCAATCGCCGCATCTACATGGACGAAAGCAATTTGAGGAAGCTCACCGGCTTCCAGGCCCTGGCGGAGGACCTGACCGAATTCTCGGCCAGGCTGATCGCCGGAGCGCGTGACATGTTCGGGTCGCTGCCGCTGGCCGCGGAATGAGCCGGCCCGGGGGAAAACACCGCATTGCGACGCAACGCGGTCGCATCCGGCCGTGAAACCGTCTAGGGAGGAAAGGTCCGGACCGGGCGTGGGCGGCAGGGCCGGCCCAACTCCGGTCTTATGCCGCATCGCCTGAAATTCGATATTGCAGGGACTGTTTGAATCGGCGCAGGAAAAGGCGCATCCCGCCCAACCGACGCCAAAGAGAGCCGGGTACTTTTGATGCTTGTCAACGCAGATATTTTTCGTCGCATTGCGGCCGTCGCCGCAGCCGAGACGTTGCCGCGTTTTCGGACACCCAGCGCAATCGCCAACAAGCTGGCGCAAGGGTTCGATCCGGTCACCGAGGCCGATCGGGAGGCCGAACTGGCCATTCGCGCTCTGATCAGCAAGGAATTTCCCGACCACGGCATTTTGGGCGAGGAGCACGGAGCGGAAAACGCGTCGGCCTCGCATGTGTGGGTGATCGACCCGATCGACGGCACGCGCGCCTTCATTTCCGGCCTGCCGGTGTGGGGCACGCTGGTCGGGCTGACGGTCGACGGCGATGCGACGGCCGGCATGATGGCGCAGCCGTTCACCGGCGAACTGTTTTACGCCGACGGGCAAGGGTCCCACTATGAGGGGCCCGGCGGGCCGCGGCGCCTGAAGACGCGGGTGACGTCCGATCTGGCGGGCGCGACGCTGTTCACCACCACGCCGGCGCTGTTCAAGGGCGGGCTGCGCACGGCCTACGACCGGCTTGAAGCGGCGGTGCGGCTGCCGCGCTACGGCATCGATTGCTACGCCTTCGCCATGGTCGCCGCCGGCCATGCCGACTTCGCGGTGGATGCGGGACTGCAATCCTACGACATCGTGGCGTTGATCCCGATCATCGAGCAGGCGGGCGGGGTGGTGACGACCTGGACCGGCGGGCCTGCCGAACAGGGCGGCGACATCCTGGCCAGCGCCAATCCGGCGCTGCACGACAAGGCGCTGAAGCTGATCGCGGGTTAGCCCGCCCCCCAGCTCAGGCGTAGAGTTCCGAACCCTCGCCGGGCACAAAAGCGTGCAGCGCCGACAGGAACTGTTCGCGGAAAATGTCCGCTTCCTGCAGGATTTCGTGCTGGGCGCCATCGACGGTGACAAGCGAGGCGGCGCGCATGCGGCGCGCCAGCGTTTCGATCGCCGGCGTTGAAACCACCTCGTCGGCGCCGGCGGCGACGATCAGGGTCGGGATGTGGATGCGGCCGAGAAAATCCTGGTCGAGCACCTTGTCGCGCGCCACGCAGGCGGCATGGATCCACGCAACCGTCGGTCCGCCGAGCGCCAGTTGCGGGGCTGCATCGATGATCGCCTGGTTGCGGGCGTAGCGCACGAGGTCGGAGGTCAGCTTGTTGCCGGCAAACGGCGGGCCGCCGGGCGGGCGCGGCCCGTTCGATATGTAGCGGGTTCCAAGGCCCAGCCAGCAGGCCAGCCCGGTCGCGCGCCGCAGCATGTCGGTCGAGACCGGCTGCCCGACCAATTCCAGCAGCGGGGCGCACAGCACCATGCGGCGGACCCGGTTGAACAGGCGCGGCGCGGCAAGCAGCGAAACCAGGCCGCCCATGGAATGGGCCAGCACGTAGAACGGACCCCGGCAGTCAGGCAGGACGACGTCGGTCATGAACTGTTCGAGGTCGTCGACATACTGGTCGAACCGTTTGACATAGCCGCGTTGCCGATCCTTCAGCATGCGGTCGGAGCCACCCTGGCCGCGCCAGTCCAGCGCCGCGACGGCGAACCCTTGGGCGGTCAGGTTGCCGATGGTCTCGAAATATTTCTCGATGAACTCGTTGCGGCCGGTCAGCAGCACGATCGTGCCCTTGAGCGGGCGGCCGGTGGCCGCAAACAGCGCATAGCGGCTGCCGACGCCGTCGCGCGCGACAAAGCGGCCG
>APMI01071435.1_pt1 | contig 16235 bp, 10 predicted proteins | sample 667938 | NCBI WGS metagenome assembly APMI01 (sample SAMN01084076, study PRJNA167559) | wastewater metagenome | biome: Wastewater | place: Denmark: Ejby Moelle, Odense | collected 2011-11-28 | reverse complement strand
AGGAACCGGCGACTCGCTTTTACGAGTCGTCGGTTCTGGGGAACGGTCGTCTCGGTGCGATGGTATTTGGCGGAGTATCTGAGGAGCGAGTCGTTCTCAACGAATCGACGATGTGGTCTGGTTCGCCTCAAGACGCAGATCGTGAAGACGCTCACAGAATCCTCCCCACAATCCGGCAGCTTCTCCTTGAGGGTAAGAACTCTGAAGCTGAGAGCCTGATGCAGAAGAACTTCGTCTGCAAGGGACCGGGCAGTTCAGGTCCTCAATATGGGTGCTATCAGGTGCTTGGCGACCTGATTATCCGGACGCCAAAAGCTGATTTTTCAGATTATAGGCGCGAGCTTAATCTCGACACCGCCGTTGCTTCGATCTCTTATCGGTCTGGCAGAACGACATTTATGCGAGAGGCGATAGCCTCCGCTCCCGATGGAGTGATTGCCTATCGCTACAAAGCGGACAAGCCGGGCGTGATTACGTTCGACGCTACGTTAAGTCGATCAGAACGAGCGACTAGTAATATAGACGGAAACGACTTCATCCTGACTGGACAACTGGACAGCGGAAATCCCTCAGTTGAAGGAGTTCGGTTTCAGGGCAGATTGAGAGTGGTGGCGAAAGGTGGGAAAGTCACGACTGATCAAACCGGCATCCATGTCTCGGGCGCAGACGAAGCAACTCTATTAGTATCGGCAGGTACTAATATGTTTGAACCTGATTTTCAGAAGCAGACCTTACGGACGATTGAGCAGGCTTCAACCCGAAATTTTGAGCAGATCCGCCGAAACGGAACGCGAAATCATCAGCGATATTATCGACGCGTATCTCTGACTCTGCCGTCTGGCCCAAGCGCACAAATGCCTACGCTCAAACGGTTAGAAGCCATGAAATCCGGAGAGGAAGACCCTTCTCTTGCGACTCTCTACTTCAACTTTGGTCGATATCTCCTCATCTCGGGAAGTCGCCCCGACAGCCCACTACCAACGAACTTACAGGGCATCTGGGCTGAAGAGACCCGCACTCCGTGGAACGGAGATTTTCACCTCGACGTCAATGTTCAGATGAACTACTGGCCAGCCGAAGTCACCAACCTCGCTGATTGCCATCGACCGCTTCTCAAGTTCATTCTGAAGCTTGTTTCGAATGGTGAGAAAACTGCAAAGGCATACTACGATGCTCGTGGCTGGGTTGCTCACGTCATCACAAACCCTTGGCACTTTACGTCCCCTGGCGAATCATCGAACTGGGGTTCGTTCTGCGGAGGAGGAGCTTGGCTGTGCGAGCACCTTTGGGACCACTACGCTTTTACAAAGGACAAGAAAAATCTTCGTGAGGTCTATCCAACTCTCAAAGGGGCAGCTCTTTTCTTCATGGATATGCTCGTTCGCGATCCCAAAACCGGCTGGTACATGACTTCCCCATCGAACTCACCAGAGAATTCTTTCATCGATCCAACAACAGGTAAAGGAATCTCGAACTGTATGGGGCCAACCATGGACATGCAACTTGTCCGCGAGTTATTCGGAAATGTGATTTCAGCATCCAAAGAGCTAAGCATTGACGAGGAATTCCGACGAGAGCTAATTTCTAAGCGTGCAAAACTAGCTCCAACACGAGTCGGAAAACACGGCCAAATCATGGAGTGGCTAGAGGACTACGAAGAACAAGACGTTCATCATCGCCACGTCTCAAACCTGTATGGCTTATATCCTGCCACCGAAATCTCGATGGACCAAACTCCCGAGTTAGCGAAAGCTGCAAAGGTTTCTCTACAGCGGCGGGGCGACGACGGCGTAGGTTGGTGCATCGCTTACAAAGCATGCCTTTGGTCTCGATTGCACGAAGGCGAGAAAGCTTGGACGCTGCTCAAACTATTGCTAAATCCTGTAGCTGACACCAGCATTCGATACGATGGAGGCGGCGGCGCCTATCCAAACCTTTTGGATGCCTGCCCGCCTTTCCAAATCGATGGCAACTTTGGCGGGGCAGCAGCAGTTGCAGAAATGCTCATTCAGAGCCGAGAAGGCGAAGTAAAGCTTTTGCCAGCCCTTCCAAAATCCTGGAAAGATGGTGAAGTAAAGGGCCTCTGTATGAGAGGTGGCCAAACCGTAGACTTCAAATGGAAGAACGGTAAGGTCACAGAGTTTAAGGTTCGCGGCCCCGGCGCCACCAAGGTCAAGGTCCGCGCTTAGGTTTTACAATATGTTTATTCAGCCAGCAATGCCGCCGGTCAATGTTAAGACCTCTCATGATCTTGTCATTGTCGAAAACGGGCGTCTCTCGCTCAAAGTGGCCAAAGCTACAGGACGCTTTTCATTGGAATGGGTGAACGGAGCTGCAAGCCTTCTGAATGCTCATGGCGAACTCCGCTACTCGCCAGGCAACCTGAAGAGAACAGACGCACGTCCCACGCACCTCATCGAGACAAAGCCAGTTCACGACAAATTCGGGAAAGGAGTTCTGCTTGTTGTTCATAACAAAGGCGGCGATTCGGAAGAACTCAGGCAGTCGTTTTGGGTTTACGAGGGCAAATCTGAAGCGATCATTCAACTGACTTATCTCGACTCAACAGGAACTCTACGAGCCAACTACATGGCCCCGATTGTTACCGACTCGGTGTCGATTGCTCACTCTGCCCCCCTGCAATGTCTTGGCGTGCCCTATGATAACGATGCCTATGACCGGTACCGGTCTGATGGCTGGGTCGAAAACGCTCCTGAAGGGAGCTACGAAGTAGGCGCGATTTACGACGACTCGACTAGGCTCGGTCTCGTCGCTGGTTCCATAGACCACGATCTCTGGAAATCGGCGGTGAAATTCAGCAAAGTCGGTGGACTAACGGTATTTGCTGGAGCTACTGGATCGCACACTCGAGACAAATTGCCTCACGGGGTCGTGATGGGCAATCCCATTTCTTCGCCTAGATTCAGCATCGGACAGTACTCGGACTGGAGGACAGGGCTTGAGCGTTTTGGAGCCTTAAATGCTCTCGTGCAGAAGCCTCTCGCTTGGGAAGGTCCGGTCCCGACAGGTTGGAATAGTTGGTCTGGTCACAAGTCCGAAATCAACAATGATTCGGCGCTTGCTGCGATCAATTTCATCGACAAAGAGCTACCGTGGCTCAGAACGGGGGGCACTGCCTATGTCAATTTCGATTCCTTCTGGGACAACCTGAGCCGAAAACAGCGCATTGAATTCTGTCATAAAGCCCATGCCGCCGGACTCAAGGCGGGCATCTACTGGACACCATTTGTGAACTGGGGAGAGCCAGATTCGAAGGCAATCGGCAAGTATAAATACAAAGACCTTCAACTCAAAGACAAGGAAGGCGAGTTACTACCAAAGCTGGATAGCGGATGGCCACTCGACCCAACCCACCCGGGCACACTGGCTCGCATTGACGCCACCTTGAAGGACTTCGTCGATCAAGGGTTTGACTATATCAAACTCGACTTCACGACGCATGGCGCGCTGGAAGGCGAGCACTATGACAAGAAGATTACGACTGGAACCGCTGCCTACCGAGTAGGAATGCAGCGAATTGTCGAGCAACTCTCGCTTAAGAAGGTTGGCCGACCGATTTTCATCAGCCTGAGCATTGCTCCGCTCTTCCCACATGGGTACGGGCATGCCAGACGCCTAAGCTGTGATGTCTTTTCGAATATCGGCGCGAGCGAATACTTCCTGAACTCGCAAAATTACGCCTGGTGGCAAGCCAAATCCTTGTACCCGTTTGTCGATGCCGACAGTGCTTGCGTGTATCAGGCACTTGGTGAACCACCCACGATGATCGAAGAAGGACGGACTCGCTTCACCGCTTCGGTGATTGGTGGCGGCATGATGATCGAAGGCGACAACCTGACCAATCCGAAAGCCATTGAGCGCGTGAAAGAGATTTTTGGCAATCGAGAAGCTCTTGAGTTGGCTTGGAAAACACCCGACTTTCGGCCAGTGAATGCCGACATGGGTGAAGGCTCTGGAGACATCTTCTATTGGAAAGAAGACGATGATAGTTACTACATCGCACTCTTCAACTTCAACCGGACCGACGCCGTTACCAAAACCGTGAAACTAGACAGACTTGGCATCACAGGCGAATGGAAGCTACATGAGCTTTGGTCAAGAGCAGATGTGACGATCAATGATCAGATTGTCATTCGACTCAAATCTAGAGATTGCGCTTTGATTCACCTAAAAAGGAGCCGCTCGTGAGTCCAAAGCTTCGCCGTGAACTCACTGGTTTGGCGTTCATTTCGCCTTGGCTGATCGGCTTCATTGTCTTCACCGGTTTGCCATTTCTTCGGAGCATACAGCTCTCGTTCACTAGGTACGACATCGTTCGTCCGCCCAAATTCGTCGGATTAGCTAACTATCAAAGCCTTATTTTCGACGATCAGGTGTTTCGAAATGCCGCTGTAGTTACGCTCAAGTTTGCTATCATTTCGGTCCCCCTTGGCATCTTTTGTGGTGTGATCCTTGCGCTGTTGCTCAATGCTAATGTTCGGGGGATTTCAGTTTATCGGACTGTTTTCTTTCTCCCCTCGATCGTTCCTACAGTAGCTACAACAGCGATTTTCAGTTGGATACTCAATCCTCAGATAGGCCTTGTAAACGGACTGCTGGCGAAATGTGGGGTTACCGGCCCTGCCTGGTTAGGTGACCCCAAATGGGCGCTTTGGAGCCTGATGTTCATGGGGCTTTGGGGAGTTGGGAACAGCATGGTAATTTACCTTGCCGGCCTAAAAGACATCCCGAATTACCTATACGAAGCTGCAATCGTTGACGGAGCTTCGCCAGCCAAGAGGCTGTTTAAGATCACCCTCCCCATGCTCACGCCCGTTATCTTTTTCAACCTCGTGATGGGTGTCATCGGGTCGCTACAATACTTCACTCAGGCTTACATCATGACGAACGGTGGCCCAGAAGACTCGACTCGGTTCTACGCTCTGTACTTGTTTGACCGAGCTTGGCGATACGCCGACATGGGCTACGCAAGTGCAATGGCGTGGGTTTTGTTCTTGGCAATCGTTGTCCTCACATCGGCCTTATTTGGAACGCAGAAAAGGTGGGTGCACTATGGCAGCTAAGCACATCGGAAAGATGGTCGTAGCTGTGTTCGCTACTATTTTATTGGTGTGGTTCATGGCGTCACCCAAGAAGCCGGCATCAGATGCCGTCTATCGGAAATACCCAGATCGCATTCCGGTCCGCTTTTGGCATATGTGGTCGGCAGAATGGAAAGTAGTCGTCGATCGGATTGTTGATCGGTATAACAAGAGCCAAAACAAATACGAAGTGCTTGCTCTGTCGGTACCAGGCGGAGCGGATACGAAGTTCCTCCTTGGAGCAATGGGCGGAGACCCGCCGGATGTGATGGCCCAGTGGAATCCAGTTATTCCGACTTGGGCGGAAGGTGGGATGCTCCTTCCCTTCGAGGACATCATGACCCCTCAGGAGCGCCGTCTCTTTGACACTCAGTCCTATCCGATCGTCAAACGTGTTGGGCAATATAAGGGCAAAACTTACGGATTTCCAATTGGCTTGCAAGTCAAAGGTGTCTTTTATCTTCCCGAAGCGTTTGAGGAAACTGGCGTTCGTGAGTTCCCGAAGACATGGGAGGAGCTTTGCCGAGTCACCCAGCGGATGACCAAGAAGGACTCCAAGGGCAATATCTCACGGCTTGGATTCATGCCCGGAAGCTGGGCGGAAACCAGTTCTCTCTTTGGTGGTGGGATCTACGACTTTCAGAAAGACAAGCTAACTCTGGGAAATCCAAAGAACCTCGATTGCCTGAAAAACCTAGTGTCTCTAAGACAAAGAGATGGGTATGACTCCGTTTCTCGCTTTCAATCGGGGTTGAACTCGTCGTCGTTTTCTGCCGGATGGCCATTTATTGTTGGTGCTTATGCGGCCGTCGTTGATGGTCCTTGGCGCGTCGAACAGATCGCGAAATATGCGCCGAATCTCAAATACAAAACGGCCCTTGTCCCGGCTCCATCTGGTGGATTACCCGGAGCTGGTTTAGGAAGCGGGAACTTCATGATCATTCCAAAATCGGCGAAGGAAAAGCAGGGAGCCTGGGACTTCATTAAGTTTTGGTCAGGGCTTTCGCAGCCGACTGTCGCCGCCGAGTTTTATGTCTGGGGAGGCTGGCTACCACCCAGTGACGCCGTAGCCAACGCACCGATTTACCAAAAATACATGAAGGAACATCCACAGTTTGCGACGTTCGTGAGTGCGATCAAAAGCCCGATGATCCAGGCGCAACCGCCCGTCGCTTACCAGGTTTTTGTCAACGATACGATTCAGAAATACGAAGACCTTGCCTTACGCGGGGAGATCTCACCAACAAATGCCATGACCGAGGTGCAGGCTGCAGTTTCGAAGGAAATTTCAAGGAGGAAGAGACTTGGTTACGACGAATAAGGGTTCAAAACTCTTCACGCATATCGCTTTGATCTGCCTGTCCATTCCTGCCGCGTTACCGCTTATCTGGATGCTATCTACTTCATTGAAAGCAGAGAACCAGATTTACACGGGGGCGAACGGAGCAAGTTTCAGCCTGACTAGCCTCATTCCATCCCCCATGGTTTGGGCAAATTATCCCAAAGCTCTCTCGACCGTTCCGTTCGATCAATATCTGAAGAACACATTGTTCTTGTGTGCGGTCTCAGTCTTTGGGGCGGTGCTGTCTAGCTCAATCGTGGCCTATGGCTTTGCACGCATCAACTTCAAACTGAATCGTCCTTTATTCGGAATCCTTATCGCCACCATGGCACTTCCAGGTCAAGTCACGATGATCCCGCAGTTCGAGGTATTCCGCTCGCTTGGATGGTACGGGACCTATCTTCCACTGCTGGTCCCGGCATTCGCTGGCGCACCCTTCTTCATTTTCTTACTGAGCCAGTTCTTCAAAACCCTTCCAGAAGAAGTGGCAGAATCCGCCCGACTTGATGGCGCCAACGAGTTTCGAATCTTCGCTCAAATCGTTCTGCCTCTCGCAAAACCAGCATTAGCCACATGCGCTCTGTTTCAGTTCCTCGGCACTTGGAACGACTTTCTTGGTCCGCTCATTTATATCAACGACACCTCTAAGTACACGCTCGCATATGGCCTTCAGCAGTTTATGAGCGCCTACGGCGGTCAATGGGCTCAACTGATGGCAGCGTCAATCGTATTCACGCTGCCGATTATCGTATTGTTCTTCTTCGCTCAAAAGACCTTCATCCAGGGTATTGCCACAACGGGCGGCAAGAACTAGGAAAGGCCTTTTTCTGACAACGCCTTGAGTTCTTTGGCCCTCATGTTTTGCCGTGCCTGAAGGTCATCTTCGAAGAGGAGCATCGTCGGAAGTGAAGTTGCGAAATAGTCAATTTTCGCCTCGGATTTGGCGAGTTCATCAGCGTAGTTACCAAGTCTTCGTAGTAGCTCCTTTGCCTCATCGGTCCGGCCAAGCCGCACGAGGGCGACCGCCTGAAAATATGTGAACTCAGAGAACGGCTGAACCGCCATCTCCTGAAAGTCTCCTTTGAACTCTGCCGCCTTAAGCCACCACTTTTTCGCATCGGTGCTTTGCCCAGTAGCTGCGCACGCGTCACCCATTGCCAGCCAGACATCACTCGCATTTGCCAATAGATGTCGGGCCTCTCCCAAGTTCTGGGGAGGCGTTAGGGCGTTCTCAAAATGGGCCGTCGCTCTGTTTGCGTTACCTGAGAGTAAGCATCGGTGACCAAGCGCAAGCTGAGTCCGCACATAGACCCCGAGCGCCATTCCCTCGCCACCTTCCCAAGGCTGAAATCGCCTTGATTGAAGGATCTTTTCTGCCTCATCTGGCCGATCATCATCATTGAGTAAATCACAAAACTCAATCGTCAAATCGTCGCGAAGGAGGACCAAATCTTTTCTCGATTCCAGTACACATGTGCGCTCAGAAGTAGTTCGCCCGACGCGCTTCCAAAGCTGATCCCTTTCAAACCAGAGCCGGGCATCATTCGGTGAAGCAGCTAGGGCAGCTTCATAGGAATCCAGGGCTTTTTGCGCGTCATGTCGGACGTTAAAGTAGGCTATACCGAGGTTTCGGTGCGCCACCGAGTTGCTGGGCTCGCCAGCAACCGCCTTTTCCCAGCTCGCAATCGCCTCCTCGTGCCTTCCTTTGTCATACAGCAGATTCCCAAGATAGTATTTGGCCCTGAAATCACTTTCTGGGGCCGATTCTAGCACCACGAGATCCTCAAGTCTGGATGGGAAGCAATAGTCTGGCTGGGCATTCATCGCAGCTTTGTAATCCGCCATGCTTTGACTCCCTAGTAGCTTGAGAAAGTAAGCTTTGTGATACAGACCCAATGGAACTGAGCCGTCCGTCGCATTCAGGTCCAACTGATCGAGGATGCTTACGCTTTGATCATAAAATCCGCTGGAAGCCAAGTCGAGAGCCAGGTCAATTCTCATCTGGTTGTCCTTAAACGCTGGCAACCCAGCCAAATAGCGCCCCCAAACATCCAGCGGATCATGTTGTAAAGATGCGCTGTCCTCGGATGATAAACCCATTTCTCGCCTGATCGTCGTCCTAAGGTTAAGTGCTCTTAAGTTGCTACCATCTCTCTGAAGAACTTGGTCAAGATGCGACATGGCATCCGCCCAACTCCCATGTGAGGCACTTAGCTCGGCAAGAGCCAGGTGGGCCGGAACCTTCCACGCAACATTCCAGCAGGCTTTAGCAAACGCTCTTTCGGCTCCTTCTTCCTCCTTCAAAAATCGAAGGGTTAGCCCAAGATTGTAATACGGCTCGCCATCATAAGGGTTAGGATTTCGTTTAGTAAGCCTCTTGATTGCAGTTTGGAAATGCTCCTTGGCCAGTTCAAACTCCCCTCGTCGAAGCCGCCAAAGTCCGATGGCGTTGTTGCATCGTGAATCACCAGGATCCCTCTTGAGCGCTTCCTGCCAATAGTCAACCGCCTTCCGAGTGGCGTGTCGATATTGCGCCAGATGCAAGCCAGTCAGATACAGTTCGTCTGAAGATTCGATTTCGTTTGCAAGCGGCGGCTCTGTTGCTGACTCCAGAGGTTGCACAAAGGTGTCCTCTGAATCGTATTGTCCGATACAAACGGCCCCACGGAAAACGGTAATCCTGGTCGCCTTTTCAAAGCTCTGCTTAAACGGGTGAGTTGGATCTACTTTAACATCCTTCCATTCCAGAGACTTCGTAGTATTTTCCGCAACTATGTTTAGAAGCTGACTTGAAGTTGAAGCGACACCAATCGACTTACCGTCACTTGAAATGGCAACTTCGAGGTTGGCATAGAGTGCCGGGCCAATCTTCTGGTACGGGTATAGGTATTGGCTGAATGTTTTGGTCTCCCAAGGACCGATGAAAGAGAAATCGGGCTGATTGTCTGTGTAGACCCCCGCCATCAGTTCAATGTAGGGTCCATCAGAATCGGTTAGGTTCCTATCCCACGCGTAGCCAAAGTCGTGATTGCCCCAGGTCCACTGCTTTTTGCCAGGAGAAATATGGTGATCTGCAACGTGGATGAGACCGGCTTCCTTGAAATAGTCATATCCTCCAAAGAAATCTTTATCAGTTGCAACACACATGTATGACGTTGGAACAGGGATGTTTGCGTACCAAGACAGGTCGTTTGGAGCGTATGAAGGCCCTTTTCCACCGGCATGGGCAGGCAAGAATATCGCTGGCAGCTCGTCGTCGGGAACCCCAGACAAACCTCTCTGCGCATAGTCAACACCATAATAGTAGCCTTCGCTGCGAGGGTATGCACTCAGCGCGCGCTTCGCATGATCGGCAACCATGTTGGCTTCGGGTGGGCTCATGAACATGGGTTGCAATGTTAGCCCACCACAAGAACGTTTGTGTGAATGCAGTTCGGTTATAGAGCCGCACCTTGATCTCGACGACACTTCGACCGGGGTACAGGCAGACCCCATGCATCCCTTTTGTGCGGTCCATCGGGTCATGCTCGCTCATCCAGACGGTAATTGAACCGTCATTCGAATGCTCAATCTCGACGTCGGTAGGCATAAAAGTTGAAGGGCGATGATGTTGTGGCCAGTTGAACTCAACGCCGCCTGAGATCCAAGGGCCGGCGAGCCCGACGAGAGCCGGCTTGATAACATGCTGACGGTAGATCGCTTCGTAGCCGTTGCTTAGGTCCGTAATCGCGTGAATTCGTCCACCAATCTCGGGCAAAAGCATTACCTCGACGATTCCATTGTTCAAAAAGATCGCATCCCAATCTTGAGGAACGGGCTCCTCGGCAATCCGGTCCGTCACGGGCAGCGGATACACCTTTCCGCTGCTCCCCTGGTAAACCCGACGATCCAGAAACATAGGGTGCTTATCGGGGTTCGCAGGTTTGTATGTCGGAATAGATACAGTTTCCCGTCGCAACGTGACTTCGAAGCTCATGCATTTATTGTCCAAAATCGCGAGATAAATCGAACTATTCCGTTTGCAAGATTCCTATAATATTCTGCTACTGATGTTGCGCGATCGAGTTGCTATTGACTTGCCATTGTATGATGGATTGCTTGCCGGCCACTACCTTCGTGGTCCGGGATACAGCCGAAAGAGACCGGGCGGCACCGACGACTGGCTATTGGTGATGACGCTTAGTGGTCAGGGCGTTTTTCGAACCGCGCAAGGCGAAATTTTAGTTAACGAACCCGATATCGTCCTCGTTTCACCGGGGAGTCATCAGGACTACGGAATCTCGAAGGAAGCAACAACTTGGGCAATTTACTGGGTCCATTTCAAGCCGAAGGCTTCTTGGCTTGATCTTCTGAAATGGCCAAGTGTTGAGGACGGCCATCACGTCCTTTCGCCCAAAAGCAAAGAGATTCGTGAAGCTTTTAAGATCGTCATCCAAGCCGCTAACCTTCCGAGTATCAATCGGATTCGACTCGGGATGAACGCGCTAGAGCGCCTGTTGCTCTTATGCGCAGAAGAACTACCGCAGGAATTTGTCAGCATTGATGAACGAATTCACCTGGTTGTACAACACATTCACACTCATATAGCGAACCCGCTGAGCAACCCGGAACTGGCTACCGTGGCTGGCATCTCCGAGTCTCGTATGAGCCACTTATTCCGCCAGGAAATTGGGGTGTCGCCAAGGCAATACGTTCACTCAAAACGCATGGAAAAGTCGAAGACCCTTCTCGAAAGAACAAACTTGAGTGTGTACGAAATCGCTGCTGAAGTTGGAATGGATCCGTTCTATTTCAGCCTCAGATTCAAAGCCGAAACTGGGAGTTCACCTACCGATTTTCGAAGAAACCAATCGAACCGTTAGCTGCCATCTGCGAGTCTCTCCAGGCATCAAAACTACTGGATTGTGTCCTTTTTGATAAGGCTCATCCAAGCTATCATAAGCGCCAATACACGGTTCAAAGCCTAAGTTGAAGTACGGCTCGTCACCTACGCCTGCCCACGCCCCGAAGTTCATCCACATCGCGACATGCTCTATCTCCGATAAACTAAATTCAAAACGGAGTTTCTCATCTTCATCGCCGATCTGGGTCCAGCCTTCCGAAAGCGGCCCAACGAAGACTTTCGCCCCCATCGCACGAAACTCTTCTGCACCAGGATTTGTTACCGAATCCAGTCGAACACCGCAAACCGTGGGCCAAGAAAAGTAAGTCTCCTTCGAACCCGGAAAGTCATCAATTGCGGAGGCCAAGCGAGCCACTGAGTTTTCTGGAAAATCAATTCTCATTCCCGGTTCGATAGCAAGCAACGGGTGGCAACACCAGCCGAAAGGCATCTCATGTTGACTCAAGTTTTCGCATTCATATTGAAGTAAGAGACGATCGCCGGAGTCTGGTAGGGTTATCGTTCTATGAAAACGATAGGGCAGGTTCACTCCTTTCGCCTCCAAAGATAACGAGAGAGAATTCTCGCTCAATATTTGCCATTCCTGGCAGAAAAGCTCGCCATGATCCGGAAGGCTAACTCCTTCAAAAGCACCTGTAGAAAGGGTGCAAGGATCGACGGTTGGAACACATTCGTCCCACCCACCAGTGTCGTGCTTCTCAACAAAGCTCTCACCGTAACTAGCCTTCGTCGGTTCGATTGAATGGTTCTGCCAGAGCCATTCTCGTCCCCCTGTACGCTTCAAAGAGGCGATTTTTCCGCCAAGTTTTGGGACGACCACAACACTAATCAGATCGTTTTTCAACCTAACGGCAGGATGTCCCCTAAACTCACATTGTTCAAGCATATCTATCCGTATTCTGAACACCAAGTTGGCTAAACAATTCGGTCCATACTCAAACTAGCAATGGTTACCGCACTGATTGGCTTAGCCTTCGTCGCACCACTCCAAGATCAGAGTGCCGTTCAGGACCGTCTGATCAAAGACCTGTCATATCGGCCCGAGACTACAGATGCCTATACGAAAGAGCGTTGCAAACTAGATCTATACATTCCCAAAGGTGCCAAAGACTTCGCAACCGTGATTTGGTTCCACGGAGGCGGTTTGACAGGAGGCGAAAAGGGCATTCCTGACCGGCTGAAGCACCAAGGGATCGCCGTTGTGGCTCCCGCCTATCGTCTCAGTCCCAAAGTCAAAGCTCCGGTCTATATCGAAGATGCCGCGGCGGCAGTAGCGTGGACGACAAAGAACATCGCTTCTTACGGAGGATCAACTAAGCTCCTATTCGTGAGCGGCCACTCCGCAGGAGGGTATCTGTCGAGCATGGTTGTTCTTGACAAACGTTGGCTACAGCCTTACGGGATAGATCCTAATTCCTTTGCCGGCTTAATCCCGTTCAGCGGTCAGTCAATTACCCACTTCACTGTTCGGAAAGAACGCGGAATTCCGGAGACCCAAGCGATTATCGACGATCTAGCCCCGGTTTTTCACGTTCGAAAAGATGCCCCTCCAATCTTGCTGCTCTCCGGAGACCGAAATCTAGAATTGTATGGCCGCTACGAGGAGTCCGCCTATTTCTGGCGAATGTTGAAGGACATCGGCCACAAGGATGTCCAACTGCTGGAACTCCAAGGCTACGATCACGGTGGTATGCCCGATCCTGGCTTTCCTCTTCTCGTCGATTTCGTTCGACGTCGAGCGAAAGAGCTTGTAGCGAAGTAAATTCGCACCGATCGATTGATGTCTCCGGCGCCGCTTTAGCTACTGCAGGCTTCTCAGTAGCTATTCAATTTCCCAAATATCGCCTCGTAGCGTTCGCACGCACCAGTCATATGTCACCGGATCAGATGGCTCACAATCTGAAAAGTTTAAGCCGTAATAGAGCTGATAAGTTCTGATATCACGCAAAGCATCTCGGCCATATCGCTCGATGATTAGTGATCGGAAGCACTCTGCGCTTTCTGTCGAACCTTCTGGACGCAAAGGATCTTCAAAGGTCGAAAGAGCTTCACCCACATCGATAAGTGGGTCGCCTACGATAGTCAACCGGCTAAAATCCAAGAGCCCGGTCACCTCAAGATCGTCATTCATCATGACGTGTGCTGGATAGTAGTCGCCATGAACAAGGCGCTTCTGCTGATAGCCCTCTAGTGCCTCAATGCCCTCAAAGAACCTCCCGAGTGTCCTGTCCAATTGAGGCACCGCAGACTCCAACTTTGATCGAGTAAAACTGAGCACAAGTTCCGATTTTCGGCGCAGATATTGACTCCAAGAAGATCCTTCTATACGGTCCTTGCCGGTGATTTCGCCAAAAGGAAGGTCTGAGACGTCCGCCGTTGCCAGGGGTTGAATAGCTTCTAGAAAGCGATTCATCGCAAGCTGGCGCTCAGAAGTGGAAAGTGAAGGAAATCGCTTACGCATCTCCGACCCAGAGAGCCGACGCTCCACCGCGAAGAGATGCCCGTTATACTCCCCAGTTTCCAAAACCTCGGGAACCGCATAGGGATAAGTCCCCCGGTTGACGATCGCTAAGAAACTCTCCCTCTCAGCCATTTCGTCAGACTTGTAACTCTTGGGGACTCGAAGAATCCTCTCAGAATCTATTGCGTAGATTCTCGACTCCAGGCCCTCTCCCAAAAGGTGCAACTCAGAGAGACCGAAGCGGATTTTGAGCTGATCTATTAACGGCCGATCCTGTTCGCCAGTCAGTAAGTGATCTTTCGCGCACACTACTGAATACTATCAGGTGCTGAAGGCTTCAAGACTCTTGAGGCTCGACGAATTGTCCTATTCCCTTTTGATGGTCTCTAAATCATTCCTGAGGCAGGCAACCTCTTTCTGAAACAACTGACTTGAAGTGCGAGGCATACGCCCGCTGCTGTTGGGTCCCTGCTCCACATTGACGGTTGAAAAACAAGAAAACCCCGCCCGAAGACGAGGTTTTGAACCTAAAAGGTGGCTGCCGCAATAGGACTCGAACCTATGACCCGCTGATTAACAGTTGACACTAAACATGTCTTTGAATCTGCGTAGATGTCCTCATTCGATCCCCGTTTGAACCTAATCTGTTTATCATTGTCTTCCGATGTGCGGTACAATCCTTCCCGGAACTCTTCCCGTTTATTCCCGCTGGGAAGAGTTTTTGAAGGCCATGGCAAAGAACACTCAGAGACGACGTTCAAACGGTGACGGATGGGTTTACCAAGACGGACCGCAGTGGCGGTACAAGCTTGCGATTGGAGTTGATCCGGTCACGGGAAAGCTTCAGTATCGTGGTGGACGGGCGGCATCTCATGCCGAAGCAACGGAGAAGCTTCGCAAGCTTCAATCCGAGTTACTCGCTGGCCGAGTCGCTGCTCCCACGAAGGGGACACTCGGGAAGTACCTCGACGAAAGCCGAACCGAGCTGATTCCACCTACCGGCAATACCGATGGCTGATCGACCAGCACATCATCCCTCATCTCGGGAAGAAAAAGATCGAGGACCTCCGACGCCCGGACGTCCAAAAGCTGATCTCCATGAAAGCTAGTCAGACCGTCCAACCGCGAGCGAAGGAAGCAAAAGAGGAACCCACCGCTAAGCTTTCACGCTCGACCCTTCGGCTGATCCGAGCGGTCCTGCAAGCCGCCTATAACGATGCCATTCGCGACGGGCTCGCATCAATCAATCCTGCCTCTCATGTGGAGTTACCGAAGGAAGTCAAGCAACCACCCGTATCCCTAACGCTAGAGGAGGCCCGGAAGCTCCTGGATGCCGCCGCTCAATCCGATCTCCCCGAGTTCTGGAGCTTTCTCTTCATGACGGGAACACGCTTGGCCGAAGCTTGCGGCGTACGTTGGCAGGATGTGGACTTTGACGCGGGAACCGTCCGAATCTCTGGGCAACTCATGCGGCGAGATAAGGCTCTCACTTATGTGCCTGGGACCAAAACGAACCAGATTCGCTCATTGCACCTGGTCAAATCCCTATTGAATCAACTAAAAGCACTCAAGTCGAAGCAACTCATCGACGGTGTGTCCGACCCGGACGGCGTCGTCTTCTTGAATCCTTATGGCCGTCGCCTCGATCCCAAGTTTGTTCGGGACCGACTGGTCGAGCTTTGTAAAACCGCGAAAGTGAAAGTGATTTCGCCCCACAAAGCCCGTCACACAGCGGCAACCTTAGCTCACGCGGCGACCGGAGATATCCATGCGGTTCAAAAGCTGCTCGGCCATCGCCAAGTTTCCTTGACGGCGGACTTGTACGGGCATGGCTCTTCCATCGTTCAGAAAAAGGTCGCCACAGCTCTTGAAGAGTTGATTCGCCCGAGTGAGGCGAAGAATGCCGACTGATGGAGGATTGGGTTCGGGAGCGATTCGGGATTGGAACCCACTGGAGCTCAATGTATGGCGGCGCGTTGAAAGCACTTGGATTGGCCTCAGCGACCCAACCCCGGAGATCAAAAAGCCAGGCGGCGACGGTTGGGAGTACGGCCCGGAAGCGACCACGTTTCTCGACACCCTAGACCACTTTTTCGAGCAGATCGTTCCCCGCGTCCAGGCTGAGGGCATTGAATGGAGCAATGGAGTTTTCACGCAGTGCCTCGCCAGGTTTGAAGACTGTGCAAGGTTCCGGGAAGCCTCGCTGTGGGATTTAATCACGTTCCTTCGTGCCGTCACACGCTTCTCTCGGTTCCCAGACAACAACGACGGAGGATGGTTCGCCGATCATTTTGCGACGGGAGGGGTCAACCTCGCTATGGTAAGGCTCAACTACCTGACCGCTCCAGCGGTCGAGGACATCGAGCGCATCTTAGCGTATAAGCCAACTTTTGACCGTCTGCCCTTTCAAGAGTTCATTGGTTGGGA
>APMI01008391.1_pt1 | contig 16237 bp, 12 predicted proteins | sample 667938 | NCBI WGS metagenome assembly APMI01 (sample SAMN01084076, study PRJNA167559) | wastewater metagenome | biome: Wastewater | place: Denmark: Ejby Moelle, Odense | collected 2011-11-28 | reverse complement strand
GTATTTTGTGAAGAGTGGGTCCTTTCGGTATGTCGCATAGCTGAATATTATGTGCAGTATATTTGATAAGTAGATCAATGATAGTGAGATTATTAGTAAATATAGGCATATGCGTATATTAATATATGAACTAGCTGATATACTACTACTCTCAGTCTGTGTCTGATTAAGTACAACCATACTACTGATTCTAACCCAGAGTAGTGCAAGATAGACAGCTTAGCAGATAGGCACAAGTATACACGAGATAGCAAGTGCAGTCATAATCCAGTTACTCCATGAATACTGTAGTTTAGATATAGCTGCTAGTAGTAGTCCTGCACCTGCTGCTATTGAGAACGGCACCACCGGCATACTCATAGTAGTACTCGTATTTGTTGTAGTATTAGTAGTACTGTTTGTTGTATTAGAAGTGCTGTTGTTTGTTGTATTATTTGATGTGCTATTGTTATCTACTATTATGCATTATGTTAATGAACTAGATGGCTGGTATGGGCTAGGACATGACACTACACAGTATTTTGTATATATCAAGTACGATTGTGTACATTGTAAGCATATATAGTTTGATGTTGAACTTTGGCATTGTAGACAGTGCTATGAACATGCTGAACATGTATTTGGTGCAATCACAAATGGTAAGTAATCAGGACATATTGAATAACAATCATATAGTATTACTGTACTATTATTTACAGTATTATTGCTTCTCACATGCACAAAATAGCCAGCACTACAGGATAAACATCCACCAGATACACAACTGGAACATCCAGTTCCACATTGTACACAGATACGCGTAGAATTCTAATTATAGTATCCATCAGGACAGCTAGTAACACACTGCCTGGTATTATTGCCAGCCAGTAAATATAGATTACTGACACAAGACTAACAGTATAGTGTATTATTATTAGAGCAGGTGAGACATGGATTCCTACACGAGACACACATGCTATCAGCCGCAACCATACCAGTGGGACATGCACTCACGCACGAATTCAAGTATAATAAATACCCACTTACACATGCAGTACAGTTAGTAGATATTATGGAGCAGGATTGACAGTTAGTTGAACATGGGATGCATTGAGATATGTTATTAAGAGTGGATGGCAGGTATGATGTCGGGCATTGTAATATGCATGAACTATATGTTGATGATGATGAGTTAGGCAGTAAGTAGTAATTCGATATGCATGATGTACAACCCAATGCTGTACATGTTTGACAGTTCACTATTGATGAACTACATAACTGACATGTATTATTCACTCGCATCATACCAGATGGACATGCTGATACACAGCTACTCAAGTATATAGCATATTATTGTGCACATGTTAAACACTGAGTAGATGATAGGCAAGTTAAGCAGCCAGTGGAGCATGCAGCACAGATATGGCCAAGTACATACATGCCAATAGGACATGTATTTAAACAAGTACTTTGATATAGATATGAACCATTGGCACAGACAACACAGTTATCAGCACTACCTATACATGAGAGACATGAAGCCAGTGCACAAGGCTGACATTCCAATCGAGTCATACTTATACTTACATTAGTATTAGTATTAGTAATATTAACACTGGATATAAACATAGAAGTGGGACAACTAGACCAACAGAACTGCTGGTAATATATAAAGGAATTAGCACACAGTGAACAGTTATTAAGGGAGCTACATGATGAACATTATGGACTACATGGTAAGCAAGTATTATTAAAGGAGTAGTATGATACTGGACAACTTGTGATGCATGATGATTGGTATAGCATGTATGGGTTAGTGCATGACATGCATTTACTAGGAGTATCTATACAACGGTAACATGTACCAGTGCATGCAGTACATATTCCTTGATAACCAATACTTAAGGCAGTACAAGTAATAGCACATATTCCTCCAATATCTAAATAAAACCCAGTAACACATTTGGTACATGTACTAAGACTGCCACTACACTATAGACAGGGGCTAAGACATGCAAAACAGAATGACGAACCATTGACAACCTGTGCTAGATATCCAGTTGGGCAGCTGGTCACACAGGTAGTACTATTAAACAATGAGAAGCCTGTAACACATGATCTGCATTGCGAGGGACTGCTGCATGAGAGACACGGGGCAGTGCATGATGAGCAAGCTTGAGTTATTGTTAATGGGTACCAGCCTGAGGGGCAGTCTGTTAGGCATGATTGGTTAAATAGGTAATAGTTGTTGCTGCAGTTACTGCATATTGTGGATGAGCTACATGATATGCATGAAACAGGGCAGGGTAGACATATATTAGCAGTGGTACTCTGGTATGTAGCATTAGTACATGCACTGACGCATCTGGCATTACTTAACAAATAACTATTAGTAACAGCACTGCTGTAACAGCCTAAACAGATTCCAGTACTGACCCCATTACCTGCGCTACACACTTTACATGGGAATGCACAATCACTAACATCACTCAATCGATACACAATGGTGCTGTTGTCCTGGGCCACTAGAAATCCATTCACAAATATTTGTAATAGTAATGGGTTGCTTGTGTAATTGTTGTTTATGTTTAGCACATTAGTAAAAGAAGATAACTGCAGAATTATTGGCTGTTGGGAGATCAAGGGGCGTAATGAAAATGCGCGTGCTGATAATGTTGTAACTGATAATATTGCAGGATTAGAACTAAGTGATATTGATGCTGGATATTAATTAGGGAATGTGAGTCTAATAGTATATGAAGTATTGGTACTATCAATTTATGTAAGATATCTATGTGTGTATGCAATAGTGAGTGTACCAGTATCTTAGGGTAATCCTCCAAACTGATATCCAACAATGGGTATAGACTGTGGTAAGCAATTCTGTTATATAATTCTAAACTGCCATACTTGATATAGTAGATTACCAGTGTACATAACAAATATGTATTATATGGGTTACATTGTGTAGTAATTTCTATGCGGATACTGCAGTACAGTGTTATTGTTACTATTAGAATAAAGTAATGTTACAGTTGAGTTTGTTTTGCTGTTTGATATCCGGTACTGGAAATATGACATATTCGGAAATTGTAATATAGGAGAAAACGGTAAATTTAATATAGTGAATGTTATTGATAATGTTGATAACTAACTATTTGTGCAGTTCGTAGTTAATGTTGAATAATGTGTGCCTAATTGCAATGTATATGGCACTGTTGCACTCACATAATCACTAATCACTGAATAATATATCTAATTTGTTATATATGCCACCTTTGCCGATATTGTAAATGGCTAGGTACTTGCTGGATTCCTCAAATTAGACACAATTAATGTATATATTTTAGTAAATAAAGTGACAGTAGTATTTATATATGTTCCTGATGAATTAATCGCCAATATTCTACATAACGGCTGTCCATTAATTTTGCATATTAAATTACCAGGATCAACTAGTACAATCTGGCTGGGTAGCACAGTAATGAGATACCCATTTTGGAGATCATATGATGTGAAGTTATAATAGAAAGTATATGTGCCGATGCCAAAAACTACAACATTACTCATGCTGACCGACAGCACAGTGGATGATATTGATGCTTAAACCATAGTGGGGTATGTAACATTTCCGCATTATTTTGTATAGTTTGAAGAATCTGTTGAGCAGATTTTTATTGGCGTAAGAGGTGATTGAATTGGGTTACGCACTGAACTTGTTATTGTCAAACTGTTTATCGGAGTTAATTGAGTAGAGGGGATTGTTATCAAGAGGGAAGTAAAGGGGTTTACTGTTGTCGGAGCGGCTATTGTGCAGGTACAGTTCTGGCATTGAGGTTGGCATGTTGTAATACTTATAGACTGATCTATATTGAGATATACCATATCATATTGTGATACTCCTTTAGAGAATGTGATCATCCACGTACAAGTAGCCTGACTATTGGCATAATTATTATCCAAACTAACTGTAATATTACTTATTATTGCTTATATAACCTGATATAAAAAGTATGCAGTATTGAATAAGTACCCATTTCTCCTTAATTATACTAAATTATTGACTCTAGGTTTGGTGGAAGCAGCGGGTACAATTTTATCAATAGTAATGTATGCATTCAATGGCGCATAGTTAGAACTAACGAAGGTGAAACTGCTGATGACTATGGTATAGAAATCTTGTATATTTACCTGATATCCAGATATCAGTGGGCTACTCAATACTACATTACTGGGATCGGTAGAGGTTATTGGGCTGTCAGTAGTTAATTTTAGGGTTAGAGTGTCATTAGGGCCAAATAAATTGCGAGATATTATTGTCATCTGCAAAGATATTGTCTATGTAATCGAGTTACTTGTAAATGCAGTCAGTGACTAAAGTGAATTCGGTAATGATGTCGATATTATGAAATTGTCTATTTTCTATAATATTGTGCTTGTTGTTGGCTCACGTAATATCAACTGGATCTGATCAATAGGCTACAGTGTTGGTGGAGACTGAATATTAATGAAAGTCAAATTTAATAGTCCTGTACTGCTGCTGTATGATTGTGATAGTGAAGCACTCGCGAATAAGACTAATGTAGCTTGAGTTTGATATGTGATTGCACAACTGGGCACACATGAACTAGTAGTTGAAAATATGGCAGTACTGCTAGTATTTGATAGTGATCGCATCCACCACCTACGAAAGCTAATTTACATGTACAGTCCCGCTCCTACACTGTAGACTGAGCTATTGACAGTCAGACTTAGACTGCTGATGGTAGAGACGTTTGCAGGAGTGAAGCTTGCTGTGATATCAGATTGGCTGAAAAGTATAAAATTATATGTTAGAGTGTTATATGCTTGATCTATTGTGTTGCCATTAGCGTCCTTGAAATATATCATTGTTGTCAAAGCAGTCAGAGAGACTAATGGGTTTCTCACGTTTATAATGGATATAGAGTACGTATTAAACAGTGGAGACTGCATCCGAACTGTAAACGTGTTCATAGATAAATCCACAGTCCAATTGGTGCTAGCATTGACAACAATGGCAGAAGATATATTCATTTTATATGCAGCATCAAGCACTACAACAATGGTATAAACAGAAGTACTAACATTAGTTGTAGTGACAGACGTACCATCGATACCTCTGGTACGATCAATTGTAGCTGTGATGTTACTATACGCGCCTACATAGAGCGAGGTTGAGGATAGAGTGGCAGATACGGTGTTGCAGGAGGCAGTGCGGAGTAGTACATAGATGAAGGCAAGTAAAGAAATGTTAGTATAATGTTTATGTGGGTTTTTATTAAGAGTTGGGCCGCTGGCTGGCATAGAGTGTTACTTTATACCAATTACCTGCTAGTTATATTATTAAGATAGGCAACATATTAAGTGATATGCCTGAGTAGGCCAGATTACAAGTATTCAGCTTGTAAAATGTTTGCCTGACAATGGCTAGTGCATAAGCAGACAACTGAGTGATTAACATGCATAATTTATATTCTGATACTGGTGACTGTGGCTCTATGTTTGTCCAGGAAGAGACATACACTATACTATAATAATAATATTCAAAAAGAATAAATATTGGTGCTCACAGATCATTATCATGAATTCAAGGAAACGCTAAACTAAAGACAGCAACAAGGACAAGACTAAAGAAACAGAAAAAGGCAACGTGATCATCAAGTAGGAAATGGTTGATGAGGAGGACGACTATGAAGATGATGACAACAAAAATAGTACATTTACGTTTATTTTAGAAAGAGGCAGGCAAGATAACAGTCTATCAGTGCTTACTAAAAAGTTTGTGGACTTGATCAAGCAATCACCCGACAACACTATTGATCTGAATTATGCTGTCGAGAAACTCAAAGTACAGAAACGGAGGATATATGATATCACCAATGTGCTTGAGGGCATCGGCTACGTCTAGAAAATACAGAAAAATACTATACGATGGATGGGTGAATCAACTGAGCAGGACAACGAACGAGAAATCAAAGAGTGCCTCTAACGGATCGCTGAGCTTGATAAAGAAGAGCAAGAAATAGACTAAGAAATTAATGAGATCAATAAGCAGATCAAGGAAGAGTTTTTGGATAATTAGCAGCTTCGGGACTGTCAGTATATCACATTCCAGGACTCAATTGAAATCGCAAAAAGTCTCAGAAGAGAGTGCGAAGATAAAAGTTTAGTTATCTTATCAGCTCCTAAGGGCAGCACACTGTAGGCGATCGAAAATATGGATGGCAGTTCGCAGTTGACGATGAACTCCAACAAATATGGAGATATTTAAATATTCATGGTTGATGCTGAGGCTGAAACTGTAGTCAAATATGAGTCATGATTAATAGCACAAAAGCGGAAATGATTTTTTTGAATTTAAGCATTATTCGAGGGAATTTTAGTCAGTGTGTATATTAACTCAGTAACTATTTTTTATTAAGATATTATTATTTATATTATAATATTTAGTAAAACAATGGCCAAGACCCATCCAGCTGTGATTGCGATCGGCAAGAACAAGGGACACAAAACTACTAAAATCCAGGCCAAGCGACCCAGGCCCGTCTCAACAAAGGCCAAGCTCGGCAAGAGGACCAAGCTAGTCAGGCAAATCATCTCGCAAGTGGCGGGCGTCTCCGGCTACGAGAAGCGAGTCATCGAGTACTTGAAGGCAGGCAGCTTGAAGGACACCAAGCGCGCCCTCAAGGCCACCAAGAAGGCACTCGGCACCCACAGACGAGCCAAACTAAAAAGAGAGAATCTCATGAACCTTCTCAGAGCTCAACAAGCCAAGAAGAAATGAAGTGATCAATCGCAATATTTAAATGTTTCACAATCGCATATTTACAGTTATTATTTTTATCTGCATATTTTTTACGGTTGCAGCTATTGCCTCGGCAGAATTAATTTAGATATATTGAATGCAAATATATACAAAAATGTATCAACTATGGAAGAAATAAGAAAATAATAAAAGAATATATTCATATACGATAACTATTATCATAGATAAAATCGTTGAGTGTTAAATATACTCGCTTATTTCTCCTCAGTTGTGTGAGGTTAGCTAGGTATGATAGACACAATTAGCTTTGTCTTAAACTGCTTAAAAATTATAATATTATTAGCAGATTTCATTAATGTTTTCGGAAGATTGTAGCGAGAAAGTTTGCTCTTTTCTCCGATTGAATGTTGTCTCTGCGCTGTTTCTAGTGGTTCTTGCTCTGCCTTATTTCAAGTACCATGGACAAGAAGTCGGAACCGCCAAATTGGCTAATTTCACTTAAAAAATAAGCATGGGACCACAGGAGTCACAGCCTGATCTACCTTTTACCTAATTCCTTGAGATCCTCAGCAGAAGCAGCTACTCAGGGACATGGCTGAGCAGCATAAAGGAGTCGAAACTGCTCAAGGAGGAAAACGGGACGATCGAGCTCAGGGCTAGCGAGAAGCCATCAGAATAAGAAAGAACTTAGTATACAATACTGATAAAAATATATGATGGCAAGTATCGAGACTACGGTAATTATTAGATTCAGTTGGACAGTTCTTCCATAAAAACCCAGCAACAATTCATCGCGAACCAGCTAGTTTTTGAAACACTGTCGCCTGTGATCGGCTTGTATCGTGGTGAACACGTCTTCAAGAGTTAAAAGTAAAAACGTACACATTTATGATATGCAGCCATATACATAAACAAACTAAAATTCAGGCTCAACTTCAAGGAATAATTAAGAATCTAGTTACTATTAGCCGCATAATATTAGATAAACATTATTACTGAAAATCTAGAACAGAAATGGGAACTATTAACCGAGATTATGCTGTCTATAGTAATACTGGTGCAAGTTTTTACACAAGCTTATGGCAGTTACTGTCTGTTATTGGAAGTGGATGAACAGAAATTGATAGCCAATAGCGTTTCTCCCACATTCTTCAAATTAGGGGTCGCTTTCGACACTGCAGAGTTCTTCATTCTGTGCTATTTAATCTTCTACGTATATTTTGCCATTAATTAAGTAAAACATGAAATTTCTGACTTTCGCCACTTATATGCTACTGTTACACATAGTTTTTCTAGAATTCGAGATATACTCGAGGATATCATAATGTTCAAAACTATTAGTAGGAAATTTCACCAATAGAGAAATCCAGCAAATCCAAAACCAAATCCAAGCTGATAGTATGTATGAATTTCAATCTGAAACAGGTGAGCCTACCCTAATTCAAAACCCAACACTAAAACAGTTGATACTGACACTGTAACGGAATGAGAACTATCTCATGTTGTTGAGTTCGTACTTTGTGTTCTACATGAACAATATGCAGAATTATATCTATCTGGCTTTCTTTGTTATTCTTGCACTGCCTCAGATTACTAGGAACTGTCGAGTTGGAAATAAAGTTAACTATCAGATTTAGTCGATTATTATCCACGCGTATCCTAGACTTTTGCCTATTCTTTATGTAAGGGGACTGGGGGAATTTACTGGGCTTGGGCTTTAACCTAGATATGTTTTCTGTTTGATCCTCATTATGACCTCTTTGGCTAGTGCAGCTTTACTTTATGTTCAAAAGAAACACGGTGCTCGATCAATTTTACCTAAATTTTTAATCCCTAAAGGACTTAAAACTAAATTTAAATTTTTCATTATCCAGGACTAAAACACAACTTGTGTCGTTTGTCAATCATAATTAGCTCAAATACCGGCTGAGTTGAGGGGAAAGGCTGAATCAAGAGGAATAAAATAATAAATAACATATAATAAAGTTGTATTGACTCCATGTCATCACAAATTCCATGCTCACTGTCTTTAAAAATGGATGTAAAGCAGAATTTAGTGTCCCAGCTGTCATCACGCTTTGCCACCGAATGACAGTCTTTGAGTTTGGAATTTTTAATAATTTCCTTAATTAATGATTTTTCTAACACTACTTTACAAAATAATTCTTCTTATAAATTCTTTAAATGTATTATATTAAAATTCAGTAAGCAAAGTAAATAATTATGATATCATTATTAGGCAATGTGCATGCAGTGTTCACATTGAGCTTTATTTCTTCCTCTCTTTCTCTTTCTCCAATTTGTGGAATGCAATATTTAGTGGTATATTCTGCATCATTATCCTGCTTTTGCGGGTCAGTGACTCTTTGAAATAGTGCATTTTTAGGATTTAGTTAGCACTTGGTCTTTATTTTGGATCTGGTCTCGTCATCATTTCTAGAATTTCAAGCAATTACTGACTGTACTCTTGCATGTCCATTCTATCCTTAAGCATAAGTCCGTTTTATCTAACTTGCATCCATTACTATCCATTGTTGGGTAGCATTTAAAGAGTAATTCCTTAATAGATGCTTATTCCAAGACTGAACACATCGGCTTTCGTAAGATCCATGCCAGGGTAGTAGTTAAGCATTTACTTAGCAATGTAACGAGAGTCTCCTTATTCAAGATCGCCTGACCTCTTAATTTTGGTAATTCTTGCTAGGCCCAAATCCGAAATTTTCAGAACTTGGTCCTTGAATAGCAAATTATCAGGCTTAACATCTAAGTGAACCATTTGGTTTTCGTGCATGCATTTCAAGCCTTGGAGACCTTGTTTTAGAATATCTTTGAGGTAACTTTATTCTATTTTCTTCTTTTATGCTCTGCTTTTACTGTAAACTGAAGCTAAATTTTGATTACAGAATTCCATTACTAAAAATAGCTCCATGTTTTAAACCCATGAGTGATAGTATCTGATGATGTTTTTAGACTTCTGGTTAAAAATAGACAGCGTGCCTAGAGCTTGTGCTTAATTTACTGACATTGATGACAGTCTTGTGGATTTAATGGCAAAAAAGTCACCTGTCATACGAGATCTATAAAGTCCTACGCTTGAGAAGTTGCCTTCGCCGAGTTTTCTCTCAAATATATAATCTTGTTCAAGCCGGGAAACATTAAATTCTGCGACTTTACGGTTGGATGAGCCAGGAGTCTTGGGAGTCTTACGATTGGTACCTCCTAGCTGTTTCATTCGTTTAGACTCCGGGTTTTCACCTCTTACTGGTGTTCGAGTGTGTTTAATCGGACTTTCTTGCTGAGCCTGACTAGGCGTTTTATTTTTGTTAGGGGTGTTAAAATTAAGGTAAGGGCTCTATGCTTTCGGGGGTGTGCAAGGTTCGAGGTACTGTTTGCTTCGCTTCGGTGGGGTGCTCTAAATTTAAATATCCATGGTAAGTAACAAATATATTAACTGTCAAAAAGTAGCGCATGTATATATAGTATAAAAATAAAAACATTATTTCTTATAAATGCTGATAGATTACGAACTGGGCAATCAGAATATACACAAATTTAATCATTTTTAACTAATCTATATTTGTAGGAGTATTTGTTATCAAAAACGCTTATTAAGTGTTAATTTATATTTATGTGTCAATTTATTGTGATATATATCAAAATAAACCAGAATATTTACTATTGCTTTTAGATTGATATTTTAGTCAAATTTCAAAGTTTAAATTTTAGACAAACATAGTTAAATAATTATCAAGCAGGAAAAACAATTCAATATGTGACATCCTTGCAGAAATGGATCATCTCGGTGTAGATGCTTCTCAGCATTTCCCTGAGAACTCCCCAATTTTTATGTGAGTTTTATATAGTGTAGAAAATGCGTTGATTGTTTGATTATTGAACTTTCGGTCTTCTCCTGAAAAACATGTTCATATTCTTATTATAGCTCTTATGGGTCAGCAAGAAATTGTTGCCACTCTTTGGGCTTTGATTTTTTGATGAAGACTCACTAGGGTTGATTGATTTGAAACTTGTGGAAGTCAAATCACAGTAATTTCTTATCGATCTGTGCCCTTTGCTTGTCCTTTATTGTCTTTCATGCTGATTGTCCTTGAAACTGCCATCTTGAGCTGCTTCCATCATATTATGTAGTTTGAGTTCGCCAATTCTAGTAAGAAGATTGCCGACATGCCTGATCTTGCATTACTATACAATGTTTTTGATATTGGTCTTGAGTTTTCTTTGATCAGTGATATACTATTCGACTCCGTAGTGACTTTATAGAGGAATTATAAGTCTGGTTTATTCGATGACGGTATTGTATTTGAAATCAATTTGACCCTACCAAATTGATTCAATTTCAATGATTAGGTTTGATATTGACACTTAGCGATAGATACTACGTTTTGGTTCAAGCGAATTTGTTTCAGATTTTAATTTGAAAATATGAGATTATTTGAATCTTTAAAGAAAGAAATAAACACGACTAAGCTCAAAATAGCACCAGATTTCCAAATCACACAGCTGGTAAATCCATGAAAAGTAGACCAGCTTTGTCAACAGCCCCAAACTATCTTCCCATTCACACAGATTTGTTTTTATTTTTACCTTCATTAGTAAATAAATGATGAAGTATTAGTCTACTTTAAATCGAACAATCATGTCAAATAATTTCTGACAGTAGGCCTCAGCTGTCTCGTACTGAGCGTTTATTGAGTATAGAAAAATTCCCAAATAAAGCAACATGAAATGCACAGTCGGAGGGTACTTTTCTTCGTTCAGGCACTGCTAAAATGAATTAGTGAGTAGCCATGAATCACCATTCTTCTTAAGAATGTTGTCAGCAAGCACAATAAACTTAGTATACTTGAAATTATTCGAAAAGCATGAAAATGACTAAGATTGATTAAATCTGTCGTTGTACCTTATTTTCTACATAGCACTACTACACAGTCTTTGTTATACCAAGTGTGAGTCATGAGAATGATTGGCCATCATGAAACACTTTATTTATGCAGTCATTAAATGTCTATCTTTTTTAGGCATTCTCGTCAGGAAAGAAATAACTTCCTCTCCCTTCTTATCTAAAGTATCCAAAGAAAATCGTCTGGTGCATTTGGCGATCGACACTGACTTCTTCAATGTTAGCAATTTTTTAGTTGATTAAATTGTGTTAAGGTGGTCGTGAATGTGAAAAAGAGGCTGTCTTCGTTTAGAAGATTTCAATTCACTTTCCACTCTTCCTTTCTCGTCTTTGAGATGGGGTAAATTTTCCATTTGTTATTAATTTGGAACAATGATGAATATTATATTTAATCATAAAAAGCACGAAAATCCTTGAACATTGTTAAAATCAATGCTGGTTAAAAAGACATACGGATTTTTAATTGAGATAATATGTAAATTATAAAAAATCATAATTTGCTTAATATTTAAGCACAACATCCCAAACCCTTACCGATCTCTACTCTCACAGTACTGATTAAACCGCTCTGTCTTATATCTTGCTGGTTGATACTGATTTATCCTGTGATAGTTTATACTTCCACAAAGATGCTTCTGATGCTTTCCAGCTGGTACTAAAGAGTAAGTCTCCACTCAGTAGCTTGTGTTTACAGCTCACGCACCCTAATCTCTAGAGTTGTTATAGTTTTAGTCAGTTTATCGTTTTGTTGAGTTTTGTCTTGAATTTAGCTGTTGAGTTTCAAGTTACTCTTTCTATATTGATCCGACTATTATTTAAGAGTACGCAGACTAAGTTAAAGTTAAGTTATTCTCGCTTGCAAGCCTTATGACTGACTGCTATTGGATTAATTCTGCATGCGGCTATATATGAATAAATTAGTACAATTGCACAGACTGCTTAGTAATGAACAAAATCTACTCATTCTTTTGTTGAACAAGTGACTATAGTTAATTATTGACTCCTGTGATATATGCTAACGATCCCTGCAGATCATTGAGCTTAAACTATAACTCTCTCACCCTACTATAGATATTATGTATTACCTTTGGTTGAGCATTGTTATTTTATCCCCGTCACCTTTAGTACTAGACTCCAGTAGTGCCAGTTTCTGAGTCAATGAAGCAATTGTCTGATCTTTGCTTGCTCTGTCTTGATCTTTTTATGAATTCTTGGAAAGCTGGTCTCGGTTTTGCTGTTGGAGTTGAGCTATTTGTGATCGCAGACTTGAAATTTATGACTGACTTTCATTTTTTCTATTATTAATATAAGAAGTACTTGCTTTGAGATTGATCTTGTAGTCTTTAAATTTCAGCTTTCAATATTTAATTTTGATTGCTAAGTTTAGTAATTTGAGTCTCTAATTCCCATATTTTATTTCCATTACTTTTCATAAGCTGCTCCAAATTCACAGCCCTTTGTTCATGTTCATGAGCCAAAGTTTTATAGTTGAGAGTTTCAGAAGAAGTATCTATCACTTGCTGAGTATATTTCTTCAATTAGGCTTCAAGTAAACCTTTCTCTTGTTGGTATCTTAGAGCAGCCATGTTTAATTATTGTATTTTTGACTATAGGGATTATATTTTGGTGATTGATGATTTATCGGAACGTACTTTTTATACTTATTTTGCGTATTTTAATTTTTAGTCTTGGAGTAATTTAAGACTGTTCTCCAAATCTGTTATTTTTCTAAGTAATTGTGAGTTCTCTTGCTTGTAGTATTACAAATTATGTTTGCCATCAGGTCTCATATATTGTTCCAGTTTGTCTTTAAGTTATTTATTCAAAGCCAATAATGTATCAACCCGATCTTCCAATTATTTATTCTTCAATTTATAATATCCAATTTGGTCAGCATAAATATTTTTCTCTTAATTCTTGGCATTGTACTCAGTGTAGTTCGCAGTATAGTTTAAATTGTTTAGATTTTGTGTGTATTACAGCTCTGCGCAGTATTTCTGCAGATCCACAATACGAGCTTGCAAGGACTGAATTTATCGATTATATCGTTTTACTACTGCGATTTTCTCACGTTGAAGTAAGCTCACCATCTATGCGGTTTGATTTTGAGCATGATAATTCTTAGATACTGAAGGGTTATAATGCTCAAGTTAGTGATTGTATGAAATTAATTATTACAACTTAGTGTTAAATTAGTAGAGTCGTTTCTGTATTGCTGAAACAGTGCTTGATTCATGCTTGCTCTGTTTCTTGGTCTGCTTATGTGTATGCGTGTGGGAGTGAGACTGTGCATTTAAGTATGACAGATCCTACCAGTTGGTATGAGACATCATTGCTCTCAGTTTCTAGTTTTAGGATTTCAAGTTGTAGATTATTCTTTGCTCAAAGAGAGAGTTCGCTTGATAGTCTCTATTCTTCATTGAACTGAATTTATCATACCCTGATTTCTCATCTTTTAACTTTCCTGATTCGTAATCAGCAATTTTCTTACGTAAGGCATCAATTTCTTGGTTAAGGAAAAATTATTGTTAATTACCTGCAGTGTGATTTATTTTAAGTCTTAGTGTCTCATTGATGGACTCAAGTTGTCTAATTTTATTATCTTTATTTTTGAGAGTGTTTTCCATTTCGAATATTTTGATCTGAGATTAACTGTAATGTTGTCTAAAATCTGGTTTCTCACTTTATCTGCCTTAAGAAGGAAGTCTGCCGTTTAATGGTTGTGATTATTCGTACATTTTCAATTTTTTGTTTAATTACTTTATTGTGTGTTTGAGTTTATGGATCTCTGATTCTTCTATTTCATGCTGTTTTTATTAATGATCTTTCAGCTATTTTATTTTATTCTAGTATTATATGAATCTTTGTGAAGTCATTTATTTCTATTCAATTAATCCTGTCTCCATGTTCTTAAATCCTTATTTTAGTGTTAATACTTAATGTTATAATTATTCAATATTTATAAGATGTAGGTCAATCGTTTGTCTTAATTTAATGATTTCATTTTCCTTCTTCTTAATTGTTTCTACCATTACCTTTGTCTACTATCCTTTTCTCATACTTTTGAGTTCATTTTCTAATTCGCTTAATGTTGTTTTTAATTTTTATTATTCTTACTACTTTAGTCTTAAACTTTCTCTTAATCCCTTTCTCTCATTTCTCAATGTCTCAAGTTCTGCCTAAAGTTGCTTTTTTCTCTCAATTTATTCTTTAATTCTCTTGATTTAATTTTCCTTTTCTGCTGCTTATTTCTGCATTTTTTGTAATGCTTAATTTTCTTCAACTTCTTCCTTATCCATAACAGCTAATTTTTATTTGAGTTTCATTATTTGTTCGTGAAGCTATTTTATCTTGCGATCTTTCTAATCAATTGTTAGATCAAATTAATCTTGCATTTCAAATAACTTTTGTTTGAGTAAGTCCATTTATTAATCCTTTTGTTTTAGAGCGACATTCAATTTTTACATACTTTTAGCTGCAATTACAGAACTATCAGAATCGCTGCTCATATTTTTCTGTATATTTCTGACTTATTTAGCAATTTATTTAGCCATTCTACCTTATTATTCTCCAGTGAGTATAACATTCTTTTAATTTCTTTCTTTCATAACCTGCTGCTTTAAACTCTTAATTTGTGTTTTATGTCTAATAATTTAAGCTTATAATTAATTAATATAGGCATCTTTACTTTCAACAATGGCCATGAACTTAGATTCCCCTTATACTTGACCTCTTTATGTACCTTTATCTATAACATTCCTGCTATCAAATTATTGACTTACTACATTATTATTATTATTATTATCCCGTTTTACTTATTTTCTGATTGATGTCTGTAAATTTTGGATGCTTTGTACATTTATGATCAGTTACTGTTATAGTTTTTTTATTATTGCCTTCTGTGATTATATCTGTTTCTGCAACTATTATTAGTGCGATATTGTGCTTTAAAATGTTGAATGATACATCAAACTTTGGTATTTTTATTGAAGAGCATCGTACTCTCCTTTTACTCTCTTTAACTCACCTTTTAAATATTATATTTCAGCTTAGGCCTAACTCGTATTGCTAGCAGACGGCTGTTTTGGATGCTGGAAAGACTACGAAACTTATTTAAAAGTGGGTGAAGATGGAGCAAATGACTTTGACTGAGTTAATGCTAATATATCTCTGATATGATTATTTTATTGATTGACTGCTTCCATTTATTTCTCCATTTATGATAATTTGTTCAACACAACATTATATTCATTTTGCAAATTGGTGATAAAAATTTGTTTATTTTTCTCAGTTTATCCCCTTAGCATAGCATTGATCATATCAGTGACTGCTCCAGTATGCAGACCAATGGAATGAATTTACTGCGCAATATGATCATATTGTGATAGTATTTGTATAGTTTGAGGGATACTCTGGCTTAAGGGTAGGCTTAATTATTGGCCTGATGACTGGGTGTTTGAGGACGGTACTGCGGCTAGGCTTGGGGGCGGGGGAATCATCTATGATGGGCGACCGATATGCACGATTGAGCCTGGTAGTGGGCCCTGGCTTGA
>APMI01002519.1_pt1 | contig 16250 bp, 10 predicted proteins | sample 667938 | NCBI WGS metagenome assembly APMI01 (sample SAMN01084076, study PRJNA167559) | wastewater metagenome | biome: Wastewater | place: Denmark: Ejby Moelle, Odense | collected 2011-11-28 | reverse complement strand
GGGATAAATACGCCAGAAAAAATCCTTCAATTGGTTCGACACTCGTTCCGTAGACTCCACAGAATAAAAACCTCTAAAGTGCTTTACTGATAAGCGTTTTGGAGGTTTTTACTTTTAAATCACATCAACAAATAAGTAGTCAAAACAGGGGTAAAATACCCCATTCTGCTTGAACACTGCTTGAACACTTTTTACATAGTTCAATTCTGATACAAACGCTCGTGTTAAATCCAACAACATGGGTATTACATACAAGTTTCTACTAAACACTAGAAGAGATACCGATGACGGTATGTATCCGGTCATACTCCGCATATATTCCAACCGTTCATATAAGGAATACGCGCTCAAAATATGGGTAGCGCCTCAGTATTGGGATGGTAACACACAAAATGTGAAATCCGGTTACGATAACTACGAAGAACACAATCTGAGGATAACTACACTGCGTAATAAGATAAAGAAGCTAATACTGTTGGCTGAGTTAAATGATACCCCGTTAACAGCTACATATGTTCTCGATAACATCACACCAACGGTATCTAAGAAGACAAACAAACAAAGTTCGTTACTGAAGTATGCCTACGATATTATATCAAAGCTGACAGCCGATGGTAAGGTAGGTAACGCATTGGTATATACTACCGCGATAAACAAGTTCAAGACTTTTGTAAAGAAGGATAGCTTCACGTTTGAAGATCTGAATTACAGAAAGCTGATGGATTATCATAGTTATCTGGTACAGGAAGGGGTGTCTGTAAACACTATATCAGTTTATATGCGTTCCCTAAGAGCCATATACAACAGAGCTATAAAAGAAGGTATCGTATCCGCATCAAATTATCCATTTAAAAGCTATACCATAAAAAATGAACGGACCATTAGTCGGGCGCTTACTACAGAAGAAATGTATAAAATAATAACGCTGAAGCTTGACCCCAATACACCCATGTACCATTGGCGAAACTTTTTTGTACTGTCATTTTATCTGATTGGTATCAACTTCGCGGACTTACTAACGCTTACTACGAAGGACGTTATTGATGGTAGAGTGATTTATAGAAGAAGTAAAACTGGTAAGCTCTATAGTGTAAAACTACATCCCGAGACAATAGCATTATTGAAACTATATAAGCCGATTTCTGATAAAGAGTATTTACTGCCGGTTCTTAACAGTGGGGTAAAAGATAAGGTGAAGCTCAAGAACGACGCCAAACAAGCGGTAAAGACCTGTAACAAATACCTGAAGAAGATAGCGGATATATGTGGTATCAAGAAGCCTGTATCTACCTACTACGCCCGTTATGCGTTTGCGAATATCGCACGTTCATTAGGTTATTCTAAAGATTTAATAGCTGAAGCGCTTGGTCATGAATACGGAAATAGGGTAACAGGGATTTACTTAGATAATTATGATAACGAGGTAATTGACAGTCTTGTAAGTACAGTAATAACTAAAGTTTTGGCCTCGTAAGTCAATATTTCAGTTATTGTAACTCAACTACTATTATTAATTTTACCAATACTACTCTCAAATCCTCTTATTATGAACATACCTAAATCACTGGTTGAGGTCTTAAAACAAAAATTGGCTGTTGGTAATACAAGATCAATTTTACTAAACGCTGTTCCAGGTAATCTTACTACCAGATTACAAGTCTCTGATCTCAATATCGTTCAACAAGGTTTAGCAGATTCTTTTTTGGATAGTCTAACATCAAAGAAAGCGTTTGATGTAAAATTCACCATAGACATCTCAAAAGTAGTAGAAGATGATAAAAAGAAGAAGTTGTCAAGAGTAAGTAAGAGGATAACTTCTATCAAATACGACCATGATGATTTTTATAAAGAACATGGAATAGAAACATTTGGGTTTGGTTATCCTTTGTTGTTTCGTCGTAACCCCAAAGATCCGACCAAATATATAGTCGCACCAATATTCATTTGGAAATTGAATTTAGTTCAGTCGTATGTTAATGCGAATGAATGGATAATTAGCCGTAATCAAGACCATGAAATCAGGCTTAACGAAGTACTCGCTTCGTATTTAGAGAGTGAAGAAAAAATTTTGATACCACCGTTACCGGTGGAGATGATGGATGACAGTATTCTTGATAGCGTAGAGATAAATCAATTTGTCGACCAGATATTAAAACAACTCAGTATCGATTCTGAAGCTGGTAAACCTGAATCAACTGAGAGTATACCAGATAAAGTTGACTTGAATAATTCTGTATACATGAACACTAAGATTATGTGGAGTGGGGTATTCGGGATTTATAAAAGTCAGAAACAAAGCCTCATAAAGGATGTTGAGACATTGTTAGCTGATTTCGATAATATTATCAACGAAGAAGTCGGCGAGACATTATGGGAGCAAGTACACAGTCCTTACGAAGTCGATCCAAGTCAAAATACAGTAATCCGATCTTTAGGTAATCATAACAACTTAGTAATACAAGGTCCGCCGGGTACGGGTAAGAGCCAGACGTTGACAGCACTAATACTAAGCGCGCTTTCTAATAACAAAAAGGTTCTGGTGGTATGTGAGAAAAGAACAGCTTCTGAGGTGATAAAGTCAAACTTAGAGAACGCCATTCCTGAATTAAGTAGTTGTATAGGATTAGTAGAAGATGTCAGCCGAGATAGAACAGTTATAGTTGATAAGGTAAGAAACAGGACTGCTGCCTACCTAAGTAGATTACATCATTTAAAAAGCTTAGTAAAAGACGATGTAAACCGGTTTGAGTTCAATGCTAAACAGATAGACTCTCAGTATAATGAGTTGAGACAGCCAATATGGCGAAATAGTAGGTGGAAAGATATGGTAGGTGAATGGTTGAAGCGAGGTGATAAGTCGGCTCTAAAAGATCAGCTGTTCAGTTTTCAGAAGCTATATAAGGAAGTGTCCGCGGAAGAGAATTATTATCAGGATTTAAAGGTAGTAGTTGAAGAAGCTGGTAGATTATTCTCTCCGGTTGTAGAAAAAATTTCATTTTTAGAAGCAAAAGTTCGTAATAGACCAGATTATGAATCTGGGGATGAAAGAGAAGTAGCGTACACATTAAGAACTCAAGTACAAGAACTTGGTGATATAAAAAGCAGGTTGTCAGTACTGAATGGAGAATACGAACGAGCTACTATAAATCAGGTTACCAGACAAGTCGAGGATTGTAAAGCATTATTAGTACAAGCTTCAGATATTTGGAACTATTGTAACAAGTATAATGTTGACCCAACAAGAATAACATTCTTTGTTCGACTGAAGTCAATCTTTAGTTCAGCTTATAAAATCGCTATAACAAAAGCGAACGATCTAAAGGATATTACTACAAAAATAAACCAGGAGTGGATACGGATTTTTGGTCAATCAAACACCTTAAATGTAGCTGAAGGGTTAGCATTCTTGGATAGTAATTCTGATCGACTAAGAAATGAAGCTGTTGTAAAAAATAGTAATAGTGTAGCCGCCAAGCTAAATAAAGCTGCTGGATTTGATGAACAAAATTGGAGAAGTTGTATAAACAGAGTTAAAGAAGTTGAAGTTGATATAAACAAGGACTTTATAGTTGAGAGTTGTAATGTTGAGAACACTAAAGTGACTGAAGTCACAGGTGCTATAGATAACTTAATAAGAGAATGTGAACAGATACTTAGTGAAGAGAAATACTATAGAGATTATTTCAGATGGAAGAGATTTATAGTAAAAGTATCATCCGACCATGGTAAATGGATATCTGCATTAAGGTCTTTTGAGATTAACCGTTGGGTTGGTGTTGTAGATGATGCTTGGTTATACTATAGGTTAATAAAGGAAGATAAAGATGATAGATTCCCTGTAGATGATAATACATTGAATTCACTTAGAAAGCTTGGTGTACAGATAAAGAAAAACCAAAAAGATCTTATACTGTATAACCTGAATCAATGGTTTTTGACTGGTGAACAAAAGGTTAAGTCTAAAGGGATGATTATTAATCAGCTCTACAATCTAAGAGGACCAAAAGGTGGTAAAAGGAATTCGCTAAGAACTATTATTAATACAGATGTTTCTTCTTTTTCTGACTTCTTCCCTGTGTTAATGTTGAATCCCCAAACGTGTTCTTCATTACTTCCGTTAAAGCGTGGATTGTTCGATATAGTAATATTTGATGAAGCCAGTCAACTTAGAATAGAAGATACCTTTACATCACTACTAAGAGCTAAGCAGGTAGTTGTGTCTGGGGATAGTCAACAGATGCCGCCGTCGAGTTATTTTGAATCTAACAGACAGTTTTTAGACGACCAAAGTACTACTGAAGACGCCGATTTTGATTCGGAATCAGAAGGCGCATTTAACCAACAAGTAGTAAATGATAGTTTAAAGGATATGGCGTTAAAAGAATCGTTACTACAATTCGCTATAGACTCGGGTTATAAGCAAACCTACCTCGATATGCACTATAGATCCAGACACCCGGATTTGATAGAGTTTTCTAATGCTTCTTTTTATAATTCCAGGTTGGTACCTATGCCGGCATATACAGATGTAGCTCCTATAAGTTATAAGAATGTTGATGGTGTTTTCGAAAATGGTGAAAATGATGTTGAAGCACGGGAAGTAATAAGAATATTAAAAGAAGATATCGATCCGAAGTACTCTGTTGGGGTGGCTACATTTAATATTCAACAAAGAAACTACATCAGGAGGATTATCGACGAAGAAAGGCTGATCGATCCGATTTTCAATAGTAAGATGTCTAAACTCGATGGGGAAGGTTTCTTTGTGAAAAACTTAGAAAATATTCAAGGGGATGAACGAGACGTAATAATACTATCTACAACATTTGGTAAAAAACAAGACGGTAAGTTCCATTTGAAGTTTGGGCCTATAGGACAGGAAAACGGTCATAGGTTACTCAATGTTATTATTACCAGGGCGAAGTATAAGGTGTATGTAGTGTCATCGATACCGGAAGTCAGAATATCAGAATGGAGACCTAAAATAGAAGCTGACAGATCTGTAAATCGTTGGGCTGGTTTATTCGCATATCTTGATTATGCTAAAAAAGTTAGTGAAGGAGATGTTGAAGGTAAAGAAGAGATATTGAACTTTATAAGAGCTAAAACAAACCAAGGGAATGCTTTGGTACCTCAGGCTGGATTAGGTTTGACAGAATCTCCGTTTGAGGAAGAGGTGTACAGATATCTTTATGAAGTATTAGGAGATAGAGTTTATCCACAGTATAAATGTGGTGGGTTTATAATAGATTTTGTTGTGTTGCCTAAGGATTCAACCGGTAATAAAATGTTAGCGATTGAGTGTGACGGCGCCGCGTACCACTCCGATGATATTTCTTGGCACTACGATATGTACAGACAAGAACAGTTAGAGAAAAACGGTTTTGTCTTCCACAGAATCTGGTCTACAAATTGGTGGCGGGAAACTGATACAGAACTTAAGAAATTATTTCAAGTTATCGATATATTTTGTCAATAAGATATCCACAATAGTTGAATTCTCACTTTGTTAGAGGGCTGTTTTCGGCGTATCTTTGAGCGTGCGGAAAATATATTCTGTATAACTAAAACCCTTTAATTATATGTATAATAAGTACAACCTTTCTAACGATAAGATGGGGATTCGAGCTGGACTGACAGATAATTTTGTTTACACTCCAAAACTGTTACTCAATTCACCACTAAAAGCCACTTTAGATAATGGTGAAGTAGTTTCCCTTTCTGTAGAGAAATGGATAAAGTCGAACCCACTACATCTATTGTTTTTATTAAGAAGTGGTAAAGTTCAGCTTTGTATAAACGCTCATACTCGTTTGTTTTCTACTTTAGAGATACTCTACCCAAAAGTTTACGCTGAATATCAGCGAGATAAACGGATGAAGTCCGCTTACAAAAAAGCTCAAGCGCACGTACGGAACGAAGAACAGAAAAGACTGGGTAAATAACCCGGTCTTTTTTTATAGAAGTCAGTATATACGCCCCCTGCGTTTGTTCAACCTCAGATTTTGAGTAATTTAGCCGTATTACACCACCTACATGGCTAAAGAGAAAAAAACTAAACAACCCGACCAGAAACCTATGGAACAAGTATTGTTTTTGGCGGCTGATAAACTCCGTAAGAATATAGACGCTGCTGAATACAAACACTATGTATTGGGGTTGTTGTTTCTGAAATACGTATCCGATTCTTTCTACGAACTGTATAACAAGATTGTAAATAAGGTAGAACCATATGCTTACGACGATCCTGAGGATAGGTTGGTATATAGTTCAGAGTATGTATTCTTCGTTCCCCCGAACGCTCGTTGGCAGTATCTGGTATCGAGAGCCAAACTACCTACTATAGGTGAAGATATAGATACGGCGATGGATTTGATAGAGCGTGATAACCCGAAGCTGAAGGGTGTGTTACCCAAACAGTTTGGTCGTCCGCAGTTGGATAAAGTAACACTTGGTGAGCTGGTTGATTTAGTGAATAACATGGACCTGGGTAGCGAAGCCGCCAAACGTAAAGACCTATTAGGTGTTGTATATGAATATTTCCTTGGTCAGTTCGCGTTATCAGAAGGTAAGAAGGGCGGTCAGTTCTATACACCACGCTCTGTAGTACAGCTACTGGTACAAATGCTGGAACCATATAAAGGAAAAGTGTTTGACCCTTGTTGTGGTAGCGGTGGTATGTTTGTAATGAGCGAAAAATTCGTTCTCAACCATCAGGGCCGTATAGATGACATCAGTATATACGGACAGGAAAGTAACCAGACCACCTGGCGTCTTTGTGTGATGAACCTGGCTATCCGTGGTATAGACCCAGAACAGGTAAAGTGGAATAGTGAGGGTAGTTTTATGAAAGACGCTCACCCAGACCTCAAGGCTGATTATATCATAGCCAACCCACCATTTAACGTAAGTGACTGGAATGGTGAACTGTTAAGGAATGACGCACGATGGAAGTATGGTGTACCACCTGCCGGTAACGCTAACTACGGATGGTTACAACACTTCTTATATCACTTATCGCCAAAGGGTAAGGCGGGTGTGGTACTATCTAAAGGAGCACTGACAACCAAACAGAGTGGAGAGTATGATATAAGAAAAGCCATGCTGGAAGACGGCGTTGTTGACTGTATCGTAAATCTTCCTACAAAACTATTCCTCAATACACAGATACCCGCTTGTTTATGGTTTTTGAACAAAGACGCCAATCGTAAGCGTAAAGGGGAAGTATTGTTTATAGATGCGCGAAACCTTGGGTATCTGGTAAACAGGCGAACCAGAGAGTTTACAGATGAAGATGTACTAACAGTAGCCGATACCTATCACCATTGGCTGAATAGCAGGGATGAGTATAACGATATAGCTGGTTTCTGTAAATCAGCCTCGATAGACGATATACGTGGGATGGATTACGTACTGACGCCTGGACGATATATAGGACTACCTGATGATGAAGACGATTTTGATTTTAAAGAACGCTTCACGAGACTAACAGCTGAGTTGGAAGAACAGATGAAGGAAGAAACAGTGTTGAATAAGCGTATAGCTGATAACCTGAAGAAAATACAATTACCATAAAAACTAAACACTATGCCGCGTTATATATTTCTAAGAACAGCGTGGATGATACATTACCAAGGTGTGACTAATGATGACATACCTACCGGAGCCGGTTCATATGTAGAAGAAAATGAAGATGGTGGGGAGGTTTGTAACTTCTTACCAATAAGAGGATACTATTACGGATATGCTCGTATACAGGGTGGAAGACAACTACGTTTAGAACGCTTAGGAGCTGATAAAACAGATGATTTTATAAAAGGTGTTACTGTAGTGTTCTTCGCTAAGAACCCCGATACTGGAGGACAGTATATTGTAGGATGGTATAAAAATGCTACACTACACAGAGGTGTTGTTGATATGGCTGCGGGGGAGAGGTTAGGACACAATTGGTATATGACAAAAGCGGCGGTATCAGATAGTTATTTAGTGGATCATATAGATAGAGTGTTTGAAACACCTGAAGATGGTCCTGGTCAAACGAATGCTTGGTATGTAGAAGAGTATCACGATAAGAAGTACTTAGCTGAAGTAGAAAAATACATCAACGACCCCGATGCTTATATAGTGCGAAACCCTAAACGTACTAAATGGAACCCTACTTGGGCTGCAGATATTGACCACCGAGTAAAAGTAGAGAAGGCAGCTATGAACACTGTAGCGGAATATTATGCCAACAGGGGGTACACTATCGTAGATATACACAAAGAGAATCTGGGTTGGGATATGGAAGCGGTAAAAGGAAATCAGGTTTTGTTGTTGGAAGTAAAAGGATTGTCGGGCTTGTTTAATATGGTAGAGCTTACCGTAAATGAATACCTGAATAGTAAAAGAAATAAAAAACACTATCGTATATGTGTAGTGTCTGAAGCATTATCGACTACTAAAAAACTGGATATATACTACCACGAAAACAATAAATGGGTAAACAGTAGTGGTGGTGTGTTGAGAGTAGAAGAACGAACAAGTGCGAGATTGTATAAAAACTAAATACCAATGGCTGAAGTAATAAGAAACCGAACTATACGACCATCTACCAGGTTGGCTACTTCTGTAAACTACAGGGTAGATGTGAGCCGTGTATTACGTACAGATACACTGGTAGTAAACATAAGCCATGAATCTAAATCATTTAAGCGTACATGTAGATTTAACGGAAAAGATGTAGCCGATAAAAACAGTATAAGCTTTAAAGTAGTAGAGAGTGGTAAGACAATAGATATTATTTGGAGCGGCGCTAAACCTGTAAATGAATGAGTTCAAAGGGTTACATAGAAACTGATTATGGTAGAATACCTATTGACTGGAAAATTACTCCATCGTCAAAATATTGTTCAAGAATAACTGATGGAACACATGATAGTCCTAAACAGGTTGTTTTGGGGAAACCATTAGTTACTTCTAAACACATTAGAGGTAGGAATATAGATTTTGATACCGCATATCATATAAGTGATAAGGATTACGACAATATTATTAAGAGAAGCAGAGTTGAGCAATGGGATGTTATTATTAGTATGATAGGTGAATATTGTGGGTTCTGTTATGTTGAAAGGAATAGTAATATAGAATATGCTGTAAAAAATGTAGGTCTTTTTAAAACGGGTAGTAAGATTAAAGCTGAATGGCTCTATTATTTCCTACAATCTAAAACAGGTAAAAATATATTAGAAGCTGAGAAGAGTGGGACAAGCCAACCATACATAACTCTTGGGTCGCTACGAAATATCGAAATAATTGAACCTGAAGATAGTCGAGAACAAAACGCCATTGTAGAAGTACTCAGTAGCCTTGATGATAAAATTGACCTCTTACACCGTAACAACAAAACCCTAGAACAACTAGCAGAAACGCTATTCCGTCAGTGGTTTGTTGAAGAAGCGAATGAAAGTTGGGAGAAAACAAGCTTGTATGATAAAATAAATTTAGTTGGAGGTGGAACTCCCAAAACATCAATAGAAGAATATTGGGATGGCGGAGTTAATTGGCTTTCCGGAGGAGATATTTCTCAGAACCACAAAAACTTTATTATTAGTTCAGAAAAGAGGATTACTGAATTAGGGTTAAATAGTTCATCGGCTAAGATGCTACCGACTTATTCTACTGTGATTACAGCACGTGGAACTGTTGGTAAATATTGTATATTAACTACACCAATGGCTTTTAGTCAGTCTAACTATGGGGTATTACCTAAAATTAATGGTTGTTATTTTTTTACCTATTTGTTAGTCTCATATTCGATAGATGAGCTCCAAAATTTAGCATACGGTACAGTTTTCGATACAATAACTACTAACTCATTTAAAGAGTTTGAGTTGAGATTGCCAACAGATGATGTAATTATAGATTTTGAAAAGACCATTACACCATATTTTGAAAAGATGTGTAAAAATACTCTTCAAATAAAACAACTTGAACAACTACGTGATACCCTCTTACCAAAGTTGATGAGTGGTGAGGTGAGGGTACAGGATATTAAAACCACCATACCTGCATAGCTATGAATACCATCTTCGAGAGCGATATAGAACAATGGGTAATAGAAACCTTGGCTCAAAAAGGTTTCCGGTACATAACACCATCACAAATGGATCCCGACAACAACGATTGTCTGCGTGATGGTTATGGTTCCGTACTTATCAATTCACATCTCGAAGAAGCGCTGTATACCATCAACCCCGATGTATCAGCAGCAGGTATTCAACAAGCGGTAAAGGATATACAACGTATTACATCCGTTCCGGGCCTTATATACGCCAATCAGTTATTCCACCAACTACTTACAGAAGGTGCGGATATTACTTACATGAATAATGGTGAAGAAAGAACGGTAAAAGTAAACGTAGTAGATTTCCTACAACCTGAACGTAATAAATGGGCTGTTACACACCAGGTTACTATTATAGAAAACGGTCAGCAGAAACGCCCCGATGTTATCTTATACCTGAATGGTATACCTGTAGTGGTAATGGAGTTAAAGAACGCGGTAGATGAAAACGCTACGATAGACAAAGCGTATTCACAACTACAAACTTACCACAACACAATACCCTCATTATTCGCTTACAATGTTTTTGAACTGATATCAGACGGATTGGAAGCTAAAGTGGGTACTATAACCAGTAGCTTCTCCCGCTTTATGAGTTGGAAAACCGCTGATGGTAAAACTATAGCCAACAATCGTATCAGCGAACTACAGGTAATGATGGATGGCTTACTGTCTGTAGATGTGTTAGCCGAACTGATACAAAACTTCATAGTTTTTGAACGTTTTACATCTGAAGACCCTGTTACAAAAACTATCAGTACAGGTGTAGTAAAAAAACTGGCGGCTTATCACCAATACTATGCTGTAAAGAAAGCGGTAGTATCTACACAATCGGCAGCAGGTAACGACGGAGATAAGAAGGGTGGTGTGGTATGGCATACACAGGGTAGTGGTAAATCACTATCTATGGTATTCTATACAGGTTTGTTGGTGCGTATGATGAATAACCCGACGGTAATTGTTATAACAGACCGTAACGACCTCGACGATCAGTTGTTTGATACATTCGCTAACTGTAATCAGCTGTTAAGACAAACACCTGTACAGATAGATAGTAGGGAAACACTGATTAAGGAATTGAAGAACCGCCAGTCTGGTGGTATATTCTTTACTACTATACAGAAGTTCTTACCGGAAGATGATAAAGAATTTCCACAACTCAGCGAACGTGATAATATAGTTGTAATAGCCGATGAGGCTCACCGTACCCAATACGGTTTTGAAGCTAAGATAAAATACCTGAAAGATGAAGAAGGGAAACAGGTAGGTACTACTATGTCTTACGGTTTCGCTAAACACATGAGGGATGCGTTACCAAATGCTACCTATATTGGGTTTACAGGTACACCGGTAGAGAGTCAGGATAAAAACACAAAAGCGGTATTTGGTGACTACGTAGACGTTTACGATATAGAACGCGCCGTTCGTGATGGAGCTACCGTACCTATCTATTACGAAAACCGTTTTGTAAAACTGAAGCTGAATGAACTTGTGTATAAGGGATTGGAAGAAAAGCTATCACAAGTATCTGAAGATATACCACAGTATATAATAGACGGAGCGATAGAAAAAGCTACTCGTCAGGAGGCGATTGTTGGTCATACCGAACGGTTGGAGATAATAGCGAATGATATTGTTACCCACTTTGAAGAACGTAAGAAAGACTTTACGGGTAAGGGATTGATAGTAGCGATGAACCGTAGTGTAGCGGTATGGTTGTATGACCATATTGTAAAAATCCGACCAGATTGGCACGACTCCAGAGATGAATACGGAGCGATAAAAGTCATTATGACGGGTGCGTCATCAGACGAAGCGTATTTACAACCTCACATCCGTAGTAAAAAAGGACGTTCACTGATAGCTGACAGGTTGAAGAATGTAAACGACCCGCTACAGTTGGTAATAGTAGTAGATATGTGGTTGACGGGATTTGACGCTCCGATACTCCACACCATGTATCTTGATAAAGATATGAGTGGTCATAACCTGATGCAGGCGATAGCGAGGGTGAACCGTGTATTCAATGATAAACCCGGTGGTTTGATTGTTGACTATGTACCCGTAACAGGTAATCTTAAAGAAGCGCTGAAAACATATACAGAAAGTGGTGGTAGTGGTAAACCTACGTTAGAGATAGGGGATGCTGTAGACCTGATGCTGACCAAACTGGAAGTGATACGTGATATGATGCATGGTTACGACTATAGACGATATTTTGACGCCCCCGTACCACAGAAGCTGAATATACTGTTGGAATCTGAAGAACATATATTGTCTTTAGAGAATGGTAAAGAACGTTTTTTAAGGGAGTCGGCAGCATTGTGTAAAGCCTACGCGTTGTCAAAAACAGAAACCGAAGCTAAAGATGTATCCTACGAGGTAGCGTTCTTCCAGGCGGTACGCGCTCGTCTATCAAAGTTTGATACACAAGTAACCAGAGAGCGTAGAAAAGAGTTTGAATCTACAATCCGTTCGTTGGTAGAAAGTGCCGTTTCTTCCGAGGGTATGATAAACCTGTTAGAAGAATCAGGGTTGGAAAAACCGGAGATAGAAATATTCAGTGAAGAATTCATGAACGAGATACGTAACATGAAGCAGAAGAATGTCGCTATCGAGTTGTTGAAGAAACTATTAGCAGACCAGATAAGTGTACGTTTTAAAGCCAATGTTGTAATAAATCGCTCCTTCTCCGAACGACTGCAGAACGCCATACAGAAGTATAATAACAAGTCGTTGACGGCATTGGAGATGATGGAATTGTTGTTGGAAATATCCCGTGATGTAGATGAAGAAACCAAACGTGGAAATGATTTAGGATTATCTCCTACAGAAAAAGCATTTTATGATGCGTTAAGGGTGAATACGTCCGCCGTACAGATGATGGGAGATAGTAAACTGGTAGAGATAGCTAAGGAATTGGTAGAACGTGTAAAACGTAGTACCACCAGAGACTGGACTATACGACAATCAGCAAAAGACCGTGTGAAGCTGGAAGTAAAAAGAGTATTACGTCACTATAAATACCCACCCGACGACGAGATACGCGCTACCGATACTGTATTAGAACAAGCCGAGATGCACGCTGGTGAACTTGTGGTTGACTAAATACCTGTCCGTCCGCTAAAATCATATATGTCAATGTGTGGACGGTGACCGCTAATAATCTCATGGTGGGATTATTCTTTAACTCAATTATCCTTGGGTTCGTCCTCTGGAATGAATGACTAATTTTAAACTTCGATAGTTTATCATTTAGTAATTGATACGTGTTCCAAACTCTGAATGTATAGCCCTACATCGTCCCCCCTACCTAACGCTGATGGGACATACCCCCGTACTTGTTTGGTACAGGTTTAATGTGTGTCCGTTTTTCTAAACTTAAAAAATCAGTAAAATGGTAACGGTAACAGCTTACAAAGTTCACACCAGAAAGGACGACACAAAATTCATCACTTTAGAACTTACTGGAGGTTTGGAGATGGTTCAGTCTTCCGCTACAGGTAAATTCTATGCTACAGTTCGAAAGTGTAATATCCCCTCTACATTCGATGAATCTACAGCATCTATGTTGATTGGTACACAGATGGAAGGTAACATTGTACGTGTATCTTCTGATCCTTATGAATACGTGAACAAACGTACTGGTGAAGTTCTTACACTATCTCACAGCTACGCTTACAGACCCCACGGCGCTATAGAGGCTATCGGTAATACAAGGGTAGAAAATATCGTAGTGACGACAAATTGATTGAAACAAGTATTGTTCATCGGGTAGCTGATTAATAGTCGGCTACCCTTTTTATTTTTTTAATAGTATGGAGCTACAAACAGCACAACGTAAACGTACATCTATAAAGATGGCTATACAAGGTCCATCAGGTAACGGTAAAACGTATTCCGCATTACTTACGGCTTTTGGTCTAACTCAAGATTGGAGTAAAGTAGCCGTTATAGATACAGAGAACGGCTCATCCAACCTATATTCTTCTTTAGGTGGTTATAAAGTACTGATATTATCTCAACCATATTCTCCTGAACGATATATAGAAGCTATATCTACCTGCGAAGCCGCTGGTATAGAAGCTATAATACTGGATAGTATTACACATGAATGGGAATATCTGTTAGAGTATCATGGTAGTTTACCGGGTAATGGATTTACAAACTGGTCAAAGATTACGCCGCGACATAACGACTTTATAAATAAGATTGTTCATTCTCCTGTACACATCATAGCTACAGTAAGAACAAAACAGGACTATGTGTTAACAGATAAAAATGGTAAACAGGTACCTGAGAAAGTTGGTTTGAAATCTATTCAACGTGATGGTGTTGAATATGAATTTACATTGGTATTTGATTTGGATGTTCGTAACAACGCAGTCGCTACCAAGGATAGAACGGGATTATTCTTCGGACGGCCAGAACACAAACTATCTATAGATACAGGAAGACAAATAAAGGAATGGATAACCAGTGGTGCGGAGATTACCGCTAAAGATGTATCAGACAGAATTGGTGAATGTAAAACCATAAAAGAATTGTTGGCTATATACTACCAATACCCGCAGTATCAGGAAGTATTAAAGCCAGACTATGAGGCGCGGAAAATGAAACTTCACCCACTTCATGTGAATAATACATCCATCAGTACATCACCAGTACACCCGAATGGGGTACACTAACTGTCCGTCCGCTGAAAATACTATGTACACTATATGAGCGGACAATCAATATAGTATCATGAATACATCCAGGTTCTTAATCAATCCAAATAGTAATACACTATTGGTGGTAGACATATATGGTAGTGTTATACAGTTATACACGCCGTTCAGCGTAGTCTGTATATATCAGTTACAGCATATTCCATATAAAGGAACAGTAGTTGTTGAGTCCATAATAAGTCATCCCACCTATGTGTTGTGTTATTACATACAACAGCGTTGGTATCCATACTACTACTTCATTGTTTGAGTAGTGGTTGATACAGAGAGAGTTATGTTGTATTTTCTTTTTCGACAGTTTACCACCATATATCCGCGCGCTGTCTTGTCGTTTTTCTTTTGAGACGGACTCGCTCTCTGTAATCATAAAGTCCCCTGAAAAGTAAAAATATAGTTCATACCGGTTCTGGTCTATCTGGAGCCGGTATTTATTCTCGATGTGGCAAATCTGCCATTGTTAGTCGCTCACCTCAAAAATACTTTTGTTCCGATGTACCTGAATAAGGAGGAACTAGCTAAGCGGGTAGGGAGTAACATTCGTAAACACAGGTTGTTAAAACAAATGTCTCTCTATAAGTTGGCGTTAAATTCAGGTTTGGAATATTCACAAATCAGTAGGATAGAGAGAGGGAAAATCAATACCAGTTTACATCAGATATATGTTATTTCTAAGACGCTAAATGTTCCGATAACAGTCTTCTTCTCCGATATTAATTAGTACGGTATACATACTTATGAAAACGATAAACTCAATTTTAATTATACTATTACTTACTCTCAATCATTTCTCATATTCGCAGACGTTGTATAGTTCAGATACAAGTGCCTTAGATTATCTGTATGATACGGAATTAAACAACAGCAGCAGTGAACTAAGGAAACATGATAGAAGAATAGAGAAAGATAAATCATTGGAAAATTTGGGTTTGAAAGTGTCTTCCAATACCAATGTGTCTCTAAATGATTATAATAACCTTCCCCAGCCTAATAAGAATCCTTTAAATGATTATGAAAATAAAGATGATAATGAAGTCGCTTTTAAGTCATTTAGGGAAGCTTTTGAAAAACCAAGTGTGGGGTATATGAGTCAACCAATTTCTCAGGATCCAGTAAAAACTAACATGGATAGATTTTATAAGTCACCATGTTACCACGAGCTTGGTTTCAACCCCTACGCCGATCCTGAACAACAAGAGTTAAAGTACAAGAGATGTGAAGAAGAAAAGAAGAAAAAGAACACATCTATAGCTATTTCTCAATCATATAACGGATTGGTTACAGTCGTAGGTGTATTTGTTTTTGTATTGATTCTATTTGTAACAGGATACTATATATTAAATTATATAAATAGTAACCCAAATCTTGAACTGAAAAATGTATTAAAAGCTATCACTATCGGAGGTTTAATATTTATC
>APMI01003038.1_pt1 | contig 16256 bp, 15 predicted proteins | sample 667938 | NCBI WGS metagenome assembly APMI01 (sample SAMN01084076, study PRJNA167559) | wastewater metagenome | biome: Wastewater | place: Denmark: Ejby Moelle, Odense | collected 2011-11-28 | reverse complement strand
CATCACTCAGGAACTTTCGCTTATACGATTTAAAATCTCCAGACGCGCTAACTTTTCCAGTAAAGGTATAAAAAAAGCAGCTATGCAAAATACATAACTGCTTTTTTCGGGTGGAGCGTAGGGGAGTCGAACCCCTGACCTTTAGACTGCCAGTCTGAACTATGGATATTTACGCTAATTGAATCATATCCGTATTACTATTAATTATCAAGTACTTACAATTAATTACAATAAAAATAAATACACTTTATTGATTAATATATTATCTTTGGGGTGTACAGTTTGATGCACATTGTACACCTAAATTTATTGCTATGGGAACAAAAAAAGTCAACACTCCTAAAGCCTACATCATTTGCGACCAGCGGAGAAAGCGTACTAACGGCACTGCTCCAATCAGGCTTATAGTAAAGTACGAAGATAAGCAAAAAGTGTATGGCCTCGACATGTACCTAACCCAGGATGACTTCGACCTGACAAGGAAGAAATATATCGGAGGCAATATTTCTGAGCAAAAGTTAAAGGATTTAACAGCGGCTAAAGCAAAAATTGAATCCTGGAACCAGGATGCACGGGATACCATAAATAGGCTGGGTGCATTCACTTTTGACGAATTTGAGCGCCTTATGTTCGGAGATAAGACGAATACCCTCTTCTCTGCACTCGAAAATAAAATAGCTGACCTGAATAGGCAAGGTCGTGCAGGCTATGCAAACACTTACCAATCAACCTTAAATTCTTTGAAGGTTTACTTAGGAGGAAAGCGTGAAAGGGACGGGAGAAGCATCAGTATAGTAGGGGGAAAGGATATACCCTTAAAGGATGTAACTGAAAAGTTCCTTACCGGATATAAGGACTGGTATGTAAGTCAAAAACGTAAAGACGAATCCGCTTTTAGCCAAACCACTATTGGTATATACTCTCGCAATCTGAGGGTAATAATATCTGAAGCTATCAAAAACAAGTCACTGCAAGCAGATGCAAATCCATTCGGAAAGGATAAATTTAAGATACCTGGTGGCCGAAAACGCAAACTTGCTTTGGATTTGGAGGATATTGCAAGTATCATGAATGCTGATGTAATTCAAGGTACAGGTCAGGAAAAATACCGGGATTATTGGCTGTTCCTCTACCTTGCAGGTGGCATGAATGTCACAGATATGGCAAGGTTAATTTACAGGTCAATTGATAAGGAGAAAATCTCCTATGAAAGGCACAAAACTGCCTTAAGTAAGATTGAAGACCCTGAATTTATTAATATACCATTGACCCGTGAAATAAGGAAAATAATTGATCGATGGGGTCAGAAACCCGTGCTTCCAGAACAGTATGTATTTCCGATACTAAAGCCCGAAATGACCCCGCAGGAAGTTCGTTACACTATTATTCAGGTAACTAAGCAGATTAACAAATATATAAAGGCAATCGCTGCTAAGGCTAATATTGAAGGAAAAGTAACAAGCTACACTGCAAGGCATTCAGTAGCTACTATCCTAAGAAATTCAGGGTCATCCGATGAATTTATATGCGAAATTTTGGGTCATAGCCATGTGAAGGTTACAAAAAACTACCTCAAAGATGTTGTGATCACAGAAAAACAGAAACGTTGGAACAATCTGATACCCAAACCGAAAACCGGGACAGCTAAATCGAAAAAGACGACAATTAAGCCAAATTAATTACTCACTTTCAATATTGAGTACCATATGAGTTCAGATTGTTTCTCTTAGGTGATTTATTTGAGTACTAATCATTACCTATTTTTTCATAGCTTAGCTGATTATTTGAGGTATAACTTATTGAGTATTGCTCTATGCGTGAAGAATCTGAGAGTATCACTCGCAAACTGCGTATCGACAAGCAGTTAAAGACGCTTGGATGGGAAATCGTGCCAATGAGTAGTGTACATGATACTAAACTTCTAAATGCTCATGCAGTTGAAGAGTATCCCACTGGTAAAGGCTTTGCTGATTATGCCCTTTTCGTTAAAGGTAAGCTGCTTGGCATTCTTGAAGCTAAGAAAATTTCCATTGATTCGCAGAACGTTCTTGAGCAGGCTAAACGTTATGCTTCCGACCTGCCTTACACTATAGGCAGGTGGAACGGTTTCACTGTACCCTTTCTATACTCCTCGAACGGCACGGCTGTTTGGTTTGCTGATGTTCGTGACGAATGTTACTATGCCAGGGAACTTTTAAATTTTCATACACCTGACGCCCTGGAAGAAAAGTTTGCTCAAAACTCCTCCGGCTATACAACCTGGCTTAAAAACAATCCCAACACTATAGAGCGGTTGCGCCCCTACCAAAGAGAGGCCATTTCTGCTGTTGAGCAGGGAATTGTTGAGAAAAAAAGGCGCATGATGCTGGCAATGGCGACTGGTACAGGTAAGACGTTCACAACCGTATCCCTTATCTACCGGCTTATCAAGTCACAATATGCCAGGCGGGTGCTGTTTCTTGTTGACCGAAGGGCTTTAGCTGCTCAGGCTGCAACAGCTTTCTCAGCGTTTACAACACCGGCAGGAAATAAGTTTAATCAGGAATATGAAGTATTCAGCCAACGTTTCAGGCGTGAAGATTTTGAGGAGGGCGAATACTTTGATATTGGAGTAATGCCTAATGAGTACCTGACCAGGCCCACCAATACCCACACATTCGTTTATGTAGCTACCATACAGCGAATGGCTATTAACCTGTTTGGGAATGAAGGCTCTTTTACTCAAAAAGCCGATGAACCGGAAATTGATAATGAAGCCGGGAAAATTGACATCCCCATTCATGCTTTCGATGTAATAATAGCAGATGAATGCCACCGGGGCTATACTTCAAAGGATACAAGCGTTTGGCGAGCAGTACTGAATCATTTCGACGCCGTTAAAGTTGGTCTTACAGCAACCCCGGCATCACATACTGTTGCTTTTTTCGGTCACCCGATATTTAAGTACACGTTTGAACAGGCTGTGACTGATGGTTTCCTTGTGGACTATGAAGCAGTGAAAATAAAGTCAAATGTTCGCATTAACGGTATTTTCCTCAAAGAGGGTGAGAAGGTTGGGGTTAAGAATCCCGAAACAGGCAATGAAATCATCGATGAATTGGAAGATGAACGGGATTTTGATGCTACCGAAGTTGAGCAGAAAATTACATCACCGGACAGCAACCGGAAGATATTGGGTGAAGTCGCCCGGTATGCCTTGGAACATGAACAAAAATATGGGCGTTTCCCTAAAATACTGATCTTCGCTGTTAACGACATTTCCCATATTTCACACGCTGACCAGTTGGTCAGCCTTTGTCGTGAAATCTTCGGCAGGGGTGACGATTTTGTTCAGAAAATTACCGGAAACCCAAACGTTGACAGGCCTTTAGAAAAGATAAGACGTTTCCGAAACCGACCTAAGCCCTCAGTTGTCGTAACTGTTGATATGCTTTCAACCGGCGTTGATATTCCAGCCCTGGAGTATATTGTTTTCCTTCGTCCGGTAAAATCACGTATCCTGTGGACGCAAATGCTTGGACGGGGAACCCGGAAATGTGCTGACATTAACAAAGAGTGCTTCACCATATTCGATTGTTTTGATGGCACTTTAATTGAGTATTTCAAGGGTTCAACTGATTTTGTTATTGATGTTACCGAAGGAGGAGAAACCGTTACCCTGGAGCAGATAATTGAGAACATCTGGAACAATATAGAGCGTGATTACAACACAAAAAGGTTAATCAAGCGCCTTCGCAGGGTCGCAGATACCATGAGTGCTGTTGCAAGGGCAAAATTTGCTGCTTTCGTACCTGATGGCGATATTTCGAAATATGCCGATACTTTGAGGGTTAGCCTTCATGATGACTTTTCAGGGGCAATGTCGCTACTCAGGAACAAAGCTTTTCAGCAATTATTGACTGACTATGACCGGGCATCAATGCCCTTTTATGTGACCTATGACACACAGGATATGGTTTCATCCGAACTGCTTTTTAAATATAATGACCGGAACCTGAAACCACAAGAGTACCTGGAAGCATTTACTGAATTCGTACAACTCAATAAAGAGAAGATTGAAGCCATGTCCGTACTGTTTAACAGCCCTAAAAAATGGAATAGCAAGGCTTTAAAAGATTTACGTATAGAACTGAAAAAACGAAATTTTGGCGAAGAAAGCCTGCAAAAGGCGCATAAGCTTACCGGACACAAGGCAATGGCCGATATTATTTCGATAATCAGGAATGCTGATAGTGAGATAAACCCATTGATTACAGCCGAAGAGCGGGTAACCCGTGTTATGGGCGATTTGGTCAAGACCCATTCTTTCAATGATGTTCAAAAGGAATGGCTGGCTTATATCCGTGAACACCTGATCGTGAACCTTGCCATTGAACCTGAAATATTTGATATAATGCCCATACTCGAAAGGCATGGAGGCTTATCAAAAGCCAAAGGGATTTTTGGGTATGAATTTGACAAGCTAATTGAAGAAATAAACATAAAAATTGCAGCCTGATAATAACATATGACTGATATAGTAAACAAATTATGGGGAATGTGCCACACACTCCGGCACGATGGGATTGATTACGGTGATTACATTGAACAGCTTACATACCTGCTTTTCCTTAAAATGGCCGATGAAAAAGAAGTTGAACTTCCGGCCAATTGCGACTGGTCATCCCTAAAGGCAAAATCAGGAACCGAACTTACCGACCATTACCTGATTCTGTTGCAGAAACTACGTGATTCCAAAGGCTTGCTGGGTGATATTTTTGCCCAGAGTATGCCTAAATTCAGTAACCCGGTTAACCTTAAAAAAATCATCACACTGATTGATGTTGAAGAGTGGAGCGAATTGGGTGTTGATGTAAAAGCATATGCCTTTGAAGGACTGCTGGAAAAAGCTGCAAGCGAAGGGAAAAAGGGTGCAGGCCAATATTTTACTCCAAGGGTGCTTATACAAAGCATGGTGCGCCTGATGCAGCCAGACCCGTTAAAAGTACCTGAATTTAAAATATCCGACCCGGCTTGCGGTACAGGGGGCTTCCTGGTTTCAGCCTATGAGTGGCTAATTGATAAGACCAAAGGAGCGATACCACTTGATGAAATCAAACGCATAAAGGGAAATACCTATTACGGACAGGATTTGGTTGCACGTCCCCGCAGGTTAGCCCTGATGAACCTTTTTCTGCATGGGTTAACACCTACCATTTACCTTGGGGATACTATTTATGAACCCGACAGGGGCGAACGTTACGACTGTATATTGTCGAACCCACCTTTCGGCACTAAGGGGGCTGGACAAGCACCAACCCGTGATGATTTTACAATATCAACATCCAACAAGCAGTTAAACTTTGTGCAGCATATACTTACCACCCTGAAACCAGGCGGTAGGGCAGCCATAGTATTACCTGATAACTGCATGTTTGAGGATAAAGCCGGTGAAGTATTTGAAATAGTAATGCACGACTGCAATGTGCATACAGTTTTACGCCTGCCCCGTGGTACATTCGTTCCTTATGCCAATGCACAGGCCAATGTCGTTTTCCTGCAAAAGGGCAAACCAACCGAACAGGTTTGGATTTACGACTGCCGAAGTAATATACCAGGCTGCACTAAAAAGGACAGGCCTTTGACTGCCGAAATGTTCCTGGACTTTGAACAATGTTATGGTAAAGACCCCAACGGTTTGAGTAAGCGCACCGACCAGGGAATTGAAGGCCGTTTCCGCAGCTTCCATATCAACGAAATAAAGGAAAGAGGGTACAAACTGGATATTAAGTGGCTGAAAGATGATACCCTCGATGATCCGAACCTGATGCCTGAACCACAGGATTTAATTGAAGAAGCTGTAACAGAATTGCAAGCGGTGGTAGATGAATTAAGCGACATTGCATTAATATTGGGGAGAGAGTAATGGGAACGGAGAAATGGGTAGAAATCCCTATCAAAGATATATTTTTCACAGGTTCAGGCGGAACTCCATCCACATCAAGACCAGATTTTTGGGAGAAAGGAGATGTGCCATGGATTAATTCGGGCATGTTAAAAGATGAAGATATAATTACTCCTTCTCATCTAATAACTAAGTTAGGTTTGTCGGGTAGTTCTGCACGACTATTTCCAAAGGATACGATTGTAATTGCTCTCACTGGTGCAACGACAGGTAAAGTTGGTTATTTAACATTTGAATGCTCAACAAATCAGTCAGTCACAGGAATTTTCCCCTCTAAGTACTATAATCCAAGACTTCTGTTTTATTTTTTGAAGTCCTATCGCCAGGAATTATTGGAACAATGTATTGGTTCTGCTCAACCCCATATCAATAAAGAAATTGTTGACAATATCCTTATACCCCTTCCCCCGCTTGCCGAACAACAGCGTATAGTTGAAAAGCTGGATGCCATAATACCCAGGGTAAAGGCTGTAAAAGCCAGGCTTGATAAAATACCTGATATACTAGAACGCTTCCGGCAGAGTGTACTTGCTGCTGCGTGTTCGGGAAAGTTGACAGAGGATTGGAGGGAAAATAACCCAGAAATAGAAATTAAGGGTAGCAATCTTGATGATGAAGCTTTTACATTTGAAATACCCGATAGTTGGAAAATTGAATTGTTAAAGGTTGTTTCAATATCTATGTCCACTGGACCATTTGGTTCAATGCTTCATAGTTATGATTATGTTGAAAATGGCATACCGGTAATTAATCCAACTAATATTGTAAAGAATGAAATTGTACCTGATGTTCAGACAACAATACCAAAGTCTAAAGCAGATGAACTATCACGATATAAATTAAAACTGGGCGATGTATTGCTTTCAAGGAGAGGCGATTTGTCAAAATGTGGCATTGTTACAAAACGAGAAGAAAATTGGATAGCTGGAACAGGGCTGTTCATTCTTAGAACAAAAATTAACCCCTATTACTTTCGTTTTTACTACCAACTGAATCAAGTCCAAGACGCATTGGTTCAAAGTTCTATTGGTTCAACAATGGTTAACTTGAATCAGAAGATATTAGGGGGTATTGTTATACCATTACCGCCCCTATCCGAACAGGATGAAATCATTCGACAGGTAGATAAATTATTTAACATAGCCGATTCCCTGGAAGCAAAGTATAAGGTAGCCATGAAGCACATAAATAAGATAGAACAGACTGTACTTGCCAAAGCCTTCCGGGGTGAATTGGCAGCACAAGACCCTGATGATGAACCGGCAGAAGTACTATTAGAAAGAATATTGAAGGAGAGGGCTGCTGTAAGCAAGAAAACACGGTCGTAAGACTTAAACAAACATAATCACTTTTTAATATATAGCCTTATGGAATCCTTTGATTCAACTAAAAAAAGCCTTTATGAAATCCTCAAGGACGTTAATACAGGCAAAATCCAGCTTCCCGACTTTCAGCGTGGGTGGGTATGGGACGACAACCGTATAAAAGGTATCATTGCCTCGGTTGCAAAATCCTTCCCCATAGGTGCGGTAATGCTCCTCGAAACCGGGAATGAAAGTATCCGGTTTAAAACTAAACCAGTTGAGGGAGCTACAGGTATAAATGGTACAAAGCCTGATTTGTTAATTCTCGATGGGCAGCAAAGGATTACCTCGCTTTACCAGGCTATTATAACCAATAACGTTGTAACTACCCGGAATGCAAAGGGCTATGAAATTAAGCGATGGTATTACATTGATATGGTTAAGGCAATGGATTCCGGGACTGACCTGGAAGAGGCAATTTTCTCTATTAATGAAAACAAGATAGTTACTGAAAACATTGGCAGGGATGTTAAACTTGACCTGTCAACAGAACAAAACGAATATCAGAACCTGATGTACCCTGTAAGTATGGTGGATGAGTATGATGTTTGGCGTACCAAATTTATTGAGCATTGGGATTATGACAGGGAGAAAATCAAGTTCTGGAACGAATTTGAAAAAAGTATCCTTAAAAGCTTTAACGGGTATATGCTTCCGGTTATAATAATGAAAAAAGAGAACCCTAAAGAAGCAGTATGCCAGGTTTTCGAAAAGGTCAATACAGGTGGTGTTTCGCTGAGCGTTTTTGAACTGCTGACTGCTTCGTTTGCCTCTGAGGATTTCGATTTAAAGAGCGACTGGCTTTCTATCCAAGCTGAATTTAAGCCCTATAAAGTTCTAAGCAATACAAGTAACACTGACTTTATTCAGTCTGTAACTCTATACTCGACCTATCGTAAGAGGTTAGCCCAAATTGATGCTGGAAATACCGATAACAATACTCCTGTGAGTGCCAAACGTAAGGAAATGCTAAACCTGACACTTAGCGACTATAAACTTTACCGGGATATAATGGTGAATGGGTATATTAAAGCATCCAAAATCCTTGTTGAGAACCATATATTCAAAGCCCGTGACTTACCATACAGCACCCAGCTTGTTCCTATGGCAGCAATTGTTGCCCGGCTTGGGGATAAAATTTATAACATGGGTAATAAGAATAAGCTAATGCGTTGGTTGTGGTGTGGAGTGTTCGGTGAATTGTATGGGTCAGCAAACGAAACAAGGTATGCTCTTGATTTGCCACAGGTTGTTGACTGGATAGAAAACAATGGGGTTGAACCAAAAACAATTTACGATGCCAATTTTTCGCCATCCAGGTTAAATACTCTTCGCACCCGAAATAGTGCTGCTTATAAGGGTGTTTATGCTATTTTGATGAATGATGAAACGAAGGACTGGCTTTCAGCAAGGAAAATTGACATCAGTACCTACTTTTCTGAATCAATAGATATCCATCATATTTTCCCGGTTGCCTGGTGTGAAAATAAGGCAAACAAGATTCCTCGTGATGAATACGACTGTATCATAAATAAGACCCCCTTATCGGGTAGAACCAACCGTATTGTTAGCGGCGATGCTCCAAGTAAGTATTTAGGTCGGCTAAAGTCACATGCAGGGGTCAATGACGAAGAGTTTCTGGCTGTCCTTAAATCACATGTTGTGAACCCAACCTACTTGTATAACGATGATTTTAATAACTTCTTTGCTGATCGAAAGGAACAGATTTTACAAAGGATTGAACGGGCAATGGGTAAGCCTATTTCCCGTGAGCAGGTTTTACCTGAGGAAGGTGAGTTTATGGGTGATACAGACAGTGAAAGTGAAACTGCTGATGATTTTGTTATAGAGGTTAACAACGATCTTTAACAGGTCGTGTAATTAAGCTTTACTCATAAATCCATTGCGCCATACATATTAAACATCCGGGCTGGGGTTACCTATACGCCCTTTCATGCCTGTACCCCGGAGGGGGGGCATAGTTATGATCATTATCGGCATTAGCATTCTGAATTACTGATATGGATGCGGTGTCAGGTAAGTAAATTAACCAGGTTTAATCTATTAATGTGAGAGCATTTTCAAAAATGAAATTTATTTCAGTTGAGTAAAACGTATTATATAGCAACTAAAAAAATTATATATGCCACGACATCAAAACGACAGCTCCACATTTGCCCAGTTGACCTACAACGAAAAGCGCAAATCAATTAATGCTCAGGTAGCAATTATGACCAAAGCCATTCGATCGCTCAGGCAGTTGGGAGTGTCACAGGGTAAAAATTCCGATGATATACTTAATGCAGTCGATGCCCAAATTGGAAGGATGATGGTGAATTATCGGCGATAGTGTTAATCACCCTGTCTTTGTTCACCTATCTCAGGTAAATTTTCATTCTTGTCCCATACTTTAAGGTACCTGGTGTGCTTATTGCAGTGTCTTCAAGTCTAAACTGGAGCGGGTTGGCAAAATTACTGGTATTTAGATCCGCCTGCCATAAAATCACTTTTCCTTGATAAGGATTAGAACGATCAACTTTTAATATTAACTTGCACAATTATTATCAACTAATTTGCAATTAATATAATACCAGCATACACGCTAAGTCACACGAAATTGTCCAGCTAAGTAAACACCTATGATTGAACTCTTTAAAAAATAACATATGGCTATACCGAAAGCGTTTATTTCATATTCACATGATTCGCAGGAACACAAAAAGTGGGTACTTGAATTAGCCTACCGCCTTCGTAATAATGGCATTGATGCCATACTTGACCAATTTGAATTGAAACCCGGTGATGATGTGCCTCATTTTATGGAAACACATTTGGCATCAGCCGATAAGATATTAATGATATGCACTGACCGTTATGTTGAGAAGGCGAATAAAGGTGTTGGAGGAGTTGGTTATGAAAAGATGATTATCACGTCAAACCTATTGAAGCGGATTGATGAGAACAAGGTCATCCCTGTTATCAAACAAGGATTGGAAGTGGTTGTTCCAACCTTCCTTTCCACTAAGCTATATATTGACTTTTCAAGGGTTGATGATTATGAGACTAATTACGATGAATTAGTAAGGACTATTCATAATTCACCTTTATTTCCAAAACCACCTGTTGGAAACAATCCATTTGTTCCTGTCAAACAGGAACAGCTTGAAGGGGATTTTGACTTTTTAAATCAACTCTTAAAAACCCTTGTTCATAAATATGATTTAGGGTATGACATTTGTACTTCATATGAAATTAGCATTATTCTTGAGGTGTCAAGAGTTTATGTCGAAGTGGAACTAAGAAAATTATCAAGATTGGGACTTATAAAATGGGATGGTAGTACTAAAACTTTAAGAATTACAGAAAGCGGTATGGACTATGTTATTGAAAACGATATTATGAAGAATTAAAGAGAAGCGATTTTCAGAGCAAATTATATTCGGCCAAATCTTACTATATTAAGCTAATTTAATAGCTTAGGTTATATATTGCCCTCTTTTAGAAGCATGTAGGGGCAGGGGGTACCTTAGCCCCCTTTCGTGCCTGTACCCCGGTGGGTAGGGGTGGGCATAAAATTATACGTTCAGGATTGGTACCAGGATGAAAATGGAAGGAATGGTTAGCAGGTTTCTAAATTACCTGGCTTGTTTCGTCTGCAAAACTTCTTTGTACGGTTAAGTGTATTAATGTTGCGGTATAACCTCCCAGGTATATAAAACTCACCTAATTTATTAATATCAAGGGCGTTAATTGTATTGTTGCAAATGCCAGTTAAATTAATCAACTATAATTACACATGACAGCTAATAACATATGTCCGCAGGAAATCAAATATCATTTTGATAATTTAAGTAGGCACATACATCAGATATAACCTGTTTAATGAGTGTAAGCAGGTATTGGAAATCAATACCTGTAAACATATTATAAAAGCTAATTTTTATTGTTCTTAGAGTTATTAATTTAAGCTGCTGTTCTCACTGTTGGATTCATTGCTATGCACCTTGCAACCACAGGGTTTAACTACTCTTTTTAAGCTGCTATCCTTTTTTAAGCTGCTGTATGGCTTGCTCCCTGGCAACCTGTTTCATTTGCCTAAGTTCAATACGCTTGTTCTTTAATTTTCTCCTCTCGGCAAATAAGGCCAGTTCTGTTAATCCCATCCTAAAGGAAAGGTAAAAGCCATGTAATCCTGGTGTGGTTACCTTCTTTAAACCCCAATTCAATTCAAGCTGTTCGAGGAGAGGGTCAATATGCCAACGGCGAATGTATTTGTCAAAAAGCGGTTGTACGTTGTCAGGAATAGATTTCGATGAACGGGCGCCAAACATCCTGGCAACTACAAGCTGCTTGTTCGTTAACAAACAAGGCTTCTGACCCAAAATACTCTTAATACCTGCATAAGCAGCAAATTGAAGAAGCTGCTGTTCAGTTTTAATGTTATTGTGATAGTCCCAAATGGTTGACATTTTAACCATGCATAATGGTTCCCCGGCGATATTAATATTCTTTATCAAGGCCAATGCTATATCAATGTTAGAAACGTTAATTTTGAAATAATTGTATGCCTGTCGGAGCCTATACCATTCGGTTGCTGCTTTTAAAACCTCTGGTTCTTGCTCCAGTACTTGGCAAACTATTGTATCATGTCCGTCAAACGAGAATCTTTGGTTTTCACCAGCAGTGTAATTGTAACAGTAATCAGAATCGAATTGAATGTACTCACCATTTATTGTCGAACTGTCTATGTTACATATAAAGCTGTAGAGTTCCTTTGTTAATGATTTCTTTGCTCTTAAGTAACAGTATATAAGTTGCCCTGCTACCTCGATTGGATTTGCAACAATTTTGAGTGAGAAAAGATAAACTCCGCAAGTAATTATCTGCTCAAAGGCAGCCTTTTGATTAATAAAAATGTGCGGCAGCAAATGCACTGGAAATTGTAGGTATTGAGGTTGCTCCTTATCCATTTACCAGCCCTCCAATGATTATAATACAACAAATGAGGCAATGGAGCCGGTGTAATAAGACGTGCAAATTTAGCCCGGTGAACGAGGCCTTAACTGGTAAAAATAACCTACATTTGTGTTCTCCTGCTACTAATATTGAGGGGTGTTCTTGCCGGAACACCCCTCTGCCTTTTTTAGTCATCGTATTAATGAAGTAAATTTAATTATTGCCTTTTCAAGTGAATTAAAAGTCCATGCACTGTATCCAAACCTTTCATCATCAGGGAAAACTTCACGTGCAGGATAAGTTCGCCCCTTAAAGACTGAAGCAGGTTTAGTTCGGATTGCAAACACTTCCCAATACTCTTTTAATTCTGTAACCTGTTGCCTGTAGATAGCAAAATTACCGTTCCTGAGTATGAGAGTATAAGTAAAACCATTTCGCTGTATAACCTTTGGCAGTTCTATAAAATTTTCACTATAACTACTCATAGCGTTTTCCTCCTCCCTGGTTAAGCCATTCCAAAACTTCGCTTTTTTTAAACATCCTCTTCCCACCAATTTTATGAGAAGGTATTTCGTTTAGCATGACTTTTGTTCTGATGGTTTGCTCTTTCAGGTTGGTCAGTTTGGAAACTGGCTCTATTGTAAGCCAGATTTCCTCATTCGCCTTTTGATTTACTATCTCCAGTAATGCAAACATCATCGCATTCATCAGCTTCATATCCCGTTTAATTTCTCGCACCTCTTCCGGCACTGTCAAAATTGTTGGTTTCTCTTCAACTTCCATAGCTATACGGTTTAGGGTTTAACTTTGGATTGAAGCAGCCAGGTTTCAAGCTCCTCTTTCACAAAAAAAAGTTTCCTGCCTGGTGTGTAGCGGGGAACTATCCCCTTCGAGCATAGCCTATAAAAGTGCGATGCTGAATAGCCTGTTAATTCTAAGGCTTGCTGAAATGTAAGAATTTGTTTTTCCATCCTTCGTTGATTAAAATTTGTTGAACAAAATACGAAGGCAAAATTGGCTAATATGGAAAGTTCAGATTGTCTAAAACAACCATAAAGTTGTCTTTTTTAACCATAAATTGTGATCAATAATTATAATTTATCGTAAACCAAAACAGTTGAATTGAAAGAGGAACGAAAATTTTCGGGGTGTACAGTTTGGTGTACAGGCATAAAAAAAGCAGCTATGTTTAACACACAACTGCTTTATTTTCGGGTGGAGCGTAGGGGAGTCGAACCCCTGACCTTTAGACTGCCAGTCTAACGCTCTAGCCAACTGAGCTAACGCCCCGAAACAGAGCCGCAAAATTAACAAACTTTCCTAATTTTACACAAAATATCATTAATTTTTATGAAACGCCTGTTCGCTGCCATTAAAATTCATCCTTCCTCCAGGTATATCAGCCTGTTTAACGAGATATCGGTTTCGCTGAACCACGAACATATTAAATGGGTGGAACCCGTAAACATGCATCTTACACTCAAATTTTTTGGCGAAACTGCCGAAAATAAAATCCCGCTCATCAACCAGGCATTGCAGGCAGCAGCATCGGAATCAGAACCATTTACAATCGACATAGCAAATACCGGCATCTTTGGCAGCCGCTACGATCCAAAGGTGATCTGGTTTGGAATCAACAATAACAAGGAACTTCAACTCCTGGCCGAAAATATTTTTTCCGGACTCGAAGCTTATGGCTGGCCTCGGGACCGGCAGAATTTTGTACCTCACCTCACCATCGGCCGAATCAAAGAAATTAAAGATAAAGCCCTCTTCCAGCAGATTATCAGTAAATACAACACCATTGAGATACAACAGGAGAAAGTAACTGAAATCATTCTTTACGAAAGCATTCTTACGCGTGAAGGGCCCATATATGCGAAAGTTTTTTCCGCTCAACTCTAGCTTGATGGAACGCAGATAAAACGGTAAATACAGATCATCACAGATTTTACTTCTTTCCCTCTGCGCCTCCGCGCCTCTGCTGTAAAAAATACGCTCTGCATCGCGCAAGAATAATGGAGCGTGGATGAAATGGAAAATACAGATACTCACTGATGTATTTCCTCTGTTAACTCCGTGCCTCCGTGGTAAAAACACAAAAAACCCTCCGGAAATAAATCACGGAGGGTTTGTAAATTAACCTCTTATTTGTAAATCAGTCCTTCTTTTCAGGCTCAGCTTCAGTTTGCTTCCTGTGCTTTTCGAGGAAGAAATCGATAATCAATGCCATACCTCCAAAAATAGAAGCCATGGAGAAATACGCTGCCTCCGGCGACATTACCTGGTATTTTGCCATAAATTCAGCAATCAGCAAACCAAGTCCTACACCGAAGAGTAATAATCCCCATTTCAGCGAAGAGTAGCAGCGGCCGTCCTCTTTAAGTATTGATGCATCGCGGCCGCTCTGAATAAGCGCCATGCGTTCTTTTTTGCGGTACGACATGTATACAATGCCCAGTATCATTGCAAAAAATGCTATCGGAATCCATATCCCTTCGTTCATGATAAATGTTTTTTAAATGTTCTATAATCTGTTTCCTGTCTGGTATGACGTCAGTTTTTTAAGCAGGTTACAAAAAAATTAAAAATTGTTTAATTTTACATCTTGGTAGCTTCTCTTTAAAATTTCTGAACTACGAACCCGGAAACTTTGTTTAATAATATATGTAAGTAAAGACCGGAAACGTAATTAACCCGATTTTTCCTGTAACCTTTATTTAAAGCTTGCGTCATACTACCACATGAAAGAACAGGACGATATTTTTCACGTGCAGAGAGTGCTGGCTGGCAACACTGCCGCATTTGCCGTTCTGGTCGAAAAGCATAGTGATATGGCATTCACTATTGCCAATAAAATAGTACGCAACCGCGAAGATGCCGAAGAAATTGCCCAGGATGCATTTGTGAAAGCTTACCAGTCGTTACGTTCTTTTAAAGGTGATTCAAAATTCAGTACCTGGCTGTACCGCATTGTTTATAATGCAGCCATTTCGCACACCAGGCGTAAAAAACAGGATTTTACCCAACTCGATGAACGCGTTGTAGGTGAAACCACCGAAGACGAAATTTTCGAAAACCTCGATTCACTGGACACTGAGTTGCAATCGAAACTGGTAAACGAAGCCATCAATAGCCTGCCTGCCGACGAAAGTGCCATTGTAACGCTCTTTTATCTGAAAGAAAACACCATTGACGATATCAGCCAGATAACCGGGCTGAGCGTGTCGAACGTAAAAGTAAAACTGTTCCGGATCCGTAAAAAATTGTACGACGAATTACAATCGAAAATGAAAATGGAAGCAGTTGTTTAAAATTTGTACCTTTGAACCCCGAAATACCTTTTGAACCATGACAACATCAAAAGACAACCACGATGAAGCCATCCGCCGACTTGTGAGCCATGTAAAGCTCGACAAGCCCTCGGAAGGATTCAGTGCGCGCATCATGGATCACCTGCTCCTGCAACCGGAGCCGGTTAATAAATGGATGATCACCTACCAGTACGGTATACTCGCCATTGCAGCCGGCGTAGCTATTTTAATGCTTATTTTCCCCGCCTGGACTGTTTTCGATTTCGATGTTAAAATGGCCGGGACCTCGGCTGTTCAAATAGCCGGTAACCTTTTATCGGATGCGCTTTTATGGATCGGCCAGATGTTCAGTAAATTTGGCGCCCTTGGCAAATATGCCTACTTCATCCCGGTGTCGGTAGCTATACTGCTTGTTTCTGTTTTCGATCAGGTAATCAGCCGTAAACCACAGGCCGAATCAGCCAAAAACTAAAATCATAATTTATACTGCATTCAAAAAATCATTTTGCCTTTAACCGCAAAATGATTTTTTTATTTTCACTGGCCTAAGAGACCGTTCAAATTTGTTAAATAAATCCAATTAGTTGAAAATAAGTCGGAAGACAAGAGTCCGAAGACGGAAGTATCCTGAATTGAAGTTCAGGTATTAGTTGATATTTTTGCAAACACCCCTCACCG
>APMI01008420.1_pt1 | contig 16258 bp, 10 predicted proteins | sample 667938 | NCBI WGS metagenome assembly APMI01 (sample SAMN01084076, study PRJNA167559) | wastewater metagenome | biome: Wastewater | place: Denmark: Ejby Moelle, Odense | collected 2011-11-28 | reverse complement strand
AAGGTCGTCAGGATCAGTGCGTCGGAAATCCTCTCTGAAGAATGCAGTTTCGACCTTGCGCTCCAAACTCTTTGGAAGATAGGCGCCACGCGAGTCGAACATTTCAATCAGTGAAACGCGATTGTTCCCGGGAAGTTTTCGAACGTTCATCGCCGCGCTTGCACCACTCGTTTTGATGAAATGGCGCGCTACGGGTAGGGCGGCGCTTCGTAGATCGAGCACGTCACAGCCAACACTCAGTAGAGATGAGATCAGGGCTCGTTTGATCATTCTCGAACTCTTGGTGCTGTCGCGGCTGGTGACGATTCTGGTTGGACCAGAGAAACATGAACCAAACGCTGAGCCCAGTCGGCACGCAAAGTCTGGAGTGATCTCGATGTTGCTTAAGCCCGCTACGCCAATATCTCGGAACAGGCTTCCATGCCATTTACTGCCCCAAACGAGGCTCATGGTCACGGTTGCTCCGCGCTCGACGATTTTGTCTGGCCAAAGTTTGACGCGAGGCCGAATCGTACAGTTGGCGTCGATGAGACATCGGTCGCCGACCACCGCTTCTTCTCGAATCACAGAATCCTTCTTAACAGTGGCATGAGAACAAACGATTGCGGAATGAACGCCGACGCCTGGTCCTATGTAAACACTGTCCCAAAGAACGCTTCGATCAACATGCGCACCTTCCTCAACAAAGCAGTTGTCGCCGATGACGGCATACGGCCCGACTCGAGCGTTCTTCTTGATCTTGCAGTTCCGACCGATACAAAGCGGAGGGACGAGGGTTGCTGTTTTGTCAATGGAGCAGTTCGGGGCAATCGAAATGCCGCCTGGCTCAAGAGCTTCCCCTTGGACTGGCAGATTGATCCTTCCAGAGAGCATGTCCTCTTGGGCTTCATGATATTGGTTCAATGAGCCAACATCAGCCCAGTACTCGTCCATGACATACCCGTACATCGGGCGACCATCGGCGAGCAACTTCGGAAAAATATCGCTGCTCCAGTCGTAAACCTTGTCTGGATCCATGAGGTCAAAGACCTCAGGCTCCAAGATATACATTCCGGTGTTGACCGTATCAGAGAAAACCTCTGACCAGCCTGGTTTTTCGTGGAACCGAACGACTCTTCCTTCCTCGTCCGTAATTACGACGCCGAACTCTAAGGGATTAGGCACACGACATAAGACGAGTGTTGCGACACTGCCTTTTGATCTATGAAATTCGATGGCCTTGGTTAGATCGCAGTCGGTGAGTGCGTCACCAGAGATGATGAGGAATGTGTCGTCTTGTAAAAGGCTCTCTGCTTTCTTGACGCTTCCGGCTGTACCCAGCGGAACGCTTTCAGTGCTGTATTTGATCTGGACGTCGTAGTCGGTTCCGTCACCAAAGAAGCCCTGGATCTCATCACCCAAATAGTGCAAGGTGGTGACGATCTGCGTGATCTCATGCCGCTTTAGCAAGGCGAGAATATGAGCCATGATCGGCTCATTACAAACCGGCACTAACGGCTTTGGCCGATTACGCGTTATTGGGCGGAGTCTTGAACCTTCTCCACCTGCCATCACTACAGCTCTCATAGATGCCTCACTTCTTCTTTGAAGTCTTTGGTTGCCTCTGTGCGATCACTCCGACTAGCAGCACAAAGAGTTCCTTGACTTCCTTGGCTTCGGGTACCGTTGAGCTGTTTTCAGGCAGTTGTCGGCACAAAGCGCCTACCATCGAAAGGATACAAGCCTCAGTTTTTGTTTTGAACTGGATAAACGTGAATTGCTCCAAAAATGCCAAGAGTGTTCGCCTTGTTAATGATACGTATGTAACGGAATCTCTGCGGTTGATTACGATAGGCTACCGAAAAGCCTGATGTTGCGTCGTTTCTCACCGACGAAGACCAATCCCAATCCGATTCTTTTGCCCATAGATAGCCTTCGTTGGCTTGCTGGCCGGTTGCATAGACGACGATATCAAACTTGCGCCAAGGTTCTTTAGTGGAATCAATGCGGATTTCAGAAATAGTTCGATCTCTGCCGAGATCAATTTCCACCCATGATCCGATGCCACCTGGGAGTTCTGTCTCGGTAGCAGGGTTGCCATCGATAAGGGCGAGAAGCTTTGCCGGAGCGTCTGCCTTTGAATCAGAGATAAAACGATCTAGCGCTAAATCAACTGTCGTGTCTGAAGGCGCAGCGGACAGATTCAGATGAATATCAGCCACGACTGTAGTCGAGCCACTTCGTTTGCTCGCGACCGCTAGCTGCCATAACTTTAGCCACGTAATTTCCTTTGATCCGCCCTGAATACCTGTGACTAAGTATATGTCTGGTTTTGGCTGCGAGTCGTTCGGGTCCAACTTGGTGAATGATGCAGGAAGGATGACAGTGCCTGATGAACTGGTTTTTACCGTGAACTCCGGCCGGTCAGCTAACTTTCCGTCTCTAACTGGGGTTAATGTGAGTTCAATTCCGGAGAGGGGTAAATCCGCCGAGTCAAGTGCCCTCATAACAACCAGTTTTGGAAGAGGTACTGGACCTTGAAGCGAGGCAACCTCGAACGAGGAAAGAAGACCTGTTGCCTCAATTGAGGGTTGGTCCCAGATAACGCTGGAACTCGGCTCGTTCGGGACATAAAGCGGTCCTGGAACAGCCCCCTCGAATCGGGTGTCTCCGAACCCTTGGAGGCCAGGATACATATCCCGATCCTTGCGCTTGGCAAAAGCTGGGTCCGAGAGAGTCGGGGCCGCTAACACGGTGGGTAATCCGATTTGTCGCACTAGCGAGCTGAATCCTGCCGGGCCGGCGGACGACTGCAATCGAACGCGAGTTTCAACACCGTTCGGAGCGAAGCTGAATCGGCTTTGAGGGGCGATTTCTTCGTTCCAAGTTCGCACCCAACCTTGAGCTTCTGAGACCGTGCCTCCTAGGCTGATCGGCTTCGCCGTTTCCCATAGAACAAGCTCATCATTTGATGGGTTCTCGTCTCCTTTGGCGGTCACGCAGGCACCGATTCGGGCAAACCTTGAATCTTTGTAAGTACGGTTTACCGTTACGGTTGCTTCTTGTCCCGGATCGATTTGTCCCCCGATGGGTGAAGCGACTCCAGGTCGGTCATCGGTAATCCATGTCAACTGAACATCGTTTGCAGCTTTCTTGCCGACGTTGCGAAGATGGGCTGTCCAAACTACTTCCTGTCCTGGCTTCGGCGATTCCGGTGAACTGGTGATGGATTCAATTGAGAGATCGGCACCATCGGACTCTTTCGGATCGGCAAGCTCCAAAACGAGTTTTGGACGCCCCATCGGGCTCTTGCTTGAGTCGAACTCACAACTCGCTGAAAAGTTTAGGGAGAAACCGTAATTTGAATCTGGACGGTCGATCATCCCCTGAACGGCATCTTCGAGACCAGTGATTGTGACTTGGTGGTCAGAATTCGATGACTTCACCCCGCGAATCAGTTGAACGTCTTGTGCCCCAGTTGCTCCTGGCTGCTGCCAGCCCAAATATCCCTGTCTTCGTTCTTTCCATGTTGCGGCTCCAGACGGAGGGGGCGGTTGAGTGGGTGTGGTTGGGCTCGCGGGTTTGGACATGAGGCCCTTGAGCGTCACCATTGAACCTTCGCCCCAACCTGCGAGCACCTTTCCTACGCTGGAAATGGAAGCTGGCTCACCAGACTCCTGTGTGAGAACGAGTGATGCCTTTACCACTTTGCGACGACCAACGACACGTTGTAAGTTAGCAAAACGGATCAGGAGTAAGCGTCCCGGACCACCTTGAAGTGAGTACGATGCACCGGCGGGTTGGGTCGCTGCGACATCAATAAAAGTATCTTCGACAGCCCAGTAACGCATGTCATAACCAGCAATAGCGGCGCCTCGGAACACCTCTAGGGATTCCGAGTTCGATGGTTTAGTTATTGCGCAATAAGCCAAGATGCTGAGCATAAGTTGAGTGTACTGTTACATACGCTGGCTTCGGGTAAGTTATCCGGCGAGGGTATGAACTCGTGACGGATCGGCTGATATTCACTGCTGCCCTGAACCATCCAAGGTATGGCGAGATGGCGATGGGACTTGGTCGGTCGCTCAAGCTGATCGGTGATACAACACCGCGCGCCATCGTTACCAACATCGCGGATGTCGATTGGTATGAGTGCTTCGACTACGTTTTTCCTCCTCCGCCTGATCTTCACAGCGCGTTTTGGTCTAAGTTCACCGCGTTCGACCTGATCGATGCGAAACGAGCGCTTTTTGTCGACGCTGATTGTTTGGTTTTCAAACGGCTTGGACCGGTCTTCGATGCTTTTGATGGTTCATGTGTCGGGGTACAAGGCCATTGGGCCAATACTGGTGAGTGGTACGGATGTGATCTTCCGGAGTTCTGTCAAAGGCATCAGCTCAAAGCAATCCCAAAGTTCAACGGAGGCGTAATCTACTACGAAAACGGTCCGGAATTTGAGAAGGTCATCGAGACTTCGAAGCAGGTCGCTGACCAGTTTGACTCTTATGGGTTTGGGCGAGTGAAGTCGGCGCACACCAAAGGCTCAGTGCCCGAAGAGCCATGCTTGTCGCTCGCAATGGCTCAAACGGGACTGGGTACGGTTATTGATGAAGAAGCGAATTTTCATAACTCAGCTGTTGGGCTCGTTGGCAAATTGAACCTGGATGTCCGCACAAACAACTGTTCCTTCCTGTGTCGTCGATACGAGCTTCAGCGCGTTGAGCCTTATATCTTTCATGCGCATTTTTACTCGAAGTTCACCATCTACTGGAAGCAGCTTAAGGTGCTCGAGAATCTATCCAAATACGAAAAGGACCATGGATTTGGTTATATGTCGCCAACTCACAAGCTCTCGCGTTCGATTCAAAAGCGAATCCTAAGATTGACCGGAAAGCTTTAGAGACCCTTCAAGCTATGCCACAATAGCTAGAAGCATGTCTGCCGTTCTTGATCTTGACTCACTGAACCCAGAGCAACGCGAGGCCGTAGATCATGAGAGTGGCCCGATGCTCATTTTTGCTGGCGCGGGTTCTGGAAAGACTCGAGTCATCACCTTTCGGATTGCCCGACTTCTTCTCACTGGGGTTCATCCTTCTGGTATTTTGGCGGTGACATTCACCAACAAAGCTGCGAAGGAGATGCGTGAGCGCGTTGAGGATCTCGTCGGGCCGGTGGGACGAAGCATGTGGATCGGAACCTTCCACTCGTTGTGTTCGCGAATGCTCCGAATGGACGGATCTGCAATAGGAATCGATCCGAATTTCGTCATCTACGACGATGGCGACCAACTCTCGTTAATTCGAGAAGTTTTGAAGGCGAAGAATATCGACGATAAGTCGATTCAGCCTCGGGCAGTATTAAGCGAAATCTCTCGAGCAAAAGAAAAACTCCAAACTCCTGAGAAGTATTCCGAAGGCGCAACGGGTTTCTTCGAACGGATTGCTGCGGACGTTTACAAATCGTACAACACCTTGCTACGAAGAGCGAATGCGCTCGACTTTGACGACATCTTGTATTTCACAAATCGCCTTCTTGAGCAGAGAAAAGACGTTCGCGATAAGTATTCAGATCGGTTCCAGCATGTCTTGGTCGACGAGTATCAGGACGTTAACTTCAGCCAATATCAGGTCATCCATTACCTGGCTGAGAAACATAAGAACATTGTCGTCGTCGGCGATGATGACCAGTCGATTTATGCATGGAGAGGCGCAGATGTTAAACTTATCCTGCGTTTTAGCAGCGACTATCCCGATGCGCGGGTCGTCAAGCTGGAGAGGAACTATCGCTCGACGAAGACTATTCTTGCTGCAGCGAACGAAGTCATTTCGCACAACAGATCCCGCGCTAACAAACAGCTTTGGACCGAAAACGAGCAGGGCGTTCCCATCACTCTGACCCAAGTAGGTTCTGAGCAAGACGAGGGCATGATGATCGCGGATAGGATCGTCAAAGAGATTCGAGCCGGAAAGCGGACCTATAAAGACTTTGCCGTCCTTTATCGAACGAACGCCCAAAGCCGTGTCATGGAAGAAGCCTTCCTTACAAACCGGATTCCCCACGTTTTGGTCGGTGGCCAGCGGTTCTACGAACGCAAAGAAATCAAGGACATGATCGCCTATCTCCGATTGACTTTCAATCCGCGAGATGATGTGAGCTTCCGACGTGCGATTGGTGTGCCATCAAGAGGAATAGGACCTACGAGCCTTTCGAAAATAGAAGAAAAAGCAAGAATATTAGATATATCGCTGGTGCAGGCTTCAAAGGATCAAGAGGTCCAGACCTCATTGCCCAAGAAGACGGCTTCCGCTGTCAGAGGATTTGTTGGGGCACTCGAAGAAGCCAGCGACCTAAGCGAGAAGGGAGAAGTTACGCCGGTTCTCAAAGCCCTTCTGTCGAGCAGCGGCTATGTTGATATGCTCAAAGCTGAGCATTCCGAAGAGGCGCTGGGGCGACTAGAGAACCTTCAGGAATTGCTGAGCGTAACCGCAGAGTACGATGCAACCAGCGACGAGCCTTCGCTTGGAGGCTTTTTGGAGAGTGTTTCGCTTGTTTCAGATGTTGATGCGCTTGCTGGAAACAATGGCGATGCCGTGACCTTGATGACGCTTCACTCTGCCAAGGGTTTGGAATTTCCCGTCGTCTTCATTGCAGGGATGGAAGAGGGCGTCTTCCCACACTCAAGATCGCTCAATTCGGACACGGAACTCGAAGAAGAACGGCGCCTAGCTTATGTAGGAATGACGCGTGCTCGGCAGGAACTGCACCTTCTTCACGCCCACCGGCGAACTTTGTACGGCACACCCAATTTCAACACAAGATCGCGTTTCTTAGACGATATCCCGGCCAACCTTATCGACAGCCTCAACATGTATGGTGACGTTGCCTATGAAAACCCTCAAGGCAAGGTTCGGCAGGTGTATCAAGAGCGTGCAGGGAACTACACCATCACTGAGCCAACTCCAAAGCCCGTGACAACGGGTTGGACACCTCCATTTCAGGTTGGCCAGCGAGTCAGCCATGTCAAATTTGGCATTGGCGTAGTGGTTGCCTGCAGTCCCATCAAAGACGACGCCGAAGTGACGGTGGCGTTCCCGGGAGTGATTGGCGTCAAGAAGCTGGTTCAAAAACTTGCGAAATTGCAAGCGGTGTAGTTTTCTTCGCGTAAACTCGCAATTGGATGGCAACGACGCACCCAACTGAGAATGCTACGGGTTCTGGATCGAACCCAATAAGGTTACGCGCGCTCCTCGCGGCATTCTTGATGTGTGTTCCCGTCGTGTACATGGTGGACAACGCGCACGAGTCCACCATCTTTTCCATGATGGTTCCCCCCATTTCGGGGTTGCTCTTCATGGTGATGCTGAACGCACCCTTGCGTCGGTTTCTCCCCCGTTTCCAATTTAGCCAGGCTGACCTAATCGTCATCTTTGGCATCGTGAGTGTTGCAGCTGTGGTCGCGGGTGAATGGACGACGCTTTGGCACGGAAACTTGTACAACATTCCGTTTCACGCAAAGTGGAGCGACACGTACAAGAACATCTTCACGAAGAACATGCCCGACTCTATGGTGGTCAAAGACATGGCTTCGGTCCGTGACATCGAAGGTGGAGGAAAGGGGTGGGTCTATGTCCTGACTAAGATTCCTTTGTTCTTGCCAAAGGTCGCCGTTTGGGGTGGACTCAGCATGTCGCTTTGTTTTGCGATGCTGTGCATCAACAGCATCATGCGCGGCGCATGGTGCGAACGCGAGCGACTCTCGTTTCCGTTGATTCAGTTGCCCGTCAGTATGAGTGAAGGCGGCGGTTCAGGCGGTATGTGGAAGAGCAAGGCGATGTGGATTGCGTTCGTCGTCATGTTCTCGATTGACATCCTGAATGGCCTGAACTATTTGTATCCGAACCTGCCTTCCATCCCGGTCAAAACGCTATTCCAGATTGACACTGCACTCAAAGATCCGCCGTTGAGCAACATCGGTGACTTTCGGATCAGCATTTTCCCATTTATGGCCGCGATTGGCTTCTTCATGCCAAGCGACCTCTTGCTCAGTTTTGTCGTTTTCTTCCTTTTGCGCAAGCTGACCCATGTAGTGTTGGCATCAAACGGAATCCCACAGTCAACTTTTAGTGGGACCGGACTGCTTCCGGGTGCACCTTACTTCGATGAGCAGACCTGGGGAGCCACGCTCGCGCTGTTTCTAGGAGCGCTTTGGGTATCTCGCGAATATCTCAAAGACGTTTGGAAGGCGATTCGAAAGGGATCGCCAAGCGAAGACGGTGGAGTTAGCCATCGCTGGGCATTCGTCGGACTAATCATCAGCATGTTGGTGGTGATTTGGTATGGCGGATATTACGGTGAGTTGAGCGCGCCTTTTATGACGCTCTATGTGTCGCTTTTCATGATTTTGAGCATCGTGTTAGCCCGAGTTCGTGCCCAGCTCGGGCCTCCAACACACGAGTTTGCTTACCTTGGCGTAAACTCTTTCATGTACCGATTCTTCGGGAACAAGTGGGTGACCGATAAGCAAGGTTCGTTCTTGAGCATGGCGTTTATGTTCATGAACCGAATGGTACGAAACCATCCAGGGACGATTCAGCTCGAAGCCATGAAAATGGCGAGCAATGAAAAGCTCAACCAAAAGCGACTGTTCGTTTCGATTGCCGTGGCGTGCGTAGTTGGCTACTTCCTGGCGAATTGGTTCTTGCAGGTTTGGGTCTACCGTACGGGAAACATCGAGTGGACAGACGCCTCTGCCTACTTTGAAAACATCGGTAAAGACCGACACGGAACCGATGTCATTGGCATCGTGATGACGATTCTTGGATTTGCCATCGTTATGGTTCTAGACCTCATCCGATTTCGTTTTCCAGGATTCCCACTGCATCCTGCTGGCTACTGGCTCAGCATGAATTACGGTGTCGACTACTATTGGTTCGGATTGCTATTGGCTCTAATTATCAAAAACTTCGTACAACGATACTACGGCCTCAAAGGATATGACAAACTGAGGGCTGTCGCTCTCGGTATTCTGTTGGGCGAGTACGCAGCCGAGACAATTTGGATCGCAATGGCGCTGATCACTAAGCAGAGTACGTACACCATTTCATTTAATGACCGCACGTTAGGAATGCAGTGAGCGACACAAACACACCACCGCCAATCATCAGTGATGTGCAGTATGGCCGAAACTATACTGGCTGGATCGTGCTGTTGCTTCTCTTTGGGTTTATGGCGGTTTCCGAACTTACTTCTTCAGGTAAGTCAAGCGCAAACGAACTGGAAGCAGTGCGAAATGGTCTTCGTATGGTCGCCTCAAAAGATGCCGCCAAGCGTCAAATGCCGTTTGCCGCAAAGACCGTCGAAGAAGAGGCTTCCACAAAGGATCAGGTTGATAAGCTATTAGCCAAGCTTCCCAAGAAGCACTCGGTGTTGGATGCCATTACGGCCATCCAGGGACACTACATTGCCGGAGAGCCTATCCCTCAAGAGGACCTCGATCTCATCAAGAATAGTAAGATCGAAGGAGCTCAAGTAGCCTATGAGATTTACTCAAGCAAAAAGATAACACCTCAGCGCGCAACGGAACTCCGTAATCAACTGCCTGTCGCCTCTCGTAATGGGTCATTGATCGCGATGCATTTGCGCATGAAGTCAGGCGATCCCAATGCTACTGAAGAGATCACCCCTCCCTGGAAGAAGGCAGGGCGAATCGTTGTCATGCTCGGGGCAGGTCTTTTGTTCTGCCTTTCCATCTTAGTGTGGATTGGCGTGGTTGCGCTGAAGTTGAACGGGGCTCTTCGTCCTTTAGGAACACCCGTGCAAGTGAGCAACAATGGTATCGCTGACCGCTATGCAATGCGGGCTGCCCAGATTGTTGGAGCCTTTTTTGTGGTTCAAATTGCCGCAGAGGTTGCTCTGATTCCTGTACCGAAGTCGATTCGTGCAGGTCTCGGTGGAATCTTGGTGACTGCTTTGATGATTCCAGCAGTGATCTGGCTCTCGAAAATGCCGATTGCAAACCACACAATAAGTCTTCGCAGGCTGGGGATCTCCAAGGAACATCTTGGGCGAGATATTCTGCTTGGCATCGCCGCGTTTGCCGCCGAGATTCCATTGACGTTCATGGTCGGTGCGCTTGGTAACTATCTCTTTTCCAATCTTAAGACTCCAGAACATCCGGCAGCGACTGCCCTAATTCAAAATCCAACCCCTTTGGTGATCATTGGAACGATGTTTATGGCGTGCATTTGCGCGCCATTCTGGGAGGAACTTCTTTTCCGTGGCTTGCTGTTCCCAGCGCTAAACAAGTTGACAAATCGAGTCTTTCTCGGAGCTTTCCTTTCAAGTTTTATCTTTGCATCGATTCATCCCCAAGGGGTGGCCGCATGGATGGCGTTAGCCAATGTTGGTATTGTGAGTTGCGTTATGGCGCATTACAGCAAGTCGTTGGTGCCGTCTATTGTGATGCATGCGTGTCACAACACCTTCCTGTTGTTGATGGCGTTGTTTATTTCTTAGCGTGTTGCCTAAAACTCAGGCTCGATTTGCCTATCGCTATAGACGATACACCCCTTCATCCTCTCTTCCACAAAAACGAAGAGGTTCACTTGAGGGGTTCGTACAATTGCAGCGGCTTCTTGCCAATCATCGATCAAAAGGTCTTTAAGGCTGCGCCGAGTTTCGCCTCTTAGTGCCCAACCTTCAATGCTATCTGGCGTCCCGTAAAGAACCGTCGCTTCAACATGAGTTGACTCAGATCCAACCAGCATCACCAGCTTCGTATCTAGTGATTTGAACACTGCACTTTCCTGAAAAAACCGATTTCCGAAGCTGGTTTTGGGGACTCCAAACTGCTTTCGAAACTGCTTGTGCATGTGATGCGGCACAAAAGCGTCAATAAAGGTTTCAAACGCTTCTAGTGTCGGATCGTCAGCCAGCGGTTTTGGCGTACCCCACAGTTTTTTCCATTTGTCCGCGCGGTCTGCGGGTGTTGCTCTTAATCGGGGTTTTGCCATAACAATGGATGATATCTGGTTAAGCCTTCTCCATGGCGTCGATTAGCAGGATGATCAGTCCAGCTAATCCGAGGATGAGGCTGACATGCAGGAGATAAGGCATCGTTGGCGACAAGGCAAAAGCTGCACCGGCTCCCCAAAACATGCTGTGTCTTCGGGCATCGGCATGAAACAATTGGGCAGCCTGATACATGAAATACCGCGATCCAAATAGCAGTGTATAACCGACGATGCTCAGCGTTAGCCACAATGCTGGCGATGCTAGAAATGACAAGTGATGTGCCCAATTCAACGCTTGAGGAGTGTGAAGAGTTGTCATTTGGTCTAGCGGATCGAGGCAGAACCCGAACCGAAATGCGTCTAGCCAGTTAGTCGGCAATAGAAAGAGAACGACCAAGAGTTGCCATCTGAAATACCGCTCTGCGATCAGTTCGAACGCGGCAAAGAGGGCCAGCATGTTCCAGTTGCTTGCCCACCAAGGTCTCAATTGAACGGCGACCGCGAGGGTCAACAACCATAGCCACCGACGTGTGGTTGCTGGCAAATAGCACAGAAGAAACAGAAGCGACGCGCACCAAACGCCAAGCATTTCTGCGCTCGTTGGGCTCGGGTCAGCCATCAATTTCGAGCTCAATAAAGTCCAGTTAGGGTCGCAAAGCGAAAGCAGAACGAAGCAGACCACGGCGTGGCTAAGTAAAAGGTGTGCTTTCGGAGACGCTCGATTCAGGATCATGGAGCATCCTTGAGTCAGGACCAAAATTATCCCAAATGCGATGAGGACCCACGCTATCCATCCACCAATTCCTAACCATTTGGAGATTTGACCCGAGCACGCAACCGAGGTGATAAAGAGTGGTAGTGAGCTCAGAATCCATTGGACAATCGCCCCGCGATGTTCGGTCATTACGAGCAGAACTGCCCAAGAGATGCCCAGAGCCGCAATACCTGCCCAAGCGGCTAGAATCCAACGAGCATAGTCTCGAACAGTTGTTAGCCACAAGTTCGGTCCGCCCCACTGACCCGGTGCCGATTCGACCCATTTGAAATGATCGGGGTGGGTGAGAAGTGTTACAATTTGCGAACTTGGAACAAGCCCTGGCAGTTCGAGTGAAGCTGATACTGGGGTTTTGGTTTTGTCAAAGCCCCGGAAAAGCCAGTAGCGTCCCCAATCGCCCTTCGAAGGAGGATATTCAACTACAATGGTTCGTCCCCCCGACAAGTCGGACACTTGCCGGATATCTGTCCAATCCTGAATTCCAGACGCGGCATAGACCAACAAATGCTCGTTTCTCAGGCTCTGCCAAGTCAGACCTCGAACAATGTTGCTATCGCCGAGGGCCAAGAACAGTGCGTCGGTGGTTGTCGTCCCTCTTGGTGAAATCAACAGTTTCGGAGAAATAGAACCTAAGAATTGTTGACGAGATATAACATATCCGGATCGCTGGAGGTTGTCGAATCCTTGTGCTCGCCATGTGGAATTCTCCATCGGAATGAAGAAATCGTCGGTCGGAGATCCTCGCCAAGACCGTCCGGACATTATCGACAGGAGCGGATTATTGATCTCTGGATTGAGCTTGTGGGGCCACAAAATCCACTCGGATTGAATGAAGACTTCTGAGCCGTTACCCTCAGCGAGGTTCATCGTCGGAAGCGCTTGATTGGGTCGAATAAGGACAAGCAGATCGGCGGAGTACGCTTGAGTCGATAGAACAGCCATCAACCAGAGCAAAAGAGCGACTCTCAGCGTCAAGCTGGCACTAGATTGGTTTCTGATGCGACTCAAGACACCATCAAACACAGATTCGTTGTACCCGTCAAGGTGATCTCAAGGGGTAATCTCATCTCTTGGTGGCGAAGCTACCAGAATCACTATGAGCGTCATTGTCGGGCTGGATTGCGGTGGGTCATCCAGTCGTGTTTTAGCGGTAAATAGCGAAGGGGAAGTCCTGTTTCAGGGGCATAGTGGCGCCGCTAACCTCATTTCAACCCCAGAAGCAAGGTGCCGTCGCAATCTGGGCAATGCTTCACGAGGGTGCCCTCAAGCTGATTATGTTTGCGGTTGTTTCGCTGGGCTGATAAGCGAAGACGCTCATGCTCGCGGAATGGATTTTCTTTCGGAGGCTTTTCCTGGCGCAAGCGTGAGAGCCGAACCGGACTACGCCGCCGCATTTTATGCTTCGCCAACAGGAACCGATATCACGATCATTGCAGGCACCGGATCGCTAGTCTGCTCGAAGACCAAGGATGGAATCAGGAAGTCTGGTGGACGAGGATATTTGTTGGGGGATGCAGGCTCTGGTTTTCATTACGGCAAGGCAGCTCTAATTCACTATTTAGATCACCCGCAAAGCTGTAGCGAACAGCTTAAAGAGGCGGTTTTCGAGGCATTTGGCGCAAAAGACGAGCCATCGCTCGTTTCTGCGGTTTATCGGAGCCAAACTCCAGCAACTCAACTAGCCAAGCTCGCAAAAGCTTTTGCCAATGATGCAAAGAAGGGCGAAACCTATACGAAATTTGCTGTAGAACGAAATACGGTTGACCTAGCTGCGGTCGTAACAAAACATATAGGTTTATTTCATGCTGATAAAGATCACATCCAGATATGTTTGGCAGGTGGACTGTGGAAAGCCGCGTCGGTCTTCAAGGATGCGCTAGAGCACAGACTTAAGGAAGAATTACCAGCCGTTGAGATCAAATTGGCTAGAATTGAGCGACCGCCCTTATTTGGGGCAATCGAGCTCGCAAAGGAGATGATGTTTGAGAACTGAAGCAAGGAATCCAAGATCGTATGGGCTTGATCAAATGAGTGCCCAAGAGATCGTCCGACTGATGAACGAAGAAGAGCGGACGGTTCTGAAAGCGATGACGGACGCCGAACCGATGATCGCTGATGCCATCGATCATGCCGCTAAAGCCATCCAAGCCGGTGGTCGAATCATTTGCCATCCAAGCCGGTGGTCGAATCATTTACGTCGGTGCCGGAACCAGTGGGCGAGTGGCAACGATGGACGCAGCAGAAATGCCCCCAACCTTTGGTGTCGATCCAAATCCGTTTATTGCTCTGATCGCTGGCGGCGCTCATGCGGGTTCGACCGCTATTGAAGATGCGGAAGATAACGGTGTTGCCGCGATTCAGGCTCTGAACGACCTCAAGGTAAGTCGCAATGATGTCGTGATTGGCATCGCGGCGAGCGGTTCTACGCCCTTCGTTGTTGCGGCTATTAAACATGCTCGTGAGAAAGGTCTTTGGACGTGTGGAATCGCGAATAACAATAACACTCCAGTTATCACCGAGGCTGATCTAGGGATATTCTTGGATACGGGCCCCGAAGTTCTCACTGGATCAACCCGTCTCAAAGCGGGAACGGCTCAGAAGCTTGCGCTAAACCGGATTAGCACCGGTGCCATGGTTCTGAACGGAAAAGTGATTGAGAACCTGATGGTTGACGTGAAAGCGAAGAACGCCAAACTCAAGGATCGATGTTGCCGTATCGTTACCGAGCTCACCAACCTCACCAAAGAGGAAGCCTGGGATAGGCTCGAATCGCATAATTGGAGCATCCGAAAGGTCATCGAGGAAGTCAAGGAACAGGAACCCATCGAGGCTTAATGGAACTTGGCAAAGTCAATCATCTGACGGTTCTTCGGTTCGCCGAGCCCGGTGCCTATTTGGGCGATTCTGAGGGCGAGGTGTTACTACCTAATAAGTACATCGCGCGAAACCTGCGGGTTGGCGATGAGATTTCGGTCTTTGTGTATGCCGACTCCGAGGACAGACCGGTCGCCACTACAGAACGTCCGCTGGCGGCTGTTGGCGAGTTTGCCCTGATGAAAGTGATTGATGTCACGGGCATTGGAGCTTTCGTCGATTGGGGTCTGGAAAAGGATCTTCTCATCCCGTTTGGAGAGCAAAGGGCGCCGCTTGAAGTCGGTAAGAACGTCGTTGTTCGGGTTGTGTTTGACGAGAGATCAGGCAGAGTCGTTGGGAGCACCAAGATTGTTCGCTACCTGGAGAGTGAAACAAGTTCTCTCACCGAAGGTCAGCAGATTGACATCATCGTTTTCCGGCTTGCGCCGCACGGTGCTACTGCGATCATTGATTGCAAATATCAGGGCCTCATTCCTTCCGAAGACATGCCAGAGCGACTCCAAATCGGCGACAAACGCCGTGCGTTTGTCAAGAAGATTCGCGAAGATGGCCGAGTCGCTATTTCGCTTTCTCCAGTCGGTTATCGAGCGGTGATGAATGAAGCGCCGCGAATCATGGAGATGCTCGACAAGAAAGGTGGATTCCTGCCTTACAGCGATGCCTCTTCACCCGAAGAGATCCGCAAAGTGTTCAATATGAGCAAAGGCGCGTTCAAAAAGATCCTTGGCGGACTGATGCGAGACGGCCTGATCGAGATCACTCATCACGGCATTCGAAAAACTTGATGCGCTTGGAGTGCGGTGATTCATCACCGCTTTCGTAAGCGAGGCTTGCCTCGCGAATATAGTCAGAGACTGCAGTTACAGCGCGATGAATCGCGCAGATGAAAGCGCGGTCAAGCCCGCGCACTCCATAATCACCGCTTATGCGCGATCCGAAACACTAGCGCAGCGGTATTTGTCTCTGCGTTCCTTTCAACATTTGTAACTCAAAAGGCAGACATTCCCGACTACCAATTCGATAATATAGCAGTTATGGCCCGGCTCAAGCTGCAAAACGTACTCCATAGTTTCGTCAAAACAACGGATGCAGTGATGAGCGGGATGTCTGTCAAAGAAACGCTTGCAAAGCTTCCGCAAAGCTCGGTAGCGGCGGCCGTGACAACACCAGCTAACCCTACAGTTGCCGCTACTGCTGTCTCGGTTCCATACCTCACTCAGTTTTGCAATCTCTTTGGGAACCCAAGCTTTGCTCTGGGGGCCATGCTCACAGTCATTGGATTAAACGTTTGGAATGTACGAAAAGAACGTCTATCCAACGAAGCACATCATCAAGACACGCAAGAACTGAAGAAGATTGTCGAAATTTTGGTAGGCGACATCACGACGCTCCAGCAACAGGGAAGCGATCTCGGACTTCCGACCGACAAACCGATTCTGTTCAATGCCATTGAAGACCTGATCACAACGAAGAGCGACCTCTTAATCGGTGAGATTGCAAACCAGCGTCGAATGGTTGAAAAGTCATCCGCCGATCAAACTGAAGCAACAAAAACGCTCGTTCGAGACACCGCCGAAACAACTCAGGCACAGATTCAAGCGCGTTATCGTGAGCTATT
>APMI01038663.1_pt1 | contig 16259 bp, 11 predicted proteins | sample 667938 | NCBI WGS metagenome assembly APMI01 (sample SAMN01084076, study PRJNA167559) | wastewater metagenome | biome: Wastewater | place: Denmark: Ejby Moelle, Odense | collected 2011-11-28 | reverse complement strand
CTCCACGATATAAAGAATTGCTGCAGGAATATGAGAATGCGAACGACGAAAGAGCCCGTATAGACCTGTATATAGACATGGCCATGGAAGAGCGCAATGTGGATATAGAGCGCGCGTCTGAGATGGCCGATGACATAATAGCAAGAGCAGGTAAAGCGGGCTATACCCTGGCCATGGGCAGGGGTATGAACCTTAAAGGCTGGTGCTATTGGTCGCTGGGCAATTATGATGCAGGACTTGAGATACTGCAAGGGGCATATGATATCGCCCGCAATGTAAAGAACAAACCGCTGGAGGCACGCATATACAACAACTTCGGTTATATATACCGCGACAGGGGCGAACTGGCAAGCGCACTCAACTATTTTGAAAAAGCCCTCGCTATCAATGAAAGGCTGGGTGATGAGGTGGCGCAGTCTGTCAACCTCTCCAGTATAGCCTATATCAATTACGATCTTGGCGATTATGAGAACGCGCTTGAGTTCGCACTCCGCTGCCTGCCCATCTTCGAGAAGGCGAAAGATACTCACCGCATGGCGGCATTGCACCATATACTGGGTAATATCTACTTCAAGCAGGAGCAGTATGATGAAGCGCTGCGCTACTTCAGGAAAAACCTGCAGGATACGGAATATGATACGGTGATCAATGTAATGGCCATAAATGGTGTAGGCAAAGTGTATTACAAAACACACCAGTTTGATGAGGCCTACAAATATCTTTCCGAAGCACTAAGCCAGGCATTGAGCGTTAATAACGTAGAAGTACAGATAAGCTGTCACTACTACCTCGGCCGTTTATACATGGACGATGGCAATTACCGCAAAGCACAGGCCTCTTTAACCGAATCACTGGAACTGGCGGAACAATACATGCGCCGCCACGATGTGATGAGCGTGCATGAAACACTCTCAGTCCTCTACGACCAGATGGGCAATATACCCAAGGCATTCCATCATCTTAAAGCATTCGAGCAGCTCAAGGAAGAAATATTCAAGCAAACCACTTTCAATAAACTGCGCAACCTGCAAACACGCCAGCAGATAGAACTTGCGCAAAAGGAAAAAGAAGTAGCTGAGCAAACTGCATTTCTCAAGCAGCAGTTCCTCGCCAACATGAGCCACGAGATCCGTACGCCCATGAATGCGATAGTAGGTATGACACGCCTGCTGGTTACCAAAGAACCGCGCCCGGAGCAAATGCGCTACCTCGACGCCATACAGAAATCGGCCGACAACCTGCTCATTATCATTAACGACATTCTCGACCTCTCAAAAATAGAAGCAGGCAAAATAGTAATAGAAAAAACAGATTTCTCCCTGCAGGAAGTGATACAGAGCATGAGCGATATGCTTATGCTGAAAGCGGAAGAGAAACACATAGAGCTGCGCTCGCATGTTGACGCGGAGATACCTCATCGCCTTGTAGGCGATCCTACCCGGATCAACCAGGTATTGATAAACCTTGCCGGCAATGCCATTAAGTTTACCGAGAAAGGTTACGTCTCGGTTGCAGCATCTATTAAGAAAAAAGAAGACAAAACATTCTGGATCCAGCTCGATATTGCGGACACTGGTATTGGCATCTCGTCAGAATATGTAGGTAAGATATTCGACAGCTTTACACAGGCTGGTACCGATGTGGCCCGCAAGTATGGCGGCACCGGCCTTGGCCTTACCATATCCAAACAACTGGTCTCATTGATGCATGGTGAGATATCGGTAACAAGCGAAGTAGGCAAGGGAACCGTATTTACCGTACTACTGCCGCTTGAAGAATCGACCATCCAAACCTCTGACGTAGAAAAAAGCGTAGTGGACGAAGACACCTTGCAACGCCTCAATAAAATAAAACTGCTGCTGGTTGAAGACAACGAATTTAACCGCATGGTGGCCGAGGATACGCTGAAAGAAGTAATACCCGGCGTCATTATTGACATAGCGGTAAATGGTAAGGAAGCTGTAGAACGTGTGCAACGCGAAAGCTACGATGTTGTCCTCATGGATATACAAATGCCAATAATGGACGGAGTAACTGCCACCAAAACTATCCGCGAAACATTACCCGCACCATGCTGCGATGTGAAAATAATAGCCATGACCGCGAATGTGCTACAGGAAGATGTGCAGCAATATCTTGATGCCGGCATGAATGCTTATGTTTCCAAGCCTTTCCAGACCGATGAGCTATTACTTAAAATGGCATCGGTGATAGAGCATAAAGTGCTGGACAGCGAAAAAAGCAGCAAACCAGCAAAGCAAGCCGAGGCACCGGCTCCACCCCCGGTACCGCAATTGCCACCCCTCCCCGATTCGGTTATCGACATGCAGTTCCTGAAACAGTTTACCAATGGCAATAGCGAAAAAATGAACAAGTACATTAACATGTTCATTGAAAATGCACCCAAATTGGTAAGTACCATTGAATCCGCCTTGGTTTCAAGAGACTTCGCTTCTGTGAAGATAGCGGCGCACTCCCTTAAGCCCCAGTTATCATACATGGGTGTAAAAGAAGATGTAAGCCATATATTTCTAATAGAGCAAACCGCCGGCGAATCGGCCCATTTTGAGCGCCTGCCGGTACTGGTTGCCGACTTAAAGCGAGTCTGCGAAAAGGCCTTTATTGAGCTTCAGCAAGTGGCAGATGCATGATATGCGTCATCGCCGCTTGGGTTTTATAATATTTTTATCTATTTTTCTACGAAATTGACAACACATTATGGCAACAGACAAGCGTTACATCTTCCTGGTTGACGATGAACCGATCCAGAACGAGATGCTGAAAGACTATTTATCAGAGCGTTTCGTTTATGACATCAAGACTTACGAAAGCGGTGAGGACGCATTGAAAGACATGCATCTTAACCCCGAAATAGTTGTACTCGATTTTCACCTGAACAGCCACAAACCCGGCGCCAAGAACGGCGTTGAGATATTAAAAGCCTTAAAAGAAAGCTACCCCAATACCCAGGTGATCATGCTTTCAGGGCAGGATAAGATAGAAGTAGCCACAGACAGTATGAAATACGGCGCTTACGACTATGTAGTGAAAGGTGAAACCGCCTTCTCGCGCATGGAAAATGCAATGAATAACATTAGCCAGCTGCACAGGATGAAGACCATTAACGGCGCTTATAAAAAGACCATTACCTTCCTTGCTGTAGTGATAGGGCTTATTGTATTGTTATCGATCTATATTTCGTACCGTTATATCTTTGTATAACACAGAACCTTAGCGGGCAGAACATTTAACAAGATTTAGTTATTATATAGCTAGGTCTTGTTTACTTTTGCTGCTTATTTAACAGCAGGCGACATGCAATTAGCCAAAAGACTGGACCGTGTAACTGAGCCCCAGACCATTAAAATGGCCAAGCTCAGCAGGGAGCTCAGGGAAAAAGGTATCAACATTATAGACCTCAGCATAGGCGAGCCCGATTTCCGCACGCCGCAGCATATATGTGACGCCGCCACAAAAGCCATGGATGAGGGCTATAATAAATACGCCCCGGTAGCAGGTTTCCCCGAATTACGCCAGGCTATCTGCACCAAGCTCAAGAGAGATAACAACCTTGATTATGCACCTAATGAGATAATCGTTTCCACGGGCGCAAAACAGTCATTAGCCAATGCCATACTTTCCATTATCAATCCCGGCGATGAAGTACTGATCCCTACGCCATATTGGGTTACTTACAGTGCGCTCGTACGACTAGCCGAAGGAAAGGTAAAATATACAGATTGCGGCATTGATACAGACTTCAAACTGACGGCTGCTCAGCTTGAAAGCGCCATCAGCGATAAGACCAGGCTATTCATATTCTCCTCTCCATGCAACCCTACAGGCAGCGTCTATTCAAAAGAAGAGCTTGCGGCACTGGCAGAAGTATTCAAGCGCTACCCGGATGTTTACATCATCAGCGATGAAATATACGAGTACATTAACTACACGGGAGCACATCAAAGCATTGCGCAGTTCACCGAACTGCGTGACCGCGTCATTGTTGTGAATGGCATGTCGAAAGGCTTCGCCATGACGGGCTGGAGGCTTGGTTACCTTGCAGGGCCTGTACCATTGGTGCAGGCTTGTGAAAAACTCCAGGCTCAGTTTACCTCAGCAGCTAATTCCATTACTCAACGTGCATCTATAACTGCACTCCTAAGCGACCTCGGTCCCAGCCGCGAAATGACAAAAGCATTCCATGAAAGAAGGGATTTTGTAATAAAGGCTTTGACTGAAATGCCCGGTATAAAGATCAATATGCCTGAAGGTGCTTTCTACGCCTTTCCCAATGTGAGCTCATTCTTTGGCAAAAGCGATGGTGAAACTGTGATCAATAACGATGAGGATTTCAGCATGTACCTGCTGCACAAGGCTAATGTAAGTACCGTGATGGGTAGCGCTTTCGGCAGCCCCAACAATATCCGTATATCATTCGCCACCTCAATGGAAAACCTGAAGGAAGCTATGGAACGGATCTGTAAGGCCCTGCAAAACCTTAAATAGCTATTGCAGCACGATCACATTGTACCCTTCCATTTTCAACTTACCTATTGTAGCGGCGTCCGGAATTCCTTCGTATGCGATGCAATTTGTGTAGAACATTATGTCCACTGAACGTTTGGTGTTGAAGAACACGGTTTTGTCATTATCGATTGAGATTCCTTTTATCCTCTTTATCTCTCTTACCCATGCCGGCTCCCGATCTACATCCTGGAACAGCTTTGTGCGCTCTATACAATAGCGAACGGGCAACAGTATTAAACTGTAAGCAACTGCATAGCCAAGCCACTTATACTTACCAAAGTGGGGCGCCATGTCTTTTAGATATACAAATGCGTTCGACGCCAGGAGAAATATGGCGGGGGCAGCAAAGAGCGTATAGCCGTTCATTTTGGTTTTGCAGATGGAGAAGAATATATAAGGTATCCAAAACCAAATTGCGACGATGACATCCGACCTCTTGCGGAAGCGAATCGTCTTGTATGTGAACCACACAAGGGGTAAGTATATCAGCTCGCCATAGTCGATACGGAGGTGCTCGAAGAAGAACCATGCGGTACCACCGTTGCCATCCAGCACTTCTGTAAAGTGGCGGGTATTGAATGAATACTCCCAGGCAGCCTCCGCAGGGAACCGGTTCAGGATATACAACTGCCAGGGCAGGGCAACTATCAATATTGCAGCTACCAGCAACAGGCCATGCAATACCAATTGCTTTAAAGGTTTTCCCTTTTCATAAACAAGCACCAGCCATATCGGCAACACGATAAGCGCAGGTAGCCACTTGCAGAGTATTGCCAGGCCAACGCAAATACCTGCGAGTATGTTATACACAAGCTTTCCCCTTTGCACATACTCCACAGAGCACCAAACGGATAGCAGTACAAAAAACATAAATGCTGTTTCGGGGTGGTCTGTTGCTGCCCTGCCAGACGCCAGGTCGATAAGCAAACCATTCACTGAAAAAAGAAAGGCCGCGATAAATGCCACCTTTGCATTGTATAAGTGTTTACCGATATCGAACACAAGCTTTACCCCAATGGCGCTCATGACGAGTGAAGGTATCCTTGCGGCAAACTCGTTGATGCCAAATGCCTTCATGCTTGCGGCCATTAGCCAAAGTGGCACAGGTTGCTTATGCAGCCATACATGCCCCAATGTCCAATTGTGATAATCGGGAGGGAGAGCGGTATGTTCGTATAGGGTTGGCAACAGCCAGTGATCCAACAGATTTTTAGCTACCAACGCATGATAGCGCTCATCCCACTCATGCAGGTAAAGATCGGAAGATGCGTAAACGCGCAGCGCAAGAGCACAGAGCATTAGCAGCAACACGGCTATGGCTTCTTTCTGCCTTGCGATACTGCGGAAGGAATAATAATACCCTGCGATGCAAAAAACAGAAAGAATTATTCCCTGGACGATGTAATTCATAGCTGCCTTACTTTTTAGCGGGTGTAGCTATGCCCTCCTTTGCCAGCTCGGGCATCATATGGTTGTAGAGGCTGTCCAGTTTCGCCGGATGCTTCTTGTACCAAAGCATGCTTTTATCGAATTCAGCTCTTGTGACATTGTAGTGGGCAAGTATCTCGTTATAGTAATGTGCTAATGAGTCTGAGTTCTTTCCCCGGCTTATAGTAAGGTCGCCTTCTTTTTTTATGAGCGTGCTATAGACCTCAGCTGCATTCATATCGTACAGTATATGCTGCATTTTATCGGGAGGGATACCGTCGCCTTCGGAGCTGCTACAGGCAGACTGGATGCAGATGACAAACAACAGGAAAAACAAATTACGCTTCATCCTGTTTACTTAAGCGCGTTATATTTTGCTGCGTTCGTAACATCTATCTGCGCCAGTTGCGTAGCGTAGGGAGCCCTTTCTGCCTTGGGTAATTGCGATACGATCTTGACATACTCATCGCTCTTTGCGTTGAAGATGAATTGCATCAGCACGGAAGATGGATTTTCCTTTTGCACCTGGGCAAGTGTGGCTATGCCGCTTAATATCTTTTGTTTCGCTTCCTGTGGTTTTGCATACATGTTGTCCAGCCCTTCCCGGTGCATAGAATACCATACATCGCGGAGGGCCTGGAAACGAGGGCTGAGGAGCTGATCTATGATCCAATAACGATTACGGTTGCCCTCTACGGCTTTCCAGCCAGTGATGGTTTTGCCTTGTTCAGGAGCATTGTTTACAATATTCTGTGCCTTTTTATAAAATGGTGTACCGCCGTCTTTTGCGAAGCTGTCATAGTCGAGGCCGAGCACTATATAGGTATAATAGGCCAGAATTGCCGTAAGGTTAGAAGCCAGGGGATCATTACCTGCAACACGGCTATCGTCAAAATCCATGGTGGTGTACTGGGAAAAATGGAAGAGCACATCCCTGTCCACAAAATTAACAGTAGGCGTGGTGTAGCTGGCATTGAACACGGGGCGCGATGCCTGTATGCTCAAGGTGGCCTGGTAGCCATCGTTATCACCATTCATCCTGCCTGTGAGATTCAACAAAATGTTGCAGTCAATTTTCTCGTTCACACCAAACTCATCGGTGGTCCATTTGCGTGAGTTCAGGAAGGACATTATAGAACGCTCCATGGTGGTGAACACTTCCTGGTCCACGCCCTGTATCTTATCATGGAGCACCCGCACCTTGCAGTTCATCTCCTGCGCAGTGGCAGCAGAGCAAAGCGTAGAAGCTATGACGAATATATTAAACAGTTTTTTCAGCATGCCTTAATTCCAGTATATGTTTTACAATAGCCTCTGCCGATTCTTTTTTGCTGAGCAGCGGCAATTGCTCATTGTAGCCGGTACTATCCAGCAACGTAAGTTTATTTGTGTCGTGCCCAAAACCTGCACCCTCATCGCGCAATGAATTGAGGGCCATCATATCGGCATTCTTGCTTTTCATTTTCTCAATGGCATTCGCCAGTTCATTCGTAGTCTCGAGCGCGAAGCCAACCAATATTTGATTGCCCGTTTTTACCTTACCCAGGGATGCCAATATATCATTTGTCCGCGTCAGGTCAAGATTAAACGTTTCAGCCTTCTTTTTTATTTTCTCCTGGGCCATTTCTTTTGGCTTATAGTCGGCTACTGCTGCTGCCAGCACAGCTATTTCCGAATTGGGAAATATTTTCATGCTGGCATCGTACATTTCGGCAGCACTCTCCACATTGATCACCTTCACGTCGTAATGATATGTTTTAAGATGCGTTGGGCCCAATACAAGACATACGCTGGCACCTTTATCCGCAAGAGCTTCAGCTATCGCGATACCCATTTTGCCTGTAGAAAAATTACCTACAAAACGCACGGGGTCTATCCTTTCGAAGGTAGGGCCGGCGGTAACGAGGGCATTGATGCCTTTGAGCGGCTTATTATTGTCGGAGAGTGATGTACTGAGATAGCTCACTATTTCTTCGGGTTCAGCCATGCGGCCTTCGCCTATGAGCCCGGAAGCCAATTCACCATGCGCGACCGGAATCAATCGGTTGCCATAGCTACGCAGGCGCTGCACATTGCTGCGGGTGCTTTCATGCAGCCACATATCCTCATCCATAGCAGGGGCTATAAATACAGGGCAACGGGCGGATAAGTAAACAGCCAGGACAAGATTATCACAAAGACCATGTGCCATTTTTGCAAGCGTATTGGCACTGCATGGAGCTACTACGAGCGCATCGGCCCAAAGGCCAAGCTCTACGTGGTTGTTCCAGGAGGCGCCGTCGCTGATGCTACTGTGCACGGGATGCTTTGATACCGTAGCCAAAGCCAGGGGGCTTACAAAAGCTTCCGCCATTTGGGTAGTGATCACCTTTACCTCGGCACCTGCTTTTATGAGCAGGCGTACCAGTTGCGGCGTTTTGTAGGCCGCAATACTGCCGGTAACGGCAAGGACTATTTTTTTACCTGTTAAGTGCATAAATATACAAGATGCAATATACGATTTTTAGAGACCTCTCCCCCGCCTCTGCGAAGGAGAGGTGCTTAATTTTACCATTTTTTTGTACCATTGTTTTTGATCAAATTATCAATCGCTTTGTGCCAGATGTAAATAGCAGGCGACAAATTAGCATTGATCATAATTTCTGTTTTTCCTGTAGGATATTAAAATTTCCTCTTTTTTTTTGATAATCTCCGAGAATACTTGCCTGTATTGCCATATGAGCATAAATGATTATTTCTCCTTAGTTCCTGTTTTTGCTTACTATTTCCTGTTTGCAATAGCGATAAATTCCGGTTATTGGCTGTTTTGATTAAAAATGGATTAGTCCTTTGTCTATTTCGTCAACACTTATCATCTGTTCTTTAAATCCCACCTTATTAACCTCTCCTCAACCTGTTACTTTCTTTTGTCTTGATACAAAAGAAAGTAACCAAAGAAAAAATCAAGGCTCTTGGAAAGAAAGCTAAAAATTGAGGTTCAGGCCTAAAAGGAAAAATAAGTTCGAGCTTCGAATATCTCCAAGTTTTAGCAGGACTTTTATGCGTCCTCAATTCTTTAAACTTCAGTAGACGGTTTTCCTTTCTTAACGGCCTGAGCCTCAATTTTCTTAACGCTTTCTTTCCAAATGCCGGTCTTCATTTAATGCCCCCGCCTATCGGTATGGAGAATTTTTTTGGAAATGCCCCATCGGCTGAGCCGAGACAGGCGACCGGGCATGAAATAAAAATCGGACATTTCTTAACGGTGTTAGGCGGCTGAACGGCTTTTGCAGCTTATCATATGACGATAAAAATAGCATGCCCGATTTGTGCCCGAATCGGACATTTGATGCCCGACCGTTTCGGACACCGGACATTTGGATAACGGCTTCATAAGATCTTTTTGCTCTTTCAAAGTAGCGGTTTATTGTTTAATAATATTCGCCCTAGTGCCCGGTTTTGAAGGCTGTTGTTGGACAATCTGTAAAGTTCCGAAGCAGTTTTGAGAGGGGCAAATTGAAGTTTTATGATACCCTTTTGGAAGGGTATGATACCCCCTTGCGGAGGGTATCATACTCCTATTTTTTAGGTTAAGGTATTGATAATGAGGCATTGGTATAACGAAAGCAGAAAGGGGGAAAATGTGCCCTGGCATCTCTGATGCAGTTTTGGAATATGTGCTGCCGGACAAAGTCCTTCGTTCTATTTATGATTTAAGTTGGAAACTTAAACCAGTGTGAGTGTGATGAGCGAACATCCCCCTGCCCCCCTTCGGCTATGCACAGGCGCACCCGCACAAAGGGGGAATTGTACCCGCTTTATTCTTTTCTATAATCGCTATTGGATGACGAGCTTTATGTCCTTTAGCTTGCGGCTATTGCAGTCGGGGCAGACGGCAATGATGTCACTGAAGACAAGGGCAGTGCCCGGCTTGAGATCTTTTATTATCTTCTGTATATCGAGCGGAATGAATGTGCCTTCTACTGCCTTGGTTACGCTTGCGGGATCTTTATAAGCCTTGAAGGTGTAGCTCAGTATTTTGTATGGGTAACTATAGTCGGAATGCGGATAGGTAACCCTCAACAATGACTGCGCCAGCAGGTCTTTTTTTGTTACGGTATTGCTCTTCAGGAAGCCCACGACTGCAACAGGTTCGGGCATAGAATCTGATATGCAATAGACTTCTTTTATCACGCGACCTGTTTTCTTATTTACTACGGCCATCTTCATTTTTTGTCCTGTAGCAAACGGCATGGCATAAGCACAAAGTGTATCCTTCTTCACATCCTGCGCACCGAAACGCAGATCGGAGTCGTAGCTTTTGAAACGGACCTCATTGGGGTTGGTATCACCACCAAAAACCTGCAACATGTTCCAGCCATCTTTGTACAGCACTATTGTATCGGTACGGGTACACCATTTGTTTCTTACTACCATTGAATCGACCCGTGCAAATACCGCAGAACTGCCGAGCAGAAAAAGGGCAAGGAAAAAAGTTTTTCTCATTCTCTGATTCTCTTATTTTATAACCAAGCGGATTACAAAATACGCCAAAATCACCAAGAGTAAAGTTAAACCTATGGCAAGCAGGGCCCACGGATTGTCCTTGATCTGCCTGCGGCGCTGATGTTTGCGGGATAATAATTCTTTTCTTAAAGTATGGTTCAATTGGTTTACAGCTTCTTTCGCATCAGCAGGCGGCAAATACTTCAGTCCCTCCACTGCATCGCTTTCAAAACCTTCCTGCGACAAAAGGTTTTCTACTTCGCGCTGCTCTTCTGCTGAAAGCCGTCCCTCAAGGTAAGCCATCAGCTTGTCTTCGGGCAGCCGTCCCTGTGCATCATTGGCCAATATGTCGTTCAGTTCGCTCATTGATTACTGCCTGTACCCATTTTCTTTTGCAACAATATTTTAAGGTTCCTCTTACCATTCTGTATATGGCTTTTCACCTGTGTAAAGGTAAAGCCTGTGCTTGCTATTATATCGTTATAACTTTGCTTTTGCAGGTAAAACAAAGTAATGCATTGTTTCTGTTCTTCGTTTAGCTCCTGCAGGGCTTCCGTCATCTGCTCCAGGGTATGCTCCTGTAATATTATTTCTTCTCTATTTATTTCGGGGGCTATTATATTGTTTAGCACTTTTTCGTTGGTCTTATAAGTCTTATCCCTTAATTGCTGCAGGCAATGATTGCGCATCAACACATAGAGCCAGCCTTTAAAATTTAGTATCTCGCCCTGTGGCAGGTGGGTTATGGCTTTTACAAATACCTGTTGAACAGCATCCTGCGCCTCGTCACGATCCTTCATGTACTTCATGCCCACACCCAACAATAGCATGGTGTAGCGCTGCAGCAAGGTGCCCAACAAGCGACTGTCGCCGCCGGACCTGTAGCCGGCCAGCAGTTCTTCGTCGGTCAATTTATTGTATTGCGTTGGGTGCTCCAAAAGCCGAATTTACTGCTATAAAGATGGGAAAAAGCAGGGATTCCATATACCCGGAAGCGGGAATTTGTAATTACGCTTCCCAAAATAAAAAATCGGCGTATTTTGCGGGCAATATGAATTTTCAACTTACCGAGGAACAGATAGCCGTACAGATGGCGGCCAGGGATTTTGCCCGCAATGAATTATTACCGGGTGTAATAGAGCGCGACGAGCACCAGAAGGTACCTCTTGAGCAAATAAAGAAGCTTGGGGAACTGGGCTTCCTGGGCATGATGGTAGATCCTAAATACGGGGGATCGGGCATGGATACCATATCTTATGTGCTGGCGATGGAAGAGATATCCAAGATAGATGCCTCTACCTCGGTTTGCATGAGTGTGAACAATTCACTGGTTTGCTGGGGGCTTGAAACCTTCGGCAACGAGGAACAGAAACAAAAATACCTTACTGAGCTCGCTACAGGCCAGAAGATAGGCGCCTTCCTGCTGAGCGAACCGGAAGCAGGATCGGACGCTACATCACAACGCACCACTGCGGAAGATAAAGGCGACTACTACCTGCTGAACGGCATGAAGAACTGGATAACCAACGGCAGCACCGCATCCTACTACCTCGTAATAGCACAGACCTATCCTGAAAAAGGGCACAAAGGCATTAATGCGCTAATCGTGCACAAAGACTGGCCGGGCGTGACGGTAGGTGCAAAAGAAAACAAACTGGGCATACGCGGCAGCGATACGCACAGTATTATGTTCCAGGACGTGAAAGTGCCTAAGGAAAACCGCATAGGCGAAGACGGATTCGGCTTCAAGTTTGCCATGAAGGTGCTTGCAGGCGGCCGTATAGGTATTGCATCGCAGGCATTGGGTATAGCCAGCGGCGCTTATGAACTGGCACTTAAATATTCCAAAGAACGCAAAGCCTTCGGCACAGAGATACATAACCACCAGGCGATAGCCTTTAAACTGGCCGACATGGCCACCTATATAGAAGCAGCACGTTTGCTGTGCCTTAAAGCCGCGTGGACCAAGGACCAGGGCAAGGACTACACTCTACCGGCCTCAATAGCAAAACTATTTGCATCGGACATGGCGCAGTGGGTAACTAATGAAGCCGTGCAGATACATGGTGGATATGGATATGTGAAGGAATTCCATGTAGAGCGCCTGATGCGCGATGCCAAAATTACCCAGATATATGAGGGTACCAGCGAAGTGCAGCGCATTGTGATCAGCAGGACGGTATTAAAAGATTAAAGATTTTCATTTCATTATAAAGAGCTCAACCCATGGTTGGGCTTTTTTTGTGCAAGTATGCGACACATGTAACAGATAAAATATAACTTTATCCAACCATAATGAGCAATGTTTTGTCTATTATGTGAAATACCCCAACTATCTTACGAATTACATTACCTTTTTATTTACCATTTTGCCTGTTTTTATCTGTATAAAATGAAGTACACACTTACACTTGCAACTTTACTGCTCACATTTTTCGTAGGCCGCTCGCAGGTCAATTTAGTATCCAACGGAGGTTTTGAGCAATACAATACCTGCCCCAATGCGTTTAGCCAGCTGGCCTATTGCAATGGCTGGGACCAGCCAACCCAAGGAACGTCCGACTATTTCAACACCTGCGCGAACCCGAATGCGACGGTGGGTGTTCCTGTAAATTTTGCCGGCTTCCAGCAGCCCTACCAGGGAAATGCGTATGCCGGGTTTTACAATTACGGAAACGGCTATAGGGAATATGCACGCGGCACACTTACGCCGCTGGTGATAGGGGAAACCTACCAGGTAACGATACATATCGTAAAGGCAAACTATACAGACAGCTATTCCGACGGCTTTGCAGTATTCTTCTATCAAAACGGCATAGGCGCACCGCTCAATAACTGGGCGCCGCTGCCGGTAACCCCACAAGTAGACTACGGGGCAGCGTACGGTGTCATTACGGATACCCTTAACTGGACAACGATGACTGCTACATTCACAGCCGATTCCGCGTATGACCATGTGATCGTCGGCAACTTCAGGGATGATGCGAATACCAACTACTCGGGCCCACAAGGGCAGTATGCGTATTACTATCTCGATTCGGTAGAGGTAATTTCAGCAACATTCCATGCTACACCTTCTCACACCAATGTAAGTTGCTTTGGTGGTAATGATGGTACTGCTTCGGTTACTCCGTCGAACGGCACCGCTCCCTATACTTATCTCTGGACACCCGGCAATCAAACCACGCAAAGCATTACCGGCCTTACTGCAGGGTCTTATACCTGCAGGGTAATTGATGCTGCACAGGATACCGTAAGGGATACTATAGTAATAACACAACCACCCGCGCTTGCAGCCACTACCTCGCAGGTGAACGTAAGCTGCAACGGGGGCAATAATGGTTCTGCTACGGTCAATGTTACTGGAGGCACTCCGGGCTATACGTATTCATGGGCGCCAACGGGCGGCACCAACCCTACTGCCAGCAACCTTAGTGCAAACACTTATACCTGCACCATTACCGATGCCAATAACTGCACACTGCAAAAAGTATTCACCATCACACAGGCCGGCTCCCTGGCTGCCACCACTTCGCAGGTGAATATATTATGCAATGGCGCAGCTACGGGTTCTGCAACAGTAAATGTCTCGGGCGGCACTATACCTTATACTTATTTATGGGCGCCCAGCGGTGGAACCAACCCCACTGCCAGCGGGCTTGTTGCAGGCAATTACACCTGTACCATTACAGACTTCAACAACTGCACACTGCAAAAATCATTTACACTTACACAACCTGCCGCTCCCCTGAGCGCTACTACAACGCAAACAAATATCAGTTGCAACGGTGCTAACGATGGCGCTGCTTCGGTAACGGTTTCAGGTGGCACTCCGGGCTATACGTATTCATGGAGCCCCAGCGGCGGCAATGCTGCCAGCGCTACAGGACTTGCCCCGGGTGCTTATGTGTGCACGATCACCGATGCCAATGGCTGTGTGCTTACCAAAAACTTTACCATTACACAGCCCGCTGTGCTTAGCGCTACCATCTCGCATACCGATGTTACCTGCCATGGTGCAGGTGACGGCACCGCCACTGTTGTAGTTTCGGGCGGTACACTTGCTTATACTTATTCATGGGCACCAAGCGGCGGCAATAACGCAACAGCCAATAATTTAACTGCAGGTACATATACCTGCACCATTACTGATGCTCATGGTTGTACTACTACGCAATCTGCTGTGATAGTAGAACCGGGCGCTAATCTTTCAATTACCCCCTCGCAGGCCAATGTGACCTGCAATGGCGCGCATACCGGCCTTGCCACAGCCATGGTCTCAGGCGGCACCATGCCTTATTCTTACTCATGGTTGCCAACAGGTGGTAATGCGCCCAATGCCTACAACCTGGCCGCAGGTGTTTATACCGTTACAGTTACGGATGCACATAATTGCACTACCAGCCAGGAATATACCATTACCGAAGGGCCGGCTATGGTAGCTGCCATTTCGCATGCCGATATACTTTGCCATGGCGGCAATAACGGTATAGCCACGGTGCTGGCTGCAGGTGGCACAGCTCCCTACGCTTATTCATGGGCACCCACCGGGGGCACCGGGCCAAATGCCACAGGCTTGCCCGCCGGCATCTATACCTGCACCATTACTGACTATAACAATTGCACTCATGATGAGGTTATCACTATTACCGAACCACTCCCTATAACTTGGGCCGATTCGCAGCTGGATGTGAAATGTTATGGCGACAGCAGTGGCTATGCACAGGTCATTATATCCGGCGGCACGCTCCCTTATACTTATTCATGGTCGCCTGCAGGCGGCAATACAAATGCCGCTGCCGGCCTCAAAGCAGGCACTTACATTTGTACCATACAGGATTACAACAGTTGCATCAAAACCGATACGTTTGATATCAAAGAGCCGGAAAAATTAATTGCACAGGTAACCAAAACAAATGTTGTTTGCCAGGGCCAAATGAATACCGGTGTTGCCAAAGCTATCGGCACAGGCGGCGTGGGCCCTTACACTTATTTGTGGACGCCCGGAAATAGTACCGACACCATGCTTACTGGCTTAGGCATTGGCATGGACACCTGCATTATTACAGACAGCAATGGCTGTGTTTATAATGTAGTATTCAACATCGTCGATACTTCGCAGCCTTTTAACTATACCATTAAAGACTCTGCTACCGACTGCCGCAGTGCCCTGTTAACGGCTGTGCCTGATCCGGGCTCAAACCAGGCGGTATCTTATGCCTGGAGCTTCCCCGGCGATACGGCTATTGCCATCTCTAATCCCGCTACGCACACTTACCCGCAGGACGGCGCTGAAAGCGCAGACCTGGTCATCGTCAATGCAGTAGGCTGCCATGATACGCTCAGCCACAATTTCAATATCAGTAAGCCCATGATCGCTGATTACAGCTTTGAGCCTGACCCGCCAAGCCCCAATACACCGGTGCATTTCCACAACCTGTCTTCGCCATATGCTACCATTTTCAACTGGGATTTTGGTGACGGTACATCAAGCACTGCCGAAAACCCAGACAAACTGTACAACGACTCAGGACTGTATAATATCTGCCTGATCGCTGTAAATGAGCACAATTGCATAGATACTGCCTGCAAGAGCATCAAAATGGATGTGGACAAAGTGGTGGGCGTACCTTCTGCCTTCACCCCTAACGGGGACGGCGAAAATGACGTCCTATACATAAGGGGATTCAGGCTGGGCAAGGTAAAACTGCGTGTGTACAACCGCTGGGGACAGGTGATATTTGAAACAGACAACAAAGCAAAAGGATGGGATGGTACTTACAAAGGCCACCCCCAACCCGCCGAAGTGTATGCTTATA
>APMI01009570.1_pt1 | contig 16260 bp, 14 predicted proteins | sample 667938 | NCBI WGS metagenome assembly APMI01 (sample SAMN01084076, study PRJNA167559) | wastewater metagenome | biome: Wastewater | place: Denmark: Ejby Moelle, Odense | collected 2011-11-28 | reverse complement strand
CCCCGCCAGTCCTCCCGACCTCGCCGCTTTCCGCGCCGCCCTGCGCGCCGCCGCCCCGACGGCGACGCTCGACGATCACCGCTTCTGGCTGGAGCGTCTCGCCGGCATGGCCAACGCCCTCGCCATCGGCGCCGCTCTCATTTTCGTGTTGATCCTGATCGCCATCGCGACCGCCGTCGCCTTCGCCACGCGCGGCGCGATGGCGGGCGCGCGGGAAATCGTCGACGTTCTGCATTTCGTCGGCGCGACAGACGGATACATCGCCCGCGAATTCCAGCGCCATTTCTTCCGCCTCGGCGGCAAGGGCGCGGCCATTGGTGCGATCAGCGCGCTCGCGGTGTTTCTGGTCGCGCGCCTCGCGCTGCGCTCGGCCGCCGATGCGCCGACCGAAATGCAGTTCGATCTCCTGTTCGGCTCCTTCTCGATCGGTTGGCGCGGCTTGTTCGCGGTGGCCGTCGTCGCCGCCTCGATCGCCGCGCTCACCGCGCTCGTGTCCCGCTTCATCGTGTTGCAACGTCTGCGAGGCGTCGAATGATCGGCGCCCCGGTCTCTCCACCCCCCGCCCTGGCCTGCCAATGTTCCGCCACGGCTCCGCCCAAGTGACAGCGCAAGGTGATCGCCATGAGCCTTTCCGCGCCGTATCGGGATCCGTTCAAACCATTCTTGTCGGAAGGCGGCACGATGATCGCCATGCGCGGTGACGTCGTGCGCCGCCGCCGGCGAATGGCGCGCGCTCTGCTGGCGCTTTGCGTGATGGTCGCCGGCCTGTTCACGCTGGCGGCGCTGACGCTCGGCGCGGCGGATTTTCAAATGAGGATCAAGGACCAGCCTGATTACGTCGCGCTTCAGGAGCCCGCCGACGGCGTCGTCGCGCTGACCGGCGGCCCGGATCGCATCAACGTCGCGGCGGCGCTGCTGGCCTCGGGTCAGGCCAGGCGGATGCTCATCTCCGGCGTCAATCAGATGACCACGCGCTCGCAGCTCTCGCGCGAAACCTCCCGCTATGGCGAGTTGATCGATTGCTGCGTGGACATCGGCTATCTCGCCGAAAACACGTTCGGAAACGCGGTCGAAACCGCGCGCTGGGCCAAGCGTCGCGGCGTCGCACGGCTCGTCGTCGTGACGTCCGATTACCACATGCCTCGGGCCATCGACGAACTGAAGGCGGCGCTGCCGGGAACGACGCTGATCGCCTATCCGGTCCGCAGTCCCCGGCTGCAACCCGCCGGCTGGTGGCACGACCCCGAAGCCGTGCGCCTCGTGATGTTTGAATACGTCAAATATCTGCGCACCCAGCTGCGCGCCCATCTTGACCCGCGCCGCGCCCAGATCATCGCCGACGACGCGACGCAGGCCTGACGGATCGAGCGACACTTGTCGCGCGCGAGAAAAACTTCGCGCGCGGGCGTTCCGACATGCCCGCCCTGACCGATTCGCCCCTTTCCCGCCGCAGGCCCTTGAGGCTAGATGGCGCCATGCTCGTCCTGCGCTCCCTCCTCTTCAACATCGTTTTCTACATCAACCTCGTGGTTCTGGTGCTGACGGGAATTCCCCGGCTCCTGATGGATCGCCAGGCGGTGCAGAACCTCGCCCGGCTCTGGGGGCGCACCTCGCTGTGGTGGGCGCGCGTCATCTGCGGGATGACGTTCGAGCCGCGCGGGCTGGAGAACATTCCCGATGGTCCAGTGATCGTGGCAGCCAAGCACCAGTCGATCTGGGAGACCTATGTCCTCACGCTTTTTCTCAAAGATTTCAGTTACGTGCTGAAACGCGAGCTGACCTGGATTCCGATCTTCGGCTGGTATCTCATTTCCGGCGAGCAAATCGCCATCGACCGCTCCAAAGGCTCGTCCGCCCTTAATCAGGTCTCGACCGCAGCCACCGCGCTTCTGGCGGAAGGCCGCCAGCTTTTCATTTTCCCCGAAGGCACGCGCCGCCCGGCGGGCGCGCCCCCGGCCTATAAATACGGAGTGGCCCACGTCTATGCGTCGACGGGCGCGCGGTGCCTGCCGGTCGCGGTCAATTCGGGCCTGTTCTGGGCGCGCCGCTCGTTCCTGCGCCGTCCGGGCGCCGTGGTGATGTCCTTCCTGCCGGTGATCGAGCCCGGCCTGACGCCGCGCGAGTTTCTCGCAGAGCTTGCCGACCGGATCGAGACGGAGACCAACAAGCTGAACGCCGAGGCCGTCGCGCGCGACCCCTCGCTGGCGCAGGTCCTGGCCGAGGGCGCGAAATCCGGCTGACGGCCGCTCGCTCATACAAGATAAAAGGGGAGGCCACATGACGAAGATTGCGATGGTGACCGGCGCGGGAACCGGCGTCGGCAAACACGCCGCCTGGGCGTTGACGCGGGACGGCTTCAGCGTCGCCTATGTGGGGCGGCGCCGTGAAATGCTGGAGTCGGCGCTCTCTGCCGCGCCCGCATCCGCATCCGGCCAGCGATCGATCGTCGTTCCCGCCGACGTCGCCGATCCGGCCTCCGTGGCGCAGGCCTTCGCCGCCGTGAAGGAGGCCTTCGGGCGCCTCGACGTTCTCTTCAACAACGCCGGCGTCAACGCCCCGGGCATCCCGCTCGAAGAGTTGAGCGTCGAGCAATGGCGCAACGTCATCGACATCAATCTCTCCGGCGCGTTCTATTGCACGCAGGAAGCCTTCCGCATCATGAAGGCGCAGGACCCGCGCGGCGGGCGCATCATCAACAACGGCTCGGTGTCGGCGCATGCCCCGCGCCCGAATTCGGCGCCCTACACATCCACCAAACACGCAATGACGGGCCTGACGAAGTCCACGTCGCTGGACGGGCGCAAATACGACATCGCCTGCGGTCAGGTCGACATCGGCAACGCCGACACGGAAATGGCGCAGCGCATGAAGTCCGGCGTGATGCAGGCCAATGGCGAGATGGCGATCGAGGCGGTGATGAACCCTGAGGACGTGGGCCGCACCGTCGCCTTCATGGCGTCTTTGCCGCTCGACGCCAATGTGCAGTTCGTCACCGTGATGGCGACGAAGATGCCCTTCGTCGGCCGGGGCTGATCGCGAACACGCTCAGCCTTTGAGACGAGCGCTGAGCGCGTCGAGCTGTTCGAGCGTTTTATAGCGCACGCGCAGCTCGCCGCCTTCGCCGTGATGGTCGAGCCGAACGACGAGGCCAAGCGCCTCGCTGAGTTGGCGTTCGAGCGCGAGCGTGTCGGCGTCTTTGTCCTTCTTGACGCGCGCCGGCCGCTCCGCCGCCTCCGCCTCACGCTGGGCGATCCGTTCGGCGTCGCGCACGGACAGACCTTGCGCGACGATCTGCTTCGCAGCTGATTCGGGATCGGCCACCGACAGCAAAGCGCGGGCATGGCCCGCCGACAGGGCGCCATCGGCGAGATAGGTCCGCACGCCTTCAGGCAGCTTGAGCAAGCGCAGCATGTTGGCGATATGGCTGCGGCTCTTGCCGATCACCTTGGCGAGGTCCTGCTGGGTATAGCTGAACTCCGCCGCAAGCTGCTCATACCCGAGCGCCTCTTCGAGCGGATTGAGGTCCGCGCGCTGCACGTTCTCAATGATCGCGATTTCCAGCGCGTCGCGGTCATCGGCCTCGATGACGAGGATCGGCGCGTCATGCACGCCCGCACGCTGCGCCGCGCGCCAGCGCCGTTCGCCCGCCACGATCTCATAGGAATCGGCGACGCCTGGCACCGTGCGCACCAGCACTGGCTGGATGATGCCACGCTCCCGAATCGAATTCGCGAGGTCTTCCAGCTCCGCTTCGGAGAACGACTTGCGTGGGTTGCGCGGATTGGCCCGGAGAAATTCGATCGGCACCCGGCGCTGACCGCGCGCGCGGTCCGTCGCCGGCGCTTCGTCCGAACTGTCGCCGATCAGGGCCGCAAGTCCGCGGCCGAGACGCGCGCGCGGCGCATGTTCGCGGGGAGTTTCCGCCATCGGTCTGATCCTATGATTGCGGCCTCACGCCGCCCGCAAAGCGCGTTCGCGCTGGATGACTTCCGAAGCCAGACGCAGATAGGCCTGGCTGCCATTGCATTTCAGATCGTAAAGCAGGACCGGTTTGCCATGCGAAGGCGCCTCCGACACGCGCACATTGCGCGGGATGATCGTCTGATAGACCTTCTCGCCCATGAAGGCGCGAACGTCCTCGACCACCTGCATCGCCAGATTGTTGCGCGGATCGAACATGGTCAGAACCACGCCATGGATGGTCAGCCGCGGGTTCAGCGCGCGGCGCACCTGATCGACAGTCTTGAGGAGTTGCGACAGACCTTCCAGCGCGAAGAACTCGCATTGCAAGGGCACGACGACGGAGTCCGACGCGGCAAGCGCGTTGACCGTCAGAAGGTTGAGTGACGGCGGGCAGTCGATCAGAACGTAGGTGAATCGATCCTCCTGCGTCGTCTGTTCCTGTCCAAGCGCCTGAAGCGCTGCGCGCAACTTGAAGGTGCGATCCTTATCGTCGGAAATCTCAAGCTCGACGCCCAACAGATCCAGCGTCGAGGGCGCGACGCACAGGCGCGGCACCGCTGTCGGCAGGATCACCTCCGTCAAGGTGCGCTCGCCCAAGAGGACGTCATAGGTCGAGGCGGCGCGTGACTTCTGGTCGATTCCCAATCCCGTCGAGGCATTGCCCTGGGGATCGAGATCGACGATCAGCACGCGTTCGCCAATTGCGGCGAGCGCCGTGCCCAAATTGATCGCCGTGGTCGTCTTGCCGACGCCGCCTTTTTGATTGGCGACGACAAGAACCCGCATCGGAGCTTCGTCCATTGTCGATCCTGAAATTATGCCCGCATCCGAACGAGCGCGATGGCGGCGGACGGGTGTGTCCGGCTGGGCGCGAGGCTGACATCGAAATTACCGGGCGGCCCCCAAGCGGTCAATTCGCGCCGCACGCTTTCGCCCTTCGGATACACACCCAAAGCGCCCTTCGCGAGCAAAGGCTCTGAAAGTCGCACGAGATCGGAGAGCGGGGCGAGCGCGCGCGCTGACACCACCTCGGCGCCGTCGATGGTCGGCACGGCGATCTCGGCGCGTTCCGCACGAATCACGATCCGGCTGGCCAGCCCCATCTCTCGCGCGGCGCTCCGCAGGAAGGCCGCCTTGCGCCGATCGGATTCGATCAGGATCGTCTCGAAACCGATTCGATCCTCAGCCAGCGCCGCAATGACCAAACCCGGCAATCCGCCGCCCGACCCCAAATCAACCCACCGCCGGCACTGCGCCGGGGCGTAATGGATCAACTGCGCGCTGTCGAGAATATGCCGTGACCACATCTCGCTGAGCGTGTTGGGGGAGACGAGGTTCATCATCGTCTGCCATCGCAGCAAAAGCGCGACGTAGAGGTCGAGGCGCAAGAGTGTTTCACGTGAAACATTGAGTTTCGCCAAGACCTCTGCGCGATCCTTATCCATCAATCGCGTCACGCCCGCCTCCAATGCGAGGACGCGAGCCGTAGGCCGCCAGCAAACTCAGCGCCGCCGGCGTCATGCCCTCGATCCGGCTGGCGCGCGCAAGCGTATCCGGCCGCGCCGCAGTCAACTTCTGCCTCAACTCTCCCGACAAACCAGAAATTCCGCTATAGTCGACGGCGTCCAGCGACAGGCTCTCATCCCGTCGAAGGTCCGCGATGTCGGACGTTTGCCGATCGACATAGACCGCATATTTCGCGTCCGATTCGATGATCGACTCCGCCCAATGCGGCGCCACGGGGAGATCCGGCCACCCCCTACGGAGGGTGTCCAAACTGACGCCCGGATACGACAGAAGCTGAAACAAAGACCGCCTGACACCATCCTGATTGATGGCGATCCCCCGCGATGCAGCCTCCTTCGGGCTCACAGCGCACGCCTCAAGCGCTGACCGAGCCGCACCGAGAGTCGCCATCCGGTCCTGATGAATCGCCGCACGGCGACCTCCGACCACCCCAAGCGATCGACCCCAGTCCGTCAACCGCTCATCCGCATTGTCTGTCCGTAGGCGCAAGCGATACTCCGCCCGAGAGGTGAACATGCGATAGGGCTCCGTCACCCCGTGTAACGTCAGGTCGTCGATCATGACGCCGAGATATCCTGACTCTCGGCCGACGGTCACGCCATCGCGGCCGCCCGCGCGCAACGCCGCATTCATGCCGGCCAGAAGCCCCTGCGCCGCGGCTTCCTCATAGCCCGTCGTCCCATTGACCTGACCCGCGAGGAACAGGCCACGCAATCTGCGGCTTTCGAGCGTGAGGCAAAGATCGCGCGGGTCGAAATAGTCATACTCAATGGCGTAGCCAGGCCGAATCAACTCGACCTCCGACAGGCCAGGCAGCGTCCTGAGGAACGCTGTCTGAACATCTTCGGGCAAGGACGTCGAGAGTCCGTTGGGATAGACGGTGTGATCGTCACGCCCCTCAGGTTCCAGAAAGACCTGATGGCTGCTCCGATCCGCGAACCGCACGACCTTGTCTTCAATCGAGGGGCAATAGCGCGGTCCAGTGCCTTCGATCCTGCCGCCATAGAGTGCCGATCGCGACAGATTGCGGGTGATGAGATCATGAGTTTCAGGCGTCGTTCGCGTGATGTGACACGGAACTTGCGGAGTAGGCAGACTCGTTGTGAGCGTCGAGAACGGTTCCGGCTCCGAATCGCCGTTCTGCGTCTCCAGCATGTGCCATGCGATCGTGCGTCCATCGAGCCGCGCAGGCGTCCCGGTTTTCAGACGCCCAACCGGAAACCCCCTGTCCCGAAAGAAGGCGGACAAGGCGAGCGACGCATCATCCCCGACGCGCCCCGCGCGCCAGCTCCGATCACCCATGTGGATCAGTCCGCCGAGAAACGTGCCGGCCGTGAGAATGACTGCGCCGCAGCACATCGCCCCGCTCGCCCTCGTTTCGACGCCCTGAATTGTCTCCCCCTGCACGTTGAGCGCGATGACTTCGTCTTCGATGACCGTCAAGCCGGGCGTTTGCGCAAGCTCGGTTTGCATCGCCTGTGCGTAAACCCTCCGATCGATTTGCGCGCGCGGCCCACGCACAGCCGGCCCTTTGCGACGGTTCAGCAAGCGGAACTGAATCCCACCACGGTCAGCAAGGCGACCCATCAGGCCGTCGAGGGCGTCGACTTCCCGCACAAGATGGCCCTTCCCCAATCCTCCGATTGCAGGATTGCAGGACATGACTCCGATTGTGGCGCGGGACTGGGTGATCAAGGCAGTCTGGGCGCCCATGCGAGCAGACGCCGCGGCGGCCTCACAACCTGCATGGCCGCCGCCGATCACCACAACGTCAAATTGCTGCTTATGTTTCACGTGAAACATTCAACCTACTTCCCAATGCAGAAGCGTGAGAACACATCGTCAAGAACATCGCTCGGCGCGATGCGGCCGCTCACCAGCGCCAGGTCATGGCGCGCTCGCCGCAGCGCCTCGGCGAAGATCTCGTTGTCATTGAGGGCGCTGGCGCTCTGACACCACCCAGCAGCGGACTCCAGCAGCGCCGTCTGACGGCCGTTCACCACGACGTCGGCATCCGGCGCCAACCGCGCGATCGCAGCGCTCCGCAGGCGACCAAGAAGAGCGGCGACGGACGCCTCATCCTTCACCGAGACGCCCATCTCCGCCCAATTCGGAAGCGCTTCGCACCCGAATCGATCTCGTTGCGAGGCGACCGCCCATCCCTGAAAATCGCGGGGCGGGGGCAGGTCTGGAGAGAGCCAGATGGCGAGATCGGCCCGCTCTGCAGCCGCAAGCGCACGATCGACGCCGATACGTTCGACCGTGTCGTCCGTCTCCCGCAGCCCAGCCGTATCGACCATCCCAACCGGGACGCCATCAAGATCGAGACGGACGTGAATCGTATCACGAGTCGTCCCCGGAACATCAGAGACGATCGCCGCGTCATGACCCGTGAGGCGATTGAGAAGCGAAGATTTGCCTGCGTTCGGCGGCCCGATGATGGCGATCTGAAATCCGTCGCGCATCACCTCGGACCGCGCGGCGTGGCGAAGCGCATCGCGTATCTCCTCCCCGAGGGCCCCGGCCCCACGACGCGCCCCGGACAGATCGACGTCGACGTCATCCTCATCGCTGAAGTCGAGATCGGCCTCCGTTTCCGCCAGGATGCTCGAAAGAGCGCTGGCCCACGTCTCGACGCGCGCGCGCAAACCGCCATCCGCGTGTCGCACAGCCAATCGACGCTGGGCCTCCGTTTCGGCCTGAAGAAGATCGCTGAGCGCCTCAAGCTCGATCAAATCCGTGCGGCCATTCACGAAGGCGCGGCGCGCGAACTCGCCGGCTTGCGCGGGCCGGCATTGCTCAAACCGTGACACCTCGCGCATGATGGCGGCCACGACCGCGCGCGACCCATGCGCCTGCACCTCGGCGCAATCCTCGCCCGTAAAGCTGTTCGGGCCCGGAAACCACAGCACCAATCCGTGATCGAGCGTCTCATTCTCGCGCGTTCGCAAACGGCGCAGCGACGCGCGCCGCGGCTCCGGCGGCGCCCCCGACAAGGACTGCAAAACCTTATCAACGCCGGCGCCGCTCAGGCGGATGACAGCCACGCCTGCCCTTCCGACGCCCGACGACAGAGCGTAGATGATCGACACCCCGATTCCTTCCTCACGCGCAAGGCCACGCCGTGAAAGGACTCAACGCGACCCTGCGGTCAAGACAAAACGGAATGCGCCGCGCAAACGCGCGGCGCATTCAAACTCGAACGTAGCCGACAGCGACGAACGTCAGGTGTTCATCTTGTCGAAGAAGTCGGAATTCTGCTTCGTTTCGCGCAGCTTGCCCATGAGGAACTCGATCGCGTCGACAGTTCCCATCGGGTTGAGGATGCGGCGCAGCACATACATCTTTTTGAGAACGTCCGGCGGAACCAGAAGTTCTTCCTTACGCGTTCCCGAACGCGTGATGTCGATGGCCGGGAAGACGCGCTTGTCCGACACCTTGCGGTCGAGAATGATCTCGGAGTTGCCGGTGCCTTTAAACTCTTCGAAGATCACTTCGTCCATGCGTGAGCCGGTGTCGATCAGCGCCGTGGCGATAATGGTCAGCGAGCCCCCCTCTTCGATGTTGCGCGCCGCGCCGAAGAAGCGCTTGGGCCGCTGCAAGGCGTTGGCGTCGACGCCGCCGGTCAGAACTTTGCCGGAAGACGGCACGACCGTATTATAGGCGCGGCCCAGGCGCGTGATCGAATCGAGCAGGATCACGACGTCGCGCCCATGTTCGACCAGGCGCTTGGCCTTCTCGATCACCATTTCGGCGACCTGCACGTGACGCACGGCCGGCTCATCGAAGGTCGAGGAGACGACCTCGCCCTTCACGGAGCGTTGCATGTCCGTGACTTCTTCCGGGCGCTCGTCGATCAACAGAACGATCAGATAGCATTCCGGATGATTGGCGGTGATCGACTGGGCGATGTTTTGCAGCAGCACGGTCTTGCCGGTGCGCGGCGGGGCGACGATCAGCGCGCGCTGGCCCTTGCCGACTGGCGACACGATGTCGATCACGCGCGCGGAAAAATCCTTGCGCGTGGGATCTTCGATTTCGAGTTTAAGCCGCTGGTTGGGATAGAGCGGCGTCAGGTTGTCGAAATGGACCTTGTGACGGGCCTTCTCGGGATCCTCGAAATTGATCTTGTTGACCTTCACCAGGGCGAAATAGCGCTCGCCCTCCTTCGGCCCGCGGATTTCGCCCTCGACCGTGTCGCCGGTGCGCAACGCGAAGCGACGAATCTGTGAAGGTGAGATATAGATATCGTCGGGGCCGGCGAGATAATTCGCGTCAGGAGACCGCAGAAACCCGAAGCCGTCCTGAAGAACTTCGACGACGCCTTCTCCAATAATGGTGATTTCGTCGATCGCCAACTGCTTCAGGATCGCGAACAGAAGCTCCTGCTTGCGCAGCGTGTTCGCGTTTTCGACTTCATGCTCCTCGGCGAAGGAGAGAAGCTCGGTCGGAGACTTGGCTTTGAGATCGGAGAGTTTCACTTCCGCCACGGGAAGAACCTCGAAAGTACGGGCGCGCGCGGAGGCCGCGCGGCGCGAAGGGACTGGAAATGTTGAAAGGGGCGGCAAGCGGCCGAATCGACCCACGCCTGTCCGCGCCTTGAGGAAGGATGCCGTTTGTAAGCCGAGCAAGGCGCACGCGCAAGCGGCCTGCGCTCCTTTGCTCACGCAAGTGCGCGCGCCCCTTACCTTGAGCGCAGTGTGCGCTTAAACTCGGACGCTATTCCTTCACTTGAAGATGAGGTGCGCGGCCATGGATCACAACCCCGTCGTCTGGTTTGAAATCTACGTCTCGGACATGCAGCGCGCCCGCGCCTTTTATGAAACGGTCCTCGCGATCAAGATGACCACGATGAATCCCCCGGCGGTGGGAGACGTCCCGAGCGAGATGCTCTTCTTTCCTGCCGAAATGAATGGGCTAGGCGCCGCCGGCGCATTGGTGCGGATGGATGGCGTTCCCGTCGGCGCGAACTCCACAATTGTCTATTTCGGCAGTCAGGATTGCGCCATCGAGGCCGGCAGAGCGACAAAAGCCGGCGGCAAGATCGTCAAGGACAAGACGTCGATCATGCCCTACGGCCATTTCGCGCTGATTTCGGACACCGAGGGCAACGTGATCGGGCTGCACTCGATGAACTGACGCGCTCAGAACGGCTTCACGATGACCAGGATGACGATCCCGATCATCAGAACGGTCGGAACCTCGTTCAATATTCTGAAATAGCGATGGGTCTTCTGGTTGCAATCCTGCGCGAAGTCGCGCAGGCGCGCGGACAGAAGACCATGAACCCCGCTCATGGCGATGACGAGCGCCAGCTTGCCGTGGAACCAGCCCTGCCGGAAAAAGCCCGCCTCATAGGCCAGCCACAACCCCGTCAGCCACGCCACGATCATCGCCGGAATCATGATCGCCGTGTTGAGCCTGCGCTCCATCACCTTGAATAGCTGGGACGTCGCGGACCCCGGCTCGACGCCCGCGTGATAGACGAAAAGCCTTGGCAGATAGAGCATCCCCGCCATCCAGGAAATGATGGCGAGAACATGTAACACCTTGACCCAGTTATACATATATCGGCCTCCGCACGCGCTCCAGCATGCGCTCGACATGGGCGATGGGCGTCAGCGGCGTGATTCCGTGTCCGAGATTGAAAATATGCGGGCCGCGACCCAGCCAGCGGCGAATATCGTCCACGGCCTGATCCAACGCCGACCCGCCCTCGATCAGAACGAGCGGATCGAGATTGCCCTGAACGCAGATATTGGGCTGAACATCGCGCGCGACGGCCTCCAGATCGGCCGAGGTGTCGAGGCCCAGAGCATCGAACGCCTTCACACGCGACATCCATCCCAGATGCGCGTTGGCGGCCCTGGGGAAGGCGATGATCCTGGCGTCGGGATGGCTCGCTTTCACCCCTTCGGCGATGCGCTGCATCGGCTCCGCGCACCATCGCCGGAACGCGCGGCCCGGCAGCACGCCGGCCCAGGAGTCGAAAATCTGAACCGCGTCGACGCCCGCGTCGAGCTGCGCGCGCAGATAGAGGATGGAGCCCTCGACCAGCCTGTCGATCAGCGATTGGAATGCGTCCGGCCAGCGATAGGCGAAGGCGCGGGCGGGCGCCTGATCGGGCGTGCCCCGTCCCGCGATCATATAGCTCGCGACCGTCCACGGCGCGCCGCAGAAGCCCAGGAAAGCCGTCTCTTCCGGCAAATGGGGGCGAACCGCCTTGATCGTCTCGAACACCGGCTGGAGCCGTCCCAGATCGATCGACGAGGCGAGCCGCGCCAGACCGTCCGGCGTCTCGATCGGATCGAGCCTTGGCCCCTCGCCCGCCTCGAAGCTCACCGGCTGGCCGAACGCGTCCGGGACGACCAGAATATCGGAGAACAGGATCGCCGCGTCGAAGCCGAACCTGCGGATCGGCTGCATGGTCGCCTCGGCGGCGAGCGCGGGCGTGTAGCAGAAATCCATGAAGCCGTTCGCGGTCGCTCGGATCGCCCGATACTCAGGCAGATAGCGGCCCGCCTGACGCATCATCCAGACCGGCGGCGGGTCGAGCGTTTCGCCCGAGACAGCGCGCAGGATCGGCTTCTTCAAGCGCGACTGCGCCGGAGCGGGCGAGACCATCAAGACAAATACCTTCTTCTAGGATTCTGTGACTCTGACTCTTAGCACCCCTTGAGTCGGTGGCGCAGCCCTCTCCACACCTCGCCCACCGCCCTCAACGTCGCAGATCCGCCAGCGCTTCGCTCAAACTCTTAACAAATCCTTAATCATTCCAATTCGATGCGTTAGGACTTCGTTAACATTTGCGGCGCTCTGTCCCGCTTCTCCACAGCCCTTGGAAAACATCTCCCCCGACATCCCCCATCCCGGACATGTGGAGATCGCCCCCCGCGTTCTCCCCGATTCCCGCGCCGCGCTTTAGGCGCTAGGACTTGTCCCCAGACGCCCACAGGGGCGGGAGAACCCAGCGCCGGCGTTCTCCACAGCGGGCGGGAGAGATTTTGATGGGGCGGAGCTTCTACCATTTGCATCTGGTGTCGGATTCGACCGGCGAAACCCTCATCGCGACCAGCAAGGCGGTGGCGGCGCAGTATCAGAGCGTGGTGTCGATCGAGCATGTCTATCCGCTGGTGCGAAACGACACGCAGCTTGAGCGCGCCATTTCCGAGATCGCCGCGTCTCCGGGCATCGTCCTGTTCACGCTGGTCGATCCGGACCTCTCGGCGCGCCTGACCGAAGCCTGCGAGCAGATCGGCGCGCCCTGCATTTCCGTGCTTCAGCCCATCCTCGATCTTTTCCAGAACTACCTCGGCGCCGCCTCGACCGCCCGTCCCGGGGCGCAACATGTTCTGAACACGGACTATTTCAAGCGCATCGAAGCGTTGAATTTCACCATGATGGTGGATGACGGCCAGAGCCCGGAGAACCTTGAGGAAGCGGATGTTGTGCTGCTGGGCGTCAGCCGCACCTCCAAGACGCCGACGAGCATTTACCTGGCCAATCGCGGCGTGAAGACCGCCAACATCCCGCTGGTGCCGGGCGTTCCGCCGCCCGCGATCCTCGAACGCCTGCGCCGCCCGATGGTCGTCGGCCTGATCGCCAGCCCCGAACGCATCGTCCAGATCCGCCAGAACCGTTTGCTGGCGTTGCAGGCCGACGTCGAGACGCCCTACGTCGACAAGCAGCTGGTGACCGAAGAGATCATGGCGAGCCGGCGCCTGTTCGCCGATCGCGGCTGGCCGATGATCGACGTGACGCGGAAATCGATCGAGGAGACGGCGGCGGCGATTTTGGACCTCTACAAGGCGCACAAGTTGAAGTTCATTGCGCAGGGGTGATGCGGGCGCCCGCCGCGGGGCCTCCATCCTGAGCTTGTCGAAGGATGAGAGTCCTGAGCCTCCATCAAGTTCGCGGCCAGCGATCTCATGGTTCGACAGGCTCACCATGAGGATGTGGGGCGGATCACAGACAAAACCCGCCTCTGCGCCTCATCCTGAGCCTGTCGAAGGATGAGAGTCGTGAGCTTCCATTCAGATTGCGGCCAGCGATCTCATGGTTCAACGGGCTCACCATGAGGATGTGGGGCGGATCACAGACAAAGCTCGCCTCTGCGCCTCATCCTGAGCCTGTCGAAGGATGAGAGTCGTGAGCTTCCAATTCAGATTGCGGCCAGCGATCTCAAGGTTCAACGGGCTCACCTTGAGGGATGTGAGGCGGATCACAGACAAAGCCCGCCTCTGCGCCTCATCCTGAGCCTGTCGAAGGATGAGAGTCGTGAGCTTCCATTCAGATTGCGGCCAGCGATCTCAAGGTTCAATGGGCTCACCTTGAGGGATGTGGGGCGGATCACAGACAAAGCCCGCCTCTGCGCCTCATCCTGAGCCTGTCGAAGGATGAGAGTCGTGAGCTTCCATTCAGATTGCGGCCAGCGATCTCAAGGTTCAACGGGCTCACCATGAGGGATGTGGGGCGGATCACAGACAAAGCCCGCCTCTGCGCCTCATCCTGAGCCTGTCGAAGGATGAGAGTCGTGAGCCTCCATCAAGTTCGCGGCCAGCGATCTCAAGGTTCAACGGGCTCACCATGAGGGATGTGGGGCGGATCACAGACAAAGCCCGCCTCTGCGCCTCATCCTGAGCCTGTCGAAGGATGAGAGTCGTGAGCCTCCAACCAGATCGCGCGAAGCGACTTCATGGTTCGACGGGCTACCATTAGGCGTGCGGGAGGATATGCGCCAAAACCCGCCGCCGGCGTCATCTGCTGGCCGTAACGCGAAACCCTCACGAATCCATCTTCAACGCCGCGATAAACGCCTCCTGCGGAATCTCGACCTTGCCGAACTGCCGCATGCGCTTCTTGCCGGCTTTCTGCTTCTCCAAGAGCTTGCGCTTGCGCGTCACGTCGCCGCCATAGCACTTCGCCGTGACGTCCTTGCGCAGCGCCCGGATGGTCTCGCGCGCGATGATCTTGCCGCCGATCGCCGCCTGGATCGGGATCTGGAACATGTGCTGCGGAATCAGCTCGCGCAATTTCTCCACCATCGCGCGCCCGCGCGACTCGGCGCGGTCGCGATGCACCAGCATCGACAGCGCGTCCACCGGCTCGGCATTGACGAGGATCGACATTTTCACGAGGTCGCCGACGCGGTAATCGGTGATCTGATAGTCGAACGAGGCGTAGCCCTTCGACACCGATTTCAGCCGGTCGTAGAAATCGAACACGACTTCGTTGAGCGGCAGATCATACGTCACCATCGCGCGCTTGCCGACATAATTGAGGTCGATCTGGACGCCGCGCCGATCCTGGCACAGCTTGAGGATCGCGCCCAGATACTCGTCGGGCGTCAGGATCGTCGCGCGAATCCACGGCTCGTGGATCTCCTTGATCTTCATGACGTCCGGCATGTCGGCCGGATTGTGCAGGTCGATGCTGGAGCCGTCCGTCATCTCGATCTTGTAGATGACAGAGGGCGCCGTTGCGATCAGGTCAAGATCGAACTCGCGCGCGAGCCTTTCCTGAATGATTTCAAGGTGCAGAAGCCCCAGAAAGCCGCAGCGGAAGCCGAAGCCCAGCGCCGCCGAGGTCTCCATTTCGAAGGAGAACGAAGCGTCGTTGAGCCGCAGCTTGCCGATCGCCGCGCGCAGCGCCTCGAAATCGGCGGCGTCGACCGGGAACAGGCCGCAGAACACCACAGGCTGCGCCGGCTTGAAGCCCGGCAGCGCCTCGACCGCGCCGCCGCGCTCGCTGGTGATGGTGTCGCCCACGCGCGTGTCGGCCACCTGCTTGATCTGCGCCGTGATGAAGCCGACCTCGCCCGGACCCAGCTCCTCGACGTCGGTCATCTTCGGTTTGAACACGCCGATCTTCTCGACCTCGTATTTGGCGTCAGTGCCCATCATGCGGATTTTGGAGTGCTTTTTCAGCGCGCCGTCGATCACGCGCACCAGCACGACGACGCCGAGATAGGCGTCGTACCAGGAATCGACCAGCAACGCCTTCAGCGGCGCCTCGCGGTCGCCCTTGGGCGGGGGCAGGCGCGTGACGATGGCTTCGAGCACAAGGTCGATGCCGATGCCGGTTTTGGCCGAAATCGGCACCGCGTCCGACGCGTCGAGACCGATCACCTCTTCGATCTGCGCCTTGATGCGGTCGGGCTCGGCGGCGGGCAGGTCGATCTTGTTGAGGACGGGCACGATTTCGTGACCTGCGTCGAGCGCGTGATAGACGTTGGCGAGCGTCTGCGCCTCGACGCCCTGCGACGCGTCGACCACCAGCAATGACCCCTCGCAGGCCGCCAGCGACCGCGAGACTTCATAGGCGAAGTCGACATGGCCGGGCGTGTCCATGAGGTTCAGAATGTAGGTCTTGCCGTCATTGGCCTTGTAATCAAGACGCACGGTCTGCGCCTTGATGGTGATGCCGCGTTCGCGCTCGATATCCATGGAGTCGAGCATCTGCTCCTCCATGTCGCGCGCCGCGACCGTCCCCGTCTGCTGGATCAGGCGATCGGCGAGGGTCGACTTGCCATGGTCGATATGGGCGACGATGGAGAAGTTGCGGATGGAGTCGATGGGGCGCGCGGTCATGGCCCGCAGATAGCAGGCGCGTTAAGGCTTTCCAACACGCTTTTCCTGTCCGAAAGTCACGCGGGCGCGCGAAGGGGGCTTCGATGCTGCGATTCTTGCTGAGGCTGGCCGCAGGCCTCGCGCTCGCCGGAAGCTTCGCGCAGGTCGTCGTCGACGGCGCGCGCTGGATCGCGGGCGGGCG
>APMI01002303.1_pt1 | contig 16266 bp, 11 predicted proteins | sample 667938 | NCBI WGS metagenome assembly APMI01 (sample SAMN01084076, study PRJNA167559) | wastewater metagenome | biome: Wastewater | place: Denmark: Ejby Moelle, Odense | collected 2011-11-28 | reverse complement strand
GGTTCGGGCCTCAGTTGTGCCTCGTACGCCGACCGCCTGGGGCACCTTTACCAAACCAGCCAGCGCCACCGGCAACAGCCACTTTCCCGATCTCGGGCCGGGCCTTTGGCTGATCTCGACCGAGGGGGTTGCCAACCTCGAGATCGGCTATGTCGAGATCAGCACCGGCGCGACCACAGCCTATCTCTATTACGGCTCCTCCGCGATGTTCGTGGCCTCGGAGCGCCCGAATATCATCTCGGGCGGCTCTGCCACCAGCCGCACCATCCGCTATCAGTTCTGGGCGATGACATGATGTTCGTGATCCATGATCCGGCCACCGGAGAGGTGCGCGCCACCAGCGCAGGCACACTGCCGCCCCGCTCTGGCCAGTATGTCGAGTTGCCTGAGGCAGAGCTTGGCGACCTGACAGCCTGGCGGGTGATCGACGGCGCGCTGGTTCGGGTGTCGATCGAACCGATGCGCCAGCGGGCTGTGGCGCACGTCAACACCCGCGTCGGAGAGATGCGCGCGGCATTGATCACAACCCTGCCTGGGCAAGAGATGCTGTACCTGCGCAAGGAAGACGAAGCGCGCGCTTATATCGCCTTGCCCGACGAACCCGCCACGCTGGCCGATTTCCCGCTGATCGCGGCGGAGGTCGGCATCACGGCCGAAACGCCCTGGCAGCTTGCGCAGCTGTGGCTCGCCATGTCCGCCTTTTGGAAATCCACCGCAGCCCAACTCGAGGGCCTGCGCATGTCCACCATCGGCGCGATCGGAGCGGCCACCACCGCCGCTGAGATCGACACGGCAGTCGCCCAGTTCAACCAGGCCACCGGAACCTCCTGATTCACCTCCAAACCCGCGAGATCAACATGCCCCTGCCCACAACCACGATCCAAGGCCCGATCCTGCTGCCAAGCGGCGCAGCCCCGCCCAGCGGCTATATTCGTTTTGTCCTCTCGGCATTTGACACCGACAATGACATCACCATCCCCGCCACCTCGGTTCGGGCTGACATCGCAGGCGACGGCTCATTCACCATCGCGCTGTGGCCAAACGCGCGCGGCACCCGCCAGACCCATTATGGCGTCTTTCTGGGTGTCCAGGACGGCACGGTGAACAGCAGAGAAGAATCTATCGGAGCAATTTCCGTACCGGAAAGCGCCACCGCCGTGAAGCTCGAGGATTTGCTGGGCGTACCCGTTCCACCCGGGTTCAAGGGCACGGTGATCCTCAGCCTCGCCGCCTATGAGGCGCTGACCACCATTGATCCCGACATTCTTTACCTGATCCAGGAGGCCTGAGATGTTTGGTCGCTTCTTCCGTCTTTATGCCGGCAGCCGCCGCATTGTCAGCGCGAACAGGGGTGGCCGGGAGGTCTGGCACCAGACCGGCACGCCAACAGTCATCGCACCGTCCTGGGCAGCCCAGCCGACGATAAGCCCGCCCAGCGGCCCGGTCGGCACCGTTTTCATTTTGACCGAGGGGGTCGTCGCGGGAACCGGACCTATTACTCTCTCCGGCCGCCTGATGCGCGGGGCCACAGATGTGACGAGCCAGATCGCTGTCGATCCGCTGACGGGAGAGCTGATCTATACTGCGACCGCGATGGGAGCCTTGACCTGGCAGGTTGATGCCACCGGTCCTGGCGGCGGTCCGATCTCTTCGGACGTTGCCAATGCCAGCGTAACGGGTGCGCTGATTACTGCCAATGCCGGGTTCAGCGTATCCAACCATGTCACCATCAGCGGGCGGATGACCGTCAACGTCACCTCGGTGCCCCCGAATTCTGAAGAGCTCTGGCTACGCACCATGACCCCTGAGGGTATCGAGACGGTGCAACTTCTTTCTGAAACTCCATCGGCAGGGGCCTATGTTGTCGATCTGCCTGCCCTGGCTGGCCGTCGCGCCGCCTTCATGGTGTTTGGGAGCAATGCCTATGGCGACGGCCCCTATCCCGCAAATACCGATAGTTGGGCGAAAGAGTGGATCGCAGGTGCGGCCGCGATCACTGTCAGGATCAAGCCGACGGTTCTGCGCCCCGGCGAAAAGGCAATCCTGTCGATCGAGACCCGTGGATATCCCCATCCGGCGCTCGACAGCACAACCCTGACCTTTGATGGCAGCCCGGTCAGCCTCGACGGCAAGGGCAACGTGCGGTCCTTCACCGTTCCGGCAGATGGGGCCGCCAAGGCACTGGTCCTGAGCGGAGCAGTCAGCAACGCCTTCGGCTCGGCGGCTGACACCACTACTACCACGGTTTCGGCCGCGATCAGTTGGGCAGCGCCTACAGCCATCGCCTCGCGCGCTGCCCTCGACACTGCGCTGGCGGCGGCGGTGGGCGGGGAGGTCTTCCTCTTGGCGGATGGGTCTTATGGCTCGCTCACCTGGGGCAAGAACCTGACAACCCCGGTCAAGCTGAAGGCAGCAAACCCGGCCATGGCGGTGTTTTCCGACATCACGATGTCTGGATCGACCCGCAGGGGCATGTATCTCGAAGGCGTCCGCGTCACGGGTGAGACCAAGCTCCTCTCCTCGGCGTCGATCGCGCGGCTGGAAAACTGCACGTTCAACAACAACGTCTCGCTGGAGATCGCCGAGGTCGTGGTCAAGGGCAATACCTTCGATCTGGGCGAGTCACGCTACGGTCTGTCGATTCGCAATTCGGCTGGCAGCTTGATCAGCTGGAACACCTTCAAGGACGGTGCCGGTGATCAGGGCCGGATGTACGGCTTTGCCGCCGATCTGATCATCGAAGAAAACCTCCATCTGCGCACCGTCGCGGTCACTGTTCCTGCCGACGTCCACCCTGATTGCTTCCAGATATACGGGCTGACCAACTTCGGCGGCACCCCGAAGCGCTTTGCCTTCAGACGGAACCGCATGTTCGACACGATGGGGTCGCAGGGCGTGATCTGGACTGACGCGCGACATTTCGAGGGTTATGTCGACTGCGCCTTCCACGACAACATGATCCGCACCGTGCTGGTCAACAAATTGCAGGTCGAGGTTCCATCGCGAGGCACGCTGATCACCAACAACAGCCTGATGGGCACCCTGTACATCGTGTCGACGCTTGGCGGCCTGATCACGCGCAACATCGCCTCGACCGAGTACAAGCCGGGCACGGTCTACGCCACGGGCTCGATCACCGACAACTATATCAACGCCTCGGCTGCCTCTGGTGGCAGCCTGTGGCCGGGCGATGGTGACTTGATGGAAGAGTTCATCCCGGTCGTCGGCGCCGGCGTCTCGGACCTCTATGGTGCCACCACCTGGATCAGATCGCAGATCGTCACGCCTCCCCCGGCTGATCTGGGGACGCTGGTTGCCGTCACCCAGGTGCGCGCCGATGGATGGTCGGCCGTGACCGATGCATCGACGGCTGATCGCACCCCGACCAAGGACGAAACGACCCAGCACTACTTCCGCGCGCTGCAGCCGGGTTATGACACATCTGGCAGTGCGACCTACCACTCCGACCGTATCAAGATCACCAAACGCCTGCGCACGGCCGGTACTGGCACACGGGTCTCTGTTTCCGCGATGACAAACTATGTGCTGGCGGGCGCAACCCTGCCCGGCGGCGGCACCAACAACTCGACCCGCGTTTCCCCGAAGCCCAAAGCCCGCTGGGGTCTGCCGGATCGACGGATCGTCGGCAATACGCTGGTGCAGGAGGTTGTTGCCATCCACAAGCAGGCCAGAAATGGACAGTTCGTCGCCGCCGTCCGATTCCGCGCCACCGATGGAACGAATACCGTGACACAGGTCGTTGGGGATATGACGGTAAGCCCCAAGAGCCTCGCCAACCAGGCGGTGCTGGTCTATCGGTGCAGCCTCGATATCAGTTCGCTGACAGAGGGCGACATCACCCTCAATGCCGAGGTGATCCCTTGGCTGGGCACGGGCGCATCGATCTATGACAGCGCCTCGGAGACTGATCGCTGGCGCTTCAGCCCGCGCCGTTACACCAAGAACCTGACCGACTTCAACACGCCGCGCATCGCGGTTGTGAAGCCGTCGACCGGCACTTCCGGGGGTGTCGTCAGCCGCGATCCTGCTGCTGCGCGGGCTGCACCCTTCGCCTCGATCTACCAGGCGCTCCTCTGGTTCAAGAACAACTCGACCAACGTCGACGGCGCACAGATATGGCTGGCTGAAGCTGTCACAGGGGGCAACTGGGCGACCGGATCGAGCAACCGGCCCTCGCAGCGGTTCTGCGCCGTGACGATCACCCATGACCCAACGGTGTCGCGCGCTGTGGCAACCCTGTCTGGCGCAGGCGGTATCAGCTACATCGGCCGCGACACCACGCTTTATGGCCTGCCTGTCGGCAGTGTTGCCTTCAAGGATCTGGTGGTGCTGTCGGTCTCGACCGGCATCCAATACGTGGGCGAGATGGATTGGGAAGATTGTGATCTGACGGGCACCCTGAACTATTCGACCGCCTGCGAGGGTCGCATCTATGGGCTGACCCATGCGGGCGGCGCGGGTCTGAATGGCGGCAACCAGATCATGCGGGGCGTCTATCAACCCAACAACGCCAATGCCACCAACGGTTTCGACGTCCGCGCATTCTTCGGCAACTACATCCAGAATCCGGGCATTCAGCGGACTGTGGCGACCATCGGCACGCCCCAGCCTGCCTTCATGTGCTTCAATGAAATCCTTAAATGGGCACCGACCAATAACGCGCTGGCCGATCAGACCGCCGAATGCGTGGTGCAGAACATCATTGAATCGACAGGCACCGGCAACGTGCCGATCCTCAGCGTATCGGCTGACAGCAACTCTGGCTCGACCGACCATTATGTTGAGATGCACAATACCGTCATCGGCGGCGGACCGGGCGGATCGAGGTCGAATACGCGCTACGACGAGACGCTTGGCACGTATCGGACCCATGAGAATATAGCTGACCTCGCCAATATCTGGGGCTGCATGCGGGCATCGAAAGGCGACCTCTTCACCATCGCCGGGGCCACGTCAGAAGAGCAGGCGCTGCACGTCGGCAACTGGCAGTTCACCTGGGGCGTCAATTGTGGGGGGAACGTCACGCTGTGGCTGACGAACTTCCCGCATGAATTCGACGGCATCGCCTCGGTGCTGCCGCCAGATCAGACCACCTTCATCGACCCCGGGTTCGCAGTAAACGCGTCGGCCTCTGGGTCTGGTGCGGGCGGGGGCAGCTACGAGATCACAACTGGTGCCGCTTCTGTGGCCTATGACGTGATGCCGGATCGAATGCTGTGCAAGTTCGATCTGCGCGGCCGCACCCGAACCCGGACGGACGCGGGCGCTTTGCGCATCGCCGCCTGACAAGAACGGCCGCAAGAACGGCCGGAGGGGATGGCAGCAACCACCCCTCCGGCTCGGGGAACGGGTTACTGACCCCCGCCGACCAGCCAGTGCTTATGGCCGCGTTCACCCCCAAAGGGGGCACCGGCAAGAGGCACGATTCGGATGAACAATCGCTTAACGCCCGTCGATCCCGTGGACCCTGTGGCCCCCTGGATCGGCGGCAAGCGCAACCTCGCCAAGCGGGTCTGCGCGATCCTCGACACCATGCCCTGCACCACCTATGCCGAGCCCTTCGTCGGCATGGGCGGCATTTTCCTACGACGGACATCACGTCCGCGGGCTGAAGTCATCAACGATGCCGGCCGGGACGTGGCCAACCTCTTCCGCATCCTTCAGCGGCATTATCCCCAGTTCCTCGACACGCTGCGATTCCAGCTGACCACGCGGGTCGAATTCAACCGCCTGGTCGATACCAACCCCGAGACCCTGACCGACCTCGAGCGCGCAGCGCGCTTCCTGTACCTGCAGCGCACGGCCTTTGGCGGCAAGGTTTCGGGGCGGAATTTCGGGGTGTCGGCCGACCGGCCCGGCAGGTTCAACCTGACCACCCTGGAGCCGATGCTGGAAGACCTGCACAGCCGCCTCGCCGGGGTGATCATCGAATGCCTCGACTTCGGCGAGTTCATCCGCCGCTATGATGCGGCCGGGACGCTGTTTTATCTCGACCCGCCGTATTGGGGCTCGGAAGGGGTCTATGGAAAGGCCCTGTTCAGCCGTCAGGATTTCCAGCGGCTGGCTGATATCCTGACAGGCATCAAGGGTGGCTTCCTCCTTTCGATCAACGATGTGCCCGAGATCCGCGAAATCTTCGCCTGGGCGCAGATCGAGGAGGTGGCGACCACCTATACCATCGGCAAGCAGGCAGGGAGCCGGGGCGAACGGGGCGAGCTGCTGATCCGGGGTGGAAAGTTTTGACCCACTGGACCGAAATCCGCTGTTGCGGATGCCAGCGCCTGCTGTTCAAAATGACGGCAGGCGCATTTGCCGGGGCGGTGCAGATCAAATGCCCCCGCTGTTCCGCCTTCAATCATCTGAGGCCCGAGAGCCCGAACCCGCAGCGGCAAGACCGCGATGGAAAGGACGTCTCGTGTGGCTGTTCATCCCACCGAAAGACATGAAGAGCTTCGCGGCATCAGCCTTTGCGCCGGTGTCGGAGGCCTTGATCTCGGCCTGCACCTCGCAGAGCCCGGATACCGAACTGTGTGTTATGTCGAGCGAAACGGTTTCGCCGCGGCCTCTCTCGTGGCGCGGATGGCAGACGCGTCCCTGGCTGCGGCTCCTGTATGGGACGATCTGCGATCCTTCGACGGCCGAGCTTGGCGCGGCCGCGTTCATCTCATCTCTGCCGGTTATCCCTGCCAGCCCTTCAGCCTGGCCGGTAACCGCCTCGGCAAGGATGACCCCCGCCACCTCTGGCCCGAGGTCGCCAGGATCGTTCGCGAAGTCGCCCCCCGATGGTGCTTCTTTGAAAACGTCCCCGGCCATCTGTCCCTCGGTTTCGACCACGTCGCCGGAGAGCTTCAGGGCATGGGCTACCGGGTTGCAGCGTGCGTCGTATCAGCGGCGGAAGTCGGCGCGCCGCACATCCGGGAACGGATGTTCATTCTGGCCCACGCCGACCTTCAAGAGTCAGGGCAACCGGGCCTGCATTCAGCTGAGCCCCGAGACCGGGTTGGTGTTCAAGAACGACCTGAACCAGACGGGCAGCCAGGTGGGGTTGAAGAACGCAGCTTTGTCCTGGACGCTGATGTGGGAGATGATGCTGGCGGCGGGCTGGACACCCCAGCGACCGATTTATTCCCACCGATGCCGGGTGACCTTGTTGAATGGGGAAAAACTCTCGGACGGTCTCCTGGGCTTAAACCCGGAATTCACCGACTGGGTGATGGGGTGGCCACCTGGCTGGACCGATCCGCTGCGGCCGGTAACGGGGTGGTCCCGCTGGCTGCGGCAAGGGCGTGGAGGATGTTGAAGGCGGAGTTAGAGCGGGCGTGATGCGCGCGGGCCGGGAAGCCGGCCCGACAGCAGCGCTAAGAATTTTTTCGTGCAGAACCTAGTCCGCCGTTGTGCAGAACCTAGTCCGCCGCAACAGCGCGGGCCGGGAAGCCGGCCCGACAGCAGCGCTAAGAATTTTTTCGTCCAGAAGTTATTTCGGATTTTGTAGGGGGGGGCTACGTTCTGGACGGGGTCACACTTCCAAAGGGAAGCGGTCAAAGGGCTGTAACCAAAGGGAAAAGCTGACAGTTTGGCCGATTGTTGGCCGCGTTGGGAAATGACAGAAGTGGGCTGGAATTGAGGGTATTTCGGACGTTTGGCCCGCAGATAATTGCATTCTCACCGCATAAGGCAGTCATTCATCAACATATTGAAAGCAAAGGACGTTCTCGTGAGTTTCCCAAGTAGAAATGGCCGATTTAAGTAGTCCAGGGATATGGGTAAGAGTGACGCAAGGGTGACGACAGGTCACACCTTAAATGCGACAGATTTATGTGTGAATTATCAATGGCTTGAAACCAACCGAATACAGATTGGTTTCGGACGAAACTGTTGCGTCAAAACCATCGCAGAGATAGGATGAATTCCCGATTTAGTCAAACATAATGGGAAATTTTCCCGTTGCGGCACTGCCGATGGCTTAGTCGAAAGAAAGCCACTCATCCGCAAGCTCTATGATGGCAATTCTATCGTCTTCAGATAGGCCAAGGAAGGGTCTGGCCGGTATTCTTATCGTATAGGCGCGCACCGAAGCCTTCTTGTGGTTGAACACCTTTCCAACCCGCGCAGGTCGGTTGATGGTGCCACCAAACTGATGAATAGCGGCATGAGGCGTCACGGTGGCGACGCCTCCCCAACCCTGCCCATAGTAAGGCCGAATGGAAGCGCTGAGGGAGGCTGCTCCAGACTTATTCGACCGAAGTATGTTCAGGGGAACGGCACCTTCAGATAACCGCTTGATGACAGTTGTGGGTGACAGGTGTTGCCATGGCAGGCCATCGGGGTCTGTCTGCGTTTCGAAGCGATCTTTGGTCGAGTTGGTAAGTTCCTCACTTACCCCCCGCAGAAAACCGTCAGGATTTTCCAAGCGAGACAGTAGCTGGGACAGCCCCGCGCTGACCTTATCAGAATCAACGCGGATTTCTATGGCTGCTCCGGTCACGCGCCACCTGCCAACACGAGATCGACCGCTTCGCCGAAGCTGACACCCTTGTTGCGGGCAACCTGTTGGGCGGAAAAGAACAGGTCATCGTTGGTCCGGTCCACAGAATAGCCGTCAGGAACATTGTGTGTCTTTCGGCGCGGCCCGTCGATCTTGCGATCATCCAAACCCATTTCCCCGAAGGTGACGACTTTCGGTTGCCGGGCCAGATAGCCCATGAACCAGTCCTTGCGGGTGAGGGCGTCACCACCGTCGGAAAAGCTGACAGTCTCCCGATCATCAAGGCTGGCCGCGAAGGCAAGCACTTCCGTCTTGAACACGGGCAGCACTCTGCCCTCCCCGATCAGCTTTTCAACTTCCTGTTCCCGAACCATTGCCCGCAAGCGGGTCAGCTCCTCGTTGCTCGCGAACTGTGCCGGGTCGTTCTTGTCCTGGTCGAGTGTCAGGATTTCGGAACTGCCACCTACGAACTTGACCGGCTTTAGCCCAGGCACTGCCGGGCTGGCCGCGCCAAGGAAGCCAACATGCTTGAGGTAGAAGTTTCCGGGCTTCGGATTGTTTGGGCTGTTGGGCAGGAACAGCGCAATCGACACGCGCTTGTAACGCCCCTCCTTCACCAGTGAAGCAAACTCCACGCTGGTCTCTTCAAGGGTGGCCTTCAAAATGCCACCCTCGACGTAGAGGTGTTCCACCCACCCGAAAGCCGGGGTATCCGTTGCCGGATGGCCGATCACGACTGGCGCGGGCGAAAGGTCACGGTCATAGCCCGAGGCGATATCCCGCAGGTTCACCTCGCTTATGGTCTGTTCGCTGCCACCCATGGCAACGAACTTGCCCGCCCGGAAAACCTCAATGGGTCCATATTTATCCATGGCATCAATCCGTGATGTTCTGGAACAGGAAGCCCGAGGCGATGCCCGTCAAAACAGGCTTGCGCTCATAGGTCACACCATAGACCCAAGACCGCTTTGTCCCCTCCCAGCGGGGCGGCTCCACAAAGGGATGCCCTTTCAGGGTGTAGGTATAGCCGAAGGACGGTTGTTCCAGCGCGGCATCTTGCGACGGAACATAGGCCAAACATGCAAAATTGCCCCATGCTTCCTTGAACGGCGCCCCCGCCGCATCGCTGTCAACATAGGTGGCCTTGCCGACGACTAGGTCTTCAAGATCAAACAGTGCGGCAAGCATCTTTTCGGTGATGCTGTCGGCTGTCGTGTATTTGAACCGCTCGACAATGGAGGGATGGCGTTTCAGGGCCTTGAAGCCCTTGCTGCTGATCGCCAAGCGGTTCGGATCGACACCGCAGGTCGTTCGGACCTGATCCTTAGCCTGTTCAATGTCGGAAATCGGGGTGCTGGCGGGGTTGTTCCAGCGGGCACTTCCCACCAGCGCCACCTTGTTCAGCGCCCCATAGTTCGCGGGATTTCCGGCAAGATTCGCCTGGTCGATTTCAAGGGTCAGCGTCAGCGTGTCCATCGCCGTATTGACCGCCCGCTTGCCAAGGTCGATTCCGGGCACCGCCTCTGCCTCTTCCATGTGTTCGCGCGGCACGGGAACGTCGAGCGAGAACTGTTCGAGGGTGTAGGGTTTGCCCTGATAGCCGAACTGAATACTGATGGCATCCGCGCCCGGCGCGCGGCGGGCCTTGTAGTCAAAAAAGCTCTCGCGCCCGAACTCGATCACCTGCCCGCCGCGTTGGGTCACGTCGATGGCCGGGAAAAGCATATGGCCGATACGCTGGCCGTGCCGGTAGCCCTGCGCGATGCCGGACAGAACCGGATCAATCACGCGGGCAGTTCTGGTATTCAAGGGGGCCATGGTTGCTCCTTAGGTGCTGGGCCTGAAATTTCGCCTCTGGGGCGCGTTTGGTCTTTGGGGTGGGTCACAGGGGTGCCGAGAGGGCGGGAAGGCCTGTTAACCCCCTGTTAGGATCACTCTGCGGCTATGCTGTGGGCCGGTGCCTTGCTCTGGCGCTCCTCCAACTCACGGGCGCGCTGTTTCAGCCGCCGAACTTGGCGCTCTGAAATGCCGACTTTGACAGCAATGTCCTGCGTACGGGTTCCGGCCTGAACTTCCGCGATCACCGCGTTCAGCCTCGGTGGTTCGACATGACCGCGCGGAATATAGAACTGCTCTCCGGTCATCAGTTCAGCCAGGCGCAGGGCATCCTCCCGGCCAAGGGCAGCAACAAGGGGATGGTCATCCGACATCCTGCCCGGCATAGGAACCTTGACATCCCGCCCGCCAAGGCTGGCCTGCAAGCGTTCGAAAACGGCCATGCCCATATGCACGATGATCGCATTGCACGGTGAATCGGCAGTGTAGAGCGAGGGAGCGAAGGTCGGAACCTGCATGGCAATTTCCATGTAATAACATATCGTCTTACAGGACATTACGTCCTGTAAAATGCGCGTTAGTCAGGACATTACGTCCGGCCAGTTGCCGAACAGGCCCGGACTATGCTGACCCTGCCAGTCCAGCCGGGCAGTCCCTCCGGCACGGGTGGCACGAAGGCGGCAGGTCTGGGCCACTGACGCCTTTCAGCGGATGGCTGATCGTCGGGAGTTTTCTCCTTCTCCGACCGAAGACGCCCTCGGGCGGGTGCCTTGTATCACGGGCAAGGCACCCCGTTCCGGGCGGTGGGAAATCAGATTCCGAATTTCGGAATCTGATTAAAAACGACACCAAGATATGAAAACGACCAGAATGCAAAGTTTGCACTTTGGCGAAAAGCGACATGCGCGTCGGAGAAAGCCAGAAGCCAAATTTTGGCTTTTGGCACCGCAGGTTCTGCAAACGAAAAGTTTGCGTCTGCAAAGAGCCGGAATCCGGCTCTTTGCTGGTCAGCGAACCGGGCGCGGCAATCGCCACCACGACCAGAATGCAAACTTTGCATTCTGGTGCCAAGGATTCATCGGATGACCGGCCTTCACCTGCCAAGGTCCAAACTTTGGCCCTTGGCAAACCCCTTGCAAATCAACCGCTTTGCCTGTTAGGATTTCTGCGGAGCTTAGAAAACTCCTTCCTGTGGTGGGTCGCGCCACCCATGCCCGGTGCGAGGGAAAGTAAAGATGCAAACTTTGCATCTTTATCCTGACGGCAAACCAGACATGAACGGCGCAACATGCGGATCAAAAGGCAGAGTTTGCCCTTTGATTTGTCGGTCGCACATCCACGCGGCCGGGAGGGTGCGGTGTATGTCCAGGGCGAAAGCCTAAAGACCGTTCCGCCGTCCACAGGCGGTTTTCTACTCCCGGCCCCTGCGCTGAACGCAGGGAAGCGCCCTAGAAAAGCGCACCTGTGGAGACGACCCGATGACCTTTGATCCGACATCCGCTCGGTATGATGACCAGTTCGATGACATGCAGGGCAGCGTTGATGCCTTGATGGCCTTTACCACCATGCTGGAAACCATTGCTTTCCACGACGCCGGTTCGCTGAAAGTCGCCGTTAACGGCCTTACCGATCTGGTGATGCCGCACCTGCACCGGCTGTCCTGCCATGTTGAATACCTGCGCCGCTCTGCTGACGAGGATCGTGCAGCCGAAGCAACTGGCGACGACATGGCAGAGACGGAACAAGACCGGCTGGAAGGGTTCAAGAGGACCATTTCCGGCATTATTGCCGAGGCGGTTGAGAAAGGCTCCCTAACGCCTTCCGACCCCACCGCCGCCGATCTGCGTAACGAGTTCATTGCCGAAAAGCTGGCGGAAGGGATTGAGCCGTCCACCATCGCGCAGGCGATGAACCTGCGGAAATCGGCGGTGGAAAAGGTCGCGGCGCAGCTTCGGGCCGGTGACGTTGAATACCATCCCGAAACCACCGCGCAAGCCGTTAATTCCTAGTTCACACCGCGCGGCGGCTGACGGGGGCCAGTTGCCGCGCCTTTGTTTGGGATGCTGCCATGACCGCAGATTGCACCCTTGACCTTACTGTCACCGTCGAAATCGAAGAATGGTCCTACATCAAGCGCCGCCTCGGCTATCTGGAGGCGCTGTTGCTGCGCATTCTGCGCGAGGAATCGGCCATTCAGGAATGGTTCAGCGCCGCCGAGCTGGAGGCGATGCGCCTGCCCGGTTTGCCGCCCTCACTGCGCGGGATCGCCCGCAAGGCGACTGCTGAGAACTGGCCAAGCATCTGGCGCAACAGGAAGTATCACTACCACGTTTCGGCCCTTCCGGCGCGGGCCTATGATGCCCTGATCGCGCGCCTGATCGACCTGCCGCCCTTGGATCACGATCTGGAAGGGGTGTTTTCGCTCCCCTCTCCGCCATCGCCCAAGCCCCTGCCTGAAAACGCGGCACCCCCTTGGGTTCTGCCCCTTATGCGGCTGATGAAAGGCGAAGCCGAAGGCCACCTTGGCCGCGCTTGGCAATCCCTGCCTGACCATCTGCCCGAGGGCACGTTCTTGCCAGACGCTGACGAGGCGGCGAAGATACTGGTCAGGCTGGGGCTGGCCAAGGGATAGAGGGTGAGCAAGGAAAACCCGCATAAATGGTTCACCGCTGGCGAGGCTGCCACGCTGGCAAGAACTCATGGCATTGCGGGGGTTCCCACCACCAAAAGCGGCATGATCCGCTGGGTCAAGCGGTTTGCGGCCTCGGACTATTATGATGAGCTTTCGGTGCTTTCCCGCCGCCGCCAAGGGCAGAAGGGCGGCGGCGGACGGAATACTATTGGTGCTTCTTTGATGAAGCTATCTGGGACGTTTTGGATGCAGAGGTTGCGCGGCGAACCGCGCTTGTTCCATGGGAACCAAAGCGCCCAGCGCAGCGCCCCAAAGCCACAGATATGCCCAAGAAACCCATCATTGACCTGTCACCTCCTGCGCCCATGTTCGCTGCCGATCTGGCCGCCATTGCCGGGCTTGATAGTGTCCCCTGCTTTACATCTTTCGTTATCCGCATCGCCTCTCGGGGGCGTGTCATCTTTGGAAGCAGAAGGTCATTTTCTTGTCCAGAACTGGCACCTTTCCACGCCAAGGAAGTCTGCCTGACTTCGGCCCCGGAATGTCCTGATCGGGTGTTTGTCTTCGAGTACAGCAAACCGCGCCGCCAAATGGACTGGCGCTATGGCCCCGGCCCCTTCATTGGTATTGCAACACTGTCAGATGGCCGGTCGCGCTATGTGCCTGTTGAGGCCCAAAGGCAGGCCGAAACCAAGCGTCAGGAAGCGGCCAATCGCAGGCGAATCCTGACAGTTTCACAGGACACCCCGAAAGAATAATTTCCCGATCCTGACAGTTTTGCAGGCTGGTCAAATTGTCGGTTGCGAAAAATTTTCGTGCAGAAGCTAGTCCGCCGTTGTGCAGAACCTAGTCCGCGCCAACAGATTTGTCCAGAACCTGACGCGCCGCAACACTTTGAGAACGGTCTGGCAACTGCTTATGCAAACCGGCTGCAAACCGGCGCGGCGCCCATGATGGGCGGCGTCAAGAAAGCTCAAGGATAACAATAGGATGAATGGCGGACCCGGAGCGATTCGAACGCCCGACCCTCAGATTCGTAGTCTGATGCTCTATCCAGCTGAGCTACGGGTCCGTCTTGAGGGGGCATTTAGCGGGCCGCGCGGGGGATGGCAAGGGCCAAACCGCAGTTCTTTTCAACCGGCGACGTCGTCGCCCTTCGGAAGGCGGATCAGGAACTCGGTTCCCTCCGCATCGCTGCGGGCCAGATCAAGGCGACCGCCGTGGCCGCGGATCAACTCGGCGGCGATGGCCAGGCCCAGGCCAGTGCCGCCCTTGCGAGCGCCGCCCTGAAACGCCTCGAACAGGTGATCGCGGGCCTTTTCTGGCAGGCCGGGGCCACTGTCGCCAACGCGGATCCACCAATCGCTTTCCCCTTCCCCGGCAGAGACCTCGATCGTGCCGGGGTTACCGGTTGCCTCGATCGCCTGGCGGGCGTTGCGGATCAGGTTGGACAGAACGCGGTAAAGCTGTTCGGAATCGGCGGTGATACGCAGGTCAGGGGGCACTTCGATCAGGCAGGAAACCGCGTTGCCTTCGGCCAGCCCCTCTGCCTCGGCGACCTCTTCGGCCAGTTCGGCCAACGCAAAAGAACGCAGGACCGGCGCCGATTCTTCGGCCTTGCCGAAAGTCAGCGTCGATTCACACAAAGCCACCGCGCGGCTGATCGAGGCGACCAGCTTGGGCGCAGACCGGGCCACCGCGGGATCGGCACTGCTTTCCATCCGGTCGGCGAACAGTTGCGCCGTGGTCAGGATGTTGCGCAGATCGTGGCTGATCTTAGCGACGGCGCCGCCCAGTTGGGCCAGGCGTTCCTTTTGCCGCAAACTGCCTGTCAGTTGCTGCTGCATACGCTGCATGGCCTCTTCCGCCTCGCGCAGCTCTTCGACCTGGGCGGTGGGGGCAATGACGCGGCGGGCATCTTCTGGCGCTTCGGCATAGGCGGCCATGTGTTGCGACACGCGACGGATCGGCACGACGATCAGCCGCTGCACTGCCAAAAACAGCAACAGTGCCGTCACTGCCGAAATCAGCGCCGACAAGATCAGGATACGTCCGCCATAGTCGAACATCGCGGCACGCAGGGGGGCCTCGTCCATCGTGATTTCGATCAGAAGGCCCGCTTTCTGCACGGGGTTGCCGATCACGCGGATGATGTTGTCGCGGTTGTCGAACAAACAGGCAAAGGAATCGCGGATCAACTGCCACGGCCCGGCTTCGCGCAGGTCATAGGTGGCGGCTATGGGGCGCGGAATTGGGGAGGACAGGACAAGTTGGCGCACCTCGTCGCGGCGCAGGACAACGTTGTAAACTTCGGCATTGGCCAGAAGCTCTTTTTCCAGATCGGGCGAGACCATATCGGCAGCAGCCAATTGCGCGAGCGAGGCGATCTGCGCCTTCTCCAGCCGGTTCATCAGGAAATCGGCGCGATAACGGGCGATCGAGGGCACGAAGATCAGAACTTCGGCCAGCATGACAAAGGCGACGGTCAGGATAAGGAACCGCCCCGAGAGGGTGTTGAGGAAACGCCCCCGCCCCGCTGTCAAACCTGCCCCCATCGTTGCAGCGCGAAATGCGCCGTTCATGTTACGCGGGGCGCGGGGATTTCCGTCTGTAACGGGCCTCCCCGCCCGAATGGATCAAGGCAGAAACCTTTGAACCATCCGCACCACGCGCCTGAGGGCAGGATTATCAAAGAGTTTGGCCGAGAAATAGGCCCCTGCCGCACGTTTGGCGGTTTCTGCGCGCGTGGGATAGGGAAGAACCAGCCCGGCGATGGCTGACAGCTTTGTCCGCCGCGCGATGGCCAGTTGCCATAGCGCAAGTTGATCGCCCGCGCCGGGGCCGACAAGCGTGGCCCCGACCGGGCGGCCCGAGACGGCCATGACCTTGACGAAACCCTGTGGAGCAGCTTCGGTCAGGGCGCGGTCATTTCGGGCATAGGCTTCGTTAAGGACGGTCAGGCGCCCGCCATAGATGGCCCTTGCCTCGGCCTCGGTCAGGCCGGCCTGCGCCAGCTCGGGGTCGGTATAGGTCACGCGGGGCACCTTTTGCGGCGCGCGGGCGGGCAAAGACAACAGCGCCTGACGGATGACCACCCCGGCATGGGCGCCGGCAAGATGGGTGAACTGCCCCTGCCCGGCGGCATCTCCGACAGCATAGACCCGCCGGTTGGAGACCGAGCGCAGGTTTGCACCCACGCTCACCCCCCGATCATCGAAGGCAACGCGCGCAATGGGCAGGTTCAGACCATCCAGTGCAGGCTTGCGGCCCGTGGCGGCCAGAAGGTGGCTGG
>APMI01010458.1_pt1 | contig 16268 bp, 12 predicted proteins | sample 667938 | NCBI WGS metagenome assembly APMI01 (sample SAMN01084076, study PRJNA167559) | wastewater metagenome | biome: Wastewater | place: Denmark: Ejby Moelle, Odense | collected 2011-11-28 | reverse complement strand
CAGAGGAATTATTTCTTATAGCAAAATGCAAAGATTAAAAGTTTCGCATAAGGAATATTTAGGAAGAAAAAAGCTAGGGAAGGAAACGGAAACCGATAAAAAACTTTGGGAAAACTTCATCGACAGACAATTAAAAGATACACAATATATCTCCAGAAAAGCACGTGAAATTTTGCAGAAAGTATGCAATAACGTAACAACTACCGAAGGTGGAGTTACAGCAAAGCTTCGTAATCTTTGGGGTTGGGACGATGTTTTGATGAATCTACAAATGCCTAAATACAAAGAATTAGGACAAACGGTAACTAAAGAATGGACAAGTGAACACGGAAAAAGAAAACACCAAAAAGAAGAAATTGAAAATTGGACAAAAAGAGATGACCATCGCCATCACGCAATTGACGCTTTGGTGGTCGCTTGCACAAAACAAGGTTTTATTCAACGCATCAATACTTTAAATTCAAGTGAAACTAAAGATTTGATGAACAAAGAAATTGAAGAAGCTAAAATAGAATTTAACGAAAAGACTACACTTTTAGAAAAATACTTGAAAACTCAAAAGCCATTTACAACTGAACAAGTAATGAATGAAGCCGATAAAGTTTTAGTTTCTTTTAAAGCAGGTAAGAAAGTAGCAACTGTAACAAAATTTAAAGCTACAGGCAAAAATAAAATTACTGGCGTAATTGTTCCGAGAGGAGCATTACACGAACAGTCGGTTTACGGCAAAATTAAAGTTATAGAAAAAGACAAACCTTTAAAATACTTATTTGAAAATTCAAATAAAATTGTTGATACTAAAATTAAAAATCTCGTTGAAACAAGACTTTCTGAAAACGAAAATAGTTCAAAAATGGCTTTATCCAGTTTAAAGAAAAACCCAATCTATTTGAATGAAGAAAAGACAGAAATTCTTGAAAAAGCATCTTGTTACAACGATGCAACAGTTTTGAAGTATAAATTACAAAATTTAAAAGCCAGTCAAGCTGATGATATTGTTGATGAAAGAGTGAAGATCTTGGTTAAAGAAAGATTAGCTCAATTTAATAATAAAGAAAAAGAAGCATTTAAAGATACTCTCTGGTTTAACCAAGAAAAACAAATTCCCATTAAAACCGTCCGTTTGTTTGCTCGTCCTGATGCTAATAATTTACAAGCCATAAAAAAAGATGAGAATGGCAAAGAAATTGGGTTTGTTGTGATGGGAAATAATCATCACATTGCTATTTATGAAGATAAAGATCAAAAACTTATCCAACATAGTTGTACATTTTGGCACGCAGTAGAAAGAAAAAAGCATAAAATTTCTACAGTTATTAAAAATTCATCAGACGTTTGGAATGAATTATTAAACAAAGAACTTCCAGAATCATTTTTAAATAAACTACCTGCCGACAATCTCAATTTAAAATTCAGTATGCAGCAGAATGAAATGTTTATTTTGGGATTATCAAAAGAAGAATTTGACGAAGCAATTCAAAAAAGCGATAAACCATTGTTGAGTAAACATTTGTATTTAGTGTGGAGTATTTCTGAAAATAATTATTGGTTTAGACATCATTTGGAAACTAAGAATTCTGATTTAAAGAAAACAGATGGTGTCAAAGAAAGTAAAAGACTTTATAATATTAGAAGTTTAGGATCTTTATTTTCTTTAAATCCTATAAAAGTTAGATTAAACCATTTAGGCGAAATCACAAAAATCGGAGAATATTAATTATGATCACCCGCTCCATCTATATCGGCAATCCCGCTTATCTTAGGCTCAAAGACGAGCAGTTGAAAATCCTCTGCCCGGAAACCAAAACGGAAAAGGGGAGTGTTCCTGTGGAAGATTTGGGGTTATTGATGCTGGATCATTATCAGATAACCATTTCGCACCATCTGATTCAGAAAATGATGGGAAACAATGTCGTGGTGGTGAGTTGCGATGCCCATCATTTACCGCACGGAATAATGCTTCCGCTGTATGGGCATACCGAACATTCCGACCGCGTAAAAGATCAGCTGGAAGCCAGTGAACCGCTGAAAAAACAGCTTTGGAAACAGACGGTGGAATGCAAGATCGAAAACCAGAAAAATGTTCTGATGAAACTGGGGAATTATTACGAACCCCTGATTGAATATCAGAGAAATGTAAAATCCGGCGACGTTACGAATATGGAAGGAATTGCAGCGCAGCATTACTGGAAATACCTCATCAGTCTGGACTTTTTGAGGCAGCGTTTTGGAGATTCCCCCAATCAGTTTTTCAATTTTGGATATGCCGTACTCAGAAGCGTTGTCGCAAGAGCCATCGTAGAAACCGGACTGTTGCCTGTTCTCGGCATTTTTCATAAAAATAAATACAATCCGTATTGCCTTGCCGATGATTTAATGGAACCTTACCGTCCTTTTGTTGATCTGCTTGTAATGCAGTGGCTGAAAATTCATCCGGATACTGAAGAGCTGACGAAAGAATTTAAAGCGCATATTCTCCAGATTGCGACCAAAGATGTGCGTATTGATGACAAAACAAGACCGTTGCTGGTTGCTGTAAAAACAACCGCTTCTTCGCTTTACAAATGCTATACAGGAGAAAAGCGACTGATTTCATATCCGGAATTGATGTAATTTTTTTATGGCAGCTTTATCCGCCCTCCGTTCCCGCTTTTTTGCAGATTTCCAGCCACATTTTTCCAGCACTACAATCTGCAAAAAGAGCTCCACTCAGGTCGGGCTGCGAACGTTACGACAAACAAACAATAGTCACCAAAAATGAACGCCGAAAGGTTTAATGCATACCGAATTATGTGGGTTTTAGTATTATATGACCTCCCGACCGAAACGAAAGCGAATATGAAAGATGCAAACCGTTTTCGGAAGGCTTTGATTGATGACGGATTTACTTTATTTCAGTTTTCGATGTACGTGCGTCACTGCCCGAGCCGGGAAAATGCAGAAGTTCATATCAAAAGAGTAAAATTTATGCTTCCGAAAGCCGGAAAAGTAGCCATTATGTGCATTACGGATAAACAGTTTGGAGACATCGAAATTTTTTTTGCCAGAAATAAAGAAGAACCGCCACCGACCTTCCAACAACTCGAATTGTTCTGAATTTTAAATCCTGAAAACAAAATAAACCCACTGTAATTCAGCGGGTTAAATTTTGAGGTTGTGTCATATCCCAAAGATACTAAAAAATGAAAGCAATTCACAACGTGTATTGAAGTGAAAAAAAATAAATTAATGTTGTGTCATATCCCAAAGATACTAAAAAATGAAAGCAATTCACAACAGAGCTTGTATTATTAAAAAGAGAATTAGAGTTGTGTCATATCCCAAAGATACTAAAAAATGAAAGCAATTCACAACAATTGAATGGGGTAAAATTTTAGAAAATTGGTTGTGTCATATCCCAAAGATACTAAAAAATGAAAGCAATTCACAACGATACACAGAGACTTTACTTGCTCACTGGGGTTGTGTCATATCCCAAAGATACTAAAAAATGAAAGCAATTCACAACTGGGCAACAAGTTCCCAATCTAATCTAACAGTTGTGTCATATCCCAAAGATACTAAAAAATGAAAGCAATTCACAACCTCACAGATATTCTGGCTGGCATCTCTGCCGTTGTGTCATATCCCAAAGATACTAAAAAATGAAAGCAATTCACAACCACGAACTGATATATTTGCGGTACAGGATAGTTGTGTCATATCCCAAAGATACTAAAAAATGAAAGCAATTCACAACTTCTCGTTTGGCGTTTTCTCTTTTCTAAATGTTGTGTCATATCCCAAAGATACTAAAAAATGAAAGCAATTCACAACAATACCAACCATCCTTTGTGAGTAGCCTCAGTTGTGTCATATCCCAAAGATACTAAAAAATGAAAGCAATTCACAACTGCCAGACCTCAGAGGTAAGGATATGATTGGTTGTGTCATATCCCAAAGATACTAAAAAATGAAAGCAATTCACAACCTTCTGAATTATTGGCAGAAATATCGTATAGTTGTGTCATATCCCAAAGATACTAAAAAATGAAAGCAATTCACAACGAACTAGAGCATCTTATAGAATTCTTAGAAGTTGTGTCATATCCCAAAGATACTAAAAAATGAAAGCAATTCACAACACTTAGAGATGTGCTTCTTAAACACACAGAGTTGTGTCATATCCCAAAGATACTAAAAAATGAAAGCAATTCACAACTGACGCGAAAAACGCGTGATGATACATTATGTTGTGTCATATCCCAAAGATACTAAAAAATGAAAGCAATTCACAACCAAGGACCGACATATTTGCGGTTCAGGATAGTTGTGTCATATCCCAAAGATACTAAAAAATGAAAGCAATTCACAACCGATCATATCCTTTCCTCTGAGGTCTGGCAGTTGTGTCATATCCCAAAGATACTAAAAAATGAAAGCAATTCACAACAAGCTCTTAATGTAGCAATCGCACAAATAGGTTGTGTCATATCCCAAAGATACTAAAAAATGAAAGCAATTCACAACGAAGCTAACGAATTAGAGAAAAACACAAATGTTGTGTCATATCCCAAAGATACTAAAAAATGAAAGCAATTCACAACAACTTACTTATTATATTGTTGGAGAATATGGTTGTGTCATATCCCAAAGATACTAAAAAATGAAAGCAATTCACAACAGCATCTGGGTCGTAGGAAAAAAATCTTAAGTTGTGTCATATCCCAAGGATACTAAAAAATGAAAGCAATTCACAACCAAGGACCGATATATTTGCTGTTCAAGATAGTTGTGTCATATCCCAAAGATACTAAAAAATGAAAGCAATTCACAACCACGAACTGACTTGTTTCAACGAAGACGGGGTTGTGTCATATCCCAAAGATACTAAAAAATGAAAGCAATTCACAACCAACTGAGAGAGTGTTAGAATCTGGTATAAGTTGTGTCATATCCCAAAGATACTAAAAAATGAAAGCAATTCACAACGGAATATGTATTAGCATAATTAGAATAATCGTTGTGTCATATCCCAAAGATACTAAAAAATGAAAGCAATTCACAACCAATTTATATCCATTTCTCTAGAACTAGAGGTTGTGTCATATCCCAAAGATACTAAAAAATGAAAGCAATTCACAACTAGAGAAACTTTTGATCCAGAAATTAAGAAGTTGTGTCATATCCCAAAGATACTAAAAAATGAAAGCAATTCACAACTCATTTTGTGCCACACCAATTACGCTTACCGTTGTGTCATATCCCAAAGATACTAAAAAATGAAAGCAATTCACAACTCAAAGAGCGCATAAAGGTTTTTTTCATTGGTTGTGTCATATCCCAAAGATACTAAAAAATGAAAGCAATTCACAACAAAGGACCTAAATAATTAAGTTCAGCTTCGGTTGTGTCATATCCCAAAGATACTAAAAAATGAAAGCAATTCACAACTTACCATTCAGGTATGGCAAGTACTAGAGAGTTGTGTCATATCCCAAAGATACTAAAAAATGAAAGCAATTCACAACCAAGGACCGATATATTTGCGGTCCAAGATAGTTGTGTCATATCCCAAAGATACTAAAAAATGAAAGCAATTCACAACCACAGTGGTTCCTAATAGAAATATGATTTTGTTGTGTCATATCCCAAAGATACTAAAAAATGAAAGCAATTCACAACTAATGTTATAAAGTAAACTCTCTGTCATTTGTTGTGTCATATCCCAAAGATACTAAAAAATGAAAGCAATTCACAACCTAGAGTAGGGAAGTCTTTCTCCATACTCCGTTGTGTCATATCCCAAAGATACTAAAAAATGAAAGCAATTCACAACTTAGAAGAAATAAAAAACAATTTAAAAGCAGTTGTGTCATATCCCAAAGATACTAAAAAATGAAAGCAATTCACAACCAAATCACATCATTGCCTGAAGGACTTTCCGTTGTGTCATATCCCAAAGATACTAAAAAATGAAAGCAATTCACAACTCAGAACCAGTATTGTTTAAAATGGTCAATGTTGTGTCATATCCCAAAGATACTAAAAAATGAAAGCAATTCACAACTTTTGTTTTATTTATTTCGTTAAAAATTAAGTTGTGTCATATCCCAAAGATACTAAAAAATGAAAGCAATTCACAACAATTATTCAAGTCTTAATCTCGGTAAAACCGGTTGTGTCATATCCCAAAGATACTAAAAAATGAAAGCAATTCACAACTGGCTATGGATACTGCTCTAAAAAATGAGTGTTGTGTCATATCCCAAAGATACTAAAAAATGAAAGCAATTCACAACCATTTCATGATTCAGATAGATATTAAATTTTGAAAACATTTAATTGATTTTGTTTATTTAATATTAATTTTCTTGATAATAGTTCATAATAAAATCTGCTTAGCTATTTAATATAGATGAATGGTTATTTTCTAAGAATTTAATTTGTATAGTCATGTTTTTTAATAATGATGTTTTTGGGGATGTGTTTTTAGAGTGTGATGTTAAGAAACTATTAGATGTTTTAGAAATATGAAGAGGAATGACTGATTGAATCATATGTATTATGGTTGCTTCGTTTGTTTTTAAATAGTTGAATTACAGTTTTTTAAATTATTGATAGTACTAAAATGGTACATCGATAATTCTTTAATTAGCAATATTGTTTTTTTATTTTGCACATCAATTCTAAAGACACAAATGAAAAGCAAGTTTAATATATTCAAATATAACCCTGCCATTTTTTGCTTGCGCAAATATATGGTAGGGTTTTTCTTGCTATCATTTATTCCTTCATTTCTTTCTAATATAATAGATTTAAAATGTAAATTAAAAAGTAGTGAGTATTTGATTTTAGATGATACTATTTCCATAGAAAATCAAAAAGCAAAAATTTACATTACAGAAGGTACTTTCATAATTGATAATGATCAACAGTTGGTCAATTATGAATTGATTGTGCATAAAAAATATATTGATAAATCCAATCATTACGCCTTCAAAAGTAAAAAGTCAACTTCTCGTAAAAAATATAAAAAGCATATTCGAAATTTAGAAAATATTTCGATTAATGTGAAGTACCAATCTATTCCTATTTCTGATTTCACATTTATAAGCTCTCATATTAAAGGTCTTTTTTTTTACAGATCTCAACATAATTACCAAAAACAAATATTGTCCTCTGAAAGTAATTATAAAATATCAGATTTCTATTATGTGAAATATAGTTTGGTAGGAGCTTTTCAATTTGATTTTTTATCATTTTCTAAAACCTCTTTTTCTGTAAGGCCACCACCATTTCATCAATTTTATTTTATTTAGATTATTATGCTAAATTTTCTATTTTTTACAAATTAATTCGACTTCAAAGATAGCATAGACCACTCTTTATGGTATTTTTATGTTATAAAACTAATTAAATAAGATCTTTTGAACTAATATAAATTATCTTATTATAAAAACAAATATGAAAAAAACAACAATTATAATTGTACTTTTTTTTACAAGTGCAATCGTATTCGCGCAACAAGGTCGTGTAGGTATAAATACAGAAACTCCAAAAACAACTTTAGATGTATCTGGTAAAATTGGAACTGATGGAAAATCACTTACGACTGATATGACTGGTTTACAAGCACCAAGAATTACAAGAGCAGAACTTACTGATAAAGGGGATACCTTATATGGACAAGACCAAAAGGGAGCTTTAATCTATATTACAGATATTAGCGGGGGAAATGCAGGAGTTACAACTCCCAGAAAAAATATTACAACTATAGGATATTACTATTTTGACGGAACAGATTGGATAAAAATTGGCTCTGGCTCTGCAGACACAAGCATATATACTGTAGATGGCAATATTACAGGTACATCTTCGCCTGGTAATATTCGTACTTTAAACCTGAATGGAAATGCGATGACTTTTACAGGAACTCAAGAGCGAACATATTGGTCTCCTACTGGTGTTCTTTCTCAAAATAACATTCAAGCAACAGGAGGATCGTCTAATTTTTTATTGTATGGAGGAGGTAATACACTCTTAAGTCTTCAGCAGTTTCGAGGATCGAACGCACAAATCTATGCATCAACAGGTTCTACAGGTCTAGATATAGGAACCAATGCCATTACCAATGCGAGTGGAGCTCCCATAAAATTTTTTACAAGTGCTGGATCTAGTGCTCTAGGTACAGAAAAAGCAAGAATTCAGCCTGATGGAAAAATTGGTATTGGTGAAATTACACCTACAAATACGTTACATGTAAAAGCTAGTGCAGATCCCGTGAAATTTGAAGGCTTACAAACTTCTTCTAATAATAGTGATAAAGTTTTAGTGGCTGATGCCAATGGAGTTCTTAAAACAACTTCTCTTTTTATACCATTTACATCTCTTATTGGATTAAAGGCTAATCAAGATGCTACTGCTGGAACCGCTAGTGTATTTAAGACAATTATAATGGAAAATAATCCAGTAATTATAGGGATGACTTATAATGCAACAACAGGAGTGTATACTGTAAATTCATCTGGTTATTATCAGATATCAGCTTCTGTAAGTGCTAATGTCGCAAGCCCAGGGGATGGAACAGCAAGTTTCATATTTCTAAAAAATGGATCTACAATAAATAGAGTTGATACTAATTCTGGATCTGGAGCAACATTGACTAACCAAAATATGACATATTTGATTCAGTTTGCGGCAAATGATACTTTTAGTATGCAGTATGCATTTACAAGAGCATTTAGAATAGCAACGGCACAAGTATCAGCTATAAAGGTTGGTAACTAGTTTAGGGTAAAAAATTATTTAATAGCCGGAATTATTTTTGATTCTGGTTATTTTTTTATAAAAATCAGGATAAAATTATTTTTATATAGCTTTGTAATTATATTTATTAATTATTTTTAAATAAATATTGAAGCAAATAAAGTATTTAATATTTTACAGTATTTTTTACGATGAGCTTTTGTTTCGAGAAAACTTGTAAAAAAGCAAGATTCTCTCTCTATTTACAGATCAAGTAAATTTTTTTGTAAAAGAAAAAGATACTACATTGTTGGCTTACATATATAAATAATTAATGGCTATTTCTTTTATAAATCACTATAAAATGCTTTAAAAGTTTATAGCAGAAAATTTTTTATAACATCCTTTTTTATGATTATCAATATTCTATTATGTGTAGAGTTTTAATTATACTGTTAGTTTTCCCGAGTATATTAATGGCACAATATACTCCTAAGGAAATAGATTCTTTAATGACTAAAGAATATTATAGATTAAGAAGTAAGCGTAAATTTCAAGAAATAATTAGTCTCAGTAAATTAGTTATTAGAGATTCAAAAAAAATAAATTATCTGAAAGGAGAAATTTATGGATATGCTAGATTAGGTAATATGCAATGTAGTATGAAAAACTACAAAGAGGCACTACAAAGCCTTAATTATGCAAATAAGTTAATTGAAGATTCTAATATAAAAGATAATGTCATTAAAGCAAGTATTCATTTAGGAACAGGGATATGTTATTCTGAGCCAGGAACATCGTATCAAAATGCTAAATATGAATATGATAAAGCTATATTTTTTGCCGAAAAAATAACAAACAAAGAAGAAAAAAAATTTTATTTATATCTTATTTATAGTAATCTATACGGACTTTATTCTAATATAAAAAATAAAGAAAAAGAAGTTTTTTACTTGAGAAAAGCATTGTCTATTAAAAAAAGCCCTTATATGTTAACAGAGCTTGCTAGATATCACAATATTTATTCTAAAAATAGTGACTCTGCGAGATTTTATTTAGAAAAATCACAGAAATTATCGTTTACTGATTTTGATAAAGCGGCACTTTATAATCAATGGGGCAAATATTATGAAGAAAATAAAGAATATCAAAAAGCAATTGATTTTTATAAAAAAAATGAATTATTAGCTATAAAAACGAAAGAAGCACCATTACAAGAAGATGCTCTAATAGGTTTATACAATTGTAATACAAAAATTGGAGATTTAAAAAAAGCCATTTTTTATTCAGAAAGAAGAAATAAGTTTAAAGATAGTATGAGTTTATTAAAACTAGAAAACTCTAATGTTGCTATTAATGATATTTTAAAAAAGAAGGAAAATATAATTAATAAAAAATTTTCCATTACTCAGAGAATATTTGCTGCGTTTTCAATTTTAGCACTATTGGTTTTTGTGTTTTTAGGAATTAAAATTTATAGAAATAAAAAAGAAAGCAATAAGGTTCAGAAATTAATGCAAGAAAAAGAAATAGAACTGAGAGAAAAAGAAGATTTGGCAGAGAATCTTCAACTTAAAGTAAATGATTCTTTTCATGATTTGGTAAGACTAGCTAAAGAAAATGCACCAGAATTTTATGCAAAGTTTAAAGAAATATATCCAGATGTAATTGCAAAAATTTTAAAAATAGATCCCAAGTTAAGAATCTCTGAACTTACGTTGTGTGCGTATATTTTTCTAGGATTTAATACAAAAGATATTGCAAGATATACTTATAAATCTACTAACACCATTAGAAATAGAAAATTTAATTTGAAAAAAAAGCTTCAGCTACAAGAAAATGATGATATTGAACGATGGTTTAAACAGATGTGATTTTTTTATGTTGCTGTAAATTAATTGTTTGTAATAAAATGGTACTATAATGGTAAGATATTTTTTTTGATGAAAAATAAGAATAGTTTTACTTTGTTTCATCAAATAAACCTTCAATTATAGTCAATTAAATTAGTTATAAACTTAGTATTTGAATATTTTAACGTGTTTTTAGAAAGAGTAGCGATTTTTTTTCATGTTCTATACTTGTAAGAAAATAATTTTAGACTATAAAATTTTAGACTTAACTATGGAATCCGCCTCATATTTGTGAAGCGGATTTTTTGTGATAAAATACTAGATTCATTCCATTTAAATTTATAATGTTTTATCAATATATTTTCTAAAACCTTTTTACTAGTCCTAATCCAAAAGCTTGGTCTTGATAAAAAGGAGCAATAATAAAGACTGAATCTTTTTTGTTTTTTGAGAACCATTGGTTTATTTTGGGATATAACCAATATGCAATCTCTGTAGATAAGATGCCAAAACCTGCACCAGCTACTATATCACCTACCCAATGTTTATTGTTAAGAGCTCTATATACTCCTGTGAAAATGGCAATAGGATAACCAGAAATGCTCATCCAAAAATTGGTATCTCTATATTCTCTATATAAAAACTGTGCAGATGAAAATGCAGTGGTAGTATGACCAGACGGAAAAGATTGTAAATTAGAACCATCTGGTCTTTCTTCTTTAGTTATGTGTTTTAATGGAATAACCATAGAAGCAGCAATTAACTGAGATGTTGAATAGATGATGGTTCTGTCTTTTAGATTGTGTTTTCCTTTTATCCCTGCCCAATTGAGACCATATACCATAACGGCAGGTAGATATTGGGTGTAATTGTCTAATTTTATTTTGTCGGGTTGGTGTTCAGAGATTTCATATTGTGTAGAAAGGTTGAGTTGTTTTAGTCCGTCTATTTCTAGACTAGCTATACCATATCCAATCAGTACACTAGGGATAATCAGTTTTTTGTAGCTGAAAGTATAGAGATTGGGCTTTTCGGTTTTCAATGAGTCTTTCTCAGTTAATTTTGTACTGTCTATTTTTAATTCTTGACATTTCAAATAATTTACCAATGTAAATGTACACAGTGAAATTAGAATAAAAGCTTTAAGTTTTTTCATAAATTATATATAATTGAAGCCTTATGAAGAGACCTATTTTCTATAACGAAAGTTATGAATAAATATGATGAAATTCTATTTAAAAGAGGAATTCATTTCAAAAATGGGTGTGAATTATCAAAATACTAGGTGTAAATGTGTTTAAAGTTGATATTTGTTTATAAAATAATTGAAAAATATAACCTACAATTGGTATATTATTATATATTTGCAGCCCACTAACATTATAATTTTTAAACCTATGAAAGAATTGATCGAAAAAATCAATGCAGAGTTCGAAGCTTTCGCTAAAGAAGCTCAGCAACAAGCGGAAAAAGGAAACAAAGCTGCTGGTACTAGAGCTAGAAAATCTGCTTTAGAATTAAGCAAACTTTTCAAAGAATTCAGAAAAGTATCTGTAGAAGAAGCTAAAAAATAATCTTCTTTTATAAACAAAATCTAAAGAGGCATAGAATTATTTCTGTGTCTCTTTTTTATGGTTGATATTTATCTTTTATTGACCTGCCTTCGTGATTGATAAAACGAGTGTTTTTAGCTTCGCCTATAATTTGTTTTCCATAGATGCTGTTGTGTCCAGATAGTAGATAAGAAACTACACACGCAATCGCAATATAAATTCCACTTTCTGCCCCGAAAAGTTCTATCCCCATCATCATACATGCCAAAGGTGTATTGGTAGCTCCTGCAAAAACGGCTACAAACCCCATTCCTGCCAATAGTGCCGTAGGAAGTGGTATAAATATAGACAATGCACTGCCTAGTGTGGCACCTATGTAGAATAAAGGTGTAACTTCGCCTCCTTTGAAACCAGCAGATAACGTAATGATGGTAAATACTATTTTGAGTGCGAAAACATACAGAGGTTCTTGTATTTCGAAAGATTCTATAATGGTAGGAATGCCTAGACCAATATATTTGGTGGTTCCCATTACAAAAACCAATGCTGCCACTATAATTCCGCCTAAAACAGGGCGAAGTGGCGGAAATGTAATCTTAGATTTGAATATTTTGGTAACGTAGTGAATTGTTTTGCTAAATAAAGCAGCGCACAATCCGAAGGATATTCCTGCTAAAATGCTATAAAAGATGGGCAATGCTTGTAATTTTGGAACAATATCAATAGCGTAATGCGTGTGTTTTGCATGCCAAAGATTAGTCACCAAATCTGCTAAAATAGCTGAGGTAAATGCAGGAAAAATTGCATTATATCTTATTTTGCCAATCAAAAAAACTTCTAAGCCAAATAAAGCACCAGCTAATGGCGTTCCGAATACAGAACCAAAACCTGCAGCTATGGCAGAGATAAGTAAGATTTTTCTTTCTTGGTTATTCAATTTGAAAGGTTTGGTCAATTGGTCTGCTATAGCACCTGCCATCTGGAGCGCAGTGCCTTCTCTGCCAGCAGAACCACCAAATAAGTGCGTGGCAATAGTCCCAATATATACAAAAGGAGCCATCTTAAATGGAATAATTTCTTTGGGATTATGAATGCTGTCTATCAATAAATTATTGCCTGCTTCTATATCTTTTCCTAAAAAATGATACAATAAGCCAATCAGAAATCCCCCAACAGGTAGCAATGCAATCAGCCAAAGGTTATTTTCTCGAAAATCTGTAACCCAATTAAGAGAAATGAGAAATCCAGCAGAAGCAGAACCTACAGCTATTCCTACAATAGCACTTATCATCAACCATTTGATGATATAAGGCAAGGCAGGGTATTTCCTGAAAAAAAGAACTCTATAGAGATTAATTTTTTGGATGTGTGATTTTTCGGTTTTGTTTTTAGACATATAACTTCCTGATTAAAAGTATTAAACATAATCATTCATAATCAGGCGTCATCAGCTCTAGAGGAGCGGTTTGGGTTAGGAAGAACACCATTTCCTATGGTGCAAAGGTATTAATTTTTGTAAAAATCTAGAAAAATTATTGTGATTTTTCGTCTTGCATCCTTTTAGATAAAATGAAAATAGCTTTCATTACACGTTCGCATCTAGTAATATCTGATGAGAGAGAAAATATTTCTATTTTGGGGACTAAGGTACCGTTGTAAATTTTAATTTTATTGCCGTTAGTTTGTAACGTAAACATATAATTGTTGCCATCAGGTATGCATTTAGCTTCAGAAATGATAAGGTCTTGTACATTAAAAGATGTGTTTTCTGAGAGCTGAATAATGCCATCAGCGTTTACAGAACCCGTTTTTTTGGTAATGAGACCTTCTTTGGTTACAGAGAATTCATTAGCACCGTTATTAAAATATCCCAGAAGATCAGAGGCATAAGCATTGAGCCAAGCAGATGTATCTTCTTTGGATTGAGCAAAAATGGTCATTGGAAAAATGAGTAAAAAGAAATAAATAAATTTTGATGGGTTTTTCATATTTGTGTAATTTTTACAAATATAAAATATTTTAATCGGCTCTAGTGGAATTGTTTTAAGATTTCCATTGTTCATTTAATTCTATTGCTCTGAAATGTTTTTTTTGTAATATGATATTTGTCATATTTTTAAATTGATGTATAGACTTTTATCTATTTTTGCAAAAATCAGGTTTATGGAGCAAAAGCCTTACAAAGATAATCCACTTAGAAAGTATGGAATATATTCTACCATAGTGTTTCAAATGTTGTTTATTATTGCAATTTCATTTTGGGGAGGCAATAAAATAAGTGAATATTATGGCTTGAAAACCAAATTGTTAACCGTAGCGATAGGATTTGGAGGTTTGTGTCTATCAATGTATGTAACCTTAAAGAGATTAAATGAAATCAATAGAGAAGAAGAGTCAAATAAGAAATAGTGTGATTTGGGTGGGATTTGTACTTACCTTTATGGTGCATCTTATTATATGGACACAAGTAGAGCAATTAGCACCTAAGTTATTAATTCAATTTTACTTATTTTTAAGTTTGATGTTTTTAATGCTGGTTACAGTAATTAATATTATCCAAAGAACAGTTCCAGAGTTTTTAGGACTTTCTTTTATAGGGATTATTTTGTTGAAATTTATACTAATGTATCTGATAAAAATGAAGTTGAATTTTGAAGTAGTGCCCCATTATAAATTTCATTTTATAATCCCGTATTTTGTTCTTACAGGGCTACTTACGTACTACACTATTCAATTATTAAACCAAGAAAAAAAACATTAAATATTTTCTTTTATACTCGGAAAAAATGTTATATTTTTGCACAACTAAAAAAAAGACTCTAATGCTTAAGAAAACAGCACTTATAATTAGTACCATTTTTACCTTATCTTTCGCGTTTGGAAATCAGGAAGCTGCTGCTCCTGAGCAACATCATGCTACAGAACACGCAGAAGCGAAGCCTCTTTCTGAGAAAGAAAAGATTGCTGAAGAGAATAAAGAATTTATTCAGCATCACTTGCTAGATGCGCATGATTTTACTATTATGGTAGATAAAGATGGTCATCACATCGGTTTTCCGCTTCCTATAATTATTTATGATGGAGGTTTTCATTTTTTCATGAGTAATAAAAATAATTTCTCTCATGTAAATATGGAAGGTAAAAGTGCTGAAAATTTGGTAGAAAGCAACGGGAATTACTACAGACTTTTCCATGAGAAAATATACAAAACAGATGCAACAGGTGACTTAAAACTAGATGAACATCATCATCCAACGGTAGAAAAAGTTGCATTAGATCTTTCTATCACTAAATCTGTTTTGATGATTATTTTAGTTTCTGTATTGATGTTGGTGATTTTCGGGGGAATGGCTAAGTCTTACAAAAAGTCTTTAGTGCCATCTGGTGTTGCAAAATTATTTGAACCATTAATTATCTTCATTAGAGATGATATAGCTATTCCAAACATAGGGCATAAGTACAGAAGATTTATGGGGTATTTATTAACCGTATTTTTCTTTATTCTGTTTTTGAATGTTATCGGTTTAATGCCTTTTGGAGTAAATGTAACGGGTAATATTACAATTACCTTTTTCTTAGCAATTTTTACTTATCTTATTACCAATATTTCAGCAAACAAAGATTATTGGAAACATATTTTCTGGATGCCAGGCGTTCCTTTTCCTATGCAATTGATTTTATTGCCAATAGAATTGTTAGGGACTTTAACTAAGCCATTTGCATTGATGATTCGTCTTTTCGCAAATATGTCTGCTGGTCACATTGTGGTAATGAGTTTGATAGGGTTAATCTACTTCTTTAAAAACGTAGTAGCTGGAGTAGCATTTCCTGCACTTACTTTGGTTATTTATTTATTAGAAGTATTGGTAGCGTTTTTACAAGCTTATATCTTTACTATGCTATCTGCATTGTTTATTGGTATGGCTGTTCAGGAACACGAGCACGAACATGCTCACTAAAAAGAAACAATTTTTTTAAAATTATATATTATGAACATTCCTAGAATCGTTGGTGCTGGTTTAATAGTTATCGGAGCTGGTATCGGTATCGGTAAAATTGGTGCTTCTGCTTTAGAAGCTATCGCAAGACAACCAGAGCAATCAGGTAAATTACAAACTGCAATGCTTATTGCTGC
>APMI01005928.1_pt1 | contig 16283 bp, 13 predicted proteins | sample 667938 | NCBI WGS metagenome assembly APMI01 (sample SAMN01084076, study PRJNA167559) | wastewater metagenome | biome: Wastewater | place: Denmark: Ejby Moelle, Odense | collected 2011-11-28 | reverse complement strand
CAATATTACAATGATATTATACCATTGAATAGAGATAATTTTTTAATAGATCACTGCTGGCTTCCAGTTGTGTACTTTTCTTCACTGCATTGATCTGTTCCTGCACGGAAGGCGGCAGTTCCACTTTTTCGCCTGTTACAGGTTCCACTACATCATAAAATTTTACCGGGTGTGCCGTTTCAAGAACGATACCGTTTTGCCCGGGATGGGCTTCCAGGTAACGTTGCAGGGCGAGGTAGCCGACCGCTCCATGCGGATCAAGCAGGTAGTGGAATTGCTGGTACACCGCCTTTAGCGTTGCCCTTGTTTCCTCATCGCTGATGCTGCAACTGCTTAATACTTTCTCGAGGCTTACAAACTGGTTGTCGAAAATTTCGAGTATGCGTACAAAGTTGCTGGGGTTACCAACGTCCATGGCATTGGAAATGGTGGCAACGGCTTCCCGGGGTTTGTACTGTTGCGTTTGCATGAATGCAGGAACTACATCGTTCGCATTGCAGGCCGCAATAAAGTGCTGCACCGGAAGTCCTGATACATGGGCCAATATGCCGGCGCAAATATTTCCAAAATTGCCGCTCGGTACTGATATTACAGGCAGGTCACCATTGATACCCGGAGACGATTGGAGCCATTGCTGGTAAGCGAAGAAATAATAGAACTGCTGCGGCAGCCATCTTGCCACATTGATGGAATTGGCAGAAGTGAGAAATAACTGTTTGTTCAATGCTTCATCGGTAAAGGCTTCCTTTACCATGCGCTGGCAATCATCAAACGTACCGTTCACTTCCAGTGCATGTATGTTTTTGCCGAGTGTGGTAAGTTGTTTTTCCTGTACTGAACTTACTTTTCCTGAAGGATACAGAATTACCACATCCACTCCTTCTACATCATAAAAACCGTTGGCCACTGCACCGCCGGTATCGCCGGAAGTTGCCACCAGCACTGTTACTTTACGATCCTGGCCTTTTACAAAATAACCAAGACAACGGCTCATGAATCTTGCACCGGTATCCTTAAAAGCCAATGTAGGTCCATGATACAGTTCCAGCGATGAAATAGCATCGGTTACCGGTACCAGGGGAATATCAAAATTTACCGTTTCTGCAACGATCCTTCTTAGCTCATTTTCAGGAATCGTATCCCCAACATACGGCGCAATCACCTGGTAAGCGATCTCTTCTTTTGAATATCGATTGATATTGGCAATAAGGTCAGCAGGTAAAGCGGGTATCCGTTCAGGAAAGTACAGGCCTTTATCCGGCGCCTGTCCACGGATGGTTGCTTCCTTAAAATCTACCAGCGGAGCATTATGATTGGTGCTGTAATATTTCATTTTTTATTTCACGAATTTTTCGAAGTACACGATGTTTTAATGTCACTAATTTTTCGAATTACACTAATTACACGAATTATTCCTACCAATACTTATTTCACTTATCACTTACTACTTACTACTTACTACTTACTACTTACTACTTAATACTTACGACTCACTACTCACTAATTGCTTCTCATTCCTCCAACACTTTCACCCCTTCCATATTAATGGTCGTTACATAAGAATGATAATCCAGCCCTATCTTTTCATACACATCATTCATTGCTGTTTGTACCGCATCAGCGGTTGTTTTATCCCTGCTCAGCATGAACAATGATGGTCCTGAGCCGGAGATGCCACCACCCAATGCGCCGGCATCTTTGCTTCTCTTTTTCACCTCATCAAAGCCGGGGATCAAAATACTTCTCACCGGCTCAATGATCACATCTTCCAGCGAACGGCCAATCAGATCCAAATCATTGCTCATGAAACCAGCTACCAGTCCTGCAATATTGCCCCATTGTTTAATGGCGTCTTTCAGCAGCACCTCTTTACGCAATATTTGCCTGGCATCTTTTGTTTTGACTTCAATCTGGGGATGTACTACTGTTACAAACAGAGAAGGCGCTGGTATGGCCACAATGTCTAATGGAAAAATGCTCCTGATGAGTGTAACCCCGCCATAAATGCAGGGTGCAATATTATCAGCATGTTTTACTCCTGTGGCTACCTTTTCACCAAACATCGCAAAGCGAACAAGGTCTTCGTTACTGTAAATATTACCCAGCAAATGATTGGCCGCCACCACGGCGCCTGCAGCACTGGCGGCACTTGAGCCGATACCACTACCGGGTTTTATTTTTTTATGAATGGTTACTTCAAACCCGGTATCGCCATCCAGCTCATTGATCATTTCAATCAATGGCGCACCGGCGGTGTTTTGAGCAGGATCGCTGGGAAGCGGATAGCCGTCGGCGCTATGAATGATGACCTTCTTTTCATCCAGCAGTTTTACCTCCATCAGGTCATTCGGTTCATTGAGGCACAAACCAAGTATATCAAAGCCACAAACAAGGTTTGCGACTGTACCGGGTGCATGTACTTTTATGACATCATTCGTTTTATATTTCATCTGCTGTGTTTAAGATATAAGCGAAGTTCGTACAAGATGTTTAAAAAGCAACTTAGAATGAACCACTGTAAGGGTTTTCAACCGCTGACCGGGTTTTCAAAACCCTGGCGGTGGCTTTAAGCCCCGTCAGCGGTTGAACATTATTATTAGCGTCTGTTGCCATATTCATACTATTAAAAACTAAAGATTCTCATGAAGCCGCTTTAGGGATGTTGGCTTACACCCTTGATGCCCTGATAATATCTGCAAATACGCCCGATGCCGTTACATCAGCGCCTGCGCCTGCACCCTTTACCACCAGCGGCTGTTCGGTATAGCGGTCTGTATAAAATAAAACGATATTGTCTTTTCCATACAGGTGATAAAAATCATGCTGCGGATTGATGTGCTGTAATCCAACAGCAGCCTTGCCTGCGCCCTCGCCGGCCGACTCGTAACTGGCAACAAATTTCAACTTGTTGCCTGCGGCAGCGGCCTCATCATACAGCTTTTTAAAATGTGCTTCATGTTTTTCCATGGAGCGGTAAAAATCTTCTACCGTACCTTCCATACATTCAGCAGGCATAAAACTATTGTTGCTGATATCATCCATTTCAAACTGTTCGCCCGCTTCCCTCGACAATATCATGATCTTACGCATTACGTCTTTACCACTCAGGTCGAGGCGTGGATCCGGTTCTGTATATCCTTCCTCCTGCGCCTGTTTTACAACCGATGCAAAAGATTTTTTCCCATCATAATTATTGAACACAAAATTGAGTGTGCCACTCAGTACGGCCTGCATTCTTCTTATTTTATCACCGCTACGCAACAGGTCGTTCAAGGTAGAAATGATGGGCAGACTTGCGCCCACATTTGTTTCAAATAAAAACCTGGCATTGAACTCTCCTGAAAGATTCTTCAGCTTTTTATAATACTCATAAGAAGAGGAACAGGCCACTTTGTTACAGGCAACTACAGAAATACTTTTCTCCAGTAAATGCCCGTAGGTTGCGGCTACCGATTCATTGGCAGTTACATCTGCAAAAACAGTATTGCGTAAATTCTTTGACCGCACCGCTTCAATAAATTGATCCATATCCATGGCGGCGCCGCCATTCAGCGCATCATTCCAGTTATGGAGATCAATGCCCTGGTCGGCCAGCAACATTTTTTTACTGTTGGCCAGTCCTACTACATTTAATTTAAGGCGCATGTTCTGCAGCAAATAGTCCTGCTGCTTTTTCACCTGCTCCATCAGCTTGCCGCCTACATTACCTACGCCTGCAATAAAAACATTCACTTCCTTGTAGATGGTTTCAAAAAATTCTTCATGCAGTACATTGATCGCTTTTTTTACATCGTGAACAGAGATCACCGCAGTGATATTTCTTTCGGAGGAGCCCTGTGCAATGGCACGGATGTTTACACCATTGCGCCCCAGCGTACCAAACATCTTACCGCTGATACCGGTATGACTTTTCATATTATCGCCCACCAGTGCCAGTACCGACAATTCTTTTTCTACGATGATGGGATCAACTTTTTTTGTTTCAATTTCATAGGCAAAGGCATCATCAATTGCCTTTTTGGCATCATCAGCCAGCACCGCATCAATGCCCACGCAGATGGAATGCTCAGAAGAGCCCTGTGTGATCAGGATCACGTTGATCTGTTTGGCGGCAAGTGCCTCAAATAATCTTTTTGAAAAACCCGGTATGCCTACCATTCCACTGCCTTCGAGGCTCAGCAAGGCAATATTGTTGATGCTTGATATTCCGCGGATACTGTTGCCATTATCAGTTGAATCTTTTTGTATCACCGTACCGTAATCACCCGGTGCAAAAGTGTTCTTTATCCAGGTAGGGATACCCTTGCTTCTCACAGGCTGTATCGTTGGCGGGTAAATTACTTTTGCGCCAAAGTGAGAAAGTTCCATCGCTTCCTGGTAAGATATCTGTGGAATGATCCGCACATTGGATACCAGCCTCGGATCGGCCGTCATCATACCCGAAACATCGGTCCATATCTCCAGCAACTCCGCATTCAATCCTGCAGCGAGTATAGCACCTGTATAATCGGAGCCGCCCCTGCCCAGTGTAGTATTGATGCCATTGCTGTCGCTGGCGATAAACCCGGGCATCATGTATAAGGTAGCGTCGCTGGCAGAAAAATAATCATTGATCTTTTTATTGGTCACCGCAAAATCAACTGCGGCAGCACCAAAGTTTGAATTGGTGATGATCAGCATTCTCGAATCTACCCATTCGCATTCACCAACTTCTGCCTTTAATTTGGCAGCAATGATCTGCGAGGATAATAATTCCCCATAACTCACCACCCTGTCTTTTGTTCTTTCAGATAATTCACGGAGCAGGAAAATACCATTGCAGATATCTTCAATTTCATTGCACATGGTTTTAACATGACTGAGGATGCTGCTCTGCAGTGTAATGGGTATTAGTTCTTTTATGGTTTGCAGGTGGCGCTGTTCTGCTTCCTGCAGTTTCTCTTTGTATGTTTCGTCATTCTCTGATGCCAGTTTGCAGCATTGCAGCAGCAGATCAGTGATGCCTCCCAGTGCTGAAACAATTACTACCGTGCGGTCTGTTTTTATTTTATCTTTTACAATGGATACTACCTTGCTGATGTTCTCTACATTTTTAACTGAACTTCCGCCAAACTTTAAAACCTGCATGATTGATTGATTTGTTATATTAATATTGGTTTGTGATATGATAAAGCAATAAGCCCAAAGGTAATATGTAAATGTGCAACCCTTAACGGGTTGTAATGGTAGTAATGATAGTGGTAGCAGCAACGGGCATTGCAGTAAATGATCGGTATGAATAAATAACAGGTTTCACTTGTACCACTTTTTTTGAGATGGCTAAATTAGCAAATTAATTTAAAACCGGCGGCATTCACCTTAAATTAATTAAACTATTTTGTATTTTCGTTTGATTGCTGCCAACAGTATCACCGTTTTATTAAAAAATTTTAAAGATGGACCATCAATCTGTAAAAGGCTTGCAGCAGTATAAAACTCTGGTAGGCATCAAATACCTGCTGTACAACAGTCTCTTCACTTCCCTGCCCTTTCACCGCATTGAAAAAACGGGGATACTGCTTTCTTTACTGCTCAATAATTGCGAAGAAGGCTATAAAAAAAAACAAAGCCCCCGGGAGATCATCGAAGATTTTTTTTCAAAACATACCACCTATACGCAACCGCAGGAACAGCTTGACCTGTTGTTTCGGTTTATCCAGTACATAGAACGACAGGTGGTGTTGTTTGATGCGCTGGAGGATGCATCCTTCAGGGAGGTAAACGACTTTTCCGGTGTGGGTACGCTCAAGCATCTTGAAAGTGAAGTGCTGCAAAATAAAAAGCAGCAGGAACTGAAGGAGAAATTGCACCATTTTGCCATCCGGCTTGTACTCACCGCACATCCTACTCAATTTTACCCCGGGTCTGTATTGGGCATCATCAATGATCTCTCCAGGGCCCTGTCAGAAAATGATACCGTGCAGATCAATATGTACCTGCAGCAATTGGGCAAAACACCCTTCTTTAAAAAACAAAAACCCAGCCCTTACGATGAGGCCATGAACCTGATCTGGTATCTTGAAAATGTTTTTTACCCGGCTGCAGGAAGGATCATTTCATTTTTAAAGAACCAGTTTCCTGATGCGGTCAACGATAAAAATCCAGTGATCAATATGGGCTTCTGGCCCGGTGGCGATAGGGATGGCAATCCTTTTGTAAATGCGGCCACTACGTTAAAAGTGGCAGATGCACTGCGGGGCGGCATCATCAAGTCTTATTACATGGAGATCCGCAGGATCAAGCGCAGGCTTACGTTTGAGGGAGTCGACAGCATTTTGAACGATCTTGAAAGAGACCTGTACAATAATATTTTCATCCCGGATCAGCGTACTGAAATAAGCAAAGAAGGTATCCTGGAATCGCTGAATAAGATCCGGGAGATCATCGTGTACAAACACAACAACCTATTTCTATACCTCGTAGATAACCTCATCAACAAACTCAATATTTTCGGTTTGCATTTTGCCTCGCTGGATGTAAGACAGGAAAGCAGCATTCACAATAAGGTACTGGAACTGGTGGCAGCAACGACTGATGCACTTCCGTCGGACTACGCAGGCTTGTCGCCGGCAGAAAAAATAACGATCCTTACCGGCACCACCGGCCTGGTAGAAAGGCTACAGACGGATGACCCGGTACTGGCAGACACCATCGATTCTATCAAAGCCATTAAAACCATACAGGAATTTAACGGCGAAGCTGGTTGCAACCGTTATATCATCAGCCAGTGCAACAGTGCCCTGAATGTGCTGGAAGTGTATGGTCTTTTTTCACTTTGCGGATGGCAACTCGACAAGATGACCATTGATATTGTACCACTGTTTGAAACCATCGACGACCTGAAGAATGCCAATGAGGTAATGCAGACTTTGTACAGCAACAAAGCTTATGCAGCACATCTTTCAAGAAGAAATTATCGCCAAACCATCATGCTCGGTTTTAGTGATGGCACTAAAGACGGGGGTTATTTGATGGCGAACTGGAGTATTTACAAAGCCAAAGAAGAACTGACAGCTATTTCCAGGAAATACAATATTGAAGTGATATTTTTTGATGGCCGTGGCGGACCTCCCTCCAGGGGCGGTGGAAAAACGCATAAATTCTATGCCTCCATGGGCCAGAATATTTCTAACCGGGAGATACAGTTAACGGTACAGGGACAAACGGTGAGTTCCAACTTCGGCATTATTGATGCGGCGCAGTACAATATTGAACAGTTGTTGCATGCCGGTATCAGCAACGACCTGTTTAACAGCCGGAAGATCACCCTGGAGGAGTCAGAGGAGCGGTTGTTGCAACAACTGGCAGACAGCAGCTACGTAAAATATGTTGCGTTAAAGAACCATCCCTATTTTGCAGATTACTTATCGCAGGTAAGTCCGCTGAAATTTTATGCCGAAACAAATATTGGCAGCCGGCCGGCCAAACGGAGCAACGACAACCGGCTTACGTTGAAAGACCTCAGGGCCATTCCTTACGTTGGCGCATGGGCGCAGATGAAACAAAATGTGACCGGGTATTTTGGTGTGGGTACTGCGCTGTTGAAGATAGAACAGGATGGAAGTTTTGAAGAAGTTAAAAAATTATACCACAGCTCGCTGTTCTTTAAAACATTGCTTGATAACTGTGAGATGGCCATGAAAAAGTGTTTTTTTCCATTAACGGCATTTGTTGCCAACGATGAAAAATATGGCGAGATATGGAATATCATCCATGAAGAATTCCTGCTTACCCGGCAATACATTCTTAAGCTGAGCGATCGTAGCGAACTGATGGGCGACTACCCGATCGAACAGTTATCCATCAACATGAGAGAGCGGATCGTTCTGCCACTGCTTACCATACAGCAATATGCACTGATGCATATCCGGGAGGCAGAAGATAACCTCGTACAGTCACCTTTAAAAGATACCTGGCAAAAACTGGTAATGCGATCCTCCTTTGGCATTATCAATGCCGGCCGGAATTCAGCATAAGCTTACAGATGTACCAAAAAAAAAGCAGCATTTAAATAAATTAAATGCTGCTTTTAAATAGGAAAGAGTTTCAGGGTTAAAAGAAGCAGGGACTGAGCCCCGCCGGAATATTATTAAAATTGGTATTATTCCCTCTTTCTTAAAATCAAAAATATTATCAGAATCAATAGAAAGAATTTATATTTTTTTTCTGCAGGGAATTGGCAATAAGTGCGCATGTTTTGGCAATAACTGCAATAATCCGGCACCTAAAAGAACGACAGCCGGCGGCATATTACCCAAAAAATAGTTTTTCAACACTATCTTTAAAGTAATGAACCGATTTTTTGGGCTGATATTTTTACTGTTGTTTACTGCGGCGGGAGCTTGTGCACAGGGAGACCTGGCCAGATTCAGGAATTTTATACACGAAAAGCCTGCAGTGGATTCTGACAATCTAAGGGTGAACAGGCAGCAAAAAGAATTCATCTTAAAGAATTACACACAGGAAGAAGGGCTGCCAAGCAACGAAACCTACTATGTGTACGAAGATTCAAAACACTATATCTGGATCGCTACCGACCTGGGCGTGGTAAGGTACAACGGCAATAAATTTGAGCATTTCAGTCTCCCCGATAACGTGGTGTTCAAAATACTGGAAGACAGCAAAGGAAGGATCTGGTTCTTCAGTCACAAAGCGCTGCTGGCGTATTTTGAAAATGAAAAGATCTATCCTTTTCCATACAACAACATCATTTCAAAACGAATTGAAAAGATCCACATCATCGACTGCCATATTGATGACGGCGGCACTATTTTTCTCAACTCCATTCTTGATTCCAACTATGTAATTTCCCCGGATGGAAGCATAAAAGCATTCAATCATGAAATTGACACGATGGGATCGTGGTTCTTTGATGTTGACCAGGTAGAAAATGGAAGATATTTTACCCAGTTAACACAGAACTCCGGTGACGTAGAAGGTTTTTCAATCACGGTGAAACGCCGTGCTGAACGACTTAATTTCAACATCCCTTTACTGGCAAGACCTTTTGCACATTTTGGCGCCATCGAAGGGCTCAATAAAGCGGTCTATTTTTTTGGCGGCCCCTTCCTGGTAAAACTTAACCACGATGGCACGTACAAAGTAAAAAAAATGTCTTCCAAAATACTCTGTCTTAAAATGATCCGTGGCAACCTGTGGATCGGTATGTATAACAACGGTGTGGCAATCCTTTCGCCTGAACTTGAAAATACAGAAACGGCTTCGGTGCTTTCAAGCAAAAGTGTTACCTGCATCAATAGCGATTATGAAGATGGGCTTTGGCTATCTACCCTGGAAAATGGCGCCTATTATATCAAGAACACCAGCATCAGCCATTTAACGGATAATGATGCTTCCAATACTTATGTATCAAGATTATTGAATTACAAGGACACGGTGTTGATCTTTTCAAAATTCGATGGCCTTTACCGGTATGCCAAATCCAGCACCGATTTTTTTTATCCGTTAAAAAATCAAACGGCCGTGCAGTTGTTTACAAGGGGCAAAACTTTATTTTTTGCCGGCGCCATCACTCCTTATAACAGCAATGTAAAAATAAAAGATCCATATTTTGATAATATCTGTACCTACAATGCGGGTGAAACAAAGATCGCAGGGCACGATACGATCGTTTCCAGCAGGTCAAACCATGTGGTGATCTTTAAAAGCATGTTCATCAATGACAATGCTCCTCATACCCCTATTGATCACAATTACTATCAAAACTGGAAGATCATTTTACCACGCCCGGCCACTTTATTCATTGATGCTGCCGGTTATATCTGGGGAGGCACCAATGATGGTTTATACCGCTCAACGATATCCTTTGATACGATGCTTAAATTCAAAGCTTCATCGGCGCTGCTTGGCAACGGCATCAGTTGTATCAAAGAATTAAAAAAAGGCATGCTCGCTGTAGGTATCCGGCTTGCAGGCATAGCGTTGTTGACCGATACCACCATTGTAGCCAACATTACCGAGAAAGAAGGGTTGCTGAGTGACAAAGTAAGATGTTTGTTATTTTATAAAGACCAGCTTTGGGCAGGCACGGCAAAAGGTATTTCTGTAATTAAATTCCATTCTTACCTGCCATTGCAATATTCAATCATCAACATTGGAAAAAATGACGGCTTTTATAATCTTACCATCAACCAGCTTACCCAGTTTAAAGATAAAGTAGTAGCGGCCACGAGTAACGGCATTTATTTTTTCGAAAACCCGGAGGAAATACTGAACCGCAATTTGCCTGTCCTTCCTTTCTATATCAATACCATCAGTTCTTATAAAGGTGATACTACCGGCATTGCCAACATTGCCCTGCCTTATTCAAAAAACAGGCTGACACTCAAGTTCAGCGCTGTAAGTTTTAATTCGTATGAAACCATAAAGTACATGTACCGCTTTGATCATGGTGATACGGCATGGCACAGCACCAGCAACCCGGAACTGCTGCTGGAAAACCTGGAGCCAGGCACTTACGATCTGCAAATGAAAGCGATCATCGCCAATCAACACCGGCAATCGGTAGTGCGGAAACTGAGCATTACCGTTGAAAAACCCTGGTGGCAGGATAACTGGTTCAGGTTACTTACCGTATTGTTAACTGCAGGAATTGTGTACTGGTACATCAACCACCGGGTGAAAAAAATTAAGAGGGAAGAAAAAAGAAAAACAGCGCTTAACAGCAAACTGGCAGAGCTGGAGCAAACAGCGCTTCGTTCGCAGATGAATCCTCATTTTATTTTCAACTGCCTCACTTCTATTCAGCAATTGATCGTAACCGGGAATAAAACAGATGCCAACGAATACCTGGTAAAATTTGCAAGGCTCATTCGTAAAACACTTGAACTGTCTGCACATCCTTTTATCAGCATCAGGGAAGAAACCGAATATTTGAATGAATATCTTTTCCTGGAACACCTTCGCCTGTCGGATCATTTTAATTTCACCATCACGGTTGCTGAAACCATCAATACAGACCGAACGTATATTCCCAATATGATGATACAGCCGGTAGTGGAAAACTGCATCCGCCATGGTATCAAATCGCTCGAAAATAAAAAAGGCCACATCGCCATTGCTTTCAGCAATTCACAAAAGCACATCACCTGTACCGTTACCGACAATGGTGTAGGACGCACCGGCCATCCTGCTGCCGGCGACAATGCATTTACAAAACACAAAAGCTATGGCATGGACATCATCAGGAAAAGACTGCAGACCTTTGCCGAATTTGACGAACAGGACAGCAGCATTGAAATAAAAGATATGTACGACGAAAGCGGCCTTGCCGCAGGCACACAGGTAATTTTACATCTACCATTTAAAAACAGTTTATGATAAAAGCAGTACACATCGAAGATGAACCAAGAAATATTGACCTGCTGAAAAGCCTGGTACAATCGCATTGTCCTGATATCAGCCTGGTGGGGGATGCTAAAAATATACCTGACGCCATTGAACTGATAGAAAAGACCAAACCTCAACTGGTGTACCTTGATATTGAACTCAACAAAGGCAATGCTTTCGAGCTACTGGAATCACTGAAAGATTTCACGTTTCAGGTGATCTTTATCACTGCGTTCAATGAATATGCCGTAAAAGCTTTCCGCTACAACGCAGTAGATTATTTACTAAAACCCATCAGCATCGCAGAATTAAAAGAGGCCACTGAAAAAGCGGTTCATAAAATAAAACAGGCGGCCGGTAATAATAATATTTTCGAAGTTTTAAAAGAATTAAAATTTAACATGGGCGTGCATAAAGTTGGGCTGCCTGTTACAGATGGTGTGGTATTTATCAATACGGATGAGATCATCCGCTGCGAAGCAAAAGGAAGCTACAGTGCAGTTTACCTGGTAAGTAAAAAAGTGATCACTTCAACAAAAACGTTGAAGGAGATCGAGGATATTCTTACCACACCAAATTTTGTGAGGGTACACAATTCCTGGATCATCAATACCCGCTATCTCAAAAAATATTACCGCGGAAAAAACTCTTATATGGAACTGGAAGACGGCAGCACCGTCACCATTTCGTTGCGTAAAAAAAGCGACATCCTTTCTTTCCTGAAAGATTTCGAATAATTATCCTGCGATCATAAAATGAAAAAGCGTTGAGTGATCAACGCTTTTTCATTTTATACAACTGTAGAGATAAATTATTCCGGCAGTAGCACATGATCGATCACATGTATCACGCCATTACTTTGGTTCACGTCTTTAATGGTAACATAGGCTTTGCCACCTTTCGAATCCTTTACTGCAAGCCTTGCGCCTTCCATGCTCAGCATGAGTTTACCGCCAGCCACGGTAGTAAGCGTTGCGGTGCCATTGCCTTCTTTGATCAGCTTCGCAATATCGGTTGCATTTAATTTTCCTGCCACTACATGATAGGTAAGCACTCCTGTTAATACGGCTTTATTCTCCGGTTTTAGCAGCGTTGCTACCGTTCCCTTTGGAAGTTTGTCGAAAGCTGCATTGGTAGGGGCGAATACGGTGAACGGGCCCGCTCCCTGCAGGGTTTCCACCAGTCCTGCTGCTTTTACTGCTGCCACGAGGGTTGTGTGATCCTTACTGTTAACGGCATTGGAAACAATGTCTTTTGATGGATACATCGGGGCCCCACCCACTTCTACCGTCTTTTCTTTGTCCATTTTTCCTGTTTGTGCAAATGATGTGTTGCTGCATAGAACAGCAGCTACTGCGATCACTACGATACTGATTCTTTTCATTGTAATAGATTTTTATTTACTGAATTAATTGTTTCGTTCATTTACGAAAATCAAGGGAGCATGGATTGAGCTGGTTGCAAAAAACACTCCTTAAAGAAGTACTATTGCAACAGTAACTACATAAAATTTTTAATCACCAGGAAGGGAAAGAAGTAAGATAACAGGAACGGGTAACTGCATAAAATGAAAAAGCTGTATCAGCATTTCGCATTGATACAGCTTTATAAATTTTTAAATAAGCGTTTACATTTTCCCTACCGCCATCACCACACCTGGTTTTTCTGCCGGTTTTGTGCTTAAGTTCTCCATTGATACAGCAAAAGCCTGCACTTTTCCAAAACTTTTCATCTTCTGAATATTATAGCTTACGCCTTTCTTTGTAGTGATAATGATGCCGGCATTCACCGGAGCCCCGTCTACAATGGCCCACAACTCGTACTGCTTACCTTCCGGCGCTTCTGGCAGGTTACTGGGGTCAACATACACATCACCGGTATTTTTCATCCAGAAAACTTTAGCCTGTGCATCCGGTGAAACATCCAGCCCGTTCACCGTTACCGGCTGGCTGTACTTGCTTTGAACGATCTGCCAGTTGTCATTCATTTCCTTTCGCTGTTCCTGCAGGTTACTCACCATTTCTTTCTGCTGCTCCAGTTCCTTCCCTATCTTATTGTTGCTGTTAAACTGTACAATGTTAAATGCAGCACTTCCAATGAGCAATACAACAGCGGCTGCCGCTGCATTCTTCCAGGCTGAAGAAATGGCAACTGTTTTAAAATTATCATTTTCTTTTGCGGCAGGCAATGCGATTACCCTGGCCCGTTCCTGGTCGTTGATCCTGGCAAACACTTTCTCTTTTACTGCTGCATTGGGTTTGATCGCAGTGAGGCTGGCATACATATCAAGCCCGGCCACTATCTGGTCCAGTTCATCAGCCACTGCAGGGTATTGTGCTACCCACTGCTGCACCTGCGCCGCTTCCTGTTCAGAAGCGATGCCTGCTGCGTACAGTTCCAGTAATCCTGATGATATGATGTCGTTTATCTCCACCTTACTTATATTGTAAATATTTTCTCAATTCTAAAATGGCTGCTCTCATTTTTGTTTTTACCGTACCCAACGGAATACCAAGTTGTTTTGATATTTCATCCTGGGTAAAACCGTCGAAGTAGGCCATATCAATGATCTGCCGCTGGTCTGCTTTCAAATGCTGAAGCTGCTTTGCTATACCGAGTGAATCAAACTTATCTGAATTGCTGTTGTTATCACGGATATTACTTACGATGTTTTCATCGCCCGAGATTTTCTGTTGTTTTTTGTAACTCTTACTGCGGAGCGTATCGATGGTAAGATTCCTGGTGAGATTGAGCATCCAGGTAAAAAGGCGTCCCTTGGTTTTATCGTAGCTGGTAAAATTGTTCCAGATCTTTACAAATGCTTCCTGTAATATATCCTCTGCAAGTTCCCTGTCTTCTACCATTTTGTAAATAACCGCATTCAGCGCCGAAGCATAGTTATCGTACAGGTAACCAAATACCTGCTGATCTTTTAACTGCAGACCTGCAACCAACTCCTCTTCTGTATATTTAACTGTTATTGCCAAAATAATTTATATAACTGCACGAAAATAGAGCTTTTTAATGCAACTTTCGCCAAACAATAAAATAATCAGCTATGCTGCAAAAAGCGATACCACTGTTACCATCTGATAACCTGCGGGCAACCGTTGATTTTTATGAAACAAGATTGCAGTTCACGGGAACGAATATGGGCAATTATGCGATCCTGAGATCGGGCAAGGCCGAACTGCATTTTTACCTGGTTGATAAAAAAGATCTTCATACTGCTGCGTGTATCATTTGTACCGATAACCTGGAAGATCTTTATACAAACTTTGCGGCCCGGGACATGTTGTATCCTAAAGGAAAGATCGAAGAATTAAGCTCTGGCAAAAAAGAATTCTGGATACAGGACAACAACGGCAACCGGGTAAAATTTGTGCGGCAATCCAATTAACCGTATCACCTTAGCCGTGCACCTTTTCTACTTCGTACACGGGGCTGAACAGGTACACTTTACCGGTAGCAAGCTCCATGCATTTGATCCGTTTACGCACTTTTTCCATTTTTTTAAAAACCCGCTCCCCTTTTATTTTAAAAAGCTCCCCCTCCGGCAGTGCTTCCACCAGCAACACGCCTTCTTTTTTTTCATCGTACTGGTGCAGTACCCTCAGCAGTGAGGTATCAGCGCAACTGCTGGCGGCGGGGTTTTGGAGTGTTTTGAGCAAGGCCTTGTAGATATCTGCCGGGAATATTTTTTTTAGTAAGAACTGGGCCAGTATTTTACTGAACTCATTCTTCCATTCGGGACCGTGGGCCTGTACCCGGTGTCCAAAACGTTCATAAGTAAAAAGATGCGCCAGTTCGTGCAGCAGTGTTATCAGGAAAGCGTATTTGTTGAGGTTACCGTTTACACTGATGCGGTGATTTTTTTCTGCCAGTGCATTCCTGTAATCACCCAGCACAGATCTTCGTTCACGGGTGATCGTTAGATGCACTTTGTAATGCAGCAGGTAGTGGGATACATCTTCAAAACTTCCTTCGGGTAAATATGCCTTTAACTGGTGTAAGGGAGCTTCCTGCTTAGGCATTTTTTTGTTTATTCAGTTTAGTGGCAAGCTTTACTTCCACGAAAAGATAAATAAGGTACAGTATCATTGCAGCAAACACCGACATCTTGCTAAAACTGCTTTTAAAAGCCAGTGCATAGATAAAAACAGCCACAACACAAACCCCCATCTTGATCATTGTGCCGCCCATCACGCTGCGGACAAACACATTTGGGTTGCTGTTACGCATGGCCTTTTTCTGCATCATGTACACGATAATGCTCACAATAAAAAAAAGTGAATTGGCGATCATCAGCACCAAATGATCGAGTTGGTATTTTGCCAGGAAGGTCTTCCCGAAAAAAAAGAGATTGTTAAACACGATAAACAACATGATCAAGGGAATCAACTCCCTGCCCTGGCTTTTCATTCTTGCTTTTTAATTGATTATTTATTGGCAACATGGCCCAGTTCCGCCGTCAATTCTACTACATTGGCGCCCATATGGCAACTGCCGTTAAAGGTTGCAGAAGGTTCTACTTCCAGCTTACCGGTGAAAATCTCTCCCGATACCAGGCTCCTGCCTTTTAATTGCAGCAACTCTTTAATTTTTATCATCCCGGTTACCTTGCCCATGATATCTGCCTGCAAGCCATTGATATCTCCTTCAACAATTCCCTCCTGCCCTATCAACACCTTTGCTTTTGAGCTAAGGTTCCCAATAAGTGTTCCATCGATCCGGATATCGCCGCTGCTTTCAATATCACCATGAATAACAGTGCCTGCCCCAATAATGGTAGTACTGCCCACCGGCGTGTCGTTGGTTTTTGTTTTGGATGTGAACATAATCTTGAATTTAGGTTTCAGTTATTAAATATAGCTGTGCAATGCTGTTGTTGTTAT
>APMI01001154.1_pt1 | contig 16303 bp, 15 predicted proteins | sample 667938 | NCBI WGS metagenome assembly APMI01 (sample SAMN01084076, study PRJNA167559) | wastewater metagenome | biome: Wastewater | place: Denmark: Ejby Moelle, Odense | collected 2011-11-28 | reverse complement strand
ATCAAAGACTGGAAACAGGCCCTCAATCGCTTCGCCATTCAATTCGAGGGCCGCTTGCCACTCTGATTCAATAAAGCAAAATCGCAAAAGCAAAATCGCATTTACACAAAAAAATTGACAGACTCCTGGCTGCAACACCTCGCCGAGCAGAGCGAACCGCCCGCCGCCACCCGTGCCCGGCTGGCGGCGATTCACGGCTATTTCGACCGCCACCGCGACCGCATCCACTACGAGAGGCCTGCCGCCATGTGGTCAAGGACCGGATGGAACGGGCCGGGATGCACTGGACGCTCCCCGGCGCCCAAGCCCTGTTGAATCTGCGCTGCGTGGCGCTCAACGACGAGTGGGAGCCGTTCATGAACCATCACATCCAAAGCGAAACGGTGCGTCTCTACGCCAACCTCCCCTTTAAACCTAAGTCTGCTCCTCTGCACCTGGTCGCCTGAGCGGGGACGTGCTCGACTGGTTACGCCCTACTCTATAGGCAAATGATGCGATTATTTCATAAATATATCAATATCTTAATATTGGGATAGGCTCTAAATCTGTTGGTCGTGTGTTCGAATCGCACACGGCCCACCAAATAAAACCCATGTGGCAAGCCGCATGGGCTTTTTGCTTGAATCAGAGCTTATCGATGGCTCAAAAAAAACGCGGCCAAAGCTAAGTCTTCCGGCCGCGTGATCTTGATGTTATCCGCTCGCCCTTCGACGAGCCGGGGAGAAAAACCGGCTGCTTCCATGGCAGCCGCTTCGTCGGTTACCAATAACCCGCGCGCCAGAGCGGCGCGTAAGGCATGATGCAAATCCCCTAAACGAAACATCTGCGGGGTTAGCGCATGCCAAAGCTGCGAGCGATCCACGGTGACGCCAATACGGCCGCTAGAATCCGCTTGTTTTAAGGTATCGCGTACCGGAGTCGCTAACAGGCCGCCGACAGGATCATCAGCCAACTGAGCGAATAACCGGTCGAGGTCTGCTGCTGTCAGGCAGGGGCGAGCAGCATCGTGTACCAAGACCCAATCGGTCGATTCGGCTTGTGCTTGCAGCACCTCCAAGCCGTTGAGCACCGAATGGCAGCGCTCCGTTCCACCGGGCGCCCGCCATAAAGGTTTGGCGGTATCCAAGCTTGCCGCTATATCAGGCCACCAGCAATCTTTGCTATCTACGACAACGACAGCGCCTTCGATGCGCGGATGCTGAAGCAGAGCTGCCAGCGTATGCGCGATAACCGGTCGATCAAGCAGCGTTAAATATTGTTTGGGGATGGTCGAACCCAATCGCTTGCCGGTGCCGGCCGCAGGCACGATGGCCCAGTAACGCACACTGTTTATCATCGAGTTGTTCGGTATGGGAATCGGACGGTATCTGCCGGTTAAGGGCGTGCAGTTGGATCTGACGGGATCGGATCGAGAATAGGCGGATTATCGGTGGCGTCGGGTTGGTCAGGTGAGGCCGGATTCTTGGGGGGAGTCGGTGCAAGGGGTTGAGGAACGGGTCGTGTGGCCGCTGGTGGCGCTAAGCTTGGCGTGCCGGTAGAGGAGGAGCCTTTGGACACTCTCGCCTTTGTGGTAGGTGGTTCCAGCAGCCGATAGAAGGTTTCATCCTGACGGATCATCCCCATCTCAGACCGTGCCCGCTCTTCAATCGCGGTCAGCCCGGTCTTTAAGTCCTTGATATCCGCTTCCAAGGCACGATTGCGCTCGTTTAGGATCGCATTTTCGTCGGTCTGGGCTTGGACGGAGATACGCAACGTATACGTTTGCCGAACACTGTCCGCATCGATCCACAAGAGGTATTGGCACAGCACCAATAAAGCGATCAGGATCGCTACGAGAATCTGCATAACTTCGCTGGTCTAAAAATTTGGTCTGAACAGGGGAGCGCTGTGACCACCGGGTAGGACCGACGCCCCCAGGTTCTTGCCGCAACATGCGACGTGAAGGGCTGGGGGCGCGGGATAGGCGGGTTTCAGCTTGCCGTGATCGCAAGCGCCGGATAAACCCGACTTAAACTTTCACGTCAGCCCGGAAAAACGTTGAACGCTTTCTTGCCGGGATAGACGGCGGCGGAACCCAGTTCGCCTTCGATCACCAACAGGCGGTTGTACTTGGCGATGCGATCCGAACGGCTGAGCGAGCCGGTCTTGATCTGACTGGCAGCGGTGGCGACGGCCAAATCGGCAATCGTGGTGTCCTCGGTTTCGCCGGAACGATGTGAAGAAATCGAGGTGTAACCGGCATCAGCGGCCATCTTGATCGCGGCCAGGGTCTCGGTCAGGGTGCCGATCTGGTTGACCTTGATCAGGATCGAGTTAGCGATGCCCTGGTCAATGCCGCGCTTGAGAATCGAGGTGTTGGTGACAAACAGATCGTCGCCGACCAACTGGATTTTCTTGCCCAGCACCTGGGTCAAATAGGCCCAACCGTCCCAGTCGCTCTCGTCCAGACCGTCTTCGATGGAGACGATGGGATAACGGCTAACCCAATCGGCCAGCTTGTCGGCCATTTCGTTGGAGGTGAAGGATTTGCCTTCGGCTTCCAGCGTGTATTTGCCATTCTTGTAGAATTCAGAACTGGCGCAATCCAGGGCGATGTAAATATCTTTGCCCGGCGTGTAACCGGCGTTCTTGATGGCTTCCATGACCACTTCCAGCGCCGCCTCGTTGGAGGATAGATTCGGCGCAAAGCCGCCTTCGTCGCCCACGGCGGTGTTCATGCCCTGCTTCTTCAGCACGGCTTTCAGGGCGTGGAACACTTCCGCACCCCAGCGCAGGGCTTCGTGGAAGCTGGGCGCACCGACCGGCATGATCATGAATTCCTGCATGTCCACGCTGTTATCGGCATGGGCACCGCCGTTCAAGATATTCATCATCGGCACCGGCAGATGATACGGGCCGGTGGGGTTCAGATACTTGTACAGCGGAACTTTCTTCTCGGCAGCGGCGGCGTGTGCGGTGGCCATCGACACACCCAGCAGCGCGTTGGCGCCCAGGCGGCTCTTGGTGGGAGTGCCGTCCAGATCGATCATCTTCTGGTCGATAGCGGCCTGATTGTCCACTGCTTCCATGCCCACTACCGCCTTTTTCAACTCGCTGTTGATATTGCCGACGGCTTTCAAAACGCCCTTACCCAGATAGCGGCTCTTGTCGCCATCGCGCAATTCCAGCGCCTCGCGGCTGCCGGTGGAAGCCCCGGACGGCACGCCCGCCGTACCCTTGGCGCCGGATTCGAGAATCACATCGACGCCGACCGTCGGGTTGCCCCGCGAATCCATGATTTCACGGCCGATGATTTCTTTGATTTTTGACATTCTGACAACTCCTCTGGGTGTTGTGCTCGTGGGGGATAAAACGCTTATTCTAATCCGGTTTCGAGAAAACCGCGCTGTTTGATCGTCTCATCAAGTGCTTTCAGCGTGGCCAGCAACGCTTCCAGCCGGGCCAGTGGCCAGGCGTTAGGGCCATCGCTTAAGGCTTGGTCGGGATCGGGATGAGTTTCCATAAACAACCCGGCAATGCCCGCCGCCACCGCCGCCCGCGCCAGCACCGGCACGAATTCGCGCTGACCGCCGGAGGCATTCCCTTGACCGCCGGGCAATTGCACCGAATGGGTGGCGTCGAATACCACCGGGCAGCCGGTGGCGCGCATCACCATCAACGCACGCATGTCGGAGACCAGGTTATTGTAACCAAAGGACACGCCGCGTTCGCAGACCATGATCTGGTCGTTGCCCGTTGCCCGCGCTTTGGCGACGACATTGCCCATGTCCCAGGGGGCAAGGAACTGGCCTTTTTTGATATTGACTGGTCGGTTCTGGCGGGCGACATTCTGGATAAAATCGGTTTGACGGCACAGAAACGCCGGGGTTTGCAGCACATCGACCACCGCAGCGACTTCTTGCAAGGGCGTGTATTCATGCACATCGGTCAGCACCGGTACGCCGATTTCGCGCTTGACCGTTTCCAGAATCTTCAGACCTGCTTCCAGGCCGGGGCCGCGAAAGCTCTGGCCCGACGAGCGGTTGGCCTTGTCGAAGGAAGATTTGTAGATAAACGGAATGCCCAGCCGTCCGGTGATTTCTTGCAGTTGACCGGCGGTATCGAGCGCCAATTGTTCGGATTCGATCACGCAGGGGCCAGCGATCAGAAATAGCGGTCGATCCAAACCCACCTCAAAGCCGCAGAGCTGCATCATGTCGCGTCCGCATCCCCATGCCGTTCGCGGCGCTGGCGGAGCGCGGCCTCGGCAAAGCCTTGAAATAGCGGATGACCGGCCCGTGGGGTAGAGGTGAATTCGGGATGAAACTGGCAACCCAAAAACCAGGGATGGCCCGGTAATTCGACCATTTCCACCAATCGCCCGTCCAGCGAATGGCCGGAGCAGATCAGCCCGGCGGCGCGCAACGGTTCGCGGTAGCGGTTGTTAAATTCGTAACGATGGCGGTGGCGCTCGGTCACCACATCCTGGCCGTAGGTCGCCCGCGCCAGACTGTCGGGAACCAGCCAGCAGGATTGCGCACCCAGGCGCATGGTGCCACCGAGATCATTGCCTTCCTGACGGCGTTGCAACGCCCCCTCCTCATCGGTCCATTCAGTCACCAGGGCGATCACCGGGTGCGGTGTCTCCTGGCGAAATTCGGTGCTATGCGCATCGCTTAGGCCAGCGACATGGCGGGCAAACTCGATCACCGCCACCTGCATCCCCAAGCAGATGCCCAGATAGGGAATCCGTTGTTCGCGTGCATAGCGCACCGCCGCGATCTTGCCTTCAATGCCACGTTTGCCGAATCCGCCCGGCACCAGGATGGCATCCATCCTCTCCAGACAAGCTGTACCGTGCGCTTCGATTTGTTCGGAGTCCATGTAATGGATATTGACTTTGGTACGGGTGTGGATACCGCTGTGCAGCAGGGCTTCATTCAGTGATTTATAGGCGTCGGTCAGATCGACATATTTGCCGACCATAGCGATGTCGATTTCGTGCAGCGGCGATTCGATGGCTTGTACCACCCGTTCCCAGTCGGCCAGATCGGCGGGCGGCAAGTTTTCCAAATGCAGCTTGCGGGCGACGGTCTCGTCCACGCCTTGAGCGTGCAGCAAGAGCGGAATCCGGTAAATGGTATCGGCATCAGGCACGCTAAGGACGGCCTTGGCTTCGACATTGGTAAACAGCGCAATTTTGCGCCGCTCCTCAACCGGTACTTCCCGATCCGAGCGGCACAACAGAATATCCGGCTGAATACCGATAGAGCGTAATTCTTTAACCGAGTGCTGGGTCGGCTTGGTCTTCAGTTCGCCGGACGATTTGATGTACGGCACCAGAGTCAGATGGATAAACAGGCACAACTCCCGGCCCAGTTCCACGCCCATCTGGCGGATCGCTTCCAGAAAAGGTTGGGATTCGATGTCGCCGACGGTGCCGCCGATTTCGACCAGCGCGATGTCGGCTGTTCCCGCCCCATCACTAATGGAGCGTTTGATCTCGTCGGTAATGTGCGGGATGACTTGCACGGTGCCGCCGAGATAATCCCCACGTCGCTCTTTACGGATGACTTCTTCGTAGATGCGCCCAGTCGTGAAGTTGTTACGGCGGGTGGCGGTCATCGCCACGAAGCGCTCGTAGTAGCCCAGATCAAGGTCGGTTTCCGCGCCATCGCTGGTGACGAAGACTTCACCATGCTGGAACGGACTCATGGTGCCGGGATCGACGTTGATGTAAGGGTCCAGCTTAATCAGGGTGACCTTGAGTCCCCGCGCTTCCAACACGGCTGCTAGTGATGCGGCGGCGATGCCTTTGCCGAGGGAGGACACCACACCGCCAGTAATAAAGATGAATCGGGTCATGCGGGGAAGGGGGGTAGCCAAAAGACGCTACAAGATACCAGACCCAGCCATCAATGGCGACACGCCCGCGAGGTTTTCGGAACTGCTCACCGTCGGAGGTGACCCAGGGGATTTTCCCAGCGCAAGCCTTTAAAGCGCATGAAGTCGTTGTCGCAGGAGATGAGGACAGCGCCGTGGCTGATCGCCAGCGCGGCCAGATGCGTGTCGGTCGTCAGGTTGCCCGCTGTACCCGCTTCTTCCAGTAGCGAACGCAATGAGTGATTTCCTCATCCTCAAGCGCTGCGGCAAGATCAAGCGCCTTGTTCAGGCAAAGCTTGGGAGCACCCATCGAATGGGGTCGTTCCTGAAATAACGGCTTGTTAGCAGCGGGAGCTTTGGCGGCTTGAAGACCGGCGCACAATGTCTGATTGACAAGATGGGTCAAGGAACTCTTTTGGCGGCGTGCCTGTTCCTTGAGGGTCATCAACAATTCATCGTCGATTTGGATTGTGATGCGCATAATTGGCATCATAGCATCATCAATAGTTTGCTCCGAAGCAATGAGCGCAAAACGGCGACCCGCAGGTCGCCGTTTTCGTTATTGGGCATTGCTCGACAAATAGGCAGATTCTCAAGGCTCCTGCGAGAAAATCAGCACACTGTAGGGGCCAATCGAGACTTCAGCACTGGCGGGCAGGTTATCGTAATCATCCGGCCCAGCCACCACATCGCCTTCAGACGTTCCCGTAAAGAGTGTGCTGTAACCCTGCCAGTCAGAATTGAGCCGCAGTTTCCACTCGCCTTCAGCGGGAAAGCCCACCCGGTAATTCTCGCGCCGCTCGGCCGAGAAATTGGCGACTACCACCACATCATCGCCCGACCCGCCGACATCCCAGCGACGAAACGCGATCATGTTATAGGGATCGTTGCAATGGGTGACATGCACATGCTGCCCACACAAGCCGCGCGTCTTGCCGGGCCGATTGAGCCGCAGATGGATCAAATCGCGGTACAACCGCACGATCCCGCGAAAATCGCCAGAGTTGTGCCAATCGACCGGCACCGTGTCGCGGAACCATTCACCCTCCAGAAATTCCTGACCCTGGAACAGCATGGGGATACCCGCCGCCGTGAACACCATCGCCGCCGCCAGGGTTGAGCGTTTCTGGGCATAAAAACCCTTGCTATCGCCACCATCGATTTCCTGCGGCACCCGCGCCTTGCCGTTGGCGACCTCATCGTGCGATTCGCTGTAAATGATCCGTTCAAACGAGTCGATGTTGTAGCGGAACTGGATGGCCGTTGCGACGGCTGCCATTGAGCGCCATTCATCGGAAGCAACAATCACCGCCTCCCGGATCGGGTGAACAAAACTCGAACTCCACTGGGCGCTGAAGCCCGCGCCACCCTCGTGTTCTTCCTTGGTCACATAAGCATCTTGCTGCAAATCCTCCGCGATGGTGATTCGGCCAGGGAATTTTTCAGCGATCTCGCGGTTGATCCACTGCAATAAGCTCCAGCCTTCCTGGATCGGCGCGGCTCCCGATCCATGCTTGTGGATATAAACCGTCATATCCATACGCAGGCCATCAACATGATAATCTTCCAGCCACATCAAGGCGTTATCACGGATAAACTGACGGACTTCTCCACGCCCGTAATCGGGCCGGGTGGCACCCCAAGGGGTATGGCGACGGTCGTCTTGAAAGAAATAAATACCGCCGCCGTCGTTCTCACTCCAGCCGTCAAACCGCCACAGATCGAGATCAGACGGGCCGAAGTGGTTGTACACCACATCCAGAATCACCGCGAAGCCATTTTGATGGGCTTGCTTGACGAATTCCTTAAACGCCTTCGGCCCACCATAGGCCGTTTCCACTGCGAAGATGTGCGCGGGGTTGTAGCCCCATGAATGATCACCCGCGAACTCAGCGACGGGCATCAACTGCAAGGCGTTGACCCCCAACTTCTTCAGGTGGCCGAATTGCTTGGTGATGTCATGAAACCCGGCTGGCAAATTGTTCTCTGGGTCAGGATCATAAAAAGTGCCGACATGCATTTCATAGATGACCAACTCGTTCCAGGGCGGACACTGGAATTGATCATCGCCCCAGTCGAAGTGGGGCTGATGCACCACCCCATTGCCGACGGAATTGGTGACTTCGCGGGCATAGGGATCAATGCGGGATAACTCGCCCCAGGGGGTGTTCAAAAAATAACGGTATTCATCACCGATCTTGGCCTCGGCCACATCGCCATACCAGTAACCGTTGCCTTCAGAGGTCAAGGGATGAGCGGCTTGATCCCAATTATTGAAGCTGCCACAGACTGCGACCGTTGAAGCGTTGGGCGCCCAGACCCGGAAGGCTACCCCGTTCTCATGTGGGATAGCACCCATGCCGGGATGGACGGTCGTTGCAGTATCCGGTGTGGATTGCTGAGTCTTCGCGGGGGCGCGGGCCTGCTTCGGTTTGGCGTCCGTAGCTGCCTTATCTTTCTTGCTCTGAGCCATGAGAACCTCTTCATTCTATTAGGGGATACAGTGATCCGTAGCGTCAGCGTAGGAGGCTGATTAGTACCAGCCTTTTAGGGTATTTTCATGATCAAAGTACCTCACATTGAAGTGCTGTAAGTCACTATCTAAAGGTGCTGTAAGTCACTGATCAAAAGCTAATACGACGGTTGCACTAAAACGGGTTCCCAGCCTTTCTCGCCTACCCCAGCCAGATAAGCATCGGCAATGCCTAAACCGACCACCGCCAGCAACTCCTGATGGTTATACAAAAGCGGTAAGCGGTCTCGTTGCCAGGGTGGAATCTGCGCTTCCTGCAATAATTTCTTTAATTCCTGACTGTGACGGCGGCCTGCCGGGCGAAAGCGCTCACCGCCTGCCCGAAACCGGACGGTCAGTGCAAAATCGCCGAGCGCCTCGGCACGCAGGCCGCTGCCCACTCGCTCTTGCAACCAAAGCTGACCAATGCCGGGTAAATCCAGCGGCTGCCAGCCGTTCGCTTCCGGTCGCCAGAGCAAGGTGCAGCCTGGGCCAACGGGCAGGAGCGGCGGCATGGCATACAGGGTTTGCCGATAGCGCCGCGCTTCGCCACCAGGCCAGCGAACGCAGGGACAGCGGTCAGCACCAGCATTGAGAATATCGTGGAGCAGGTGGCGGAGTTGTCGGCTATCCAGCACCGGTAAACCGAGCTGACGCAACCAATAGCGCACCACATTGCGTTGGCGAAGATCGCTTAATTCGGCTAGACGGAGAAGGCACAGCGCATCGGGGCGTTCGGTTGCAACTCGCTCTAGATCAGCTACCGCTGTGCTATCCAGCCAGTCAGCCGCTTCAGCGCACCATTGCGCCGAGCGGGAAAGATTAGGGCTGACCGCTGGCCAGCGTTGTTGCAGCAACGGCCAGATGCGGTGACGCAGATAATTGCGGTCGAAACCGGTATCCGCATTGCTACCATCATCAATCCACTGCAAGCGGTGCTGACGTGCATAGGCCAGTAACTCGGCACGACTAACCTCTAGCAAAGGTCGCAATAGCCAGCCTTGGCCTAATCGCGCGGCGAGCGGCATCGCTGCCAAGCCGTGTGGTCCCGCACCCCGCAATAATTGCAGCAATAAGGTTTCGGCCTGGTCGTCGCAATGATGAGCGGTCAGTAATGCGGTTTCGGCATCAATCTCAGCGGTGAAAGCCGCATAGCGGGCGCGGCGGGCGGCGGCTTCAGGGCTTTCACCCGGGCTAGCCTGAGCGTCGATCTTGAGGATGTGAAACGCTACACCCAGTTCCCGACTGACTCTGGCGCAATGCTCACCCCACGCGGCCGAGGTGGCTTGCAGCCCGTGATCGACATACACCGCTCGTAAGGTTCGCCCAAGCGTTAGCTCCAGCGCGCTGGCCAGCAGATGGAGCAGGGCATGGGAATCCATCCCACCGCTATAAGCCACAGTCAATTGGCGAATAGCGGGGTGGATCGCTAGGAATTCTCGGAGGTGTCGGCCCACCACGCCGATGGGCGAGCGCCACGCGGAAAGGTTCATAGCCGCGCTCGGTCTGTCGAGAGAGGCTTAGCCGTTGACCAACCGCATCATCTCCTCGGGATAGCGCGAACCGGCCGCCGCCGTCAGCGGGAAAACCGCGTCGATCTCGGCCAATTCCGCCGCCGTGAACGCTACATCGGCCGCTGCCACATTTTCTTCTAGATAGCGCCGCCGCTTGGTCCCCGGAATCGGCACGATATCGTCGCCCTGCGCCAACACCCACGCCAGTGCGAGCTGCGAGGGGCGACAACCTTTACGGTCGGCCAACTGGCGGATTTTTTCGACTAATGCCAAATTCTTTGTGAAATTCTCACCTTGAAATCGGGGGCTAAGGCGGCGGTAATCGTCCTCGGCAAAATCATCGGGTTTTTGAATGGCGCCTGTCAGAAAACCACGCCCCAGGGGACTATAGGCAACAAAACCTACCCCCAACCGCCGACAGGCCGCCAGCACATCGGTTTCCGGTTCACGGCTCCACAACGAATATTCACTTTGTACGGCAGTGATCGGATGCACCGCGCACGCGCGTTCCAGCGTGTTGGCTGATGCTTCCGACAGCCCCAAATATCGGACCTTACCGGCTTGGACCAGGGCGGCCATTGCCCCGACGGTTTCTTCAATGGGGGTGGCCGGATCGACCCGATGTTGGTAATACAAATCAATGGTATCGACCCCCAACCGCTGCAAACTGGTTTCACAACACGCACGAACATACTCCGGCCGACCATTGATGCCGCGCCGGGTTGGATCATTGGGGTCACGCACGATGCCGAATTTAGTGGCCAAGAACGCTCGATCCCGTTGGCCCTTGAGTGCTCGGCTGACCAACTCCTCATTCGTAAACGGCCCATAGATATCGGCGGTATCGAGCAGGGTAACGCCTAAGTCGAGCGCACGGTGAATAGTGGCGATGGATTCCACATCATCGCGACCGCTGTAGAAATCACTCATCCCCATGCAGCCTAAGCCCATGGCGGAGACGATGGGGCCTTCACGGCCAAGACGGCGAGTTTGCATCTCAAATCTCCTGCAATAAACGGTGAACGGCCGCTGCCGGCAAGCCGGAGGTTGGCCACAACGTTGCCTCGGTGCCGAAGCGCACTGCAAGGGTCAGCGCCTCCGCCATCGGCCGATGTTCCAGCAGAGCATGAATCAGCCCGGCGGCAAAAGCATCCCCTGCGCCGGTGGTATCAATGGGCCGAACGCGCTGCGCGGGTGTCGCCAGTGCTTCGGTCGTGCCATAAGCATGTGCGCCTGCCCCACCGGCCGTCAGTACCGTCCAGCGCGCCAAGCCGTTGGAGACGGTTTTGCCCAAAACAGCCCGTGATTTGCCCTGATCGGCAGTCAGATCAGAGAGCGAGGCGACCACCACATGCGCCGGACGCATACCCGGCTCGATGGGCGGCGCGTGTGCAATAATCAGACTGTCGTTCGCCTTCGCCGCCAAGAGCGGCGCCAGATCAAGCCGACGGCTACGCACATAGACCACATCCGCTGGCAAATCCAACAGCCGTTGCGGTGGCGCCGCTTCCTCGCAGCGGGCGACGTTGATCACTGTGCGCTCACCAAGCGGATCGACCAAGATATAAGAACGGGTGGTCGGTTGATCCAAGTGCGCGAGCGCGGTCGTTATCACACTGGCAGCGGCAAGCTCAGCCAGCAATGCCTCACCAACCGCATCACGGCCAATTGCCGCCAGCAAAGTGACCTGGTGACCCGCCGCCGCCAAGGCCACCGCCGTATTGGCGCCGCCACCACCGAGTCGGGTGTGGGTTGGAACGCCATTCAGATGCCCACCAGCCCGCAACGGTTCAGTGAGATGAATCACGTCATCGCGTGCCACCGAACCGATTACCACGATCCGAGCCAATTCGCTCTCTCCTGCCTCATCTTAACCGGCTGGATTCGACCGGTTGCTGCGTGAACTTGCTAGAATTCCAGCGACGAACCGCCATACCGCTCGCAATAAACTTCTCATGATCTGGTACAAAGATAGCTCTGGCACCGGCCGTGATCGCTACCATCACGGCAATTTGCGCGAAGCACTGATCGCGGCGGCGCTGGATTTGATTGCCGAACGCGGCCCGGCTGGTTTTACCTTCGCCGAAGTTGCCCGCTTGGTTGGAGTCAGTCCAGCCGCCCCTTACCGGCATTTTCGCGACCGCAACGCCTTGTTGGTGGAGATGGCTACCCGTGGCTTTCAACAGTTCGAGGCGGAACTGGTGCGCGCTTGGGACGATGGCCGGCCGGAACCGCTGCGCGCCCTGGTCAATTGTGGGCGTGCTTATCTAGTTTTTGCCCGCCAACAACCCGCCTATTACTCAGCAATGTTCGCAGCCTGCCCGCAGCCAGAGACCGAGAGCGAGTTAGCTCGAACCAGCGAGGGCGCACTTGCCTTGTTGCGGCTAGCGGCTGAAGCACTGTGCGCCAATCAAGCCAAAAACCAGCGCCCTCCTTCGCGGATGGTGGCTCTCCATATCTGGTCCTTATGCCATGGCGTCGCTTCACTTTTTTTAAATTCCGGTGAAGGGTTGCCGCAACCTCTGTCGATGACGCCTGAAGATTTGTTGGAAGCCGGTATTTTGCTCTACACGCGGGGCCTCGGCTTTGGCGGTGGCGAGCCTATTCCACCCAAACTTTAAAATCGATAGTTTGTTGACGCCCAGTGTTTATAGGCTTAACATTGTTAATGTGATTAACATTAACTTGGAGGAGGAGACCATGATTCTTGCGGCGAAACCCGATTGTTTTACCGAGAAACCTCATGGAACGGGTAAAGGGCTTTGGATTGGCCTGATCCTTCTGGGTTTTATGATTTGGTGGCCCTTCGGGCTGGCGTTTTTGGCCTATCTATTTTGGAGCGGAAAAATGAAGTGCTCTTCTTCCCATCCTTCCGATCATGGGCGGTCTCATGGTTTTCGGGCGTTTTTCCATATCATGGGCAACGGCTGTTGCGCTGGGCGTCATACCAATTCCACCGGTAATTCCGCCTTCGATGACTATCGCAAGGAGACGTTGCATCGACTGGAGGAAGATCAACGCGAATTTATGGAGTTTCTTGAACGGCTACGCCGCGCGCGTGATCGGGCTGAGTTCGATCAGTTCATGGCCGAGCGGAGCAGTCGTGACAATGCCAGTGGGCAGCCAGCGAGCAATTAACGCGCAGAGCCGATCAGGTTGAAGTGTTCTGATGCTAACCCTCGCCCGTCAACGGGTGAGGGTTTTTGCGTTTTGCTGTGATAAGCGAGGATTGGCGCGCCCGGCGAGACTTGAACTCACGACCTTCGGCTCCGGAGGCCGACGCTCTATCCAACTGAGCTACGGGCGCTTTAGGAAAGATTGATTAAGATACCTGGATTATGCTGGCACGTCCAGTCTTTGGCAGCCGCCTTGCTGGACGAAACCAAGCGGCTGTTACACCTCCGGCAATATGCCCCAACGCTGGGATATCGGTTTTCAGGTCAGGCCAAATACCGTTATAATTACTGCGTTTAAGCCGTATTCAAGCGACAATATAAAAAACAATCCCTAATCCCCGCCGACGGCCCGCCCGCGAACGCTCCGAGAGAGAGTATGCGCGTGATCCGATAAACCGCTGCGACGCACCGGAGATGCGCGGGTTGCAAATGTTTCCAATGAGGTGAAATGTGAGCCAGCAAGCCGATTCATCCGTAATGACCACGTCCGTTACCCTGATCTCCGGATTGGTGCTCTTGGCGGTCGTGCTGTTTATGGCCGCCGCCCTCATTAGTGTCGTCGGACACGTCGCCCCAGACGATAACTCCCGACGGCAAGCTGCCGCACTCGAACGCATCAAGCCAGTGGCACGGGTTTCTTTCGAGCAACCCAAGCCCGCTGTGGCAGTAAAGCTGTCCGGTGCTGAGGTTTACAATAAGGTTTGCGCCGCCTGCCATACCGCCGGTACGTTAGGTGCGCCCAAGGTCGGTGACAAGGCTCAGTGGGAAACCCGTTTGGCGCAAGGTTTAGATACCTTAGTGACGCACTCGGTCAGTGGCCTTCGTGCCATGCCTGCCAAGGGTGGCGATCCCTCGCTGACTGAGGCAAATCTAAAAGATGCTATCGGCTATATGCTGGATCAAACCGGTATTAAGACCGAAGCATCTGCTACCGCGCCGGCTCCGGCTCCCGCAGCGGCGGCTCCGGCTCCGGCCCCAACCGTGACTGCTGCACCGGCCAAGCCAGCGGCTGCGGTGGCAGCACCGCCAGCCCAGCCAGCGGTGACTGCTGCACCAGCCAAGACAGCCACTGCACCGGTGATCCCGCCGCCGCCGATCCAGGTGCCCAAGGCGACCCCGCCGGCTTTCATTCAGGGTGCGCCGGTGCCAGCCAAATAAGTTGCTGTACTCGGCAGCGTCGCAGTATCAGGGCCATCCTCACGGGATGGCCTTTCGTTTTTGAGGCCACCGAAATTTATGCGTCCCGATCTTCGCCCCACTGAATTACCTTTAGCTAGCTCGCGACGCCGTGACTGGGCCAACCTGCGCGCCCTGTTGCCCTATCTGTGGGAATATCGCGGCCGGGTAGCACTCGCGCTCGGTGCGCTGATTGCGGCCAAGGTCGCCAACATTGGGGTACCACTCACCCTCAAGCAAATCGTGGATCGTCTCGATCCGCAGCATTCCGCGCTGATCATGCTGCCGGGTTCGCTATTGCTGGCTTACGGCGTGCTGAAACTGGGCAACGCCTTGTTCAGTGAGCTGCGCGATATGCTGTTTGCGCGCGTCCGTTACCGCGCAATGCGCCGTTTGACGCTGCGCACCCTGGCTCACTTGCACGAGCTATCGCTGCGTTTTCATCTGGAGCGCAAGACCGGGGCCATCAGCCGCGATTTAGAACGTGGGGCGCGTAGCTTAAGCACGCTGCTGAATTACATGGCATTCAGCATCTTGCCAGTGATCATGGAATTTCTCCTGGCGGCGATCCTGCTATTGGGTCGCTATCCGCCGGTGTTTACCTTGACCATCTTCGGCAGCGTCGCCGTTTATGTGGCGTTTACCTTGCTGATCACCAATTGGCGTATGGAACATCGCTTGCTGATGAACCGGCTGGAATCGCAAGCCGGTAATGAGGCGGTTGATAGCCTGATCAATTATGAAACGGTCAAGTATTTCGGCAATGAAGATTGGGAGTTGCGGCGCTGTGACGCCACGCTGACTGCGTGGGAAAACAGCGCCGTCCTAAGCCAGACTTCGATGTCGGCGCTCAATTTCGGCCAGGGTACGATCATTGCCGTCGGCGCCACGCTGATTATGTTTTTCGCCGCTACGCAAGTTGCCGACGGGCAGATGACGCTGGGCGATCTGGTGCTGGTCAATGCCCTGTTGCTGCAACTGTTCATTCCCTTAAACATGCTGGGCGTTGTCTATCGCCAGATCAAATATGCGCTGGCTGATATGGATGATTTGATCCGCCTGTTCGAGCAATCACCAGAAATTCGTGATACTGCCAACGCCGCCGAACTGGTGGTGACGCGCGGTGAGTTGCGCTTTGAAGCGGTGAATTTTGACTATCAGCCGGATCGGCAAATCCTGTTTGACGTGAGTTTTACCGTGCCGCCGGGCCATAAGCTGGCGGTGGTCGGCGCGAGCGGAGCCGGTAAGTCTACCTTGGCGCGCTTGCTGTTCCGGTTTTATGAGGTGACGGGCGGCCGGATTCTGATCGACGACCAGGATCTTCGCACCGTCACCCAGCAAAGCTTGCGAGCCGCTATCGGCATCGTCCCGCAGGATACGGTGTTGTTCAACGACACGCTGTATTACAACCTGGCCTATGCGCGCCCGGACGCCAGCCGCGCGGACATCGCTGAGGCTGTCCGCATGGCCCAGTTACACGACTTTATCGCTGCGCTGCCAGCCGGCTACGAAACGCTGGTCGGGGAGCGGGGCCTGAAACTCTCCGGCGGTGAGAAGCAGCGGGTGGCCATTGCGCGCGCGATCCTCAAGCGGCCACGCATTCTAATCTTCGACGAGGCGACTTCAGCCCTGGATAGCAACTCCGAGCAGGCGATCTTGCAAGCGTTGCGTGCGGTGGCCGTGGAACACACGACGCTGGTCATCGCCCACCGGCTATCCACGATTGTGGACGCCGATCAGATTCTGGTGCTTGATCATGGTCGGGTACGCGAGCAAGGTACGCATCGTGAGCTGCTGCAACAGGATGGCTTGTACGCGCAAATGTGGGCCTTGCAGCAGCAGGAGCGAGGTAATGCCCCAGAAATTTCTTCCATCAGAAGTCAAACTGAAGAGACTTTTGTGGAGGACAGGATGGGCAAGCAACGTCAAAGTTGGACGGTAATGCCCCAGAAATTTCTTCCATCAGAAGTCAAACTGAAGAGACTTTTGTTGGAGGACGTTATGGGCAAGCAACGTCAAAGTTGGACTGTTGAAGAAAAATTGGGGATCGTGTTAGCGGTGTT
>APMI01019305.1_pt1 | contig 16306 bp, 13 predicted proteins | sample 667938 | NCBI WGS metagenome assembly APMI01 (sample SAMN01084076, study PRJNA167559) | wastewater metagenome | biome: Wastewater | place: Denmark: Ejby Moelle, Odense | collected 2011-11-28 | reverse complement strand
CATCCCAATTCGACATCAGCATAATCAGAAAGTTCATTCTTCATTGTGCCGAATCAATAGTTCCCGGCGCAGGTCGTCATGAATAGCAATAGCGCAGGGGCGGACCCGATCCGTCCCGATCCGGAGTCGACACGCGCTGATCTGGACGTGCCGCTGTTTGCGTTGTGGTCGGTGTCGCCGCGACGCAAGGCGCAGGTGATCAGCGATACGGCGATCGATTCCGTACCGAGGCCGCTCTATTACTTGTTGCTGCTTGCATCCGCGGGAATCGCCGCTTTCGGCTTGCTCGCCAACAGCGCAGCGGTGGTCATCGGCGCGATGCTTGTCTCGCCTTTGATGGCGCCAATTTTCGGCATTGCCCTGGCGCTTTCCCGCGGTGATTTGCGCCTGTTACGACACGCGGCCATCGCCGAGTTCGGCGGCGTGCTGCTGATCATCGGGTTTGCCTTCATTCTGGGTCTGTTGCCGTTTGCCCTGGAAGTGACGCCGGAAATGCTGGCGCGCACCAGACCGTCTCTGCTCGATCTTTTCGTCGCGGCCCTGGCCGGCCTTGCCGGTGGCTTGGCGATGGTTGATGAACGTACCAGTCCGGCCCTGCCGGGGGTGGCGATTGCCACTTCGCTGACGCCGCCGCTCGCCACCTCCGGTCTGTCATTGGCATTCGGCGCTTACGAGGGTGCCTGGGGAGCCTTCCTGCTCTTCTTTGCCAACTTCCTGACGATACTGGCCGTCGCGGCTGCCATCTTCATTCTGGCTGGATTCGTCACCCGTGCCGAACTTGGCACGCGCGTCGACTTCCTGAAGCGCTTCTCCGCGGCCGGTATCGGCCTGCTCGCCGTCGCCGCCATCCTTACGCAGCAGCTCGTTGCCACCATTGACGACTGGCGCCTCAAGCAGTCGATCGTCACCACCATAGAGCATGCCCTGGCAGACGATCCCGGTGCCCGACTTGCGAATGTCATCTATGATCAGGTGTCGAACGGCCCGGTCAATGTGCTGGCGACAGTCAATACACCGCGATCATTCTCCCCGATCAAGGTCAAGGCCATGCAGCAGTCGATCTCGGAAAACGTCAAGCGGGATATCAACCTGTTCGTCAGGTGCACTATCACTCACGACGTGGCAGCGGCCGGTTCGGCGAATCTCCTGCCGGCAGTGAACCTCGACGGCAAGTTCGTTGCCGCCAGCGTGACGCCCAATGTACGGATGACGGAAACCGCCGAGCAGACTCTCCGGGAATTGGTGAGCCATGGTCAAACTTTCGACTTGCAGGACGTGCAACTCGTCCAATTGCCGACGGGTCCGGTGATCGTTGCTACGGTGTCCGGTGCGCGCCCGCCTGTTCCCTCGCAGGTCCGGTTTGCCGAAGACACGATCCGCAAGCGGCTCGGCGATCAGACGGTCACCCTGCTGGTGAGCGCCACGACCACCAGCAACGTTACCGCCAAGGGGCGCGTGCTGCTTGGAGACGCACAGTTCGTACCGATGTCCGCGGCCGACCGGACCGTTCAACAGAAACTTGAAGCGTTCGGGAAAACCAGGCTGGAGCAGTTTCCGAGTACCTTCGTCAACGGCCTTGATGCGGCGAAGTCTGGAGACGGTTGGGAAGTGCGGGCGGAAGTTGTCAGTGCCAAGCTGCTTCAGCCAGCCGATGTGGGAATGGTGGAAAAGGGCCTTGCCGAGATTGCCGGTACAAGCATCTCCCTTTCCGTACTCACGCCAGACGGCTTGATCGTCGGGCCGAAAGGTTTCACCACAGTGCAACGCTCGGTCGAGGAGAGGTTTGCCCGGCAGCTTGCCACCACCACTCGGGAAAAATGAATCGATTGGTCGAAGCCGCCACGGGGTGGCCGAAAGTCGTCTGCCCGGAAGATTCCTGCCACAGCGGCGGCCAGGGAAAATGACAGGTATCCGGATTTCCGACGAGGTGTCTTTGCCTCTTGCCCGAGAACTAACCGAGCTTTTTTCGGCCCAATGCGATTGGGGATAAGGCAGTAAAGCGAACTGAGTAGTCGTCACCACAGCAACGGAGAAAACAGGAAATGAAAAAAGCCGAATACACCAGACTTGAAGAAGCCCGGGAAGGAAAGATTGGCTGGAAGAAATGGGGCCCCTACCTCAGCGAACGTCAGTGGGGAACCGTGCGTGAGGACTACAGTGAGAACGGCGACGCCTGGAATTTCTTCACCCACGACCATGCCCGCTCGCGCGCCTACCGATGGGGCGAAGACGGTCTGGCCGGCATTTCCGACGACAAGCAGCGGCTGTGCTTCGCGCTGGCGCTGTGGAACGGCAAGGATCCCATCCTCAAGGAACGACTCTTCGGCCTGACCAACAGCGAAGGCAACCACGGCGAGGATGTGAAGGAGTACTACTTCTACCTCGACAGCACGCCGACCCACTCGTACATGAAATATCTCTACAAGTATCCGCACGCGGCCTACCCCTACGCCGACCTGGTGGATACAAACCGCAGTCGCAGCCGGCACGAGATGGAGTATGAACTGCTGGATACCGGCGCCTTCAGTGATGACCGCTATTTCGACGTCTTCGTGGAGTATGCCAAAGACGGGGCGGAAGACATCCTCGCAAAGATTACGGTGGCCAACCGCGGGCCGGACGCCGCCGAACTGCACGTCTTGCCGACGCTCTGGTTTCGTAACGACTGGGCGCCGTGGATTGCCAAATCCAACCGGGCGGATCAGAAACCAAACCTCAAGCAGATCAAGGCGGCGGCGGGAACGAACGCGGTCGCGGTGTCGCATCCGTCGCTGGGCGAATTCGTGCTCGCCTGCGAAGGCGAGGTGCCGCTGCTGTTCACCGAGAACGACACAAACAGCGCGCGGCTCTTTCCCGGCCAGAACAACGCAAGCCCGTACGTCAAGGACGGCATCAACAACTACGTCGTGGATGGCAGTCGGGATGCCGTGAATCCGGAGAAACAGGGCACCAAAGTCGCAGCGCATTATCGGCTGATGGTGGAGCCTGGCCAGTCGACCTCGGTGCGTTTGCGCCTGACGAATCAGGCTGCAGTCCGCGAGCGTGGCAAGCCCAAGACAGCGGCCACTGTTTTTGGCGGACCGTTTGACAAGATCTTCGACGCACGGCAGCAGGAAGCAGACGACTTCTACCAGGCCGTGATTCCCCCGAGTGTTTCGCCGGACGAAGCCGGAGTGATGCGTCAGGCACTTGCCGGGATGCTGTGGAGCAAGCAGTACTTCTTCTTCGACGGCGACAACTGGCTGGATGAGCACAATACGAACCCCCTTCATTCCGGATATCAGAAGGGCCGGAATTCGGAGTGGTTCCACATGCTGAATGAAGACATCATCTCGATGCCCGACAAATGGGAGTACCCCTGGTATGCGGCCTGGGATCTGGCTTTTCACACGCTCCCGCTGGCTATCGTGGACCCGGACTTCGCCAAGGATCAGATGAAGCTGATGCTCAAGGGCACCTACCTGCACCCGAGCGGCCAGATGCCGGCCTATGAGTGGAATTTCAGCGACGTGAATCCGCCGGTTCATGCCTTCGCCACGCTCTTCCTGCTGCGCACCGAACAGGCGCAGCGCGGTGCGATGGACGTCGATTTTCTCAGGGAAACTTTCAACAAACTGGTACTGAATTTCACCTGGTGGGTGAACCGCAAGGATCGCTTTGGCAAGAACGTTTTCGAGGGCGGTTTTCTGGGGCTGGACAACATCAGCGTATTCGACCGCAGCGCACCGCTGCCTACCGGGGGGCACCTTGAGCAGGCGGACGGCACCGCCTGGATGTCGCTGTTCAGCCAGAACATGCTGGAACTCGCGATTGCCCTCGCTGCCCATGACCGCACCTATGAGGACATGGTCTTCAAATTTGCCGAGCACTTCTACTACATCGCCATGGCCATGAACAAAACCGGCCAGGACGGCATGTGGGACGAGGAGGACGGCTTCTATTACGACCTGCTGCGCTTGCCCGACGGCAGCGCGACGCGACTCAAGGTGCGCTCGATGGTTGGGTTGTTGCCCCTGTGCGCCACCACGGTCATCGAAAAGGCACAGCGCGAGTCCATTCCAGGTACGCTGGCCCAGATTTTTGAACGCCTGCGCCGCATGCCCGAGCTCAAGCAATCCATCCACCCTACCGGCGTGGGGCATTTCGGCGTAGAGGAGCGGGGGATCTTGTCCATGGTCAATCCGGAGCGTTTGCGCCGGATACTGACGAAGATGCTCGACGAGAACGAGTTCTTGAGTCCATACGGCATCCGCTCGCTGTCCAAATTTCACGAGAAGCACCCGTTCGTCTTTCACGTCGAGGGCCAGGAGTTCCGGGTGGACTACCTGCCGGGCGAGTCGGACAGCGGCATGTTTGGCGGTAACTCCAACTGGCGAGGGCCGATCTGGGTACCTGTGAACACCATGATCATTCGTGCCCTGTTGAATTTCTACCTGTACTACGGCGATAGCTTCAAGATCGAGTGCCCGACGGGTTCGGGGGTGATGATGAATCTCTTCGAGGTGAGTCGGGAGATTGCGGGGCGGCTCATCCGGATCTTCACTCGTGATGAAAACGGCCAACGCGCGGTCTATGGCGGTGAACAGACATTCCAGTCCGATCCTCAATGGCGTGAATACATCCTGTTTTACGAGTATTTCCACGGTGACAATGGTGCCGGACTCGGCGCCAGCCACCAGACCGGTTGGACGGGCATCGTGGCCAAGCTCATCGAGCTCTTCGGATTCATGGACGCCGAAAAGTTGTTGAAAGAAGGCAAGAAGTCAGCGTTCGCATTGCGCACGAAGGCGACATGAAATTCTGGGTTGCGGCGACGTCAACAGGCGCTATGCTGGATGAGCCATGTTGATTCTAGCGGGCGACATCGGTGGAACATCGACCCGATTGGCCTATTTCGACACTGCTGACGGAAAGCTGACGCCGGTTGTCGAAGATCGGTTTTCAAGTCGCGATGCAGGGGGCTTGGAGGAAATCGTCGGCCGTTTCGCCCGCGAGCACGGACTGAAGGCTGAGCGGGCCTGTTTTGGAATTGCCGGTCCGGTCCGGCAGGGAACGGTGAAAACGCCAAATCTTCCGTGGAGCGTGGATGCTTGCGAGTTGGCACGCGGCCTGGGTCTTGGGGAAGTGCAACTCATCAACGACCTTGAGGCCAACGCCTACGGTATCGACGCGCTTCTCCCCGAAGATTTCGCTGTTCTCAATCCCGGATGTCCCGATCCTGCCGGCCCCATTGCCGTGGTTTCGGCAGGTACCGGCCTTGGAGAGGTTCTGGCCTATTGGGATGGCAGCGTCCATCGGCCGCTTCCGAGCGAAGGGGGGCACGCCGACTTCGCTCCCCGTAACGAATTGGAAACGGCGTTGCTCCTTCACCTGCGCAGCGAGCATGGACGGGTCAGCACGGAGCGGGTGGTTTCCGGCCCCGGGCTGTACAATATTTACCGCTTCCTGCGCGACGCCGGCCATTTTCGTGAAACTCCCGCCGTAGCCGAGGCCATGCGCCAAGGCGATCGGTCTGCCGCTATTGCCAAAGCAGCCCTGGCCGGCGAATGCACGCTTTGCGACAAAGCCCTGGATCTGTTTGTTTCTCTGTACGGCGCGGAGGCCGGCAATGTCGCGCTCAGGGTGTTGGCCACCGGCGGTATCTATCTCGGGGGTGGCATTGCGCCGAAAATCATCGAGCGCCTCAAGGGGCCCGGCTTTATGCTGGCTTTTTGCGCCAAGGGGCGTCTCAGTCCGCTGCTCGAGAATGTCCCGGTGCGGGTTATTCTCAATGACCGAACAGCCCTTTTCGGCGCAGCGCGCTGCGCGATGTGCCACAAGACAGAATAGACGGCATAGGGCGGAAAACAACAGGAAGCAAATGCCATGACCTCCAACAACTCTGTTTGGCTGATTACCGGTTGTTCGACCGGCTTCGGCCGCGAACTTGCGCGCATCCTGCTTCAGCGTGGCCATAGCGTCGTGGTGACGGCACGCAAACCGTCGACTCTCGATGAATTCAGCTCGGCCGAAAACGCACTTGTCGCGGCATTGGACGTCACCGTACCCGGGCAAATCGCTGACGTGGTCCGGCAGGCGCTGGCGCGGTTCGGACATATCGACGTGCTGGTGAATAACGCGGGCTACGGCTATCTTTCTGCCATCGAGGAAGGTGAGGACGATGAGGTTCGCGCCATGTTCGAAACCAACGTTTTCGGCCTGGCCAACATGACCAAGGCCGTACTCCCCGGCATGCGCGAACGCGGTCAAGGCCACATCGTCAATATTTCGTCGATGGGCGGGTTGATCGGCTTCCCCGGCATCGGCTACTACAACGCTACCAAGTTTGCCGTCGAGGGCCTCTCCGAAGCCCTGGCCAAGGAAACCGCGTCCCTCGGCATCAAGGTCACGATCGTCGAGCCTGGGCCTTTCCGCACGGACTGGGCGGGCCGCTCCCTCAGGACTCCAAAGAACGCGATTGCCGACTATGCACAATCCGCCGGTGCACGACGCGCAGCAGTCCGGGGCTATAGCGGCAGTCAGCAAGGTGACCCGGTGCGTGGCGCCGAAGCCATCATTCAAGCCGTCGAATCGCCTGAACCACCGCTGCATTTGCTCCTGGGTCGGCCGGCATACGAAATGACTGTCGCCAAGTTCAAGGAGTTTTCAGCGGAAATGGAGAAATGGCGCGAAGTTTCTCTGGGCGCGGATTTCCCTGACGCGGGCTGATAACCGAAGGTCTGCTCAGACTTCGGCCACACTAAATGTGGATATCCGTATTCCGTGTTCACATTCCGTAGCCAGTGCTGCGTTGCAGCATTTAGCGGCGAATCATGATGAGCTTATGGTTTTTTAACTGCCTCATTTGTGCCCACAAAAGACATTCAGGATTTCCGCAGCAGTGGCAGCAATGCAGCGATTCCGGACGGCCAGGGGGAATGATCGAAGAATATTTTTCCGGTGACGCGATGATTGGGGCAATGCTGTTTGAGAGGCCGCTCATCTCGTCATTGCAGCCATTCGATCATCGTCATTGGAGAATGTGGGCGTGTGCCGCAGGCACACAGGAAGGAAGTTCGCTATGAACTGACGAACTGAAGATTTGTGTTGAAATTGCACGGAAGATGAGGGTAGGTTGGTCCCTCGGTATCGGCTTTAAGGAGCAGGCCTCAAACCACCCCAAGGTGCTGCGGTCAAGAGCCGTGGTGGTGAGCGTTGGGGCAATAGTCCGAGAAATACCTTGGGCAGGTATGGATCAGAGAGACGAACGAAAGTGAACCTTCGATGAGGCGTCTTAATCCAATGATTTGTCATCAAAACCAGAAGCCGCTCGTACTTCTGGGATAAGCTTGCCGGGCACCTGATTACTGGGCAAGCGGCGAAAAAAATGGAAACGCGTGCGGCGGATTTCATGATGTCTTCACAGAAAAAATGTTGGTGATGAATATCTATTGCCTTGCGGGTGCGGACGATGTCTCGCCAAGCACCCCGATCAGGTAAGCGCCGAGCAGCCCATCGGCCTCTGCCGAATGCTTGCGTCCCTTTGTTTTCGTCCGATAAGCTTGCGATGCCTCCCTGCCGCACCAGGGGACGATGATGCTCGGTTTCGAGGGGTGCTTCGGCAGATAGGCACTCAGATCATAGACCTTGCCTTCAATCGCCATCCAGCAATCTTCCCCGGCTGAATGCTGCGCAAGTTCCACGAGAGAAAAGCGCTTTTCGCTTGCCGCGACGGGTGCCTCCACCGCCACCTCGCCGCCACGACCGGCGATCCAGGTGATCAAGATGCAGAGCCAAAAAAGCGCTGTGCCGAGTATGAATAGTTTGCGCATCATCGGAAGTCGAAGCGCTCGAAGTAGATGGCGTCCTGCGGTACATCGCGCGATTCGAGAATGCCTATTACAGATGACAGTAATCCGGGCGGTCCGCACAAATAGCATCTGCAGCCGGCCAGCGTTCCAGCATCGGGCAGGGTATTGGCCAGCGCCTGTGCGTCGCCCAGACCGACCCGGATCTCCAGATCGAGCGTCGCTTGCCGGCTGGCCAGAGTACGCAGTTCTTCGACATAGGCGGCGTCCGCCGGTTCGCGATAAAAATAGTGCAGACGCACCGGATGGCCGAGCGGCTCGCCGCGCAGAACGGCAATGAAAGGGGTAATACCAATACCACCGGCAACCCAAAGCTCGGGGCCATTCCCCCGATCACGCAAAAAGCTGCCGAACGGCCCCTGCACCCGCACGGCGACGCCCGCCGTCAGCGATTGCAGTTGGTGCGTACAGCCCCCCAGCGACTTGACGCCAATGCGCAGCTTGCCGTCGGAATCGACCGCGCTGATCGTGTAGGGGTGATACTCCCGGCACCCCTGAAAATGTGGGCCGTCGAAAAAAGCAAACATGGCGAACTGACCGGGCTTCGCGTTCAGCAACGTGGCCAGTGGACGCAGCGATATCTCAAGCACGCCATTGGCATGGGTTTCGACATGATCGACGAGGAATGGTCGGGCAGCCAGTCCGCAGTCGATACGCAGAACCCGCCACAACATCAGCACGGTGGCCAGCAACAGTGCAAACAGTAGCGTCTGGCTCAGGCCAAGCAGGATCAGATGTGCAAATCCGAAAAGCACGGCCAGTACCAGCAGGCCGTGCAGCCAGCGCCAGACGGGGTAGCCCAGCTTGCGCGAAAAAGCAGCAGCCAGGCCGCACATCAGGCAAATTAAAGCCGCCCAGCCAAGCCAAATCGGCCATCGTTCCCGCCATGGCGAGAGTGTAGCCCACGCCTGATGCGCCGAGTGCTGCGCGGCATCAACGGCGAAGGCTAGGGGATGAACAAGCAGCACTAGATAGGCAAGCGTGCCCAGAACATGGTGCCATGTGTACATACGTTCGAGGCTACCAAAAAACTCGGTCAGCCGCACCTCGCGCAGCATCAGCAGCAGATTGGCCAGCAGCAACCCGCAACCGACCCAGCCAAGCACAATCCCGGCACTGCGTGCGACCGGCAAATCATCGGGGAAAGCCCAGAATACGGGCACCCCGACCAAGACAAGGGTGACCAGAGGAATCGACAGGCGATGTAGCGCTTTCATGGCGACTGGCGGACACTCGCTGGAGCTGAACGCAGGTGTTGGCAGAAATCCCGGCCACCGCCGGACACCTTCTTGCCCAGCTGCTCAGCCCGCGCTTCCATCTCGCGATGATGCTCGGCCTGGTAGGCCTCGCATTCAGCCAGCGCCGTAAAACCGCGAATCCGGGCCTGATGCTCGATCCGCTCTTCCGGCGACATCAACTCCCAGCCACGCGTGTTGCTGTCGCTGGCCCGCCAAGGGCCACGTGCAAGGGCAGTTCCAGCAAAAATCAATAGCATGAAAATCACCCAACCACGTTTCCTCATATTCCTTCTCCGCGACTGATGGCCCCATCGAGAAACTCGACGACAGTTCCGATGTGCTGCTCGATTTCGCTATATTCATCATGACTGCCGGGCATCAGCAGCAGGCGCACCCGGTCGTCGCGGCGATTGGCGTAAATATCCCGCGCTTCACTGACCGGCACGGTGACGTCATTGGTGCCGTGTGCCAGTAGTACCGGGCAAACAATCGAGCGGATGGTATGGCGCGGTGCGATCGCGTCGAAACGATGGCCGATGACGCGCTGCACGTAGAATAGAATATAGGCGCCGAGCGGCCAGTAGGAAATCCGTTTTGCAGCCAGCCAGCGGCGCATCATCGCCGCCGGATGGGCGAAGGCCGCCAGACTCACCACCGCAGCCAGATCACGCCGCCGGGAAGCCAGCAACAGTGCGGCGCCCGCCCCAACCGAATGAGCGATTACAGCGACGCGCTGCGCATCGACTTCGGCTTGCGCCTGCAGCCAATCAACAGCGCTACTCAGATCTTCGGCAAAGCGCGGCAAGGAGGTAAACGTATCGCCGTCGCTGCGCCCGTGGCTGCGTGCGTCGAAAAAAAACAGTGCGTAACCGGCGGTATGCAGCGGCATGGCCAGTGGCAGCATCATTTCAGCATTGCCCCCCCAACCATGCAGAATAGCCAGCGCTGGCGTACCGCCAGACACCGCTTTTTCAGCTGGGATGAACCAGCCGAACAAGGTCTTGCCGCGTACCGCAGGAATTCTCACTTCGCGCCACGGCAAGCCATCGGGAACACCTTGCCCGCCGACGCGCGGCGCGGCCAGGCCAGCACGAATCAGACGATGGACGAGCAGCATGATCAAGGTGGCCGCCGACAGCAGGCCGAGGGCAATCCAGAGCGCTTCCGGAACGCTCAAAGCGCTCTCCCCTCGCCGGCTTCCTCGTAGGTCCGCCCGTCGCGGATGTGATAGATGCGCCTGAAGGTCGGAATGATCTTCTCGTCGTGCGTGACGACGATGATCGCCGTGTTGTACTGGCGCGCCATGTCGTTGAGGATGCGCATGACGGCGAGGGCGCGTTCGCTGTCGAGCGGCGCAGTCGGCTCATCGGCAAGAATCACCGGCGGCTGGTTGGCCAGCGCGCGGGCAATCGCCACACGCTGCTGTTCGCCGCCCGACAGCTCGGACGGCTGCGCCCTGGCACGATGACCGACGTCGAGCGCGGTGAGCAGCTCGCCCGCACGCTGGCGTGCCTGGGCATTGGGCTGCCCGGCAAGCATCGGCAGCAAGGCGACGTTGTCGGTCACATCGAGAAAGGGGATCAGGTAGGGCGCCTGGAAGACAAAGCCGATCCGGTCGCGGCGCAGCGCCCGCAGGTCGGTGCTTTTCCAGCCACCGTCGAAGATCGTTTCGTCGCCCAGCGTCATCCACCCGGCCGTTGGTTCGATGATGGCACCCAGACATTTGAGCAGGGTACTCTTGCCCGATCCGGAGGGGCCGATCAGGCCGACCACCTCGCCGGGCGCAACGCTCATGTTCACATCCTTCAAGGCGTCGACCGCCGTATCGCCCTTGCCGTAACGCTTGCGCAGACCTTCGATGTGGATGCCGAAGCCTTCCTTTTCTGTCTGCTTCTCAGTACGCATCTTAGCCGCCAATCGCCGTTGCCGGATCGACGCGCAAAGCGGCGCGGATGGCCAGGGTGCTGGCCAGCGCGCAGATCACCATGACCACGGCAAAGCCGCGTGCCGCGTCGCCGGGTTCGAGCAAAACAAATTTCGGAAAAACCGGCGCCCACAGCGTGGCCACCGTCTTGCCGACGACGAAGCCGATCAGCCCGAGGCCGAGCGCTTGCTGCAGGATCATCCCGGCAATCGTCCGGTCGCGCGTGCCGATCAGCTTGAGCACGGCGATCTCGCGGATCTTGCCGAGCGTCATGGTGTAGATGATGAAGGCGACGATCGCTGCGCTGACAATCGCCAGAATCACCAGAAACATGGCGATCTGCCGCGCCGAGGTGGCGATCAGCTTGGCCACCAGGATCTCTTCCATCTGCTCGCGCGTATAGGCTTGGACGTGTTTCCAGCGGCGCAGCTCGGCCGCCACCGCCTCCGGCGCCGCGCCGCCGCTGACCTGGACGAGCACTGCATTGACGTTGTGGTTACTGCTCTGCGAGGCCTGGATGGCCTCCAGCAGACCGGGAACGCCCGGCCGGTTGAGCGCCGGGTTGGCTGCCGTGCGCGCGCGTTCGTTAAGAACAGCGTCGTTATCCTTGAGAAACTGCGCTTCCTGCGCGTCCTTCAGCGGGATGAAGACCATCGGATCGCCACCCGACGACACCATGCGCCGCGTCAGGCCGACCACGGTGTAGTCATGGCGACGTATACGGATGCGCTCGCCGAGCACGAAGCCGGTCTTGACGTCGGCAACGGCTTCGTAGTGACTGCGCGTGATCTGGCGACCGGCGACCAGATAGCCGGGCTCGCCCGGCTGCCCCGGCTCGAAGCCAACGACCATGGCGCGCACATCGCTGGCGCCTGTCTTTTCCTGCATTCGCACCTGCATGGTCAGATAGGTGACGTTGGCGGCGCGCGCCACGCCGGGCATGCCCAGAATGCTGCGATAAAGGTCGTCGTGCAGACTCGACGATTCCGCATAGGGGCCCAAAGTATCTTTCTGCACCACCCACAGATCGGCGCCGCTGTTGCTGAGCAGCGCTTTCGCGTCGTCGACCATGCCGCGGTAAATGCCGGCCATCGACAGCGTAACGCCGATCAGCAGACCGAGTCCGACGCCGGTGAGCACGAAGCGTCCCCACGAATGAAGAATGTCACGGCCGGCCAGGCTGATCATGAACGCGGCCCGATCAGTGAATCTACGACCTTGATGCGGCTGCCTGCCGTCAGTTCCTTTTCATTATGCAACACAACGCGGTCACCGGCCTTGACGCCGATCAGCACCTGCACCTTGCCGTCGAGACTCGACAGACCGACCTGCACCGCGACGAAGCGCAATGTACCGTCTTCATACAGCCACACGCCAGTCTGGCCGCCCTGCTGCCTGATGCTGGCATTGGGCAGCAGCAGGCCATCCTGCGTGGCAGGCAGGCTCAGTGTCACCTCGGCCAGCTCGCCAAGCGAAACACCACTTGGAATACTGTCGAATGCCACCTGCGCGACGCGCTCTTCGGTCACGCTGTCGCTCAGCAGTTCCAGCCGCGCCACCTTGCCGGGCTGCGACTGCGCCGGATTCGAACGCAGGACGACACCGGCCGACAGGCCGACCGCCAGGCCGCGCGAACGCCCCTGATCGAAGCGTACCCGGATCCATAGACTGGCCGGATCGATCAGTCGGACCACTGCCTGCCCGGCGACCACGGTCGAGCCCGGCTCGGCATCGCGCGCCGTGATCACGCCATCGCTCGGCGCCAGCAGGCGCACCATGTCGCGTTGCTGGCGCAGAGCGTCGCGTTCGGCCTGCAGGCGCCTTACGTCTTGTCCGGCAGCGGCAAGGTTGGCTTGCGCACCACTGCTTACGGCCTGCGCCGACACCTGTTCCTGCTGTTTGCCCTCAACGGCACTGGCACTGACGAAATTCTTTTCACCGAGATCGACATAGCGCCGGGTATTCATCACCGCCAACTGACTGCGCGCCTGCGCGTCCCGACGCTGCGCCTCGGCCGCCGCGATGGCGCTGCCGGCGCGGGCAATCGAAGCATCGAGCGCCGCCACCCGTTCGTCGAGATCGACCGGGTCCATTTCAGCCAGCAGCTGCCCGGCTCTCACCGACTCGCCGACATCGACCAGCACCTTGAGCACACGGCCAGCAGCGGTCGGGCCGACGAGGTAGGAACGGCGCGCCTCAACGGTGCCAATGCCGAACAGCGCGGGCGATACGCTGCCCTCTGCTACCTGCACGGTTGTTACCCGAATCGGCGCCAGCGGCCCCGAACGCAGCACGACAATGCCGAAGCCGAACAGCAAGGCCAGCAGCAGCACAATCAGGCCGAGGCGACCAACCAGCTGACGAAAAACCGGAAGGGAAAAAAGACCGAAAAATGCTTTCATGCACACGCTCCAATCGCTCGCTGATAAAGCGCAAAGACGCGCTCGGCCTCGACCTCCATGAACTCGCAGCTGCCAGCCAGCATCGACTGCATGACCAGTCCCTGAACCGTGCCGATGAACAACGAAGCCGCAGCGCCATGGTCGACGCCAATGCCGAGCTGCCCGCGCGCTTCGACGCCGCTGAGCAGACGCAGCAGCAACTGGCGGTAACGCTGCAGCAGGCTGCGCACACGCGCCTTGACCGGCGTGTCTTCCGGTTGCTGCAACTCGCTGAAGATGAGTCTGGGCACGCCGGGGTGTGCGACGACAAAACGCACATGCGCAAGAAACACGGCATGCAGGCCATCCCATGGCGTCGGCGCCTGATGTTCGGCGTTTTCGAGCACCGCATGCAGATTGTTTTCAATATGCGCCATGACCGCCAGCCAGATCGCATCTTTGCTCGGGAAGTGCCGGAATACCGCACCCTGCGTCAGACCCATGAGGCCGGCAATGTCACCGGTGGTGATCGACGCCGGCGCACGCAGCGCCGTCAGGGCCAGCACCGCCGTGACGATCTCGCTCTGACGCGCTTCGGTCGGGATGCGCACTCGGGCTGTTGTTTGCTGCATATCTGCCACCGTAGTAAGTGTTCAATTACTTAGCAGTATAGCAACAATATTATAATTTACTTATGAATTGCCCAAAACGACGCTACGCCGTCCCATGGCTGACACGACCAATAAAAAGACGATGCCGGATTTCTCACGACCGACAAGCCCCCCGAGAAACACACTTGCCTTAGAGGCGCTCTCCTCCAGTTCGGCCCGGACAGCGTCTTCGACGGCAATCACCGGGCGCCACTGTCGCTATCTGTCATTCACTCCTCGCCTGGCAGAAAGGGCGAGCAGGCCGAAGCGGTAATCGTCAGCACGCACGGATGACTCAGCTTGCGCTCGATGGAAATCGCGTAATACTCGGTGCGCACTTCGGCGGCACGGCCGAGCACATCCTCGCCCACGGTTTTGCGCGCCCGCTGTGCCGACTGTGGCCACGAATTCCTAATCGCGTATTCCGGCAAAGGTCGTGGCGTCTGACCGTCCTGTACAACCAAGCGCCTGCGCTATAACTTGGCGCACGATCCAGCGATCCTCAATACAGAGCGCTACATATCTTCCTGAACGCCATTGAGCGGACGCTGCGGCAAGGCAGTCCAGGTACAATCTCACAATCGCGCCTGGGGGCCGTCGCCCTCATCCACCGTTTCGGATCATCCCGGTGACCGAGGTACTTCGGTAAGCCGACGCTCGCCATCGCGGATGACGAGGAACCATTTGAGATATGTTCTGGCTACTCCTATCTGGTGGCGAATGACGGCATTCAGTCTAAGGACCGGCCCGATGGCTTCAGCGGTCGAATGGCTGCAACTGGCCGAACTGATACAGATTGATGAGCCTCCCGCCAACATTGTGCATTGCGCAAGCACAAATCAATCACCGATTTCGGATAGCTCTACAACCAAAGGAGTTCCCCCGGCTCTGCCGGGGAGGCAGTAAAAGTTTGACGTATTCGGAGTTGTCCATCGTAGAAACTTCCAATCGTGAGCCGCCAAGCACATGAGAGGAAGAAACCAGATGGACAAGTTTGAAAGTTTGAGCCACACGGCGTGGGACTGCAAATATCACGTGATATTCATTCCAAAGCGTCGGCGCAGGACATTGTACGGAGAGTTGCGCAAGCATCTCGGAGAAGTATTCCGCAAGCTTGCTGCTCAGAAAGAGAGCCAGATAGTGGAAGGGCATTTGATGCCTGACCACGTGCACATGATGATTGCGATACCGCCGAAGTACGCGGTGTCGCAGGTGATTGGCTTCATCAAGGGCAAGAGCGCAATTCATTTGGCGCGGGTGTATGGGGAACGCAAACGCAACTTTGTCGGGCAGCATTTCTGGGCAAGAGGGTACTTCGTATCAACAGTCGGTCGCGATGAGGCCGTTGTACGGGAGTACATCAAGAAGCAAGAGCAAGAGGACGAGCGGTTGGACCAACTCGGCCTGTGGAGATGAGTCGCCACCGAACCGGTGGCTCCAAGAATGCGGAGCCGCGTTAGCGACTCTGAACTGCCGCTTTGAGCGGCTCACAACTGAATGCCTCCGGCTCTGCCGGAGGATTGTTACTTCTGATTTTGAACCCCCGGGCTGTTTGGCCTTGGCCGCTTCGACCTCCAGCCTTATCATGCAGGGGCTCGATCCATTTCTTCTGATTTGTTGTCGTTGCGCCGTTTCAGTAGCGCGATGGTTGGAAAGCATCATGTGCAGAACTGCTTCTGCAATAAACTTCATGAAATCAAACGGATTCTGGCTGTTGAGAGGAGTTTGGGATTGAAAGCACGCACTGGAAGAAGTGGAGGAGTGGCATGGCTCTAACCCCCGTTTTCCCTGTTCACCCACCGCTTGTCTCACTGCCCGCGCGGGTTGTCCCCCTGTCCTCGCCTGTGCAATGGCTGACCCTCGGGTGGCGCGATTTACGGCAATGCGGCTGGCTGAGTTTGGCGCACGGGGCCTTCCTCGCGGCATTCGGCCTGGCGCTGATGGCCACGGCCTACCGGCATTTCTGGCTGCTGGCTGGAGCCATCTCGGGCTTTCTGGTGGTGGCGCCGGTGCTGGCAACCAGTTTGTACGCCATGAGTCGTGCCATCGAACATGGGGTCCCCGTACGCTGGCAATTGCTCAGGGATACCTGGCTCAGCTGGCAACAGTCCCGATTCGCCGAATCGGGCGGTTACTGGTGCCTGGTACGTTTTGGCATACTGTTGGCACTGGCAGGCACGGGTTGGGTACTGACCTCGGCCGCGCTGATTACGCTGCTGGCACCCGCCCCGGTCAACATGCCGACTGACTTCCTGCGCCATGTCGT
>APMI01027888.1_pt1 | contig 16325 bp, 5 predicted proteins | sample 667938 | NCBI WGS metagenome assembly APMI01 (sample SAMN01084076, study PRJNA167559) | wastewater metagenome | biome: Wastewater | place: Denmark: Ejby Moelle, Odense | collected 2011-11-28 | reverse complement strand
AATTAGAAGTCCATTTGCAAAAGAGGATAAAACTTATCAATTGCATACAATCTCAAGGAATACTATATTTTTATATAATAAGCGTTTACGGAGAAGTTGATGCTGCAATTGAGCCATTTTTGTGTTATTTCTAGATTGTAAGATGTTAAAGTATATAAGAGGTAATATAATATATATTGACTTATTAATACAATATTGGTTATTTCGTTTTTTTAATACATTAATATAAATAATTTAACCATAATCAAAATCAATATTACAGCCTGGTCTATCTTTCAACAATAGTAAAACATACTTGCTTTTCAGAGCAGTGCCACTTTTTATTGGGTATACTTGTTCTAATATATAACTTTGCGAATGTAAGATAGAGAACAAATCTTTACTATTGCCAATCTATTCAAATTTTACATGTTGGCTGTAAGTATATGTTGTGTCGTCGTGCATGTGCAAGAGTCAATCATCAGAATATAGCAAGTTAATAATTTTGTACCCTTTGTAGTTCACGGAAATATTAGCGATTACTCATGTAGGCCATACAGTGGAGATGCTATCTTGCTCTTAGTCAATAAGACAAGCGCTGATCAGGGGATAAATTAAACCTTGCTATCTACTAACTGCAGTAGCATAAAAATTTACGTTAAATAAATTAATGATACTTGTGAAAATGGGGGCATTAACATCCCAAATAGAGTTGATCGTAAAGAGCTATAAAAATTAAAAAAGAACATAATTCCATATATCATTATAGCTATAGTCTTCAGTTCAATTTCGTTGTTGTTTACATTTCTAACCACTTTGAACTAGTTTATTGATATTTCAATTATAAGCTGCAAGTGCATTAAAGAGTTCCCAGGATCCAAGCATAAAGTATTCGTATTTTTCATATACTTGTTCCTAGACTGTATGATGGCACCTTTTACAGTCGCATTGGCTACCAATGTGAATTCGGACTGCATAAACTCCACACCTCAAATATCGGTGTTTTTGCTGTAGCCATTTATAAATACTGTCTTTGGAGCCAGTCAAATTGTGTTCATCATTATTGTGTTGGCAGTACACCCCTCTCTTTGCCTAATAGGCATATGTCTGTTATATGACTGCATTGTTATGTTTTTCGTGTCATACTTCTTGCCAACATGGCTACTTATCATGCTGACTATTAAGACAGTCATAGAAATCATGTGTATAGGCTATGTATTTTTATCACCCATAAATAATTCGTAATTATAGAGGCAGCCAGCTAATACAAATGGAGTGCCTCCAAACTCCCTCATGGAGATCATAACTCACAGAATATATTGGTCTGAATACAAATATGATTCTAAGTTATTTGATATTTAATACTAACCATATTACAAATTGATATATTATTTGTTAATGCTGTTAATATTCTGTATTTAATACATGCAAGTTATTATATATATCTAACACATGCGCATACTTTGGATAATATCAGCCATCGCAAGTATTTTAACTGTCGCCAGTTCAGTGGACCCTCCGCCTAAGGTGGTGATGCAAATAACAGGTAAGCAATATTTTCCTAAAAAATGCACATAGCTACATTTCCTGCCGATGCCAAAATCAATCCATTGCGATTTGACTAACACTGAACCGTCCTACATTGAGAACCCGTGCAATATAAAATACATATTAAAAATAAACAGAACAACATAATAATAATAAGCCCACGATAAATAACATTCACAAACATAGAGATAATCATAAAAGCATGGTGACAGTATTGAGCACTTTGCCTAACTTATCGACGATCAACAGTATAAGACTTTCAGGTGTAGAGCTTCGAAAGTGTACAAAAATAAAAATCCTATCGAAGAAAGTGCGGATTATATTGTAGAAGTTAATGTCAATGATGCCCGACTTAGGAGTGCATTCACTAAAGAAGATTAAGCTTATCGGTTACATATTGGGTAAAATAGGGCTTCGATTTCTGCAGAACATTATGTTGGATTTGTACGTGGTCTTGAAACATTTCTACAAGCTCTTAACTGCAGCAGAAAATATGATCAATGTCATTTCACAGCCCTTCCAATATCAATACAAGACTCTCCTCTATTCTAATTCCGTGGACTGTTAGTCGATACCTCCAGACACTTTGTGCCAATGCATATGATGAAGGAGACTATCGATGCTATGATGTACAACAAAATGAATGTATTTCACTGGCATATAGTCGATGATGACTCATTCCCGCTTGAACTAAAAAGTCACCCTGAAATGGCCTAATATGGAGCATTTAGTGAGTTCGAGAGATACACACTAGAGCAAGTTAAAGATTTCATTCATTACGCTATGATTCGAGGAGTTAGAATAATTCCCGAAATTGATACACCTGGTCATGCTGCATCGTGGGCACACGCTCCTCAAAACTCAGATATCGCCTGCATTCAAATGAGCAGTAAATATAAGGGACCACTAGATGTTACTCTATAGAAAACTTACCAAATAATGAAATAAATATTCACAGAAATCTTCGAACTATTCCCTGATCCATATGTGCATTTGGGAGGCGATGAAGTGGAGTTAAACTGCCTGACTAATAAAACAGATTTCATGAATTTAGAAGGTGTTTAATAAGAATCAAAAATATAATTACAATACCGCAAAAAACAAAGACAGATTCTCAAAAGTGTCAATGCTTCTAAGAAGTTTTTATATTGGATTCCTGATCAACTCTCATAAATTGAACCTGATGATGTAGTGCATTGGTGGGGAAAGAAGCATTTAGTTCCTGAAATATCAGATCGCAAAATAATTATTTCACAGTACGTGGGCCAGTTTTACATTGACATGGGCGTTGGAAATATCCTGGGTACATCATATTATGACTACTCAACATGGTTGGACATCTATAAATTGAACATTGGTAAATAAATAAGCAATTTGCCAAACAAAGCTAATGTAATTGGCTGTATGGTAACCTTATGGACAGAAATGAGCAATCTTTACACACATCACTCAAGAATTTGGATAAGATGCAGCTCACTTGCTGAAAGAATGTGGACTGATGAAGATCATGACCCTAAACCTGACTTCTTGAGGAGAATTACAGCGCATGAAAGGTTGATGAATAGAAGAGGTATCCCTACTGCACCTGCGACTTGCCAGCAATGTGAAACTTATCCTCAGTTTTGTTGATAGTTCATATTACAATATCACTTAAATTTAATGCATTTTATGTTATTAATATCATTGGTAAAATATTATAGAATAAATCTTAATTGTAAATAAATCGTAAATCTAGTCATGAGAATAATATTTGCTTATTTAGTGTAATAATTGCACTTTGAAAATCGATACAAAATACAACATTAACTTCATAAAAAATCATTAACAAAATTCAGAGCAGACTTCGATTTACTAATAATTTTTAATAAATCTTGCATTCAGTAGTGCCTATGCTGATGGCCTCTGGTTTGGATCTTTCTCTAACATAGAGAGGATAAGTGTTTTGAACCATTTTGAGGCATACTCATTTTAATGAAATTAAATTGGATCATAAACCTAAATTAGTGAATACTTACGATTTTTAGAAGGTCTAACTCAACTCGAATTTAAAATGGGTGATGCGAAAATAAAACCTCGTATGCAATAATACCTAATGACCAAATGTCAACCTTTTAGTCATAATGTCGTTGTTACGTCAGCATTTAGGGCGAAAAATATAGTGGGGTTCCGCAGAAAGTTCGTTTTAGCTCCAAGGGATACTTTAAAGTGGTGGCCCATCCGAAGTCACATATTTTTACCTGGCCCTATAATAAAGGAATAATTACCATTGTAAGTACGATGTTTTCAGGCTTTATGTCTCGGTGAATTATTTTTTTTTAATGGATGTGCTGTGCAGCTTCTAGCAAGCTTCTTAAAAGAAAGGATGTTGCTAATTACGATAAACCTTTTTTTTTCTCTGAAATCAATTTATAAAGCTGCCCATCGCAACCCAGTTCCATCAGTAAGTATATATAGTTCGAATCACTAAAAAAACCATATAATTTCGCTATGTTTGGGTGATTTAGTGAACTTTGTATTTTGATTTATCGTACTATCTGTTATGTCAAACCAGATTTAACTATTTCGTTTTTGTCTATTCTTTTAATTGAAAGTACAAAGCCTGTGTACTTTTATATAGCTAAAAATACAGTCCCAAATTTCCCTGACCCGATTTCCCTGATTAGTGTGAAGTTCTATATTTTACCAAATCTAAATTATAACAAGATTACCTTGATGTATTGAAATATTTGCTATCATCTTGAAGATTATTCTTTAGAATTCTCAAAATTTCACCATTTTGTTAGATTAGAACTTTAAAATATTCATTTGTGCAATTGATATTTTTATTCATGTTTTTGATGGAGTTATTCATGTCTGTGATGGAGTTATTCATGTCTGTGATGGAGTTATTCATGTCTGTGATGGAGCTGTGAAGTTTGTTATTAGAGTCATTTAGTTCCTGAAATTTGTTGCTTACAAGTTGTGATACTATCTGGAGTTCAGAAAGAGATGTGGATCTTGGCTGAGATTGCGCCATCTATATAAATAATAAATTACTTATACCTCTTATACTAGTTCTAAATAACTAATCGAGTCCCTCGTTGTTTAAGACATTGATAAAATATAAAATAATCAAAATGCCATATTTTTTCGATCAAAATGTGCGCCAAATTGTATGAAAATCATTACTAACAATTGAATAGTTTATACTTAGCCATTGTTATTCTTACTACTCTTGAAACTAATTGGATATTCTTCATTTCAGTAAAGCTGCAATCGTATTGTTCTTTTAGCAATCACTTATTTTCTTGTGTAAAATAGATGAGATCACTTCCATATCTAACTTCTGAGATTGTTTTGTTAGGCTTTATGAAACTTTGTCAACTTTAGATCGTAAAAAAAGGGTACTTTTACTTCTAGGCATCTCATTTACAGTACTTACAGATTTCACTAACTTTTATTTTGCTACAGTTTTACTTATTATACTTCTTTTGAATTATTACTTTCTATTTTTATTTTTAGGCAACACGGCTTCACTTTAAGAATGCTTTATCCTTGATAATCTTTTATTATTATTGGAAATTGTACTTTCAATTCCTAAAAATCCTTCTTCTTTTTGTCTAGATCGCTATTTTCTGTTAGATTCAAGCATATTCTTCTAAATGTTGTCCCAATTATGTCCTGATCGATGATTAATTGGAGGGTTTTAATGTCTATAAGATTTGATCGGAGATGACACTTATGATAGTCCCAACCTAAATTAAAGAAACTTTTCGCTATTTTAGTCTAAGTATTTATTATTGGCAGTATGTGTACCAATATATCTTTAGGTATTGGGTCTTACCTAATTGTTATACAAATTTTTATCTTAATATTTTGAACTCGTCTCATAAGTTGTTCTTGCTGTTGGCATGTCACTTATGATTGATTTCAATGATGAGTAGCTGTATTTAGTTGATTCATTTGTATGAAGAAATCCTTATTTCTTTATTCTGAATTGATTAAATACACTCTTTTGAATGTTTTATATTTATTTTCGGATTACTACTGATCTGATTGCTTATTATTTTTGCAACTAGAGTTATTTCTAAATAGCTGATTGCACTTTGGCTTTAATTTCCAGTATATTACCATTTTTGACAGTGATATCTACGACTCTACTGGCAATTTTTCTCGCAAACTAAGCTATACCCTTATTCTTTTTCCTGTCATTCACATATTCTGATTATTTTTATTATAATTAATCTTATTCTGTGAGTTAATGGATTATGTTGTTGCCTGCCTCCTGTGCTGATTTCTATATGATTGATAACAGTTGCTATTTAATTATATCGTTATCTGAATTAGGGACGTAAGGGCTCGTAGATTTTAATAGTTTAAAGACCAGCTCGTTCTTTATTTTGTCATCTTTGGGCTGGCTGTTCAGCATGCCTATGCATATATTTTTATTATATTATTTATTGTCTCATATAAAGTCAATTATTATACAGATATACACAGAAATGATCTAGAGTTTGCCAGCCATTGATTTGTTATTGAAGTATATCATTTGTTGAGGGTACTGCTACTTTTCTTGGGCACTCCGTCCATAAACTACTAATCATTGAATTCAACATAATCCTTATCTTTGCCATCAGTAGCGGAAGCCGCAGGTTCTCCATCGTAATCTTGATTAACTCCTTTAGCAATTTAAATATTATGTTTGAATTCTTATTCATTAAGTTCTATGACATTCCTATTACGATTGTTCCTATTCTACTATTGGTTGCGTCTTCTTCTGCATCTGATGATCACCACCAGCATCACTACAAGTAAGATTACTACGACTACAGAGAGCACGATTGAAATTATTAGAGTATCTGGAGTTTAATAGGGGTCGGAGTCAGATGATTGTGTAGATTATTGCTATTCGCTTGACATTTTATTAATGCGATTGTTTGCTGTTATTATTAATAATGTATAAATTATAAACCATATAGAGAGGACATTAATGTTCAATTAATTAGAAAATGTCGTTATTTAAATCAATTAAACTAGAGACTCAATATCTATTTATACATCGATAAAATTCAAACTCTTCAAATATCATGCATTCGGCTTATTCCCATTATTTTTAATGTTATCAGTAGTCTTACTACTAATATTTTAAGCCTATGTTATATATTTCATGGACTAGAGCCCCCATTTAACTTGATATTTGACCATATCTTGCCAATCCAGCATATTTAAATATTTTTTCTAAACATATATCCATATATATTACATGTGCTAGATAATATTTACAGAATTTAAGCAACTAAACATGACTGACAGCCACCCTGTTCTCGTATAATATCTTACGAAACAATGGAGCATATGGTTAGAATGGTACTGAGAGAGATTTGTTTGGGTTTGTCCGCCATTAGTGCTAATTTATTATTTAGGAGTAGGCTTAGAGCTTGTTGTTGTATGCCTATGCGAAATGCTACCGGAAGTTATTTGTTGGAATTGATGTGTTTATGAATGCGGCGAAATCTGGGAAAAAGTTAGATTGTAAATTATAAGTTAGTTTCTGTAATTATGATCTAGGCATATCTTGCTATTGTTTCTATTCATAATACCATATTTACTAGCCTATCTCTCAGTAAATGCACATGCAATATCATACAGTTCTACATTAATCTCTCAGTATTTCGCATATATGGAAATTATTTCTGTATAACATCAGTATTTTGCAGGTAAGTGAATAACTCCTGCAATAGTATGTACGTAGCTGATCTAATATCATATGATAAGTACTCTTCATTTTTGGTGAATAATCGACCAAACCATGATTTCTGTTATTATGGAGCTTTGACTTTTTTTGGCACCTTGGTCAGCAGCGAGAATGATTGAGCTATTTTGTATATTCTCATTTTATTATTATAATATTTTATAATAGCTACATGGATCCAAATGAAAGAAAACGAAAAGCTCCACCTTTACCTAAATTTCAGCCTTAATCCAAAATAAAAGACCCATCGGTTGTATAAAAAGTAGCCGATTTTCTTCAATAAATATCAAAAGATGTGTCAGCTCAACAAGTTAATGATAAAAGTCCTGCTGCCCAAAACCCACCATAAGGAGAGAAGAAGAAATTTAGTATGGCGAGTCTGAACTCAAAATTAAATAGTCTCATTGGCAACAAGAAGATAGATCTCAACAAAGTAGTGGAGAGTTCTAAGAAAGCTGTAGAGCATCAAGCATAACAAAAGCATCGCAGAGATATTGAAATATAATACGACCCAGCTAATCCTAATTCCTATGAGCAATCAAAATCACATTATACTGAAATATTTGCAAAACTTAAGAATAATGCAGCTGTTAAATAAGATGATCTGGATGATAAAATTTCAAAGGCTATCGCTGAATTTGAGAGAAATGGCACTGAAATTTAGTAATAAGAAGAGCCAATACCGCAATAATATTAAATGGAGCCTGAAATTAATAGACTCGATGATCGTTAAAGTCTAGCTTTGAGAATGATGCAAAAATTTGGATTCAAAATAGGTGAGGGTCTCGGCAAGCAGTCACAAGGAATAAAGACACCATTAACTATTAAAAAATTAACTGACTCAAGCTGCAGAATATAACCAAGTGCACTTTCTTTAGCTAACTTTGTCACAGTTGAACAATCAGCTGAGAATGCTCTCATGGCCTTCAAAATATAAAAATCGCCGGTGATTGTCTTAAGAATCGAAATGCAGCTTAATTAGCTTTCAGATGATGTTATTCAGGAAATAAAGTAATAGTGCGAGAAATTTGGAGTTTTGAATGAGTGGGTAGTGTTTTCTTCACATGATGCTATGTTATTCTTTTGCAAGTATAGTAGCATCGAATAAGCATTTAAAGTATTCACCAGGCTTAATGGTCGATATTATGATCAAAAAATAATCAGAACATACTTTTACTCAGAGACAGCATTCGAGGCTAAAAGACTTTCATAACCACTTCATCAAACACTTTAATTTTGATACTTTCTTAAAAATTTGATATTATGTTTTTTCTAAGTTTATCTGTAATAATGAGACAAACTAATTATAAATCGAATGTCAAAGAGTACTTTTCAAAGTAATATCAAACAAATAGGTAAAAATGTGAACGCGTATATGCGTATTGCAGTTAAAACATCGTATGCTTGTATTGTCATTCATTAGCATCTTGGACTAGTTTAAAACATAGCTCAAACAGCATAATTTTTAATGGGCTCCAAAGTATCGATAGCTATACCTGATCTTTTTCTGTCTGTTACTTCAAAAACTTTACTAAATAACTAATTCGATGCAATAAAGAAGCTTAAATTCAGCAGAGTTATTGAAGCAGTGGAAGCATGCATTAAATAATTAGAGAAAAGTCATTCAAAAATTATGCTTATGGGTTTTTCGATAGGAAGTGCGTATGGGTTCAAAGTTCTATAGCATCTTCCAAACAAATTCGAATGCGCATTTCTATTTTATGGTACTCCAAGCACAAAAAATTGGAACTCTGCAGCAATTCGAGGTAAAGTAATTACATTTTTTGGCACTGATGATAAAGTCAAGTATTTGTCCGATTATGCAACGTATCAGCAATTTATGAAGATATGTAAGAACAATCCTAACATTAAGTTTTAGCAGATCAATGGAATGGGACATGGATTTGCAAACCCATAAAGCAACAATTTTTCATAAAAAGCCGTTCTGTACTGCCAAAAGATGATATTTAGTTACCTACCTGCAGATTTGGCTACGCATAACAATGCTGGTAATGTTGAAGATTAAGCAAAGAAAGATAATTGTGCTATATTCTGAGGTTTCCTACTGATCAGAACATTAGCCAAAATTATAAAGATAGCAAATGATGATAAATAATTGTTATATAAATTTACGCGAGTAATGATCAACCCTGTATAATTCTAATGCCCTGTTTGTCTGTCGCCCGTCTCAGCAGACCAAGTGTACTCAATAGGATCATGCAAGCACTTATTTTGTCAAAATTGTTGCATTCAACATATCGATGCACGTTTGGCAATGTTCGAGTCAGTGCGATGCTTGGACACAACCTGTAGCGAAAGACTAACACAATCCTCGAAAATATATTAAAAATTAAGTCATGAAACAAGGAGAAAATTAGCAAAATATGAGCAATTTGTGTTGCTGCAAAGTAATCAGAAATTGAAGCCTTGCCAGAATGGTTAATGTCTTGGAGTCATAGATCTTAACAGACCTATAAAAGATGTATAAGGTAAATCTTTCCTATAATGCAATATTTGTCGATTAAAACACTGTAGCCAATGCTTAGCAATTCATAAGTCAAATTAACCATGCAAACAGATAGATGAGTAAAATAAGAAGAAATAATAAGATGCAATGAAGGCCTTAAATTACAGAAAGTGTCCTAACTGCTCTGTGTGGGTATAGAAGAATGGAGGATGTCAATACTTAAAGTGTAAATGTAAAACGGATTTTTGCTTTAATTGTGGATCCCGATTTTAGAATGATCCATGCCGAAAGATTAATATTCAATAATCGGAAAAATAAGTACGGAATTTGCTAAGGCTATCAAAACATTTTGTCAGACCTGAGAAGAGTCTAGACTATCTTTGCTTTCTCCCAAAAACATTTCTTAAACTATTACTGGTCACACTTCTCACATCATTAGGTGGATTGTTATTTATGGGAATTCTATTTGGCTTGTTGATTCCAGTCATATACTTAACAGCTCCGGCTGGTTTCATCGTACTTGTAGGCGAGACCGAACTAAAGCCAAACCAGGTCTGTCTGTTACGAATTCTCATTATCTTACTGTATCCTCTAGTAGGATTTATTGTGGCATTATTGACTTTTCTGGTCTTCATTACTTACCCCTTCATGCGAGTACTATACGATTCTCAACTTTATGATGAAATTGATAGATTTATGCATCAAATGTCAGCGGTTTACCTTCGAGGTATTGTGTGCATACTCTCCATATGAGCCAAAAATATAAAATTAATGTCAAATACTAATTTTTTGTTATAAAACAAACAAATAAAGATGATTTTCGAATAATCTAAATAATTTAAAATTTTGGTATTTTATTAATTGTATTCTAACATTATTGATTCTTATTTTGTGTCTTATACACTATTTTATGATGAATTTGGCTTTATCTATGCTTTTTACTAATCTTTTATTTAAAGAATCCATATTTATATAAAACTATAGTATGTTTTTAATAATATATAGTTCTCAAAATGCAGGGTGAAGAATTTCGTTTCCCATTCCTAACTCCCGCACCCCTAATAAACCACAATCAAGGGTTCTTCAAGACCCTACAGATGCAAATGTTCCCGCGCATGAAATTCGTCACAATGTCGACAGCCATAATTTTGATAAACATATTCATCTTTGTTTTGATTCACATATTGTTCAAACCAGGTAATTACACAAGCTTTTTGAAATGGCCTTCAGAAATGGATAAATGGCTGCTGGAGGTCGAACAGGTCAAGACTAACCCGGCATATATTTACCAGGCATTCACTGCTATGTTCATGCACGATAACTACCTGCATATAATGGGCAACACTATATTCTCACTGTTTGTAATGTACGAAATGGAGTCTTCGTGGAAGTGGTCAATCCCCTTGGGTATTTTAGGTGGCTTTGTTGCTAACTGTTTAGCCGTTCTCACACTTGAAGGTAGGATACTGGGGTTCAGCGGAGTACTTTGCGCATACGTAGGCATGATCGTAATCTTACTGCTTACTCATATCAGCTACATTGAGTAGAGATATCCAGGTTCTATGTGCATGATGGTTATGCTGATTGCTATGCTCACTTTCGCTATTATTGGTATCGGTAGTTCACTTTTAGTGCACCTCTATGGCTATGTGATGGGTATTATACTTGGCTTAGGCTTCTATCCTAAATTGGTGCCTTACTGGAACGCACAACCCTGCAACAATATCGCTAAAGTTGCTGCTCTCGCTATCTGTGTCTTGATTATTGCTCTTGCAATTTTATTGTGATGATATAAAATGATGCCATATACTTCATTCATATCTTATATTTCAATACTTAATAGTATATAAATATATCTATCATATTAATGCAGACACCATCATAATCAACACCGGTATCCCATCTCCGCCTTGGCACATACTACACAATAATAAACACGAGCACAGGTCTTGCACTTTCAATGCCTAAGACTAACAAATACAGCAAGGATAAGCCTGAGTTTCAAGATCATGACCCTAATAATATTAACCAGTTATGGATGATATAAGAAATTGCACCCAATCGATATTAAATTGTGCATGCTATCTCCACGCTTGTTTTGTAAGCTATGCCTGGGTCGAATTTATGTAAATTGGAGTTTGGGAAACAAAAAAATTCACAATTATACTTTCTGGAAGAAGGAATAGTATAAGCTCCTATTCAAAATCGTAATGGTACTGGACTAACGAATAAAAGTGATATTGCACAGTATTAACCTCCACTACCACATGTTGTCAAGAAAGCTATGGAAGAATAAAAAATGGTCACAAGCCAATCTAAAATGAAATCAGGAGTCAGAAGTTCTATTAAAACTTCAGTTTTCAAAGCAGGTGAACGATTTGTGGCAAAGATTCGTATAAAATAACGAGAAAAATCAAGAAGATACTTGTACTGTGATCAAGTAACTAAAACAGTGACAGCTCCTTCTTAAATCTAAGGCGAATCCAAACTGAACATGCTATAGGCTAAAATATCAGTACTAAAGTTCATGTAGGTCGATTTGGCCAATAAACCATAATCCTCTTTGTGGTAGATTCGGCAAGTATTTACATAATAAAATGAAATGCTCGCCAAAACTTGTTACATTGCTTCATTCCGATCAGGATAGGTGCTTGATATTCCTGAAGCATCAGATAGGCAGGGAATGCAAATTATACAGTATCCATGCAATTTTAGATTTAATCAAAAGTGGATATTAAAAAAAGTTGATGAACTAAATGGGTATAACTATTATATGATAATGAGTGCAAAAACAGGTCTTGTTCTTGACATTAAAGGCTAATCAACTAAGTAAAATACTCCGATTATTCAATGGCAAGACCATCAAAGCCGCAACCAAATATGGAGACTTGAAGAACAAGGAAAAAAGACTTATCTAATCAGATCTGCTCTCGATAAATAATTGTTGCTTGGAGTCAGATAAAATTCAGTTAAAGAATGTGCAGAAATTGTGACCAGTAAAGTTGAAACATAATGTTTCTGGGTCATCCATGGATTTGTGCCTGAGTGAACACATATTATCTGTTATATTAGGTAGCAACTTAAATGATTTTTAGATTAATTCGATGTAAAAATTAAAATATAATCATTTTTCTTTTTACTGTTTAAGCAAGTAAGCCACAACAGGCATTTCAATAACGCAATCATAGAAGCCAACAATAAGAGGATACTCCATGACAGGTGCACCTATTTTAGGTCTGCTTATAACAGCACTCGGGTAGTAATTCTCCCATAAATTTTGTACCCGCAACATTGAAGCAGAATAAAATTATCGTTCTGGAAACAATCTGAGAAAACCATCATACATTTTAACTTGGTTTATTTTCTATTTGCGCTTTGTTAAATCAGGAATAGCAATCTGATCTATATTATGGTTTTACCGTAGTATTGATTCCTTGAAAAGAAGTTATAAATAACTGAACAAATCTAAGCTGTCTGAGCAGTTCAAGTACTACTTAGCTGATATGAAGAATATCTTTAGGTAATCTTATGTTGTCGGCAACAAATACCCACTAACTCCCCCACTTTCAACCGTAGACCCTCCTGCTGCTCCTCCGACCATCCTCACAATTTCTTATATAACATATCCATGATGATTATTAAGTAGTATAATATTGACCCCATTTTACAGCACAAAATCCAATGAAGCACTCAAATTTATTTCACTTAGAGTTAATTAGTGATTCAAAATAAAGCGAGATTATGTTAGGAAATCAAACTTAAAATTCTGATCATATTCCTTGTAAGACAAATAGTTTAGTAAGTCTGTCATATTTGTGAATTTTGTTATCGCTGATTTTAAATATAATGGTAATTATGAAGATTTTGTCTTAGCTGAAGTTTTCTTTATGGACTCAAGCAAACTGAAAAATATAGAACGTAAGAATGGGCTTTTCTTAATAAGGCCTGTTGTTTAGTCTGAATCATTGAGACTTAATGAGGCTATTTTTAACTGTTTCAAATGATATTTAGTCATTATTTTCTCTAAAAGCATAACATACAGTAAGCCAATAGCTTCATCTTTATATATTTATACCATAGCCTTGTTTAAATTCTCACTTCTTAGCTTAAAATTAGAAGTCAGTGCAACGCACTTTGTCTAAAACACTAAGCTACGATAACTGCTGCCTGGTACTCTTTTTCTTTGAACTTGAGATCTTATGTTATTTTTACTTTCGTCATTGTCAACATTAGTGTTATCAACTTTGAACTAATTTCTAAATTTTTCATTTAAATGCTCCTTAATTAAATTTTTTGATTTGGACTGGAAGAAGTAAACATGCTCATGCAAATTCTGATGTGTTAGACCAAGCACTTGTTTTTAAAGAATGTGAAAGTAACTGAAATTTTGTGATTGTTTATGTAAGTGAGTATCTAAGAGTGCAATAAAGTGAGCTGATACAGGGTCAGCTTTATCTTATGTAAGTTTTAGTACAACTTATTCACATGGTGAGGTGGCCAATAATTCTTCAGCAATCCTACATATACTATTGACTAAAGCTTAGAACTTGCCAACATTGACAAACTCGACAGTATATCGCATTTTCATAGTGGAACTCAAACTCTCGACAATAATAGCTTGCCCAATTTTACCTTACTTCCCATCCTCAATATCAAATATAATAGAGTTCATGGTTGAGTCTTATAGCAGTTGGATGAGTCTGCCTTGATATGCCATAGTGTGGTAGTTTGTGAAAGATTGACAGGATATCGGTAGTGATGAGCATAAGTGTCGCACGTATTTTGAGACCAAGTCTTTTGTTATCTGTTTCGGGCGTAATGTTAAATATTTTCGGGTTTATATTTTTATTAACGAAGATATTTATTACTACTTTGGGTGAGAAACTGAAGTATTCAAAGCAACATTTTTATAGTTTTGAAAAGAATTTTCAGCTTTACTATTATCCTTAGACTTGTTTAAGCTCTTTTCTCCCTTCTTGAGCGTTGGTTTTTTCTTTTTGTGCGAATAGTAAGGCAATAATGCTAAATTCGTATTTTTTAAGCTTTGAGCTCTTCTTCTATCTATCGCCTTCCTAATCGCTATGCTACCACCAAGCTATTTGATTTCCTCTTTTTTAATGTTGCTCTTTGTCATTTGATCAGTCACTCTGCTTTAGGTCTGCCCCTTCGTATAATTGTTGCTTGTAGTGTCTGCTCGAAATACTTCAAAAAACTGCTTGAAATTCAAGGGAGTTTCTTCTTAATCGACTTATATTTCGGCTTCTTGCAACTGTTAATGCTTCAATCCTTACTCTTATTTAAGATTATTGAATATATGTGTGTTTACTTTTATTCTGTTGTCAATTACAGGCTTTTTAGTTGCACTATCTTTTCTGCCCATTGGTTTCTGTTCTGCTGCTTGTTTTTATTTTTGAACATCTTTTTTATCGATTGTCTTTGACAAATCTTTGTTAGACTGTGATTGTTATGATTTTTGTGGCTTCTGTAAAAAGAAGCGATTTTTTATTGCCTATTTGTTGTGCTCATGATTATGAGGACGATTTTTAGGAGTTTATTGATCCATTTCATGCTCTTTTGGGTCTTACTAAATAACTGAATGGACTCTAACCAAACTTTGATAAAGCTTTCTTCTATCTTCAGGTCCATTTTATTATTTTGCTCTTTTAATAATTTGTTCTCCATCACTATGAATTTACTGTTTTTTATTAGCACCTGATTTCAATGATTTATATTACTTTTATTATTTTCTAATGATCCAAGTATCCTGCCTCAACTTCATTGTTTGTGCATTTTTTTAACTCAGATATGCTAGTGCAATGGACTTTTTCTAGGGCAAATTGATGATGTTCATTGGTTTTATCATTCCTTTGTGATTTTTCAAATAAACCATTTAAACTTAATGCTTTTTAATGATGTCACGAATTCGGTCAGTTGAAGGTTTTTTCAACTGTTTACCAAATGTCCATCCTCGAGGGCTTTATTTTTCTGGTGAGCTGCTTTATTTGTTTGAGTAAGGAGAATCAGTCATATATTGAGCATTTGGGCTTTGCCATTGTTTAAAATCATTGTCGATTTCAGACCTAAATTAATTTCTGACAGTTGTTATCTTTGACTATGATTGACTCTTCACAATCCTAGATCTAACCCCTTGTTTCACTCTTGATCCTTTTCCAGTATTCAATAGCTGAATTTGTCTTGCATCACTTTCTTAATGTTGTTATTAGAATCCAATTTAATCAACTTCTTTCTGTTTTAGACTTAAATAATTTTCAATAAGCTTTTACTATTCTTCATAGAGATTAATTTCCATTGGTTTGTATTGAAAATTAAGCATATCAACGATCTTTATAATTTTATCGATCAGCTGCTCGGAGTTCGGGTACAAAATCTAAAGAAAATATTTTTATAGGATTTGCTTAGAATCTCTTTAAGATACATTGACCACATTTCTAATTAGTAGAGGATCATTCTTATGTTCTAACCAGATATACTCGCTTAGTTTAGAAACCCATATAAAATCAGTATCAGTTCTAATTATTTCATACAGTAATTGATCCGCATTTTGTTATTATTAATTCTAATTTATTTATCTTTTGATAT
>APMI01035396.1_pt1 | contig 16331 bp, 17 predicted proteins | sample 667938 | NCBI WGS metagenome assembly APMI01 (sample SAMN01084076, study PRJNA167559) | wastewater metagenome | biome: Wastewater | place: Denmark: Ejby Moelle, Odense | collected 2011-11-28 | reverse complement strand
CCGACAGCCACAGGGTGGGGGGGGCGACCAGCAGGAAGGCGAGCCAGGAGACGTAGCCCAGAGACAGCGGCGGCAGCCGGTCCATTTGCGGCCAGCCGGCGTACATCGCGCCAAGGGCGCCGGGAATCGAAATCAGCACGCCAAGGCCCGCCGAGGTGGCGATGGCCTGATGGATCGGGCGGCCATAGAGCGACATGAAGATGTTCGAGAGCTGACCGCCGCCGATTCCCATCAGCGTCGAGAGGACGCCGATGCCGAGCCCATATATTCGCATCGAAAGGCTTCCGACCTGCAATTCGCCGGGCAGCCGCCACGAATCGGCGCCGAACAGGAGGCGGATCGCGCTGACGAAGGCGACGGCGGCGAAGACGCCCTTGAACAAGGCGGCGGGCGCATAGCGCGCGACCAGCGATCCGGCCAGGACGCCGACGACCACAGGAACCGCCCAGGCCTTCACGATCGAGGTGTCGGCGGCGCCCTTGGCGCGGTGGGCGTTGTAAGAGCGAATCGAGGTCGGGATGATGATGGCGAGCGAAGTTCCCACGCACAGCGGCATGCGGATGTCCTCCGGCACGCCAAGAAATCCGAAACACCAGTACAAGACCGGCACGATGACCGCGCCGCCGCCGACGCCGAACACCCCGGCCAGAAGGCCGGTCGCCGCGCCTGAGGCCAGTAAGGCGAGGCCGAGCAGGCCGAATTGAGACATCGATTGCGACAGCATGTGTTAGTCCCGTGTCCTGAGCCGGCTTTGGTTCGGCGCAACCATGCCTCAAGCACATCCACGCTCGCGCGACCACGAAAAAACCTTCATGTTCGGTCAGTCCGGCATGACGCGTCGCGGCGCCCTCCTGCGACGCAGCATATGTTTGACGGCGGCGCGCCGCCGATGAGGACAGCCTGATGATTTTCCGCCCCGTCCGCCCCACGCTTTCCCTCGCCGCGACGGCATGTCTGGGCGTGGCGATTTTGACGCCAACCGGGAGCGCGACGGCGCAAGCGCGCGGCGCGGGCGCGGGCGCGGGCGCGTTCACGCAGACACGCGACTACGCCATGTACGAACCCGCCAAGCCGACGCCGGGCGCCTGCGCGCCGCTCGCCGTCATCTCGCGCGGCCTCGGCGCCGGCAATTCGCCGATGCGTTCGCTCGCAACGGCCCTGTCGCAGGACGGATGGCGCGTGGTGGTGATGCGCCATCCCGAAGGCAGCCGCTCGATGTTCGAGGGGCGTCTGGTGCGCTCTGGCAGGCTCCTGCCCAAGACCGGCGACGAAACAGACCCCGTGAGCCTGCGCCGGCGCGCCGACGCCATCGACGGCGCGATCAATATGGCGCGCAAAAGTTGCGTGCCGCCTTTCATGGCGCTGATCGGCCACGCCGGCGGATCGACGACGACGCTTATCGAAGGCGGCGCGCAGCCGCGCTTCGCCGTGCCGGCGAAAGACCGCTTCGGCGCCTATGTCGCGATTTCGCCGGCGGGCGGAACGTCGGGCGTATTCAACCGCGATTCGTGGAAGACCCTCGCCAAGCCGACGCTCGTCGTCACCGGCACGCGCGACATTCGCGTGAGGGGAGGCTGGCGTCCGCGCACCGCCGCGTATGAAGGCATGGCGCCCGGCTCCAAGCGCCTCGCCATCGTCAACAACGCGACGCATATCGCGCTTGGCGGCCTCGGCTCGCCGGCGGTGCGGCTGAAGGTCGCCAGGATCGTCGTCGATTTCGTCGACGACGCGCGTCGCGGCGAGTTGAAGGCCGATCCGGTCGCCGGCGTTGAATTCAAGGAGAAGTGAGGATCAAGCCTCACGCGGGCGTCAGACGGAAGCTGCGCCCATCACCCTCGACGCGCATGAAGCCGTCGATATGTCCGCCTGAGACGATCCAGCCCTCTGCCGCGGCGAGGCCCAACGCATGGCGACGGCTCTGCGCCGCCTGCGCGCGGTCGACGTCGTAGATGAACCCGAGATCGAGATCGTCCTGCTGCAACGCGACGACGTGCAGCACGTCGCCCATGATGAACAGCGCGTCCGCGCCCTCCCCCACCACATAGCCAACATGGCCGGGCGTATGGCCGGGCAGCGCGATCATCGCGACGCCGGGCGCAGGCGTCTGGCCCGCCGCGATCGGCCGCATGTCGTCGCCATAGGCGGCGAGAACGTCCGCCGCGACATCGAAGGCGCCGCGGCGGTCGGGCGGCAGCGCGAGCCGCGCCGCTTCGTCCGTGAAGAAGGCGAGATCGGCCTGCGGCGCGCGGATGCGGGCGTTGGGGAAATAGCGGCCGCCGTCATCGCTGAGCAGGCCGAGCGCGTGGTCCCCGTGCAGATGCGTGAGCAGGACGTCGCGGACATCCGACGGCGCGAGGCCGCAGGTCGCCATCGCCGCGCGGGAGCGCCCGAACGCGTCGCCCCAGCGCAAGCCGACTCCGGGGTCGATCAGGGTCACGCCACCCGGCCCGCGCAATGCGAACAGATTGACCGGCGCGTCAAGGGTCGGGCGGCCCCAGGCCTTGATCGCCTCGTCGGCGCGGGTTTGATCGGTGAGATGGACGACATGGCCGGCCGGCGCCGCATAAACGCCGTCGACGAAACGCTGAGTCACATACGATCCGAAGCGACGCGGGCTCTCCATGGCCGACCTCAACGCTTTTCGACAGCCGCCATCGTCGCCTGCATGGCGGCGACGGTCGTCTCGCCCGCATCGGTGACGGCGAAGACTTCGCCCTGACACACCGTCAGATTCTTGCCCGGGCGCAGCACACGGCCGCGCGCGATCAGCTTCTGGCCCAGCGCCGGGCGCAGGAAGTTGATCTTGAATTCGACGCTCACCACTTCGCAATCGGCGGGCATGGTCGTGAAGGCCGCGTAGCCGCAGGCCGAATCCAGAATCATCGCGACGACGCCGCCATGCACGAATTCCTGCTGCTGGCGGATATGCGCGGCGGCGGGCAATTCGATCTCGGCTTGTCCGTACGCGAGGCGCGTCATCGTCGCGCCGACCGTCGTCATCGCGGTCTGCGCGGCGAAGGAGGCGCGCACCTTCTTCTCGATGGCTTCGTCGAGCGGCTTATGCTGCATCCCGGTCGTCCTCAAAGCTCACGAAAGACAGGCCCTCGCGCAGAACCTCAAGCCCTGCGCCGCGTCGCACGGCGTTGGCGGACAGATGCTGGCGCCAACGCCGCGCGCCGGGGCGGCCGTGGAACAGGCCGAGCATGTGACGCGTCATGTCGGACAGGCGCGCGCCGGCGGCGAGTTCGGCCTCGATAAAGGGGATCAGCGAGTCCAGCGCCGCGCGCGCGTCCGCGTGCGTGGGCTGCGCGCCGAAGACCACGGGATCGACCTGCAAGAGCAGTTCGGGCGTCTGGTAGGCGGCGCGGCCCACCATCACGCCGTCGAGCGCGGGCGCCACGCCATCCGGCTCCAGCAGAGCCTTCATCGTCGCAAGATCGGACAGGCCGCCGTTGATGGCGATGGGAAGGTCGGGCATGGCGCGCTTCAGGTCGCGCACGAGCGGATAGTCGAGCGGGGGAACGTCGCGGTTCTCGCGCGGCGACAGGCCTTTGAGCCACGCCTTGCGGGCATGGACGATCAGCGCGTCGACGCCCGCCGCGCGCACGGCCTGCGCCATCGCGAACAGCGCCTCGCGCGGATCCTGATCGTCGACGCCGATGCGGCATTTGACCGTCACCGGAATGTTCACCGCCGCCTTCATCGCCGCGACGCAGTCGGCCACCAAAGCGGGCTCGCGCATCAGGCAGGCGCCGAACGCGCCGTTCTGCACGCGGTCGGACGGGCAGCCGCAATTCAGGTTGATCTCGGCGTAGCCCCACGCCTCGCCCATCGCGGCGCAACGCGCCAGATCGGCGGGCGAGGAGCCGCCCAGTTGCAGCGCCACGGGCTGTTCATGCGCGCCGAAATCGAGATGGCGGGCGCGGTCGCCATGGATCAGCGCGCCGGTCGTGACCATCTCGCTGTAGAGCAGCGCGTGGCGCGTCAGGGCGCGGTGGAACGTCCGGCAGCGCGAATCGGTCCAGTCCAGCATGGGCGCCACGCTGAAGCGCCAGGGGGAAACGGAGGCGGTCATCGGGTGGTTCTGAACGAGATGTTTCGCCGCCGCAAGGGATCGGCGGGAACTACATCGCCTTACGCGGGTTTAGGCGGAAAGGAGATTTTACCCATGAGCGATCTCGTCGCCATCGTCTATCCGTCCACCGCGCAGGCCGAGGCCATGCGCGAGAAAATCATCGGGCTTCAGCGCGAATATCTGATCGAACTCGGCGACGCCGTCGTCGCCGAAAAGACGCAGGACGGAAACGTCAAGCTCAACCAGCTTCTGAACCTGACCGCGGCGGGCGCCGCCGGCGGTTCGATCTGGGGCGCGCTGGTCGGCCTGATCTTCCTTAACCCCTTGCTGGGCGCCGTCGTGGGCGCGGGCGCGGGCGCCTTGTCGGGCAAGATGTCGGATTACGGGATCGAGGACAAATTCATGAAGGAGGTCGCCAGCTCGGTGAAGCCGGGCGACGCGGTGCTTTTCCTGCTCATCCGCAAGATGACGACGGAGAAGGTTCTGGAGGCGGTGAAGGGCTCGGGCGGCACAGTGCTTCGCACCTCGTTCGACCACGCCAAGGAGCAGCAGTTGCGCGACGCGCTGTCGTCGAGCGCGGTTCCGGCGCCGTTCACGCCCGCCGCGGGCGTTTGATCCTTCGCGCAGGCGCATTCGGAAGCCCGGCCCAGCGCCGGGCTTTTGACGTCGGAGCGCGACAATCGAGAGGATGCCTCTGACCTCGCGGCGATGGAGGCGAAGCGGCGCTCGCTCTCGCAGGACCGGGCGCTGATCGCGGTCGCGCTGGCCACGAGTCTGGCTTTTCTCTACGTGCTTCGGCCTTTCCTGAGCCCGGTTCTGTGGGGCTTCGGGCTCGCTGTGGTGTTTTATCCGGCGTTCTCGCGGATCATGTCGCGGCTCGGCCTGTCGCGCGGGCTCGCCTCGCTGGCGACGGTGGCGATCATCCTGTTTCTGATCGTTCTGCCGGTGATTGGCCTGGCGGTGACGCTGACGCGCGAGGCGCAGCCGCTGATCGTGGAGTTGCGCGCCGGCGCGCCCAACGTGCTGCGCTGGCTCACCACGACGCTGCGCGATCTGCCGGGCTGGGCGCAGACCATCCTCAACACCTTCGGCATCTATGATTTCGAAGGGCTGCGCGAGCGTCTGGCGGAGCTGATCACGCCCAACACGCTGTGGCTGGCGACCGGCGCCGTCACGCTGAGCCAGGGCGTGCTGAACGTGTTCGTGGTCGCGCTGCTGGCGCTCTATCTCGCCTTCTTCTTCATGCGCGACGCGGACTGGATCTGGGAGCGCATCGAGCGCGCGGCGCCGCTGCGCGCGCGCGACGCGGTGACGCTGCGCGACGATTTCGTCTCGGTCACGCGCGCCACGATCCGGGGCGGCACCTTCGTCGCCGTCCTCGAAGGGGTGATCGGGGGCCTCGGCTTCTGGGGCGCGGGGCTGCCCTCGCCTGTGCTGTGGGGCTCGCTGATGGCCGCGACCTCCTTCGTGCCGATCGTGGGAACGGCGCTTATCTGGGCGCCGGCGGCGATCTATCTGGCGCTGGCGGGCGAGATCGGCCCGATGATCGTGGTGCTGGCGGCGGGCGGCGTCATCGTCCTGTGCGACAATTTCGTGCGCCCGATGGTGGTGGGCAAGGACGCGGGCATTCCCGATTATCTCGTGCTGTTCTCGACGCTGGGCGGCATCGCCGCGTTCGGATTTAATGGAATCATCGTGGGGCCGATGGCGGCGGCGATGTTTGTGTCGGCGTGGACGGTGACGGCGGAGCGGGGATTGGGGCGGAGCGGGCCGTGAACATGCGTCTGCAAGGGGTTCACGCCCGCGATTGATGTTCTAATCTGCGCGTCGGCGGCTGATCGACCGAAACGCACGGACAGGCATGGACCACATCCCCACCATCGTCATCGGCGCAGGCGTCGTTGGACTCGCCGTCGCGCGCGAGCTGGCGCTTTCCGGCCGCGACGTTCTCGTGCTGGAGGCCAACGAGTCCTTCGGCATGGAGACGTCGGCGCGCAATTCCGAAGTGATTCATGCGGGTATCTACTATCCCGCAGGCTCCCTGATGGCGCGGTTCTGCGTCGAAGGGCGCGCGGCGCTTTATGCGTTCTGCGACAGCCACGGCGTCGCGTACAACAAATGCGGCAAGCTGCTGGTGGCGAGCGACGCCGCCGAAGTCGAGGCGCTGGAGGGCATCCGGGTGCGGGCGGCGGTCAACGGGGCGCCGCTGACCCTGATCTCGGGCGAGAAGGCGATCGCGATGGAGCCGGCGCTCGCCTGCGCGGGCGCGCTGTGGTCGCCGGAGACGGGCGTGATCGACAGCCATGGCTATATGCTGGCGCTGAAGGGCGACGCGGAGGCGGCCGGGGCGATGTTCGCCTTTCATGCGCCGGTCGAGCGCCTCGCGGCGAAGGACGGGCGTTTCATCGTCACGGTCGGCGGGGCGGACGCGATGACGCTCTCCTGCGACCAGCTCGTCAACGCCGCCGGCCACGGCGCGCCCGCTCTCGCGCAGACGATGGAGGGGTATGACGTCGCCCTCGCGCCGCGCGCCTATCTCGCCAAGGGCAATTATTTCACGCTGACCGGGCGCTCGCCGTTTTCGCGGCTGATCTATCCTGTGCCGCAGCCGGGCGGGCTCGGCGTGCATTTGACGCTCGATCTCGGCGGACAGGCGAAGTTCGGGCCTGACGTGGAATGGATCGAGCGCTTCGACTACGCCGTCGATCCCGCGCGCGGGGACTCGTTCTACGCCGCGATCCGGCGCTACTGGCCCGCCCTGCCCGACGGCGCGTTGCAGCCCGGCTATAGCGGGATCCGTCCCAAGATCGCGCCGAAAGAAGCAGGCACGCAGGATTTCCTCGTGCAGGGGCCGGCGACGCATGGTCTGCCCGGCCTCGTGCATCTGTTCGGCATCGAATCGCCGGGGCTGACCTCGTCGCTGGCGCTCGCCGCTTATGTGCGCGAGATGGCGGCGCTGTAGCGCGTCATCGTCGTCCGGCGCTCTTTGCCCAATTCAACGCCACGCGCCGCCAGCGCGGGTTTGGCGACGCGTCGCAACATGAAATTCTCAAGGGTTTATTTTAATAGATAATTCACATGTCGTAGGTTGGCGAAGATACGCGCTCTTAATTTGTCGACGCTATGGATTACCAGAAATCGACACCGCTGACGCGAGCCCCCCCATGCGTTTCGCTTCCAACCAGAATGGCAATATCAGCGTGATTTTCGCGCTGGCTTTGGTGCCGCTCGTCGCAATGACGGGCTCCGCTGTCGAATATGCGCGCGCGCAACGGCAGAAATCCGTCCTGACCGCAGCCGCCGACGCGGGGATTCTGGCGGGCGTGAGCGCCGGGCGGGACTCGCTGAAAAAGGGCCAGACCGACTGGAAAAAGAAGGCAGAGGCCGTTGCAATGGGCGTGTTCAAGGCGAATTCCGGCGCCATGCCTGAACAGGGCCATATTCAGGCGCACGCCACCTTTACTGTCGTCGGAACCAAGATTTCCGGTAAGATGGAATTCTCCAGCACGATTCCTTCCAATTTCATGAAGGTCGTCGGCATTGAGAAGATCAGCGTCGCCGGAACCAGCGCCGCTTCAATGACCGCCACGCGCTACAACGACATGCACATCATTGTCGACACCTCGTCCTCGATGGGGATCGGCGCGACCGTGGCGGATCAGAACAAGTTGATGGCCGCGATCGGCTGCCAGGTGGCCTGCCACTTCAGCCATGACGGCGGCCTGACTGATCCGTTGACCACGGCCCGGTCAAAGACGAATGCGGTGCTTCGCATCGACGTCGTGAAGAACGCTCTCTCCGCGGCGATCTCGAAAATCCCGAACGACGGGCTGACGCGCGTCGCGATCTATACGCTGAACAACACCGTCGAGCCCTATTTCCCGCTCTCCACGGACATTGCGGCGGCGGCCAACGCCATGAAGTCCATCGACCTCGTGAACGAGCTTCGTCAGGGCGGCACCAATATCAGCTACGGACTGAAGACGTTCGCCGCCCAACTCTCGATCGCAGGTAACGGCCTGTCGGCGGCCAGTCCGACCGGCACGGTGATTCTTGCGACGGATGGCGTCGAGGATTCGAATATCGTGTACCAGCTCACGCCATCTGTCATTGGCGGCAACGACCCCAATTTTATGTTGCAAGCCATTTCGAAATATTCCAGCAATTATTATCAGACCCTGGACCCGGCGCAATGCAACGGGATCAAATCGAAAGGGTACAACATGTATACCCTTGAGGTTCAATATATCATCCCGAGCCCAGTTAGTTCGACCTACACCGAACGACTGGATTTCATCAAAAACCAACTGCTGCCGGTCGTCCCGCAAGCCATGGCGCAATGCGCGTCCATGCCGACACAGTTCTTTCATGCGGAAACGTCGTCGGATATCGCGGCGGCCGTCCAGGCGCTGTTCATCTCGACGCAACCGCTGGCGCTCAACCGCTGATCCCGCTCGACGCGCGCGCCGATGGGCGCGCGCTGACCCTCATGGGCCATACGGCGGTTTGGGAATGGCGATGTGGGCGGCGCGCAGGGCCGACGACCAGCTTTCGCGCAGGTTCTGAAAATACAGATCCCGCTCGTCGATGCGCCGGGTGATCTCCGCGTTCTGCGTGTCGCGACGTTGCACCAGAATGTCGATCGGCAAGCCGACGCCAAGATTTGAGCGCATGGTCGAATCCATCGAGATCAGGCCGATCTTCAGCGCGTCATAAAGCTCCGTCTCGAAGCTGACGGCGCGGTCGAGGATCGGCTTGCCGTATTTGTGCTCGCCAATTTGCAGGAACGGCGCGTCGGGCGTGCATTCCACGAAATTGCCGGCCGAATAGACCATGAAGAGGCGCATCCGGTCGCCTCTGATCTGGCCGCCGACCAGAAGCGTCACCTTGAAGGCGACGCCGGCGCGCTCCAACGCCTCGCCCTCGACATCGAAAGTCTTGCGGATGCAGCGCCCCACGAGTTGAGCGGCGCGGAACATCGTCGGGACGCTCGAAAGCGTCTCCATTTCCTTGGTTTCGGGATTTTCGACACCTTCGCTCGCCAATGTCAGCACGCTTTGCGTGATCGACAGGTTCCCCGAACTCATGATCGTGATGAGGCGCTCGTCCGCGCTTGCGAAAACATGCAGCTTGCGGAACGTCGAGATGTCGTCGAGCCCGGCGTTGGTGCGCGTGTCGGCGATCATCACCAGCCCCTCGCGCACGAGAAGTCCGCAGCAATAGGTCATGAAAGATCACCGTTCAAACGCGATTCACGGCGCGCGTGGTAGCGCGCGCCCGATCCGGGGACAAGCAGCGCGCGCCTATTGGCCGCCCGCGCGCGGGTCGCTCTGCTGTTCGCGCAACACCGAGATCGGTTCGACCGCGTCGCCGCCGAACCTCGCCATGTTCTGGCGCAGCACGCGCAAAGGCTCCGCGCCCAGCGCGTCGAGGCCGACCGCGAAGCGCAGATGACGCCCGGCGGGGCACAGATTGAGCGCGGGATCGAAGCCGATCCAGCCATAGCCCTCGACATGGGCTTCGGCCCAGGCGTGGTCGGCGCCGGGCGCGTCGGCGGCGAGGCCGTCGACATAACGGGCAGGAACGCCCAGATGACGCGCCGCCGCGACGAAAACATGCGCCATGTCGCGCCCGCAGCCCTTGCCGGCCGCGAACGCCTGCGGGGCGCCAAGGCGCGGGGCCTCGGACGGATCGAACGCGATCGCCTCGTGCAGCGCGCTCATCAAAGCGTGCATGCGCGCGAGCGCGTCATCGGCGCCGGCGACGGATTTTTCCGCGAAGCCGCGCAGCGCGGCGTCCGCCATCGTAAGCTGCGCCTCGCGCAGATAGAGTTCGGCGGGAAAACGCTCGGGCGCGCCGCGCACGAAGCCTGCGGTTTCGTCGAGTTGAACTTCGCCCGTCGCGACCACGACGAGCCGTCCGATGTCGCCCTGCGCCTCGAAGCTATGGGCGAAATTGCCGAAACCGTCCTCCCATATCCGCACGCCGCAATCGGCGGAAAGCTCGACGTTCCAGTCGCCCACGACTTGACCGTCGTGATCGCGCGGCGTCGCGCGAAGGACGCCGATCAGGTTCTTCGCCGCCGGGTCGAACCGGCAATTCCATTCACGACGAACGCGAAACCGCATGTCTCCGCCTCACATCAAATATTGCTCGGCGATGCGCGCGCCGATGCGGTTGTTCTCGTCGATGAACTCGGTGATGAACTCGTGCAGGCCGCCCTGAAATATCTGCTCGATGCGGGCCTGTTGCAGGCGCGTGTGCAACTGCCGCGCCTGCCTCTGGGCGAGGCCCTGACGACCATAGGCCTTGCCGAGAAGATCGAGGAACTGCGCGATCGTCTCGTAACAGCCGATCAGCGAGCGCGGCAGTTCCGGGCGCAGGATCAACAGATCCGCGACCAGCCAGGGTTTGACGCTCTCGCGATAGACCCAGTGATAGGCGGTGACGGCGGAGACGGCGCGCAGCACCGAGGTCCATTGATAGTAATCGAGCGAGCCGCCCACGCGCTCGTCCTGCGGCAGAAGGACGTGATATTTCACGTCGAGAATGCGCGCGGTGTTGTCGGCGCGTTCGATGTTGAGGCCGAGGCGCGAGAAGAAATACGTGTCCTTGCGCAGCATCGTGCGATAGGCCGAGCCCTCGAAGATGACGGCGACGCGCTTCACGTGATCGAGAAACTGCGTCAGCATCTCGGGGTCGAGCGGGCCGTCGTCGCGATAGCGCTCATCGAAGCGGCGCAGCGCCAGCCAGCCCGAATTCACCGCGTCCCACGCCTCGATCGTCAGCGCCGTGCGCACGCTGCGGGCGTTGGTGCGCGCCATCTCCAGACAGTTGCGGATCGAGGAGGGGTTGCGCGGATCATAGGTGAGGAACTCGATGATCGCCTCATCGGTCGGCTCAAGCTCCAGCGCGTGGAACGCCTCATGCGCGCCCGACGAGATGAGCGCGCTTTTCCACTCGGTCATCTCGCCGCCGTCGGGGCGCGGCAGCGACGCCATGCGGCGCGTCACCTCGACGACGCGCGAGAGGTAATCGGCGCGCTCGACGTAGCGGGCGAGCCAGAAGAGGTTATCAGCGGTGCGCGAAAGCATGGATCAGTCCAAATCCCGCAGAGAGAACAACGACGGCGCTGGCGCGCCGGCAAGATCGCGCGTCAGGCGCCGACATCGTCCAGCACCCATGTGTCCTTGGTGCCGCCGCCCTGGCTGGAGTTGACGACGAGCGAGCCCTCCTTCATCGCCACGCGCGTGAGGCCGCCCGGCACGACGCGCACGCCGTCTGCGCCGGTCAGCACATAGGGGCGCAGATCGACATGGCGGGGCCGCACGCCCTCGTCGAACGAGGTCGGCGCGGTCGAGAGCGAAAGCGTGGGCTGGGCGATGAAATTGGCGGGGTCGTGCTTGAGCTTGTCGCGGAAGGTTTCGATCATGTCCTTCGTCGCGTGCGGCCCCACGAGCATCCCGTAGCCGCCCGAACCGTTGACCTCCTTGACGACGAGATCGCCAAGATTGTCGAGCACGTATTTGAGCGAATCCGCCTCGCGGCAGCGCCATGTCGGCACGTTTTTCAGCACCGGCTCTTCGCCGAGATAGAAGCGGATGATCTCCGGCATGTAGGTGTAGATCGCCTTGTCGTCCGACACGCCGGTGCCCACCGCGTTGGCCAGCGTGACGTTGCCGGTCTGGTAGGCGCGCACGAGCCCCGGAACGCCCAGCACCGAATCCGGACGGAAGGCGAGCGGATCGATGAATTCGTCGTCGATGCGGCGGTAAATCACGTCGACGCGGCGCGGCCCTTCGGTCGTGCGCATATACACGACATCGTCGCGCACGAAGAGATCGCGGCCCTCGACCAGTTCGACGCCCAGCTTGTCGGCGAGGAAGGAGTGCTCGTAATAGGCCGAATTGAAGATGCCGGGCGTCAGCAACACCGCCGTCGGATCTGAGCCGGCGCCGCGCGGGGCGACGGAGCGCAGCGTCGCCAGAAGCGCGTCGGGATAGTTCTCCACCGGCGCGACGCGGTGGGTCGCGAACAGTTCCGGAAACAGACGGATCATCGCCTCGCGATTCTCCAGCATGTAGGAGACGCCGGACGGCGTGCGGGCGTTGTCCTCCAGAACGTAGAAATCCTTGTCGTCGACGCGGATCACGTCGATCCCGGCGATATGCACATAGACGTCGCGCGAGGGGCGCACGCCCGCCATTTCGGGGCGATAACCGGGGTTGCGGTAGATGAGATCGGAGGGCACCACGCCCGCGCGCACGATGTCTCCCGCCCCGTAAACATCGCCCAGAAAGGCGTTGAGCGCCTTCACGCGCTGGACGAGCCCGGTTTCGAGATGCGTCCACTCGGCGCGCGAGATGATGCGCGGCAGAATGTCGAAGGGGATCAGCCGCTCGGTCGATTCCTTGTCGCCATAGACCGCGAAGGTGATGCCGATCCGCCGGAACAGGATTTCGGCCTGACGTCGGCGCGAGGCGAGCAGTTCAGGCGGCGTGGTTTCCAGCCAGGCCTGAAGCCTCTGATAGGCGTCGCGGACCGCCGGAGGCGGCCCCATCTCGTCAAAACATGCGCTCGCCACGCCGCGCCCCCTGTCGTTTCCAGCTCGCTCGGGCTCATTCGCCCGAGCGCCGTTCACGCCATGCTAGTCCGATAGGCGCCCAAATCGAAAGCGTAATATGAGAGGCGCCCGCGCATGAAGTCGCGGCAGGGCGCCTATCGCGTGGGCGCGGCGCGCGCCGTCAGTTCTGATGACGGGCGATGAACTGGCGGAAGCGGTCCGTCGCGCCCGCTCCGAACAGGTCGCCGGGCGCGCCGTCGGCCTCGATCTCGCCCTTGTCGAGAAACAGCACGCGGCTCGACACGTCGCGGGCGAAGCCCATTTCGTGCGTCACCACGAGCATGGTGCGCCCCTCCTGCGCGATGGCGCGCATCACGCGCAGAACCTCGCCCACGAGTTCGGGGTCGAGCGCGGAGGTCGGCTCGTCGAACAGCATCACCTTCGGCTTCATCGCCAGCGCGCGGGCGATGGCGGCGCGCTGCTGCTGGCCGCCCGAAAGATGGCTGGGGTAATACTCAGCGCGCTCGGCGATGCCGACCTTTTCCAGCATCGCCATCGCCTCGTCGCGCACCTCGGCCTTCGGGCGCTTCTGGACGTGGAGCGGCGCCTCCATGACGTTTTGCAGCACCGTCATGTGCGACCACAGATTGAAGCTCTGGAACACCATCGCAAGGCCGGTGCGGATGCGGTCGATCTGCGATTGATCGGCCGGCTCGCTGGTGCCGTCGCGGCGATGCTTCATGCGGATCGGCTCGCCGGCGACGATCACCTCGCCGGAGGTCGGCGTCTCCAGCATGTTGATGCACCGCAGCAGCGTTGATTTGCCAGAGCCCGACGCGCCCAGAATGGAGATGACGTCGCCGTCATGGGCGTCGAAACTCACGCCCTTGAGCACTTCGAGCGCGCCGAAGCTCTTGCGCAGGGTCTTGACGCTGACGGCGGGAACGGGATCGCTCATGCAAGGGCTTTCATGCGTGCGACTTCATCGGCCGCAGATGCGGCGTCAGCCTGCGCTCAAGCGCGATGAACACGCGCGACAGGGTGAAGTTGATGGCGAGATAGACCGCGCCCGCGCAAATGAACACCTCGATCGCGCGGAAGGTCTGCGAGTTGATTTTCTGCGCGATGCCGGTGATCTCCATCAGCGTGATGATCGAGGCGAGCGCGGTGGCGCGCACCATCAAGATCACTTCGGTCGCGTAGGAGGGCAGCGCCTGGCGCACCGCGATCGGCAGGATGACGCGCCGGTACAGCAGCGCGCCCGACATGCCGCAGGCGCGCGCGGCCTCCACCTGTCCGAGAGGGACGGCCTGCAAGCCGCCGCGCAGAATCTCGGCGGTGTAGGCGGCGGTGTTGAGCGCCAGCGCCAGCACCGCGCAGTAATATGGCTCGCGCAGGAAAGGCCACAGGAACGACTGGCGGATCTCGGGGAATTGCGAGAGGCCGTAATAGATCAGGAACATCTGCACCAGCAGCGGCGTTCCGCGAAACACGAACACATAGCCGCGCGCAAGCGCCTTGAGCGGGCCGCGCTTCGACTGACTCATCATCGCCAGCACGAGCGCGAAGGCGCCGCCGAACACGAGCGCCCAGAAGGTGAGTCGCAGCGTGAGCGGCACGCCGCCCAGAAGCTTCGTGATCGTCTCCAGATAGAACGGCGTCTGCTCGGCGAACCAGGCGGCGAAACCCTGCTGCTCCATCACGCCCTCCTGACGCCGCGCATGGCGCGCGCTTCGGCGGTGTTGAACACCCATGTCGAAAGGCTCGTCAGCACCAGATACAGCGCGCCCGCCGCCGCATAGAACACGAAGGGCTGGCGCGTCGAACCTGACGCGACCTGAGACATCCGCAGCAATTCGGTGAGGCCGGTGACGGAGATCAGCGCCGATTCCTTGAGCGCGAGCTGCCAGACGTTGCCGAGGCCGGGAATGGCGAAGCGCAACACCTGCGGCAGAACGATTCGGCGAAACAGCACCCATCCCGACATGCCGACGGAGCGCGCCGCCTCAAGCTCGCCCTTGGGGATCGCCATGTAGGCGCCGCGAAACACCTCCGCCTGATACGCGCCCGAGACGACGCCGACCGCCAGCGCGCCGGTGAAAAAGGCGTTGATCCCGACGAAGCCCGAGCCGCCCATCAGCCGGTAGAGGGTCGAGAGGACCTGACTGCCGCCGAAATAGAGGAGGTAGATCACCAGCAGGTCCGGCACGCCGCGCAGGACCGTGGTGTAAACGTCGCATAGACCGCGCGCCAGAAGGCCGCCCGCGAGCTTGCCGCGCGCGACGACGGCGCCGAACACGCCGCCGAAGGCGAAGGCGAGCAGCGTCACCGCCAGCGTCGTGAACGTCGCCAGAATGAGGTTGAGGCCCCAGCCGTTCTCGCCGAAGCCCAGCAGCGTCAATGCGCCGGGTGGATTCATCAGCCCCGTATTCCCCCAAAGTCCACTTGATCCGCGGCGACGCTCAGCGCGGCGTGATGTCAAATCCGAACCACTTGGTCGAGAGCGCTTTCACCGTGCCGTCGGCGAGCGCCGCCTTGATCGCCTCGTCGAAGGAGGCTTTCAGCGCCGTGTCGGACTTGCGAAGGCCGACCGCGACGCCCTCCCCCAGAACACCGCCGGTGAAGGTCGCGCCGACGATGGCGTACTGGTCGCCCATCTTCTTGATCGTCTCGCGCAGGTAAGACATCTGCGCGAAGGTTCCGTCGAGGCGTCCGGCGGCGAGGTCGAGATCGTGCTGCTCGGTCGTCTTGTACTCGCGGACCGTGGCGACGTCCTTGAAATATTTGTCGAGGAAGGCGGAGTTCGTGGTCGAGACCTGCGCGCCGAGCGCCTTGCCTTTCGCCACCGCCTTCATTGCGTCGATCGCCTTGAGCGCCTTGGCTTCATCCGTCTTGAGCGAGTAGCTTTCGCCCGTGCCGGGCATGGCGGCGAGCGGGCCTTTCTTCAGCACCATGAAACCGTTCGGCGTCGCGCCGTAGGCTTCGGAGAAAGCGATCGTCTCGCGGCGCTTGTCGGTGATGTTCATGCCGGCCATGATGGCGTCGAACTTGCCGGCCTGAAGCGCGGGGATCATTCCGTCCCAATCCGTCGCCACAAGTTTGCACTCGACCTTCATGCGCTTGCACAGGTCGGCGGCGAGGTCGATCTCGTAGCCGTCGAGCTTTCCGTCGGGCTTGAGGATGTTCCAGGGCGCGTAGGCGCCTTCGGAGGCGATGGTGATCGTCCTGGTCTGGGCGAGCGCGCCGCAGGCGAGGGTCGCAAGCGCGAACGCGGCGGCTGCGAGGCTGCGAAGCGAGATCATGATGTCCCCCTCATGACGTGACGGGCGCCGTGCGGTCGCCTCTCTTTCCGCAACGTTGCCCCGGCGCGCGGCGCGGGCGCAAGGTCAAATCTTCACGCCGGCGCCGAAAACGTGATGCGAAAACGCGCGCGCCAGCTTTCGCCTGGCGCAAGTTCGCGCAACTCGCCCGCGCGCTCCAGTTCGGCGCGCGGGGCGAGGCGGTGCGTGATCGGCTCGATGGAGAAGATGTTGAGCGAAGGTTCGGTGCGCCGCCAGCTTTGCAGGAAGGGCAGCGCCTCTGCGTCGTACTCGATCTCGACCGCGACGCGCGGCCCGGCGAGGCGCGCGGCGGCGCGCCCGTTGGCGGCCTGGCTGGGAACGCAACCGACGTGACGGGCGGGGTCTCCCACCA
>APMI01015000.1_pt1 | contig 16334 bp, 17 predicted proteins | sample 667938 | NCBI WGS metagenome assembly APMI01 (sample SAMN01084076, study PRJNA167559) | wastewater metagenome | biome: Wastewater | place: Denmark: Ejby Moelle, Odense | collected 2011-11-28 | reverse complement strand
GCAATTCTCAGCGAACCAAAACTCTAATAAAGTGTACGAAGATGAAAACTAAGAATTTGAAAATGATGGTGAGATCATCAAAATTTAAGACTGATCTTTAATATTTTTTAATATTTACCGTCCACCCCACTTCTCAAATTCAGCTCTCTCTTCAGTAACAACCCGCGTAGCTCAGTCGGTAGAGCGTTAGCCTTTTAAGTTAATGGTCGAGGGTTCGAGCCCCTTCGCGGGTGCTTTTTTATAACACAATTCTAAATTAATAATAGTTTGCATAGATTAATAAATAGAGCACAATTTAATTAAATAAAGTGATCACCAACTTGTCAACTTGATATGCAGTATCATTATCTTTGGATCAAAGTGCTGTCAGCAAGATCACCCTGCTCGACTGTAATTTCGTGACTAAGAGGCTTTGGAGGATAGCCGCCATACAATTCGAATTGGCTGACTCCTCCGATTGTAGCCACATGGTGATAGATGTCTTAAACTTTTGTGTCGAGGTTGGCCTCAATAGGGATTTTTTGACCATTTAACAGTCGCACTTGGATTGTTGTGACAGGTTTTTTGCGGTCTGGCTCCAATAAGAAGTTTTAGGACGCGCCTTTCTTCTTTGCGAACTTTGTGGCTGGTTTCTTAGCCTCGGATAAGGATGTGCCTGTTCCTGAAAATGCGACATAGGCTGGTGGAGGTGGTGGTACATACTTTTCGCTTGTTTTATCACTCAGACTGACTGAAAGCCCTCCCTTCGGATATTTTTCTCGAAGCTTCTTTGGTATTTTGCCTTCATTTAACTACTTCAAAAATTGCTTATTAACGGGATCAGCATAATCATAAAAATCGCCTTCATCAATTTGGAAACCATTTTCGTATAAAGTAATTTTACACACATTGCCATCCTTTTCTTTTTATTATTTAGTAAAGTCTTCATACGATCTAAATAAAAGTGCGTATTACTTTTCATTTTTCTCAGCTTTCTGCATAAGTGAAGCAGCATCAGGATTAATGACAGCCATACCACTGCTCTCACCTCCAGTGTACGATTCGGTTGTCTTCTTCTTTTTATCGTTGTCGCTTCCTCCTTTTTCTAGGTAATCATAACTATTACATTTCTTCATGTCTTCGAGAGTTCGCAGATTCATGTTTGAAAATATTTTAATGTATATAAGAATAATAATAATGCTGATAGTAATGTAATGGTACTGCAGTTATAGCATATAGGCTGTCTAGGATAAAGAAATTGATAAGATCAATTTGAGTGACTGCACCTGCACCAGGAAGATCGCATCCTGTGCTAGGATTCAGTTCGTGATGAATAAAATAATCATCATTTCAACTCCTCTGCGTATAGCTCCTTCACCAGTGACTCCGGATTGTCGAATTATGGGTATCGGCTTAGCTTGAATGTATTACGATTAACTTCTCGGACATCTTTGGCGAAGAGCATGGACTATAGGTACGTGTGTAGTGCCTTCAACTCGAAATCATTTTTGCCTTCGTAGTAAGGAATTATTGGGATGCCGTTATCGATCTGGTAAGCGTAGGAGTATGCCGCGTTGTCTACAAGCACAGTCTGCGTAAGGTCTCTATTCATTATGCGTAAGTCCTTGACATGAACACCCTCTGCAGAGTAGTAACAATGTTCTCTGAATAGTCTATGAGCTATATATTTATTTTCAGGGTCCAAGTAGTTCAACACTACGTTAGCATAGCAAGAGTGACTTGCGGTAAAGACAATGACTTCAAAATTTTTAGACAGGTCTTTAATTAGCTAAACTGCATGAGGACGAATATTTATTCCCGCGTAAATAATCTCCCCTGTTGGAAATTTGATTGGAAGCTTGACGTCGCAAGGGAGGTTAGCATTCTCATTGCAATGAATCAAGGTCTCATCTAAATCGAAAACAACTGTTTTTTTATCTAATTATTAATTAAGATGTACCTTGGTAGATTTGCTTTTTAACAAGCTTAACCATCTTCGCATTCATTTCTTACTTTGTGGCCATCCGTGATCGGCCCAACATCTTCAGCAGCTGGATCGAATTTACCAAATGCTCTCTTGCTATTGAGTTCTCTTCTTTGTAGGCTCGCACCACTTCTGAGACATAGTAAGTGTTGTGTCTAGGAGAGTAAGGATCGAATGCAAATGGTTTGAGATTCTTTTTATAGTTTACTTGACTGACCATCTCCTTTAATGGGTCATTTCTAGTCTACTTTGAAGTATTTGCACTACTAACATTTTTGTACTCTTTTTCAGTTATTTTTTATCTCTCTTTAATTTCTTTCTAAAAATATTTCTTTTTCTCTTCTCTCTTCTTTTCCAAGTTAGTCTTCATTTAAGTTATCTTATTCTCGAGGTAATTTAGTTTATCATGTAGTTTCTGGTACTCATTATTGCCTGTATCGGGTTGGGGTCGAATATTTTCTGCAACTTGTTTATGCTCAACGTAATTATTGTTGAAATTGTATGTATGATGTGTGGCATTAGGTTACTTCTTCTCTGCAGTTCGATTCCATTCTGCCTGACTGAATTAATATCGATTGCGATGGTCATGATCAGTCTTGAAGTAGCCTGACCCCGTACGCTATTCATTCTTGACCGTGTGCGAGTTGTACTTTGTAAATTATGGCCTGTTCAAAGTCTACCGAACCTTTAGTTCATTGTGGTGATCTTAACGATGTTTCAAGAAAGATAAATCTTCCTTGGATTTAAGACTGGTTCGAAAGAAGTCTGCTTTTGGCGACTTGCTGCGATTTTATGCTGGCTTTTCTCTGGGCTCGTACTGAACGTACATCTTAATTATTATAGCAGCTAGAGCAAATATTTAAATTCAAGCCATAGTTTCCAACGAAAATTTTTTATAAATAAGCTCCAATAAGAGACCGATTGCAATTTACACAATAAAATCATGGAATCAACCTACATTGTAATTCACAGCTAATGTTAATTAAGTTTGCGCTGATCAAAAAAAATTATAATTTTATTTCAATAAGCCGAAAAAATTCGATAATAATAAAAGATTATATTTATTTCATTCATTAAGCAATTTGATTATTTTAAAGAAAACAAACCTGAATGATGATTTAAATTATTTTTCCATTATTAATAATAGATTGAAATAGATAGAAGTAAAATTAGATACAATCACTTAAATCTGTGTCAAGTCAAAATTTGATTATATTTCCCTTCTGACTCTCATTTAATTCAAGCAATTTATTCAATCAAACCTAAAGCAATTAATGTTTTTCTAGTACTGCAGATTTGTTCCCTTCTCGCACATAACCAATTTCCCAGCTTTTAATACCTTCATTTTCAAGCTCTTGCATAAACTGCTTATATTTGTTTTCTGGAAGACAGATTAATAATCCGCCACTTGTTTCTGCTGCATAACCTTGCATTAACTTGAAATCTTGAACTTTGTGTTCAATTTTTATCAAATTTTTGTAGACTGGGAATTTATTCAACACGAAAGTTACATTGCTCTTTTGAGCTTGAGCTAAATAGTTCGCATGACCAAGAATGCCAAAGCCAGTCACATCTGTGCAAGCATGAGCTTTGTATTTCTGAATCAATCGAGCACCTACAACATTTAGCGTTGCCATCTATTCTTCTGCACGGAAATATGCTTAAACAAGTTATTATTCTTTGGCTTATTGCAATATTTTAGCCCTCTTATCTTTGTCAGTCTTGAGCCACTGCATAGCGTTAATGGCCAATCTTGCTCCAAGTGGCTTGGTTACAATAATTTTATCGCCAGGCTGAGCTCCCGTTGGCATGACAAAACTATCAGAATCAAGCACACTGATGGCTGCTCCGCCCATCATTGGCCACATGTTATATACAGTTTGTCCACCTCCAACTTGGGTTTCAGCTTGTACTGCAGCCTAAACATATCCTTGTATCATCTGTGTCGTGCTTATGTCCTTTTCTTACTCAGTCATCTGTGTTGAGACTCCGAGAATCATGAGAACCTCGTGAATCTTTGTAATCCCCATTGCATACAAGTCTGAGACTACATTACAGAAGGCGATGCGACCGAACATATAAGGAGACTCAACCAAAGGATAGAAAAAGTCCAAAGTTGATACTAAGTGGAAGGGTGGAATTTTAACTGTTGAAACATCAGGCGTTTAAACACCAACTGGAGTGGGCAAATTCTTCAAGTAGCTCAGCAGTTTGTTTTGAGGGATCTTGCATCCTCATCCTTTCATTTTTGTGTAGTTAGTCAGTATAAAGTCTTTAGGCAAACCATGATCTAATGGGTTAAATGGCTTCATCGGTTTAGGCTTGCCGTTCGACTGGAACTGGACTAAGGAAAACACGAGACTGTGAGCCTTGTGTTTCAGTCCAAACATTATATAATTATAAGATATCAGGAAACATCTCTTTCGAAAATAAAAAGTTCATACTAAATGATATAAATTGCGTTATTATTACTAAATCGATAAGGAAATAACATTTTGAACTTAATTAATAGTCTATGAATTATATTTAATATTGATCATTCAGTCATGTTGAGCGTATCTCAAAAAATAACAAGCCTACTGAAAACAGTGGTGTTTTACACAAAGAAATCAAAACGAACGTTCACTCCCACTCCATTTAATAATGCGCAATTGACTCCTCGAGGTATAGAACGTAAGCCAGCTCGCTCTTATAACTACAATCTCCCATAGAACTTGCCCAACCGTCATCTGTACTGGAATCGCGCCTAGCAAAACAAAATTCTCAGAAAGAGATATAATAAAGAAAGGCTTAACAAACTTAAAATTAATCCTATTCATGATGAGCAGGGGAACAGAATTAAAACAAGAGAAGTGCCTGAACTGGCGTATGAGTTGAGCTCAATCACTGTACTTAGAGGATCGCTTGGCAGAACTCTTGAGAATATTTGGGAAGCCATTAATAGGTTTCCACAGAATTTTCTTAAAGATGGTGCAGAAGCTGATGTATTACAGTTCGCCTTTCAGCAAGTCCATGACAGACATCTGCCAACAATGAACTTTTATCAGTTTTCAAACTTCTGCCAACTCCGATATTTAGCTGGTACCCCACCAACTGAGTCATTAATGCTGCATTTCTTCAGATTTTTAGAAGGTGCAAAATAGAATCAGAAGCCACAGATAAAAATTGAACGATTAGGACAACTCACTAACTACATCTTCAGTCGTCAATACCCTGAATGTGAGCATTTAATGAAAAGGAAACCAGTTACCTTCGAATTATTCAAAGAAGGTGAATAAAGATTTATAACTTTCGAGGATATTATCCCGAACCTTTATCCACCCGAATACTTGAAAGAAGTGAAAGGCAAATTGGGATAAAAAACTATACAGAAATGGTTGAAACATATTCAGAAATTACCAGGAGGAGCCAAACTTATTGAGTCTATAAACAGCAGTGCATGATTCATGGACTAGCTCAATGATTTTATATGCTTTACACGAATACCCACTAATATCAGCTAACTAACTATGGTCTATATTACTAGATTTTCAATAATAATTAAGTGTATGTCAGTAATATAGACAACGCCAGCCAATATCGAGTCGACTCAGCAGAAGAAAAAGCTAAAAATAGAGACAAGTTTGTACGATTCGCAGGGTAGTGATCAACTGACTCCGCCAAGTCAAATTTGGTACCAGTATAGCGAACCGCATATTAAAACTCCCACTCATGATAAATTTCCAGTCAGGAACATCAGCTAGCATTTATAATTTTCGAACAACCTATATAGACAGGCCGGTGCCAGTGAATTTACTGATGGTCCTGAAGTTGAACATAGCAAAAATAGTATGAACGGCAATGAAACTGGATTGGTAGAATCAAAACAAAAACATCTTAGAAAATAAAAATTGTAATTCATATCAGAACTCTCATTGCCATAGAACCAGAAAAATGAAATATTGACCAGAAAGGAGCAAGATAGCAAATAAAAATAAAATGAGGATATTTTCGGATATGGAGCTAGATAAAGTAGTGTAAATTCAAAATCTTCATATGAAGATCGCGACATAAATGCTAATAAAAGAAGATTTGTGCTAGACCAAGCAAAGAAATAACAAAAAAATGATAAATAAGGTCATGTTTGTGCAGCGTGTGCTATTATGTGATCAATTTATTACTAATCTTTGTAGCTATTTAATAAATTATAAATAAATATAAAGTACTTAAATCAAAGTTGTAATTGTTACTATTAAGATGAATCTTCAATTGGACATCTAATGAAAGGTGTGCCATAATGATTAGCTCGGAAACACTTGTGCTTGCTAGATGAAAATCCGCAGCATTAGCCATCACACCATAATAAGCCTGCCTATCTACATTGATGTTATTTGACTTATTCTGAATCTTCGTGACAGATATCCGACACAAATCTTAAATTTAATTCTAATCCCTCTTTAGTTTCATTTTAGCGGTCACTTCGATCGCATAGATGCTATTGGCAGCACACATTTCCACACACTGATCTCCCTGTAGTTTCACATAGTTATTAGATATGTTTTTATGATGCGCTGAATTGGCGACGATGGTGCAGCTAATTTTACAATTTACAGCAAGTGTTTCCACAAACAGACATATTGTTTTCAATGCACAGACTGCGAGCGGGTTTAATATTTTGCACGGCTAGCAAATGCAAGATATGATTAACTCTTGATGTTTATTCTTACATGTGTTCATCATTTGATTGGCTAAATGCTTTATGTAGTCTGTGTTCAGCTAGTTAATGCTCATTTGTTAGCACCAGTAAAAGTAAGGGCAATATCATTTTGACCACCATTTTAATATTTTAACAATAAATATCAATGGAAGTTTAGGGCCTAAATCAATCTTTTATCGAAAAAATAATCAAATAGAGTCACTATAAACGTAATTTTGGATTGTTTGATTTTGTGCAACTCAGTTGAATCATATATTATTATTGATGGAATAAATCTTGATTTTGTTATAACTTTCTATTTTCCAAAAAGTCTTCCATGAGTGAGGCCATCAAAGTCGTCGTGAGGATCAGGCCCATGAACCAGAAATAAAAAGAAAGAGGATGTATGAGTGTGGTAAAAGTCGACGAATAGAACAATCAATTATCAATTTTCAAGCCCGACGAAGCCGATAATGTAAAATCGTTCGCTTTTGACAATATTTTCGGAGAAGACTCTCATCAGCAGACTGTCTATACCAAAACTGCGTACAACTTAGTAGAAAATGTATTGACTGGCTATAATGGTACGATTTTCGCGTATGGTCAAACTGGATGTGGAAAAACACATTCTATGGTCGGCAAGGTCGAAGATGAAAATCTACAGGGCATTATTCCAAGATCGTTCGGCCATATTTTAAAAACAATTAGCGATACGACTTCAAAATAATTTTTGATTCGCTGCTCTTTCATCTAGATCTACAACTAAGAAGTACGTGATTTGTTGGGTAAATCTATTTTTATTTTCAGCCAAGGATGTCAAGAATAAACTGGAAGTCAAGTAGAGTACTGACAAAGGTGTTTTTATAAAAGATTTGTCAATCAACATTGCTAAAACTCATGAATAACTAATGGAATACATGAACCTAGGTAATAAGAGCAGATCTGTTGGAGAGACTGCTATGAACAAAGATTCTTCAAGATCTCACTTGCTGTTTTGTTTATATCTGGAGTCAGCAGAGATTACTGGTGGCGAATAGCGCAAGTATGTTGCTAGTAAACTTAATCTAGTAGATTTGGCTGGTAGTTAAAGGATTAGTAAAACAGGGGTCTCAGGAGATCGGTTGAAAGAAGCACAGAAAATTAATTTATCCCTTAGTGCTCTAGGTAATGTGATCAGCGCTTTAGTTGATGGAAAATCGCAACATATACCTTACAGAGATTCAAAATTAACGCGTTTGCTACAGGATTCTTTAGGAGGCAATACTAAGACAATCATGATCGCAAACTGTTCGCCAGCTGATTATAACTTTGATGAAACTCTGAGCACTTTAAGATATGCTTCAAGAGCAAAATTTATTAAAAATAAGCCTATCATAAACTAAGATCCTAAAGATGCTCTTTTGAAGTAATATGCTAACGAGATCAAAAATTTAAAAAGATTGATCGCTCAACAAAACGGAAACGTTGACATTAGCGAACTTAAGGGCTTAAAGGATGAGTCTCAAGAATAGTTCAATGAGAAGCTAAGATAGAAATAAATTGAGTTAAACAACGAGAAAGAATAGAAGCGAAAGCTAATGGAGAGGATAAAACAATTATAAAATGCACATGTTGAAGGCAAGGACATCCATATGAACAATCATCTAGTCTAAAATATTATGAAGACCAAGATTGAAGCAGAAGAGTACAAGAAGGAATAAAAAGTCAAAAAGAAAACAGATGATATTTTGGACTAAGAAGTTCGACAAATATAACAACAGTCTACAGGGCAAAATTTCTCAGCTTCAGCGGCCGAAAATTACTCCTAGAAATCAAAAAATGTTATCAAGAAGTTAAAAACAAAGCTAAAATCGCTGGAGACATAATTGAAAGATATACAGCATGAAAATTATATGTAAAAAGAGTAAAATTTGGAAGATATTCGTGTGTTGTCAAAGTAAAATAAGCTACTGGAGGCTATTATAAATATACTTGTTCAACCTGATGAGTTAGATACTATCAAGGCTCAAAGTACATACAGTCAAGACAATGATGAATACAAAGTTCCACCGTTTTATTTCAAAGGCAAGCAACTGGTGTTTCCTAAACTTCCATAAAATCAATCAATTGATATGATCCGCCAAATGCAATAAAATCGATTATTAACTTTCTAAGACAAAAATAATCAAAAATAAAAGTAAAAAGAAAGCGCACGTGACTAAAACAGCAAACCTTCGCCATCAAAAGTATTGAGCACTATGAATAGCAACGAGTATAGTGTGAAGGATATTATTAAATAAGCTCGGAATGAAAAAATACCTTTCGTGGTGAAGTAAGAGAAGAAAATTAACAGGAAGGTGCAGCTGGAGCCAATCCGCAAATAGTGATGATTATAGTATTTTCTATCATATAATATGTAATTTATCATCAATTTTCATTAGTATATAATTAGTTCCAGTGGGAATGTGAAAAATAGCTTTGTGCCTTGGACCTGCATAATTAACAGTCTTCGCGATATTCTGATTGATCCGTCTTTTTTTAACAACTCGAAGCTAAGTCCCACAAAGAATGTTGAGTTTGCATCAACTTTAAGAATAGTCTACTTTTTGACTCGCTCATCTTATATCTTTGGTTGATTTGGATTTGAAGTAACTCGTAATTTCACCCCATCAGAGTCAGGATTGGCTTAATCTCGAGCCAGTAATTTAACTTCAAAGAAGAAATTAATGTTGGAGCAGTTTTTAAATGGTATATTCATTGTGCCTTTCGATGGAATTTTAATTATCTTGAAGCCTGTCTTTTAATTTACCATTTCTTTAAGGCAAACAATGCTAGGTACTTCTCCTCTGCTGTTAATTGGTAATACTAGTGGTGCAAAGTTGTCAACTTGCAAAATCATGTTGCCGTTAATATCAGTAGACGATTGTAACTCAGGCATGTTCGCTTTTACGATAATAGGCATTGGAGGCTCGTTCACTTTGATGGGAACTTACATATGTGTAACTTATTCGCCTCCTTAGACAAGTTTAAATGTGAACACGTCACCATGCTATTTCACGAGAGTCTCCACTCTGATGTTGAGCATGTGAAACTATTTCCTCTGCATTTCAGTGAAGAAGTCAAGCAGTTCAATATTGACAGCGATGAATTTGTGAGAGCAGGCAAAGATTGGGTATTTACTAAAATTCACTCGATTTTTATCTATTTGCAGGCACTACTTTGTCGAAGATATCACGAAAGTGTGTTTAGGCCCTTGGGACTGTGACTGAGATTGTGAAGGTTTTTGCTCCTTCGGCTTCTATTTCCCATTGATCATTTTGCTGGAGATTGCTGTGATAGTTTAGATATTATATTTTGATTTAAATAATCATAATATATGGAAATTTATTTTTTAGAAACAACCAAAATAATAACTCACCAAGTCTTATCAATCTAAAAAAATAAAGTTAATGGTTGCTCAAGTCTTAAAGGTGATAATATTTAGCATTAGAACTGATCGAATATATGATTGGCTCAATTGATACAAATTAATAAATATAACAAAATAAATTGGACAAATTCTGCACTGATCGTTAGAAAATAATGTTTCAACAAACAATTCGATTTTAAATTATTCCAAAAGGCTTGAATTGAGTAAAGAATTTGATAGAAACCAATGAAAAATAAATTCAAATAATCCAACTTAATTTATCACTCATGAATTAATCGGTTATTTAGGCGATTCTGCTATCAGCCAAGACACATAGCTAATAGTGCTACCTCGTAATGGGCCATTATGTGAGTCAACCCAGGAATTACTAACCCTATTAACCCTACTATGAGTAATTGGATGGGGTTGGTTTGAAACTTGGGGACTGCTAAAGTCAGATTTAGCTTTGGAGCTATTGCCCTCAAAAATTGATTTAAAAGTGGGAAATTGATTATAGTGACTTGAAACAGTCGTAGCTCTGTCGAGTATTTGAAAATGAAAAATGGCAACTTATGCTTAAAATAAGAACGAATCCTTATTACAAATTCAAGCAAGAAAAATTTAACGCAGTCCACTCTTAGTCAGGCCCTATGTCTTCAAAAACAAGCTCAAAAAGTAAAAGTAAGGGTAAAAAAAAGCTGGCGATGGTGAAATAAATTTTGCGTTAGAAGATTAATTTTTTAACAGTCAAACCTAAACCAAAATCTCAATCAAGCGATTTACAAACTTATTATTATTCTAGCTGTTCCTCAAAGTATCCATCTTTCTTTAACAATTCTTCGGGGAGTCAAGCCGAGAACTACAAAAGTTGTTTGGATATTTGCGCCAAAAATTAAAACAATGTCGATTATAATACAGAAGCATTGAGCATATATGGCTTCGATAATCCTAAGTAGATGAAGACTAGGCGCAACTCTAAACAATTAAGTAGCAAAAACCTCCTCACAAATTTGTGCTGACTTTTATATTATTTATTTTTACATATAAATATTCAAATTATCGAATTGCCAACAATTATATGATATAAAAATAATGATAATAAACAAATAGTACTAAAATATTGGTCACGATTTCTTGACGAACAAGTAGTCATTCCATCCGTATGCGAAATATTCAAGCTCATCTTGCGAGTATTCTATATTCATGCCTTATTTCTTGAACTATTCCAACCTCTAATTGATGTCCTATTTGGCTAATACTTCTACAGTTTCTTTGATTTACTGCTATGTGACGTGCTATACATGTAGTATTCCTATTTTTCTACGTTGGTAATCTTACACTCCCTTCATCTTTTATTCAGGTACAATCATAAAATAGTCAGGTTGACGGATTCCTCGTTTAAATTCAGTGTGTCTGCCTACTGTGATTCTGCATTATTATCCGTAATCCTTATGCACATGCTTTATTGTCCTTGTCTTACAGTTGACTTTCCATATAGTGCCTACCTTGCATCCTAATGGTTTTTAGAATCTCCTAATTTCGGATTCTAATATCTAGTCTTTTACTAGTTTGACTTATTGGAGTTATGCAAAAATATCAAATGGCCTAAATTCAGTCTCATTCTGAAGAATGTATAGTTTAACAGCTGCCATCGTTTTAGCTTCATCTTCGGTCAGCTTCTGTAACAGTCTTTACTTCTGCCACGTTGGGATCTCAGCTGTCACATTTTGAAAGGACTCAAACTAGTCTTTATTTATGTAAGCCAGAAGATATGCAGTTTCTTCAGATGGCTATGGCCTTTCACACCATTTTCCAAACTATTAGTTTAAGTATACTTCTATTTTTTATTTACCAGTATAATTATTCAGCACCTTAGATACATTGGCTTTTCGTACAACACTATCATTGAACTCATACCAGTCAGGCTTATCAACATCTTTGGACACATTCACAAAACAGAAATAGTGGCCTGAGTTCGGTGTTCTACCCTTATGAACTACTACAGCATACAAAACATAATCGAGGCCTTGATTTGTTTTCATTAAGAAGTCTAAGTTTATTTACTGAGGGTAAGACATGTCTGCATTTATTTTCTTTAACTCTTTTCGTTTCACATGGTATTCGTATCTTTTAATGTTCATGAACAATAATGGAGGCATAGATTCGAAGAATCGACCTAAATATTAATATACTGTTACTTTTATATACTTACAGCTTGCCGAACTCATCCGTGTCGATGGGCTCATCGGCTCTGTCTTACTGAAGAAGATGTCTTAAGGATTGAGAAATTGAATGAAATCTACCTCCTCTTTGATCTGCCATGAACAGCTGGAGTTATGTAAAGTTTTGTTGCTGCTTAGATTCGTATTTATGCTGTTTCGAAGCGGTGACTTAAAAATCTTTGCCTGTCCAGAATTGTGCGACCTCCGGCATTTAGTTTTCCAATTCTAAATATAGCAAGCAATATATACCATCGAAGAAACTGATCAAAAATTAGTGAATATCTTGCTGACGATGAGGTAGATTGTCAATTTTCTCAAAACAAGCCAGTAATGATTCTGCTCGCACTGAACTCTACTGAGTCATCAAATCTACAAATATTTCTTGTAGAGATTTGGTAAGCTTACCTAATTTATTTGAGGGCCTTTCAACTATCATCTTACGGAGTGGCATAAAATGGTAGATAAGTTGCAATGTAGAGTTTGCATAACAAGTATTACCTTAATTTTGTATACCTAAATGGTCTTTGGATATTTTAGGAAATTTCTCAAAAAATATCTCAAGTAGCAACTTCTCTTTTAATATTTTCTCCACATCACTGGCTCCAATTTCAAAGTGATAACTACCCTTTCTCATTTCTTCTCCTTCTTCGCAGTTGACCCATTTTGTTTCCCAACCTTCCTGTGTTTTATAGTGAATTTTGACTCGTGAAAACATTTCCCTTGTCTCCTAATCGTTTTTAAGACCACTATCATTTTTTGAGGGAATAATTTCAACAGTGAATGTTAGTCCCTTGTAATGCAGGTATGTTACTCTAAAATTTCCCTTGCAATGGGACTAAGGTGTTTCTATTTTTTTCAAAAAAATGCAATTTTTATAAAACCTGCGTTCGTCCTCGTCAAATACTTTATTTTTGTTGATTTCTTTTGTAAGATTTAATATGTTTTTTGGGTCCAGCTCAATGTACATATTTATTTTCCTTTCGTCTTCCTCATACTTGATATCAAAATCTGTATGCTTTGTCAGTTATTTCTTGTTTGGCTAAACACAAATTTCAATAGAATCGTCTGAGTGTACTTATGACTTTTGTTACTAGCTTGCTATTTTATCATTGTTCTTTATCATAGGTGAGTTCGTTCCTTCGTTTCACCTTCTAATTTTGTTATATTATAATCAAATGCGGGGAATTTACCTCCAAATCTTCACAACAGTAGTCATAAATGCATATATTATGAAAATATTAAATCATAAGGCACTGTTCTATGTCGAAAATTCATACACTGAAAATTTTATTGGTTGATACATTTTTTATAGAAAATATCTATTATTACTATCAATTTTTATTGGGAAGCAAGTAGTGAGGCACATCTGCAAAGTGAGGCTTTAAGTCATAATGACCAGGTCCTGGATTTAAGCTTTTTTCATGCTTCAATCTAGCATCCTTAGCAAATGTGACTTTACCAGATGTATTCAAATCCTTGGAATAATAAGCTCCTGGACCAGGCACTTTACTTTAACCAAATCCATCTCTTGATCCTTTTCCAACAGAATACTTTCCACCACCTTGAAGCCATGACTTATAGTCATATTTTTCATTTTAATAGCTCTAAAATAGAATGATAATTTACGCCAGGGCCAGGAACATTCATTGGCTGTGGATTTTATAATTTGCTTCCTATTTTAATTGATTTATTAGATTTCAGGTGATCTCCATTGTAAGTTCCCGGACCAGGTACCTTACTGTTTTATTATCTAAGTCTCTTATCAGCTCCAAAGTTATATCCTTTATGAGTTGTAACTAAACTTTTGTAATTCTTATCATGCTCGTAAGCACCCGGGCCAACAACAGTCGATTTAGACATATCATCTCTTGGACTTTTGGGAAGGGACCAATGAGGATCTTTTAGTTTAACTCGTGAACTGTCTGGCTCATAGTTACCAGGTCCTGGAGTTCTTGAATCAGCATACGAATTTCGCATTTCTCTAGACATAATACCGCCAATCTTTGAGTAAATTTGCGATTTGTTTTCATAGGCTCCAGGCCCAGGTACATTCAAAGCAGTCTGTTCGCCTAGCTTAGATCCGAACCCATAGCTAGGATCTTGCTTGCTCCCATACTTGAACACCGCATTCTCATAGTCGTACGTGCCAGGTCCCGGTACGTTGCGTTTTTCGAGATGATCACGCGCTTCCTTGGATATCGTATATCCTGACTTTTTCAATTCAAGCTCGCTTTTAATATCGTATTCACCTGGACCAACTTTAATGCCCTTCATTTCGGAGTTACTTCGCCCATACAGACTAAAGTTACTTTATTGGTTACGAATATGCTGGTGATTTTTATTTGGAATATCTGTAGCTTGGCTCATACTGACCAGGTCCTACATTCAGTCTGTTAGGGCTATCGTCTCTTCGTGGCGATAATGAATATTGCGGAGTTGACTTTGTTTAATTATTAATTACATCTTTCACGAATGAAAGCTTTTCTTCATAGTGGCCTGGACCAGGGACTTTGGACACCGATTAAATTCTTCCTTCTTTACCAAAGCTGAATAAATAATGGGTTTACCTATAATTCGGGTCTGCTGGTTTCACTACTTTTGGACTAGTTTAAGGGCTAAATTGAGTAAATGACCTACTTGTATTGACCAGGTCCGGGATTGGCTGGGACTTTTTATTCTAGATTAAAATTAGTGATTACATCGCTTGGCCTTGGGTACGGAAAAGGCTGACACCATCTGAATAAAATTAATATTCGAATCAATCTATAATAATTTGCTTAAATTAGTCCTTAATCAAAATCGTATTTTGCTGTCATTCGATATATCAAAAATAATAACTTTTTTGTGAATTTTAATTACTTTCGTCTTTTTTGTTAATCTAATTTATTTTGGTTATGAAGGAAAATTTATAAAAGATTAAAATCGCAGTAAATATTTAAATGCATGTACTATCAAATTCCTTTGATCAGTTTTATTTCTATTTGAGAGGTTGTCTTCTCTTGGGCTTGACTTATTTTTCTTAAACTGATTATTAATAGTCATCGAATTGACCCTTAGTAGATTGGACATTAGGCAAGGTCACATAAATTTCGGGGTGTTTGAGCTTGTAGTGCTGATTGAGACTGCCTTATGAGCCATATGACTTCTCACAGCTCTTCACCGTGCATTTATAGAATCTTTCTATTTCATGTGCGGTCCTTCTGAATCTCTTATTTTTCTCTAGAGTCTTGTCGTACGAGCTGCAGCCATCTTCATCCTGAATAAGTTTAGTTTTACTTAGTACTTGCTCAGTCTTGAAGCAAGCATATTTTTTTACTCCACCAATTATTTAACTTGAGCAGTCAATGCGATGTTGGCCAAATACAAGCGGACATATTCGTGGTAGTAAGTTTCATCTTGATGTGACCTAGAGCATAAGAACGAGTATTACATTGGGAATTCTTTGTCCAGTTCCAAGTTGTCCATTAGGTTAGCGGGGCTATTTTAGGAATTATAAGCTGTTACAATGATTTAACGAATTTTTAATATACTTAAACTACCATATATATAAGTATATTCATTAATTAAACACATGCAGTATCACAGCTCGATCACAATATTAGTACGCTTTTTAACTCCTCTCTTGTGCAGCTTTGAGTCAGTTTGGCATTCAAAACTGTTGTAGTAACTAGGAATATGGGATATCGGTGGATTGACTTGAGTTTTAAATTGAGTTTAAGGATACTTGTAATTTGTTTGTCTTAGTATTCTATTCTATACAGCATAATTGGATTATTTTTGTAAATAAGGCGAAGATCGGCAAGGCTGCGGGCTTGTAAACCGAGCAGGTCGTTCCATTTCTACTCTCTAAGGTCGATATTTGATTATGCTCATTTTAAGTTATTCAATTACACTTTCGATATTGCTGCCAACTTGAGTATTATACCGCAAGTTCATAATTTTGCCTAAATTGACTCTCGTGTTTTATTGTCCCATTACAATTGCTTGTAGACAAATATCCTTAAAATTGCCTTATAGTTACGAATAATCTTCGTTAAGCTTCTATTTCAACTGTTGATAGGTTCTCTAGAGACTCTACATGTTTTT
>APMI01018861.1_pt1 | contig 16337 bp, 22 predicted proteins | sample 667938 | NCBI WGS metagenome assembly APMI01 (sample SAMN01084076, study PRJNA167559) | wastewater metagenome | biome: Wastewater | place: Denmark: Ejby Moelle, Odense | collected 2011-11-28 | reverse complement strand
ATTGAGAGTAAATAAATAGACTGAAGTCCCTTTTAAAAGCTTAAATTATATAATATTTATATGTTTCTGATAGATATAAATTTTATAATACAATTATATTTATAATATATTATTTAACTCACAGATCTTCTTCTGCTTCATCGTTTAATGCATTTTGTTCATCTTCTGGATTAGGCTGCGATTTGAGCGCTTTAAGTTTTTCCTTAGCTGTTTCCGTTAGCTGTTTCATGGTGGTTTCGAGCTCAATGATCTTGTTGGTGTGCCCTTCCTCGTCTTCAGTGTTGAATGGAATCCACATAATTGCGTTTTCCTCCTTGCCTGCTTCTCCCTTTAAGCACTCCTTAATTTCGTATTCCAGTCCACTGTGCTCGGTCTCGTGCTTGGAGTCCAAGCAGTAGGTGTAGTAGATGTAGTTCCATAGAAAATGCTTTTCATGGATATGGTCCTCGAATTTTTAGTTATTTTTTTAGAGCTAAGATAGACGCATAAATTACCATGCCTCGGTCCTTGCCGCAAATATAGCACTTGTTCTTCTTGTCATCGTACATCTCATCCCTTTTAGTTCTGAGCTCTGCGAAGGTGTCGATCATGATGCCACTTACGATGTTGCCGAACAGTAGTCCGAAGAAGATAAAGTAAATTAAATCGGTGAAAAACCTCACGGGCTTGAATTGGTCGATGGATCCGCCGATTGTGCCCGACACGTACAGATCAAGTATGCACCCGTAGATGGAACTGCAGGCCTATGACCCTGCCTCCTTCATCATTTCGAGCGCGTATGTCTCATAGAACACGAGGCAGAACACGTAGACGAACACAATGCCCAGCAGGCCCACCGAGAGGAGTTGCCGCAGGTTGTACACAATGGCGTTGAATACATTCGACAGGGTGTCGTTCTCCATGAAAAAGAACAGCACATAGCACAGGAATATTGTCTGACTGTAGAATAGACCGAAGAAACTGGACAGTAGGTAAGCCAGAATATACAGAAACTTAGAGTCATATCGTATAAGAACTCCCAGTGAACTGTCAAGAACAAATGTACTAAACAGCCAGATTATGAAATTGACGATTGAGAGGGGGAGAGTAAAGAGCCACTTGATTACTCCTGTCTGCTTTTTCTTGGAAGTGTATTCATAGCCATCTTCGTCCTCCTTGACTCCCTCTACCAAGGCAGTTAGCTTCCTTTCCTCCTACTTAGACTTCTACTGCTTGGCCTTGGCGTAGCGGAAGGCGGCTAGCTGCTACTGACATTTGTAGTAGCTGACAAAGTACAGAGCAGTGATGACGAACTGGCAGGTATCCAGGATAATCAGGATAGGCTTCAGGTAGGGCGGAGTGTAGTAGCTGACCTCGAAGTACTCGATGAACACATCCGAGCTCACCATCCAAATTATGTTTATCAGAAAGCTCAAGTAAAAGGCCCAGTCCTGCAGCTGTAGCATCTTGGCAGGCTGATAAGGGATGATTCCCAGTAACTTCTCCTTTTGGATCGTGAAGTTGTGCTGGATCTACTTTATGATCTCTCCCTTATAGTTGAACAGCGATCTAATTTTCTATCTCTGAGTCGATCGAGACACGTTCAACATTATTCTGTCTCGAGTTGTCGGCGATAGTGTCTTAAGGATGGGGTGATTGGGGAAGTACACAAATTGTTTCTTTCCGCTTGAAATTGACACGATTTCTATTTTTAGTATTTGATCACGAAGAGTTTTTAACAATTCCTTGAGGTTTACAGGGTTTTATCCCTTATTGATTTCTGCAAAGTAAGCTTATTTTTCTTCAATTAGCTTTTCTGAGCCTTCAGAGTCTTCTAACTTTTACAAAACGATCATAACATTCATGGTGTCTTCAATTTTAATAGGAACTTTTGGCTGTGGTAGAAGATTATTTTGCAATATATTATTAATGTCTTCAGGTGTCCTAATCTTTAATGATTCAAGGTTTCGTAAAATAATTCCTAACAAAAAACGAGCTTTTATTTTGATCAGCAGCTCACGTATTAGAGTAGGCTCATTGCTCTCAAGTACGTTTAAAATAATCAAGATGCACTGCTTGTAAATGTTATTTAACAGTTCGAAACTTTTTGGTTGGTCAAATCCTCGTTCAATAATGTTACTTTTCTCACTGAAGAATGATGCCATGTAGCACAAATCTTCGAAAAACGTTGTCTAGCTCAAGCTTTTCTGGTTTTCCAGACATGGTATAGTGACAACTTCATTGACGAAATCGACCAAGGGCAGAATAATGGTGCTAGCCTCCTTGTTCATAACTTTGAAGAGTCTCCTAATTTCAAATATGGCCACATTTATGAGACTGAAAGAATAGTTCTTTTTCTCTCCGTTCACGTTGGTCTGCTACCGGACAAAATTCTTGAGTTCGACATGATTGCACTCGCATAGCAGCTGCAAGAATTTAAAGATCATGCTAAAAACTTCCTTCTCGAGGTGCTATTCCTAATTTTATTGCTTATCCTCTAGGTTCATGCTTTCAAACTTTTTCATACCCTTGATTTCTGAATCATAATAATCATATTGGTCGAGTGCATTCATTAGAAATTAGTCTTCTGGTGGTATGATTCTGTTGGTCCTTTCCGCAATCCTGCTGGTGATCTTTTTGCCGAGTCTCGCGATCAATTTCTCCAGCTTAATGAACACGTTATTTTTCTCGTCTTCCTTCAGCTTCTGGTATATGGAGTCCTGAGAGTTTTTGTATCCTCCCAGCAGGTAGGCGATTGAAAATTTGAGAATGGCGTTGTAGAGATCAATGTCCTCCGCATTCTTTAGTGATTATATGATAAGTTCAGCCACTTGTGATTCGACTAAAAATTGTTGGTTGTTCTGCACCTGCTTTTCGACATCCTTCCAGTCCTCCTTGCCCCAACGGTCGATGGGCTTGGAGATCTCTTAGTCTTTCTAAGCCAATGTCAGATTTTCATTTCTCATGATGTAGTCAGTACGCTCCTGTTTTATATACTCGAGGATCACCTGGAAAAAGAAGATGCGCAAGTGGTTGGGGATTGACTCCGGCTTCTCACTGTTCACCTGCACGAAAATCTTTATATACTCCTGGAACGACACGAACGGAGTCAGAAAATTGTACATCTTGCGGGAGTAGTCGTCAATTTTATAAAGCTACTTGCAATTTTCTATTAAGTAGTTGTTGATGAAGTTGATGAAAGACACATTACCCCATAGTCGGTCTGATATTGTCTGCAGCCGCAAGTGATGGTCAATCTTGCTCTTTGTTTCCTTAATGGATGGCAGTAACATAAATTTAAGCTTCTCTGCCAGCAACTACATTTCGCGCTCCTTCTTGGTGGCGGCCAGAGTGTTCTCAGGGCTTTGCTTTTCTTCGTAGGGCAGGATAAAAGTAAGTGGGAAGTTCTGATTCTTTTAGTCTCTTTCCCTCTTGACGACAAAGAAGTTGCCAATCTCTCCTTTCACCAGCTTGTGCAGGTAGATATTGCATCGGTTCATCAGCTCCTCCTGTCTGCGCTGAGTCATCTGCTCCTTTTCCTGCACAACTGTGGGATCGTAGTTGACAGGATCGTGGCCTTTCTACTCATCGCGGTCGAAGATGCGGAAGGCGCTGAGCTTGAACTTCTCCAGGTAGTCGATCCTCATGCGATTGCTGATCATGTTGAGCATACCGCGGATGTACGAATGCTTGTAGTAGTACTCAGTGACCCACCGCAACCGCTCGTAGATCCTCACGATGAAATAGTGCAGGTAGTAATAGCCCTTCGAGTAGTTCACGGCCAGCTCTTTCTCTAGCTCGCCACGGAAGAACTCGCTTTCGGGCTCGCAGAAAAGGTAGTTGAGCGAAAACAGGATCTGTTCAATGTACAGGAACAGGTAAGTGTCATAGAACCTATACCTTATCGGGTGCGCCAATTCGTAGCTGAACGGTTGAGTTGGCTTCACTAAAATGGTTATAATGTCGTTCAAATCTAAAATTAACTGAGGTAACTCTTGCTTTATGATCTGGTTGTACAAATCTTACTATATGGGTGTTGAATAATAAAGCTGATTAATGTAATTTCGGATATTTGTCTTCAGCGGGTAACAAAGATCACAGCTCTTGAGTATCTCCATCAACATCTCGTAACTGTGAACCTGTCTGCCCTTTCCAATGTTCACAATGTGCTTACCTTCGACCAAGTTGGCGAAGAGATTGAACAGCGTCACGAAGTAAGTCAATTCTGGTCCTAAAATGAGATCTCTTTTCTATTCTCGATCCAGTCCGTGACCGAACTCTCCTGGTTCTTTCAGTTACTTGAGATCAGAATTGACGAAGGAGAATTAGTGCACGAGTTTGATAATATACTTGGTAAGGGATTCATAAGCACCTTCAGAAGACTCTAGTTCTTCTTTACTGTCCTCGATGCCCTTCTCACGGTAGTAGATGTTCTGTTTTTTTGGATCCTGTAACTTTGCCAAAACTCTGCTCTGATTTATTGTTATTTGCTGATCTTTGTAGTAAATTAAAGATCTACAGAAATCCAATAGGTGAGATTTGTAGTAATTTTTTATACTCACCTAGTTTACATACTAGCAGATAGCCTCGCAAGTCTGTTCGATCTACTGCTCATTGAACAGGATAGTCTTGTTGTGTGAAAACAGTTCAGCCAGCAGCTGAATGGCCTCGCAGTCATCACGCCGTTTTACTGAAGAAATACTTTTCATCTCTGACTTAGAGAGGCTGTAGGGCTGAAGTAAGGTCACTTCTTGTTTAATGTGATCCTTTATTATTGAAATTATCCTGTCCTTGTGGTATATCTCCAGCTTTGCCTCCAAAAAACCTTTGCAAAGCAGAGTCAAAAACCTGTACACATACTTCAGCACATTTCGAGCATACTTAGTGTAAGTTTGCAGAGATTGTCTGCTCAATCCAATGAATTTCAGAAGAACAGGGTGCAAGTCTTTGTTTTTAATTGTTCTCTGTCGAAACTCATCAATCTGTGACCTCTCATGAAAATGATCGAAGATGCACCTGAAATCTTTGTAGTCCGGTCGCTTTTATAGGTTAAAGTTAGACTTGATAGCCTCGCTAAGCCACACCAAAAACGCCATGATATTATCGTACACATTTGGCTGATCAATGTACAGCAAATTCTCCTCTTCCAGCGTGTTCAACTATTTACGCTTACTTGAAATTTATTGCGACAAATATTCACCCGTTTCTGAGTCATATATGCTCAAGTTAAGGAACAGTTTCAAAATGTCAACTCGATATTCAAAGTGACGCTTCATAATGAGCAGAGACCGAAAGAACAAATTAGGGTCTTGATGGATACCAAGCTCTACCATCAACGGCACGATGATCTTGTTGTTATTCTCTCCCATGTCTTTCTGATCATCGCTGCCTTCGTCGAAGATGCGTGACAGGCGGTGCTTCCACTCATTGATGTTGTACAGCTCGGGGCCGCTTTCTTTGTTAGCCTGCCCTTCAATCTCCAAATCCTCATCAAAAACGATATTGTGCTGTCCAAAATTGTTACCACCCTTGAACTTCTGCTCCATCTCCTTGTAGATGGACACACATTTGGTGACCAGATCATCGTGCCTGAAATCGAATATAATTTCAATCAGCTCGCAGACTAGTGCTTTGCAACTTGTAATCAGCTCAGCATTGGGGGTGTGCCTTCTCGCTTCCTCTTTAAATAGTTTAATCTCCTCAAGTTCTCTCTCTTTAATACCTACCTCCTCTTCTTGGAAATGTAGGATATTTTTCTTCGAATTAGTGAGGACTTTTAGTAAAATAGGTACAAGTTTTTGTTGCTCCTCAACTGTCCAGTAACCAATGATAAGCGTACTTTTTAGGAGCACGAGCTCAGTAAGAAGAAACTGCTTATCTTGGATGCTACTAATTTCTTGCTGTTTTTTCATCCTCCTCAATTGCTCTGTTTTCTATGCTTAGCTGGCTCCCTCCTTTATTTCCATTCTCTCTGGCTTCTAATAGAAAGATTTGAAGCCTTCCAGTTTTTCCTTGACAAAATCCATGACGTTCTTGAGTCTAGTGAACTTCTCCTTTTCGCCTTCTTTCTCGCGCCACATGTCGTCAATGTTGCGGTACCGGTTAATTCTGAGCACCGGGTTCTGATCCGCACTTTCGACAAAAGCATAGTTGATGAGCCTGAGCACAGCCCTAAGCAAGTTCTTGTAACCCTTTATCTGGTCCATCTCCTTGTCCTGCAGGATGTAGTTCAAGGTATACAGTGCGTCGTAATTCTCTCGGGTCCCGTCGAACTGGTCATGACTCATTGTTTCTATCTTCTCTCCCGAATTATAGCTGTCTTGTATTTTGGGGGACAATATTCTTTACACGTATTTCTTTGCCTCAGTGTTTCGGCCGTAACAAATATCGGCCAGCAAATTTAGATAAGCGATGAAGTAGTTTGATGTCTGAGAGAGATCGAGCTTGCTGGACTACTAGAAGAAATCCTTCACTGTCCTGATCTTGTTCTGGTCCTTGCTGATCGAACACTCGAGATATAGTTTCTTCGGGTCCAAGCTGATATCCATCGACATTCCATAACTGGCCCTTGGTTTGATGAAAGTAAATTGAGCATGACGATCCAGCTTTTGGAAAAATTATACCAAAATTAGTCTTTGATTATTCACAATGGGCGATCCGTTGCTCATGCACGACGCACGGAAGATATTTAAGAACTTTTCATGTGGCGGCTTTAAAGAGAACACGTTTATAATTCTTAAAATTAAATGAGCATTGTCAGCTTTCAGAAATTTGGAAACCACAAGCTCATTACTCTGAAGTATTTCGTAAAGGGTCTCATGAACGATCTATTATTCGTTCTCAATAGCATGATTCAAGATAATGTCCAACCAGTCTTAGCATACGTACAGCTTTGTGATGGGGTTATTCTTAATTATTTGGAGAATTAGATTGTAAGCTCTTTGAAATACAGTCTTAAACGCGTCATTCTCTGCTTTCTCTTTTTTGTAGATTTACTATAATATTTTAAATCCCATTTCTTCAACAATTTTAAAAAGCTTCTCACAAATTTTCAAATCCTTGGCAATAAACTGTTTCTTCTTATTTGGTAGAGTGTCCTCTTCAATTTCATTGATATCACAATCCTTTATAAAGGCAATCAGTCTTTGGAGAATGGAATCGATAAAGTAAAACCTTTTGGCTTTAACGTTCTTTTGGAAGGTCTGAATATCGCTTTGGAGTTGTTTGGAGAATTAATCCAGCACCTCATAAGTCGAGAGCATGAAGAGGACTTCTCGCTTCGAATTATCGTCTATCTTCTCGATTCTAAAGCCGTGCTCTCCTTAGCCTATTAAAAAAACAACCTTTTTGAGTTCATACGGAGATTTTTCTCTGAAGGAAAACGAGGGTGGATTTTTGCTCTAGCTCTCCTCCTCGACATCTATTTCCCCCTTGATGTATGTGGTCTTCTTGGGCCCTCCAATTTTGACAAGTCCGTTATGTTTAATGAAATCAGCAGGATTGTTCATTCCTTTTGCACTCTTAATTGTTATTTATTCTTAGTCCAGTCTGGACAGGTCATTAGTCTTGATGGGAAAGTCCTTCTTTACACTATCCTTTTGGATTGGTAGAACTTTCAAATATTCTCCAGTCAGCAGGTCGCGGAGAGTGTATGTCCCGTCAGTGCCTCTTTTCTTATCAGGGTAGGGCGATATTTCAGGGATTGGCTGCTTTTCGATTTCCCACAGACAAGTGTAGCACGGATAGCCAGTCTGCTACAGAGGAAGTCTTACCATTGCCCGTAAGTTTGTATTCTCAGCCGTTTTGTCCAGGCACAAGTAACCGTCATTCTTAGTGTAAGTCAACAGGATAATATCGTGTGTTCTGATTTGCTCAGTGTCGCTCAGAGTTTCGTGACTCTAGTGAAGATGAAATAGCCACGTATAACTTTGAGAGTAAGTTGTTACAATATTAAATTTTTCATCTTTGTTGTCAGTAATCGTTTTCTTTTCTTTCTTCATCGGACTCTCTGAACTAATTTCAGTGTCATCCTCTCGATTTTTTTAAGTTGAAATGTAACATCTATTTTCCATGTTTTTAATTCTCAGTGGCGATTCCAGTTTAATCCTGTCCCCCTCTTTTTCGAAGGAGCGGAAAGGGTACATCTTGAAAATAAGATCTTTATGTAGCAGATGAGTGAGTTATACTTTGAAAGCGCCGAGTCCACCCTTAGAGCACCTGACTGAGCCTGACAAGTACTCCTGTGAGTCCACGTGCTTGAAAACTACTTCCTAGCCAAACTTTATGATCTCGCCCGTCTTTAATTTAATAAGCTCCTCATAGTTCTCAATAAGTTTCTTTTTATCATCTGGGGAAAGCTTGTCACCAGACTCGTCAAATATTCCCTTGGGAAGAACCTGAAAGAGAGCTTGACGATAAAATTTGCAGTTGCGAAAGGTGTTAAAAGTCTGATACTTGGCATCGGGGTCAGTGAATCCCTTGGCCACTATCATGCCTCGCCTGACTTATTTTTCGTCTTCTTTTTCATCCGCTAGTCGGTGGCCGTGAATGCGCACAATCTGCCCAAAACGCATAAATTACTATTTCTTTTCTTTGGGAGCTGACATGATGAAATGTGTATATTAATTTGTTTATATTTGTATCTAATTCAAATAATTAGCACGGTAGTTTACGAAAAGCTAAGCAAAAATGTAAATTGCATCTATCAGTTACCTCTGATGAGTAGTCTGTACTGATATTTGCTGGAGATGAACTGCTGGCTTAATTCACATGCACATGAGACAGAAGTAGTATACCATGATTGATATTGGCATCCTCATAACACTTTAACACTCTCGATCCAAGGCACCACACAGTAATATACGCATAATAGATAAAACAGCCTGGCCCTAACTAGAGCACGAGGGGCCTGAAATATATTACTTTTGTTGGCAAATCATAAACGATTCGGATACACACTTGATATAAAATGCAATGCGTTGTTGTTCACCATGATGGCAGCTCTAATTAATCATATCGATATCATATAGTGTTAGTATTACACATTATTGATGCCTGTGTCTATGCATAATATAAATTATTCTACTTTATTGCCTGCACCCAAATAATCAAAATATAAGTAATGTATAATATTTTTGCAACCTCGGCTTCAATTTTGTTGGTTCTTCTCCTATCCCTTGAGCCTGCCTATTCGGCGAACTTTTGCTTAACAAATTTTTGTAGTGTTCGCTCATTATTATAATGATGACTATATTTATAACAAATGGAGAGTCAATAGAGCATTAACGTCGAGTCCTCCAACACCAACTCGCTTCCTGTCGACATCATCCAGGAGACGAGGAAGCTGGTGCGTGGCATGGACCAGTTATAACGATTTGAAATCGCCCGCAAGCATCTCTCCAACGCACTCAAATTCAAAGCCCCCAGACTCGACACCTCTAACGCGAGCATGTCCCGAGTCTTCAGGGTAAGCTACTGCGTGCAGACCTCGACCATTTGGCGAACCTTTCTCCTCCTCCTCTCATACGTGCTTATGTACTTGGTAATTTGGGAGACACATGGTCCCTCCGATGGATTAATCGTAGTTTAATCCCTTATTCTGTTCATAATGTGGGTCGACATCGCTATGGAAATCTACCATAAAAAGTACGATTCTCTGAGAATTGCCTCGAAATTCCAACTCCGCTTCTATGCTCGTTTCTTAACTCTAATCCTGTTGCTAGTAGATGCAATTTTAGCCTTTTCGATGCCCGAACTAGTCGTTAGGCCACTGCTTGTCTTTCGCTGCTGTAACCCATCTCTAACATAGTTTTGCCGCTCTACTACGACTCCAACGTAAGAAAAGCACTGTAGGCTCTGATCATGTCCTACAAAGATATACTTGTGCTGCTCGTGTTTTACTCTGCAGTGGTGGTCATTTTTGCCATTGTCGCCAATCAGATTGTGCAGGTTCCTCGTAACCAGACCTACGATCAGTTCAACGAGAATTACAAGCAGCTGGACAAGACAATATTCATCATGTATGCGTTGTCAACCTACGACTCCTACCCTGACTATGAACTCATTGCAATCCGACAGTCTCTTTGGTACTACGGTTTCTTCATCATTTTTATTTTCCTCAACATTTTGTTTTTCGCGACGATTCCGCCCATCATGGTGTTTAATTCCTTCATCGAGACCAGGTCTAAGATTGTGCTCATCGACGAAATCAAACAGCAGCACTCGCTGATCATGGCGTTCGTGTCCCTGGGCGAGGAAAATATGAACATCTCCCAGGACAAGTTCGTGCGCTTCCTGCTGTTTGTCTATAAGAACAAAATTCGCTATGTGGATCACATCACCGAAATATGCCGAAGACTCGACTAAAACAACAATGGGGTGATTCACATTAAGGAGTTCCTTCATTTGTGCCAGATCATGCAGGAGAAGACTTCCATGCTGCCACCCCTGTTCTCGGACTGGGGCAGGTGGATGCTGTTCCGCGCAACTATAAACGAATTCTTTAAGTTCAAGACCATAATTAGAACAAAGGCATTTAAGATCTGCAACAGCATCCTTATCGTATTCTGCTTTATCAACTCTATGATCGCAATCTACACCTCTTACGAGGTCTTCAACGTTATTGACGACGTACTTATACTTATCTTCTGTGTCGAACTCTTTGTAAAAATTATCGGTTTGGGCGTGGAGAGCTTTTTCATTGATCCCTGGAATAAACTTGACTTCATCATCATCACTCTAGGACTAGTATTTGAACTGCTTCCTCAGTAGTTTCTTCCTCGCAACCTTGATGAACTGATCAAAATGACTCGCATTTTTCGAATCACTACCTTGGTGAAGTTGATATCGGACAAACACAAGCAGAACAATAGTTTTTACATCCGCATAACCAGACTATTTAGCCAGATCGCCATCATCATGCCCATTGTTCTGCGATTCTTGCCTCTATACCTCATAACACTATACACCATGGGCACTGTCGGTATGCAGATCTTCCGTAGAGATAACATAGCCGATGCAGGGGACTCACCCTATAGCACTTACGAAGAGTTTTCTAATTTCTAGCATTTTTTATACTCGCAGTTTCTGTTTATTCAAATTTTAGTCGAGTCTCAGTGGTCGGAAATTGTATATGACTATGCCTACCGCTACGGATCTTTTGGCTTGGTTGTCATTTTCTTTGTGCTTTGCCATGCAATTCTGGTCACTGTGCTCACCTCGCTTATGAAGGGTATCACCTGGGAGGTCTATCATACTGTGCACGAATAACTGAAAGCCCGCAAGACCCACCAGACTAAAAAGTATCAGTTGGAACTGGCTCTCTAACGAAGAAAGGAGCTCTTTGCGGAAGTCAAAGCGCGCACTAACGAGCAAGAGGCTATTTTCCCAGACAACATAATTTCGAAAGAGCTGTATGAGAATAAAATCGACAGTATCATTTTCAACAAGCTCAAAGAGAACTACGACGCCATGAAGACCACCAGGAAGCTTCGTAAGCGAAGAAGATCCGACATGATTGAGTTTCTTATGAAGTAACATCATTTTCTGACTAACAAACGAGAAAGTAATGGACTTTCTCTCAAGTTTTTCGATAATGCACAAAAAAATGGAAAGGTTAATGATCACCTGCTGGACAGCAGAAACTAAACGGAATTTGACATTTAGGAAAATGAAGATGAAGATGAATAAAATCAAGTCCAAACAGCCAGCTCAACATCTAATAAGGAGCTAGTAATGAGTAGAACAGACAGCCAAATTTTAGATTTGGATGTGGTCGAAATTTAGGGCGAAGTATAACTTAGGGAGGAAGACATCGAAGACTAAATGGAGCGAATACTGAACAAAATATCTTTACATAACAAAATCCAATACTCTGAGGCGATTATTTACCCAAAGACTCTAACAGAATACTTGGACCACAAGTTCCGCGAACTAAAGACAAGTTTCATGGACGACAACTGGAACGACAAATAGAAGGATGATGAAGCTCAAACAGACCAGCAAGATGTGTTCGTTGATGGACTCAACTATCTGCTCTCAATCCAGATGACCGAACGGGAACAAAAAGCACTCATCCTCGACAAGATGGTTACAGATAATATCATCACAAGAGAGCAATCAGGCAAAGCTCTAGCCAAGAGATTATCTGAGCGTGATACAACAATAGATTACAACTGGATCATGAGGAAGGCATTCTTGTCATAAACCAATGAAAAGATGATAAAGAAGTTTGAAATCTAGTACTTCGCGCATGTATATGGCAAGAGTTTTCATTAAATAAACAAAATTACACTTGAACCACTGCTGAGGTTGTAGTCTAAGCTGACTTACTGTTTGCGTAATGCTCTACGGTATCGAAAGACCAGTCAATAGAAATTTTTCTCCATTCTGTGCACAATCGAAGACACAATTTCGAACCAGCTGCTTAAAAAAGGTTCTCTTTTCAAGTTTGTTTATCAAATCGACTCGATGTCAGACTTGTGGTTCTCAATCGAGCTTCGAGAAAGCAACCAACTGCGAATACATTTTATCAAAAACGGGATTTGGATCTACCATAAAGACATGAAGGCTAACAAGTTTATGCTGGCAGAGGACATTTTCAACTGCGAAACTTACTCCATGAACAAAAGCAAGGTCTCCTGTGAGAAGTACGTCAAGTTGCTTTTTGAAAGTTTCGAGAGCCTGGCCTTCTGCCTGATCCACGAGAAACGATTTTTTGAGTATAACCCCAGCAAGCAAGTGTATGACCTATACACCTTTTACCGGTCAGTCGAGTATACGCCGAGGGCCCGGACGCGGTCTCTGTCGATTTCTAAAATAATGCTTGTAATTTTGGAGAAATCAGATGAACGATCGGAGGCCTTGAGCTACCCTCTCACAGACATCAAGGAGTTTGAGGAAGACAAGAAAATAAAGAAGAATAATTCGTTCAAGCTGGACGAAAGTGAGAACGAAACGTTTAATAAATTGAAGCAGATGGAAATATTGGACCGAGACTGGATCATCGACAGCGAGGGCATTCCCTTTAATCACATCGTCAACTTAATGACGGAAGTGAAGGAAATAATTTCTTTATACGAAAACAATTTCGTGTATCAAGTTGAAAGATACCTCAACAGCAAGTTCTAAAAAGATTGACATCGAATTTATCTTTCGGTCTGTTAATATATTTTCTTGTGCTTTTTTGTTTAATGTTATTTATCTAACCGCGATCTATACTTCAATGCAGACAATCGACTGTCACAAACTCTTAATAGTTTGCATTGGTTTAATCGCGTTGATGTGAGGTTGTTTCTACTAGCGGCAGTAATGTTAAAAGTAGCGTTGATATCCGAGCTTGATCTATGATATGCAAACATCGGTTGAAACTATTTTACACAAACAAGTCCCCGTTTTCAGATCAACTTTTCGAGCTATGGATTCTGGAATATAAGCTAAAAAATTATATGAGGAATAATCTAAATTTTTGCATCGATATAAGCATTGTTCTACGTATAAATTAAATAAGGAGCATTAATAACTAAATGAGATCGATTCTTAACTTATCATTGTCAATGTCCTTGTTTAATTAAATTTTTAGCTAAGGCCTCCACTCTTTTGTTGAGCTCTCCCGGATTTTGTGCAACTCCATTAGACATCTTGATATCGACGTTAAAGGTGCCAATGAGAATGAAATTTTTGGTGGTGCAGATGCATGCTCCTCCTTTTTCCTACAGATAAAAATAAATGTTACTTTTTTCAAATAGAGCACTACATTGCTGCCGTCTTTGTCGAAGTGCGACAGGTAGTACTTTTGGTTGTAAAGCCTGATGCCGGTTTTTTATTTGCACACGCCGTTATTCTGGATGGCGCTCAGCAGATTAACCTTCTCATCAACTATAACTTTGTGCTTGATGTTTGGATCTTTCTCGTCCTCCAAATCGAAGTTGTACTTGGGGAGCTCATTAATCTTCAAGTTGGAAGCGCAGACCTGGCCAGCCATGGTTAGGATGTAGGCAGTTTCAGCCACTCCACCATTTATGATATAGTCAACGTAGGGCTTGTAGGCGTCCATTTTGGATATTTTGCAATTTAATTAATATAATCATCACAGGAGGTGTACTATTTATCTCCATTACACAATTATATAGGCTTAATAGACTTAACCCAGACGGTTAGCAGTGCCATCCACTCAAATAAATAATAGAGTGCGATGAGAATGTCGTAAATGGAATTATAGAATGCTCAGTCAATTTCAAGAGAGTACATCACATCAGCCTGCTGCTCAATGTTTGGCCCAACTCCTTTCGCTCCCTCGTGCTGCATAGTCCTAAAGTATTCGATGCCCTCCATGTCCTCCATGAGCTTCCTGTGCAGTCCTGTCAGGATTACTTCGACGCCTTCGCTGTTTCTGAGTTGTTCGATGTACAGAGACAACTCCTCTAGGGACTCCTCGTCGATAATTTGCGAGTACCGAAAACTAAGCAGGATTGGGATCTTCTGAGGTCTAGCATACTTGGCCACCATCTTGTTGATATACTGCACGTGGTCAAAATAGTTTAAATAGCTCACTGCTCCTGTAAACCTGTATAAGATGTACGCAGTCCCGGACAATGACTCTGGTTGATCGCTGTCGATTTTTACTACTTTGCTGATGAAGGGGCTGCTGAAGGGGATGCTTTCCTATTCCGGCTTATCCTGAACCTGCGACAACGATTTAGATTTCCTCTCACCATCTGCCTCTGCGTTTTCCAGAATGATTTAGGCAGGGGTCGCTTTTAGTAGAGCGCCTATGTCGTATATCGAGATAAAGGCAGCAACTATCAGTGCGATTATTGGGTGTGTGACCACATTTAATGCTGCCAGCACAGTTATGAATATTATATGCCGATAGTGAATGCGGAGCATGTTACCTAGAAAATAAATCGCAGGCAGAGCTACGACCACAAACAGAACGAACAGAGGGACCATCTAGTACAGAAACTTAAGAACTGAGTACAGCAAGTAGCTCACTGGAACTTGCATGAGCCCCACGAGCTTTGTGCCCTTGAATCCCGACTTCACATTGAAAGAAAAGTTTTCATAGGTTGCGAACATGTTGATGCATATAGGCAAACCTCCGAAGCAGCCTGAAATTGTGTTCGCTAAAGCAAGCACTCGAGTTTCAGTATGCACGTTCCCAAGATCTCCTTCTCCGAAATAGCACCGTCCTCTCCTAGCAAACTCCTGCAGATATAGAAACTGCTCAAATATGAGCACTGCAGTCATGACGAGTGCTGCAGGAATCAACATAAGGAGTTGCTCCAGCTTTGGGGGAATAATATTTTCGAGTTTGATTATGTAAAAGTTACAGTCAACACCCTGGTACTTGCAAAGGTCCCCATAATTTTTGAAAATGTGTTTGATATTAATGAGCACTCCCAGAATTACAAACACTGTGATAAATGGAAAAGTGTGAAGTTTGTTCCTTAACAAGAATAGAACTACCAGCGACGCAATCGTAATTGCTAGAGTCAATATATTAAAAGTTTGAAAAGTTTGGATCAGGGATGACAAGGGATTAGTTAGGGCTGAGGAATTAGCGGCTAGGAAAAAGGCGTTAATATTTTCAATTGAGAGCGGAAAAAACTACATTATTAATCGAGTACCTTGACGAGAGCTATCAGCGCAGTTCCGAAGACCATGCTTGCATGTATGCGACCTGGAAAACTATCGAAAATGGCCCCTACGGAATGAATGACTTTCCAGAAGGGAAAAATGATGAAGCCACTCATGGCCACAATGTAGGTGAGCTCGCTACGGGTATAGTAGGATTCCAGCATCTTGAGATAGAGCACTCCCAGTATCGAAATACCATAGATTGTGAGATGCGAGCTAGATAGGAAGAAGCAGACAACAGAAGATACTATTATCGAAATAAAACCAGCTGATTCTTATTTGAATGTCATGAAGGAGTAAGTGATCGACATCGTATGGGTCAGTAATGAGATTGAAGCGATTAAAGTCGAACTGCGATATATTTTAGACCATGCACTTTATTGGTTTTGGGGTTCCATATTCTAATATTAAGACATGCTAGATTGAGAGAGATGGGATGGAGGACCCAACTATTCAATTATTGTAATTTAAGTAAACTATATCTAATATTATAATTGACCAGTTTATTCAAATATAAATAAAAGTAAGTAGAGTGACTGCAATAATTGATATTCGAGAACATTTATCAGTGGTGACTACCTGTAAATTAAAATATTTTGGATAATAATAAGGTCAAAAAAGGATTGAAAACAAAACTTGTTGCAGAAAATTATAAATTGATATTTATAAAAAATTTAATGTAAAAAAGTGGTGAAATTATATTTGAAAATATGTAATTTAAT
>APMI01019767.1_pt1 | contig 16363 bp, 13 predicted proteins | sample 667938 | NCBI WGS metagenome assembly APMI01 (sample SAMN01084076, study PRJNA167559) | wastewater metagenome | biome: Wastewater | place: Denmark: Ejby Moelle, Odense | collected 2011-11-28 | reverse complement strand
TCATCATCATCATCATCATCACAATAACAACATCAGGTATAATTTAAAGTGCCATTAACGATAATCCAAAGATAATCAAATATAAGTATAACCGCATAGGTATATTTGCCTAAATCTGCGACAATATTAACGTATTATTATGGTTAAGATGACATCTACGTAACATATCCAAACGATGGTTTCTCATTATGGACGCCAATTAAATGGCTATTTTTTATTGCACTGGCTATAGTTGCAATAGGCGGTGCTGCTTTTATTATCAGATTTATGATAATAAGAAGAAATAGAAGGAATGTGCAGTTTCAGGAAGATCATACTGTCACCATGTAGCAGGAGGAAGGTAGGGGTAGAGATTCAACACAAGAACAAGAGGGCAGGGAAATGCAAGTACGCAACACTAGCAATAATAATAGCAATAACAATAATAATAGCTAGACTAGTTCGCCAACTAGTAATAGGAGACCATTGAATAAAGATGTAGGCTATGGAGAATTTGTTGATTAAGTTTGATCTATTATTTATTTATTCTTGTCAATAAAATGCATATCAGACAATATTTGAATATAAATTAGCTTAAATCTGTTGTTTAATTATAATTTTATGATGTTGGGTTAATTTAATAAACTGTTAATATGTCCTAATAATAAATAAAAAAATAGAACAATTTTTCTATACATACCGTTAATTAAAAAACCAAAAAATATTTTCCATAAATAGAACATTCCTCAGTTTCATCAGAGTACCATCTTCGCTTCACATAAAATCCAACAATTGAGTACTTTATTGATCACTTTAGCATTAGATCCTGTCAAATGCTGACAATTACTAGAAATTATTTGTATAGTGGTTATTGTGGATAGAAACTTCAGCAAATTTGTTAATGTATAAATATTAATGAATACTTAATACTATGCTGATGCCATCGCTCATGATTGCTCCTGTGCCATATTTCCATGCGATTCAGGGTATAGGACCTCACAGGTTAGTGATTATTCCTCGCAGAGAAGTAATCAGCTTAGGCAGAGTATGTCGGCGAGTAAAAGATTAGGGAAAATATCATTAGCGCAATACAGTCATAATTAGAACAGTAGAAAGTTAATGAAATCAACAAGTAGGACAACTCTGGAGCATAGCTAGTCTAGGAACAAGTTTTATAACGATTAATATTCTATTATTGACGGCTTGAAATCACTATGAAAGTGACATGCTAATTCAATAAAAATAGTCAGCGCCGTTCAAAATCTGATGATAAATAATATCTAATGACTATCATTCTTCACTTTTGTTTATCAATATTGTCAATATGACTCAATATATCATTATTACATTTTGTATGATATTGTTTTCATCTGATAATTTTGGTCAGCCTACATAGCAAAAACATAGCAATGGCTCCTGTGACTCCTCCTCCAAGCATGAACCCAATTTACCTCTTATTAATTCCTTCATTTTTCTTATTACTGGCATTACTATTATTTTCTCTATCACCTTATTGATCCACTATATCAACTTAACTACGATACTATTTTAATATTTAAGGATTACTATGCTGTTTTACTATTGATTCTTGCTTATTTTATTCGATTACTTGTCTATTATACTCAGGATTTGCTTTATGCTTGTAGTCTATGATGTATGGGGAATTAGGGGGAGTCAACTATTTTGTTGGACTTGCCTTGAATATTTTATGATCGTAATTGAAGTAGTTGTCTGTGAATTCACTCTTCTACTAATCGCTAGCTTTCTTTATATCTTTTATCTCATATTTTAATTATTTTGGTCTCAATCCATGCTATGAATCAGTACCCTAATTTCTAATACAATTAATTCCGCTTTTAAAACTGAGTAAATCATAGACAGACTAATTTTCCTCCTGATCTGATATAGCCTGCGTTTAAAGCGTCCTCAAATGATGATTGACTCCATCAACAAACTATTTCTAATACAATTCTTTGATAACTTTAATTTGATTTTAATAATATGCACATATTTTATTCAATTATTTTTGATATTATTATCTGATATTAACTTATAATGAGTGATAATACTGTTTTTGTTATTATATAGATGCCTGCATTTATATAAATTTACTGTCTAGTAATTATGCCTGACTTGCGAATTATTAGCGTTGCTTTTATGCTTGCTGATCGGATTTATGGAGTTAGTTTTAGTAATATGATATTTTGGTCATCAATTCATCTATGAGAGATTATTTTGTGTATAGTTATTAGAAGTAGAATGATCGCTACTTTGAACATTTCTATTATATTTATTTTATTTATTATTCAAGCTATTTTACTCTTCTTTGATATCTATTAAGCTATTTTTGTAACTCAATACGTTATTATTCAAAATTGCAATAGCTTGTGTCTATATGTGTAGGTGTATGAGTGCGTAAATTCTATATAATTTACTATTTTTATTTTAAAGCTTGTACTGCTCCTTATTTAAGTTGACTTAACTCTCTCATAAGTGTATCTTTCTCTTTAGTGAGTAATCTCAATTATATGAATTTCTAATGTATTTATTTCTATTAAGTTAACTCAAACTTTCTTTCAAATTGTCCTTACATTTAAACTCCGTTATATGATAATGGTATAAATTTCTATGATTTGATAGTCCGTAATTTAGGGTACTTGTTTATTATTAATGGTGGCTGTGATGACAGTGACAGTGATAGAAATGCAGGATGGTATTATTATTGACGGGTTGTGTTGTGCGTTTGGGATTGCTATTACTAGGAATAATGTAATTAGGAATGTAATTGGCGATTTTAAGTGAGTTATTGGGTTGATGAGGACATTTTTAAGGGGTTTTGTTGGTTCGTTGCAGTATATTATAATAATTATTATCAAACAGGTCTATTATACATCCAAAACATACTAGCTACAATTAGTTAGTGCAAAAATAGGGAGGCAGTATATTAGAGGATTTATGTGAACGGCATATTATATTAAATTTAGCATTATCGTAGACCATCATGATACTATCTATCAGCTGAGATGTTAAATCAAAATATAGGTCTAGCGTAAGGAAGTTGAGCAAAATACCGGGAAATATATTGATCAGAAACCCTCATTTTAACATTAATTAAACTGCTCTATTTTGCCTCTAAATAATATTGGTTACTCTATATACTATTTTTAGATTACTGAGCAGGACTATGGACTTCGATGATGAAAATCCTAATATAGAAGAGGAAAACCTCGAGGAAATTCTTGAGGATATTGCCCTGAACGATGACAGCGAGAATATTTGTTTCGCTAAAAAAGATAATACTATTTTCATTGTGGACTGTGAGGCTTAAATTATGACACCTCTACCAGGGGAAAAACAGTCTGAGTTTGATAAAATTATGGAAAGTTACAAAAACTTCATGATGACTAAGATTATTGCGAATAGCAGTGACAGAGTTGGCTTAATTTTCTATAATGTCAGCAACAAACATAATGCATTGGTAATGGAAAATATTTTTACAGTTCACAACCTTGAAAATCCTTCAGCCAAAATGATTCAATCCGTAGAGAAGATTAAAAAAGATTTTATGCTAAATTATGGACTGTCAGATCAAAAAGTTTCATTACATCAAGTTTTATGGCTTTTTGGTTAATAGATAAAATCTTGTGATCCTGTAAAAAATCATGTTAGACTATTTTTGTTTACAACGAATGACTGTCCTCATGCTGAAGCTAATGAAAAAAGAGAGCAGTCAATCAATTTGTCAAGACAACTTGCAGCTAAAGGAGTACAAATTGAACTATTTCCAATAAGAAAGGATATGAATTCAAAATTTGACTTACGAAAATTCTATGAATAAATTGTGAGCTTCGATATTGATGATTTGAACAAGAACTTACTGGATAACTCTTCGAAAATCATGGATCTTCAAACACGAATAAGACAAAGAGAATTCAAAAAGAGAACCTTGAATAGACTACTGATGCAAATAGGATAAGAGACATACATTGGAATGCAAATGTAAATAATTTTTTATCTTAGATACTCAACACTTGCTAAAGCTAGGAAACCACTTTGCAAAAAGCTTGAAGCTAACACGAATAAACCTTTAAAGAGGGTTATCAAGAGATTAAACAACAATGGTCAAGTTTTATTCAATGAACAGATAGGAACATTCTATCCTCTTGGTGATGAGAGAATTGTTTTAACTAAGTAAGATGTCAACAAGATAAAGTCATTAAAGAAGCCAGGAATAACTCTAATCGGATTCAAGCCAAAGAAACTAATAAAACCTTACCACAATTTACGTCCTTCATATTTCTTATACCCTGACTAAGAGCATGTGTCAGGTTCTTGCCAATTCGCTGACGCACTCATAGATGAACTTGTTTAAACTGAACAGATAGCAATTGTGAGTATTATGCCAAGAATGAATCAAGAGTTAAGATTTGCTGCTCTGTTTCCTCAGAAAGAAAGCTATGATATTGAAGATCATCATCAAACTCCCCCTGGGTTTCATATGGTATGGCTGCCTTATTCTGATGATATTGTCAACTTTGCAGGCGGAGAAAAGACTATTGTTAAGCCTTCTAAAGTTTCGATTGAGCTGATTAGACTTACAAAGTTATTGATTAACAATTTAACAGTGACAGATTTTGATTTCAGAGATTTCGAAAATCCAAGTATCCAAAAATTCTATGCACATTTACAAGCACATGCTTTAAATCAGCAAGTAGTCGAAGAAAAATAAGACACTATTCAGCCTGACTATTAAGGATTTGATAAATACTCAGATATTTTCAAAATGATTGAAGAAACTGCTGATGCAGAAGCTCAGGAAGAAACTCCATTTGAAGACAGAAAGGTCAAAAGAAGCAACTCAAAGAAAGAAGAGAAGAAATAAGAACAAGATCGCGATAATGTCGGTGAATCGAAGAAATTAAAACGCAGAAATGACAAGTCAAAAGATAAGGAAACAGACTATGAACAAGCTGATCCAATTGAAAAGAAAAAAACGGGTAAGAAAGATCAGAAAAAATAGACTAAACAAGAAGATAACTCAGCTTTATTCAACAAAGTACAGAACGAAATCTAAGACGGAAATGCGAGAATTTTGACCAATAACGAGCTTGTTTAATACTTGAAACTTAAGAAATTGAACAGCAATGGGAACAAAAGTTAGCTTGTAGACAGAATTATGCTGTATATCAGCTATTCCTTATGATCGCTCATCAATTTCTCATTTAAACTAGAAATATCTATTTAATTACCTTTCAATAGATTTGAGTAAATTATAATGAAAGTTTAATTATGCCCGAATAGCAACCATCATCAACCTCTGCACAAGAACTGAACAAATAACAAAAATTTCAATAACAGCAAGAATAACAATGGAAACAATCAATAGCCAAAGGCAATTAGATGGTGATAGGAATGAAAAAGCAATTATAAATATAGAATGAAAAAATCAAATAGCATCAAGAAAAGAAAAGACAAAAAGTATCACAGATATATAAAAAAAGTATAAAAAATAAATACGCGAGCTTTCAGGAAATATACGAATAGTAATAATAACTAGAAGTTCCTGTTGATGGATAATTATAAAGAGGAAGCAGAATATTCATGATGCACTGCTCGTCATGCCATAGTTTAGATGTAGTTACTAATAAAAATATGCGAGGACCTTCATTAGGACTCATTTTTAATAGAAGAGTTGCAAGTGATCCTCATTATGAAGGATATAGTGAAGCTGCCATTAAGAGTTAAAAGTTTTGGACAGCTAAAAGTTTATATAGATTCATGTATTCTCCTCAAGATTTCATAAGAGGAACTACTTGCAATATTTTAAAAGGAGAGGGTCTTAAATCTTAATAAGATCGAGCTGATATCATTGAATTTCTTCGAGGATATACACAGGAACTGTCTAAAAATATTCAAATAAAATAAGTCAGAAGCAAAGGCTACGGCCAAGTGCAGACAAATATATACGTATAATAAGAGATGCAAAAAAGAAAAAGTCTATGAAATATATAAAATATTATGATTATTATATATATTTGACAATATGCAAATTATTAAATAAAAAATACTTGAAAGTAAAAATTAATACATTATGTAACAATTACATTAATATATTTGTGATAAAAATCAGTTTAATAAGTGATCAAACCAAAGTTGTAAGTAAATTATTCTTTCTTAGATTTTTCTCCAAAAATAGTCCATACTGTTATTCCCTCGTTTTATGTTTATATAAAGAGTCTCCGAGTTATGATATAATATTAAATTCAATTTAACACATTAGAGCATGGAACCCATTGCCAAGAAATACGAGAAGCTCATTGATGCACTATACGACTTTTGCACAGAAAAGAATGAAAGACTATCACAGTTAGTTGTCACAAAGGCCATGGAATAGAAAGCGTTCAAATAGATCTATAGGTTAAACAAGGGAATCAATATTATTATGGACAATGATTTTGCTCATGCGCTAAGGAGTAAGATAAAGGTGTGCGAGGAGAAGTACATTAGCGATTTTAAAATTTTGGAATCTCATGTGCAATTTTACAACTTCGTCAATTAATCTCTTGGAGCAAAGAGATTCATTACAATCAGAGAGAAGAGCAAAATTTAGAGAGAAATCACTGATATCAAGGAGAAACTGGAATATAAGCTTAATTCTAGACTGAGTGTTCTTGAAAAATCTAATGATCAAGAAGAGCTCAGAAATGAACTATTCTATATTCTTGGTGAAGAAGATCCAGATCCTGAAAATGAATAAAAAGCTATTGAAATATACACTAAATTCTATACTGATAACATGAAGAATATGAATAGGAAGCTACGAATAAAAATAGACTCTATTATTTCAATGTTTGAGAAAAGATAGAAAATAATTGGTAAGTAATTATCAGATAAGGTGGATGAATATTGTGGTCAATAATTTGGCAAAAATTAATTCTAAATTTAAGTTAATAAAAAATTGATTTCCATTGCCGAAGAAGAAAGTCTACAAACTAATCAAGAACACCTAGAAACTTTGAATGAAGTATTTTAAGAACTGAAAAAAGTGCTAAATAAGTTTAGTGGGATGAAATTGTTCAATTAATAACATCTTAAAATTGAGTTACACCTTGCTAAGTTCGGGTCTATTTTGAGTGGATTCGCAACTAGGAACACTGATATGGATTTGACGTTGTTGACAAACTGCTACGTTAATGAATTATAATTATTGCAATATTTGGAGAAATTCCTTAAAGCTGAGTTCAAAGAAAAGAAAAAGGTTGATGTTAGATTAATTCATAATGCTCGTGTCCCTTTACTAAAGCTAAAAATTAACACAGGAAAAGAATAAGTTTCGATTGATTTGATAATCAACAATATTTTGGGTGTCGTCAATTCACGTTTTCTATCAATCTATGCATCTATTAAGTGGATCAGGCATTTAGGAGTTCTCGTAAAACTGTGGGCTAAGAATAGAAAGTTAATTGACGAACAGAAATTTTCTAGTTATAGTTTTAATCTGTTACTTCTTCACTTTTTAATTCAGAAAAATAAAGTCAAATTGATCATGGATGCAAAATAACGTAACTAAGAAAAAACTCCTCATTTCACATACCGTCGTAAAGTGAAGAACGAATAACAAAAATTCCCAGTTTATTTCACTTTTAAAACTGAGCCTGAAGATGTAACTGAATTAAAGCGAATAAACATTTTGTAAACATTGACATAATTTTTCACTTACTACGATGAAAAAGAAGGCAAGCACTGGAAACTACCCGAGCAAGAGTCTATTATCACTGTAGACGGGTCCAAAGATAAATTATATGAAAGTGACTACATTTTCACAATGAGGGATCCTTTTGATCTCAAGCATAATCCCGGTCGAATGCAAATTAAATAAAAGCATCTGTTCACTCAAGCTATTAGAAAAACTTGCGAGATATTGAATGGAAATGTTCGCAGTGATATTTACCGACTGTTTGAGGAAGGAGATTTGTGATCAGGAAAATAGCAGAAATAGATGCAGAGAATAAGTTTGATTTATTAATTTTTGTATTTTAGTATACAATTTGTATTTTATCATGAATAGACAACATAAAGATATCATAAATTTCTCTTAATAAGTCTATGCGTTTCTTCATGATGATCACTGTTGATATGGCATCATTACAGCGTAAACTTCCACTGGCTTTGTCCTAACAATAGCAATGATCCTTGGTGTTAAAAATATTGCGATTCCAAGCGAGAAGAATAAAATTACAGCTAATCCAACACCTTGTGTATCCACACTTGATACAATAGCTACAGCTAATATTAAGAAAATTAATGCATAGAAAAGATAAGCAATAGAGAAGCCGATGACTGTATTGCGTGTTCTCTTTAAATGATCAGTAGAAGCTTGCCCATTTTTAATCTGGCACATAAATACGCTAAAGATAACAAATTAGACAATCATGAGTACAAACATATAATCCCAGACAAATCCCAAGCTGACAAGTGCAACAACCAGATAAATAATATTTTAGATAATGACAGTCAAGCATAGACATTTGATTTTACTAGCGTTTTAGATGAGGATAGCTTACCCGCCGATAGGGTTGAAACCTTGACCATTAATATTATTAATAGGGTTGGGATTAAATCCACCGTTATATTGTTGATTATGGTAGGGTTGCTGTTGATTATTGTAATATTGGGGTTGGTCACCTTGGGGCTGGTACGGCTGGTATTGCTGAGCAGGGGCTGGCTGGTACTGATAGGCGTTAGGTTGTGTGGGATTAGCGAGTGCTGGGTACGGGTTTGGCTGTGGTTGCTGAGGATCGGGTAAGCGAGCGTATTCGTTGTTTTAAGTCATATGTGTTTATGTGATTGGTAGATCAATTTTATATTATATCAAATATTAGATATGTCTATTTTATATGGTAGATTTAATTATCATAAAATCAGTAGGGATTATTCATACAAAACAATCATTTAAATACTAATTTATAAGTAGTATTAGAAATAAAAGACAGATAAAATATCATAGTAAAATCTCATCATGGGAGTAATACATGTTGATAAGGCACAACCATAGGAAGAATATCAATTGGTTTAGCTTTGATATATACAAAGATTCTAGGTATGATAAATACGACAACTCCGACTGTAAAGAATAATATAGTTGCTATTTGCAACCCAGAATTTCTTGATAATGATTCAAGAAACCACATTAGCAGCATCATAAGCAACCCAATAACAAAATATACCATTGAAAAACCGAATAATACACTACGAGATCTCTTTAAATCATCAGTTGAAGCCTTACCATTCTTTATTTGACTGAGAAGTATCACAGCAACGATCACTTATATAATTTATATAGTGAACAGGTAGTGCCACTAGAAACCGAATATTTTCAAAGCAATAAAAGCATAGATTGGGTCCTAAATAAAAACAATGAGAGAAATCCATATTATTTTGGTTGCATTTTTGGAGAGAACTGCTTCCTCGCTAATGACATTGAGTCTTTCTTCATTAATATGATTTATATTTGGATTAAATCCTTGGGCATTGTATGGCGGTGGAGGAGGTTGGTTAATATTGTAATATGGCTGATAAGCTTGATTAGCATATGGTTGATATGGAGGGGCTTGCTGGTAGATATTGGGCTGGCTAGAGTTGCTCTTTATTCTCGGGTAGGGATTTTGCTGTGGTGGTTCATCTATACGAAAGTAGCCAGTGTTTTCAGTCATACGATTTTTTACTTTATATTCACATAAAAATAAAGTGATATTATAGTAATCCGGTAGAATTACAATCCATTTAAAGTTGATACAAAATCAAGTTAAGAACTTCAAATTATTACCGAAAGTTGCAAAATGCCAAAAACCTCACAAAATGAGAGAAATACAATATAAATTTATCAATTGCTTACCTCGTAAAAATGAATAAATAATAACTTTCAAATTATGACTTATCTGATTCAATTTGATCATTTATTTTGAAATTAGTCGTATCGTAAAATACTAATAAGAAATTTTCGATCAAGACTTAAATATTGTCAATTTTTATGAAAATTAGAAATAGGAAACCAAATGATTATCTAAGAGAAATAAATTAAATGCTTTTTGAAAATTATATTTTAAATTTTGGAAACAATTTGTGATACTAGTATAATGTTAGTTTCGTTTTATATTTAAATTATTTAAGATTGATAAAAGAGAAAAAGACGAAGTTTGTGCCAATATTTTGTGTAAAAATTATCAAAAATTAACATAATATACTTTCAAATTATAGAAGCAGTATTTGAAGTTGTTTTAATTAATTAAATTTTAAAATAATCATATAAGATAATTTAGATAAAAGGCAAAGGGTATGATAAAAACTAGCTATATTATTGCCAATGCTTTCTCAAATCTTACCCCGCACTTGAAGGCCATTAATGCTCTTGGAATAAACTCTAGACAAATAATTTTCAACCCTAGGTTTCTATTGTTGCTATTTTAGTGTGCCTGAGCTTTATGAAATTGCATTCAAGAAAGAGAAGCCTTCAGATCCACACACTAGAGCTTCTAGAGTCAGTTCTAATGGAGCATTGTGTGCTTTTTCAGGTTTAAAGACAGGCAGAGAGCCTCAAAATTCAAGATTAGTGAAGGATGCTGAAACATAAAAATCAGTAAACTGGGGCAAAATAAACATACCCCTTGATGTGCAGTCTGCCAGTCTCTGCGAACAGTTAGCTGTTGACTACATTAATCATCATGCTCGATGCCTCATAATTGATGGTTATGCTGGTTGGGATCCCAAGAATCGAGTCAAAGTCAGAACTTTCTGTACTAGAACCTATCACGCTCTTTTCATGAGAAATATGCTTATTAGACCAACTGAAAGATAATTATAGTAAGATTTCTCAAAGGGAGTGGATATCAACATTTTCAACGCTGGAGAAATGTCAGTGTCAAAACATTTGCCCGGTCTCACTTCGAACATGGTGACAGTCTTAAACTTAACTCAAAAGAAAATGGTAATTTTAGGCTCTCAATTTGCAGGCTAGATGAAAAAATCAGTGTTCAAAATTTTGCAATATTATCTGCCCAAGAAGAATATCTTGACTTTACATGCATCTGCAACTCATAATCAAAATGGAACCACTACTCTGATGTGTGGCCTCTCAGCGACAGGCAAGACTGCATTAGGACTTCGATCAGAAAAGAGAAAAGTTATTGGTGATGATGAGACTGCTTGGAGTGATTAAGGTATTTTCAATATTGAAGGTGGTTGTTATGCCAAGACCATCAACCTAGATAAAAGGATTGAACCCGAGATTTATGACTCCATCAGATATGGTTCTATCGTTGAAAATGCAAGCTTCTATCCTCACTCCCGATAAATTAATTTCAACGATGTATCATTAACCCCGAACTCAAGAACAGCATTCCCATTAAACTTCTTGAAAAACGTGCACATTCCAGCAACTGGCCCTCACCCAACAAACATCGTATTCTTGACTTGCGATACTAAGGGTGTACTTCCTCCAGTCGCTCGTTTGACTGATGAGCAGGCCTACTATCAATTCTTATCAGGTTATACTGCTAAAATGGGTGGTACAGATCTCAGTGCTAGCACAAAAGGTCCCTAGTCCACTTTCTCTGCTTGCTTTGGTGAAATTTTCTTGCCACTACACCCGACTGTCTATGCCAAAATGCTCTATGACAAGATCAAGAAGCACAATGTTAAAGTTTGGCTAGTGAACACAGGGTAATATTGATATTAATATAGATGGACCAATGGAAAGTATGGAGATGGACATAGAATCCCACTTCAGGACTCCTAAAAAATTCTAGATGCTATCAATAGCGGTTAGCTTGATAATGTCGAAACTTACAAGTTCAAGCATTTCAACTTTGATGTCCCCAAGAGAGTCGAAGGAATTAAATAAGATTTGCTTTATCCTGAGCGAGGATGGAGATCAAAAATAGAGTATGCAGAAACTTTGTCATCATTGGCTGTCGAGTTCATGGAAAACTTCGACAAGAAATTCAAAGGCAAGCTTGAAAAAGAGCACGAGGATATTGTAACAAAAGCAACACCAGTGATCGGCTGAAAAATGTTTGTCTAATTGTAATATTGCGTTAACTATTAATACCCCTTAATAAAATATTAATACTTATGCTATCAGTCTATATTGTAAATTTGCATAATACATTAGATTTGGTACATAATGAATAATTAGCTCTTAGCCAAGCTCAAAAAAAGACAATAGGCTTAAGGTCTTGTGATCTAGAACTAGCCTGTTAAACAATAGGGAGCAGCTCCGGTTGATACGCAGTCTAAAGTATAGAAAAAAGATCAATAGCAAGCACATAATTAGTTTGAGTAAAATAAGAAGAGACTTAAAGCATTTTTCTAGCAAAAGAATGGTGGCGGCGATGCTAAAACAGAGCATAAAACAGAAGTGAAAAAAGAATAAATCAAAGGTGATAAAGCTGGCTTTGCGAACGCGAGAAAATTACTTTAGCAAAAGTTAGAAAAGCCTAGTGGATCTACATTACCCAATCTGCCTCCGCCACCCATGCCTTCAATGGCTGGCATATCACTGCCACCACCTCCCCCTCCCCCAAATTTATTCGATCTTCCTTTACTGCCGCCACCGCCTTCATTAGACTTACTACCACCTCTACCTCCACCACCTAGTCTCGATTTCTCAGAACCTGCCACTTTACCCCCTCCTCCATCACTGGACAGCTTCAACTTACCTCCTCCGCCACCTTTACCCACTCAAAATACATCTCATACTACTCCTAAGCAAAAATAGACAGTAAATTTACCTCCTCCTCCAACTTTAGATCTGCCTATTCTTCCGCCTCCACCCGTATTACACATACCGACTTAGACCCATCATCATAAATAAGTTGCAGTGAAAAGTGTCGAAGTTTAAAAAAAGGCAGATATTAAAGTTCATCAGCCAATATTACCACCGCCTCCTCCACCTCCTCCTATGCCAACACTTGACACTGAGTCAAAAACTCAAAAATTATCAAAATTTAATAGCTTTGATGATAAATAAGTCGTTGCGAATTAATCTCATAATACTCCTAATTAATAAGTTTCAGTCAAAGTTCATAAACCAGTTGAACAACCAGTCCCTAAACTACCTTAGCCTCCTAAATAATAAAAAGATATCAAAATTTTTTAAGTACCTGATAAGCCTCAACATCCAAAATCTCGTGAATCTTCAAAAGCTAAGAAAATACCTATCACTACACAATTTTTCAATGGAGTTGATGTTTCTGGATTTATCAAAAGATAGTTCATAAAACAGACTGATATTTTAAATACCATAGGAACAAAAATAGAGAAAAAATTATACAATTTCAATTTCCCATCTATCGAAAATCATCTTCGAGATATTGAGCCATTTTAAGTAATTTTATTATTAATTACAGGCACTTTATGCTGATGGAGCTAATCTCGATTTAGTTTCTTGTTATATGCAGAAAAATGTAAATGCTGTTCGAAAACATGCTGAAGCCAGATAAATATTTACTAATTCTCTTAAAGACTATAATTGGACGAGCGATACTCAAAGATTGAAGTTGATTCGTGATCCAGCTCTTTAAATGCTGCCAAAATAATTCAAGTATCGTCAATTAAATTATGTGCAAATAAAAAATGCTTTGAATCGTTGCGATAATTTGATAAAATCTTTCATTAAGTTTCAGAATTTTGAAGCCTGCACTTAAATAAAGAAATTACGAGAAGAAACTGATAATTTAGTCAAAATATACAACAAGAATCCGTAAGGAAATTAACAGTTGGCTGATAAAATCGAAAAGTTAATCGTAAAAATTAAAGACACAAAATTATGATGTAGTTAAATAGAATATTTTAATAAATTTCCAATTTAAATATAATTTATATGTTAATACATTGGGCTAATAATTTAAATTACACTCATCATCAATGGTTATGTGAAAGTTCCTCCTATTTCGTTTCAGTCTATCCGTTCTCATCATGCTCCATTTTTGATTAACCTTAACCTTAGCCTTCAGCATCGGCTTCTCCTTCTTCATTTTAGTCTCCTTCTCTTAATTACTTTTTAACATCATCATTGCCTTATTCTTATTCAGGTATTTATTCTCGCTCGTCATAATCATCAGCAGCCTACTCGTCATCCACGAACAATGTTGGATCGTAAGTGAATAATTATTTACCGGTTCTTAAATTTCCTCCTTTACCCTTGCTTTTTTTTTATTACTATTTTCGTTTCTTTTCTTCTTATTCTCTCTTTTTTTGCAGTTTGTCTTATTTCCATTTCAAAAATATTTCGTAAGTTACCAACGGACCTAAAATAAAAAATAATTTTACTTCCTTTGTTCTCACTCAATAACTTATTTCTTTATTCATCAATTTTTTATTCAATATTAACTTATTCCATCTCAATTTTAGCATTTCCTTTCTCGTCTTTGTTAAGAATATAACCGGGCGGTAAACAATGCTTATATTTACAAGCATCTCCACCATTAGCGCAAGTCCAATTCCAACCATATTTACCTTTTTCAACAGCCTCAAGGAAAAACTTGCATACAATATCGGATTTTGCGCCTTTTATATAATCTTTTTCTTTGTCTGAGATCATTTTTGATAACTCTTACTAGGACAAGTCAGTCAAGTTTTTAGTTCCAATTTGGTTCATAATTAGCTGGGTTCTCTGATCAACATAGAGATCAATTTATTAATTACGATCCAATGTTAGATCATGCGAGTAAATACACTTTTTACCTTTCTGGCACAGACCTTGCTTAAAGTATGGGCACACAATGTTTTTAGGATCTTCTTATTCATCTTCAGACTAATCTCTGAGCCGATTGACATCTTTATATAGAGAGTTCAACAATGCGGCTTATTATTATTCCTTCTTTTTTTGTTTTTGCCTTTCAAACTTCTATGATTATAAAGCGTTTGCTGATTTTCCTGAATTTTTCACTGTGTTTTATACACCTTTAACAAATCTATATTATCTATGAAATCGATGATTACTTTTGAACAGCTTTGCTCTTATTTTTGTTCTTAAGACCGAATGTTCTATCTTCGATGATCTTTTATTGCTTTTTCTTTTAGGCTTTTGGTGGCATAGTCTATCACTTGGGTATCACCAATTATGTGCTTTATATAATCAAAAATATTAACTAAAAAATTTAAATAACACAAATATCAGCCCAAATATTTTCTTTTATTAAAGAAGAAATTATCTATTACGACCTATTAAAAAAAATCATAAACCCTTATTAAGTAATCCAAAAACTGATTAGTTCTAATAATATTTAAAAATTAAGTTCTTGAGCGGCGTGATACAAATATTGAAGTATTCTCATTGTTTTTATTAGATTAACTCAATCATAAATAATAAATCTAAATAAATCATACTCATTTATTTTTCTTACAAGATGATGCTTACCCTAAGTTTCCTGTGCAAGTATACCCGGCTTCAACAACACATGATGAGCAACCTTTCTTTCCTCCGTTATCACAATCTTCATTACTTGCCCTAATTCTATCTCCACAGAATGAAATACATGTCGACTTTAAGAAGAAATCGTCATAACAGAAGAACCCAAGAGTAACACGACAATCCTCACAGCCTGCATTTTTACCATTATCGCATTGTTCAGGATAAACGTGAATTGAATCACCACAAATAGGAGCACATGTTGACAACCCTTAAGCATTTTCAGTACAATTATATCCTTTTTCCTCTTTGCAAAACACGCAGCCAACCCGGTTTCTATTATCACATTATTCAGTTGATGCTTTAATACCATCACCACAAGTTGAATAGCAAACTGATCTCACATATGGTGATGTCGGTTGTGTTCTTAAACCCGATGAGCTAATTGAATCTGTGTTACTTTAATCAATTGTTCCGTCAGTTTGCATGTAATGGTTTTTACAGTAGAAACCTTAATCTATCTTGCAGTTGAGACAGCCTGTTAGATTTCCGTTGTCGCATTCTTAAGGGCTTATTTTTAAGCCATCTCCACAAACCGGTCCACATATAGATTTACCTGCCGAATTAACAGTACAAGAATATCCTTTATTGAATACACAGCCAGTAGAACATCCTAATTGATTTCCATTATCGCATTGTTCAGTGCCTGCTTTAATTGAATCTCCACAATTTGTTGAACATATTGATAATAAAGCTGTATTTTCTGTGCAGTAATATCCAAGATCGATATTACAGTTTAGGCAGCCTGCTTGATTTCTATTGTCGCATTGTTAAGGACTTATTTTTAAACCATCTCCACATATAGGTCCACAAATCGATTGGCTTAGTGTATTGACAATACAAGAATATCCTGTATCGACCTTGCAGTTGGCAGAACAGCCGGCCTGGTTCCCGTTGTCGCAGTCTTCGGTGCCA